>ENA-OQLI01000144-OQLI01000144.1-human-gut-metagenome-genome-assembly--contig:-NODE-144-length-106404-cov-5.091873_pt1 | contig 106404 bp, 86 predicted proteins | sample MGYA00242805_ERZ504812 | MGnify/ENA primary metagenome ERZ504812 (study PRJEB26092, sample SAMD00036430) | human gut metagenome | host: Homo sapiens | study: EMG produced TPA metagenomics assembly of...
GGCGCTGTCCTGTAAGGATTCCTGTAAGGGGCGTCATAATCACGCCGGTCCTTTGGCTGCGTCCTTTGCAGCCTTAGTACCGCTGCGTGATTATCCGAGCGGAAGCGTCCCCTGCAAGGAACCTTACAGGACAGCGCCGCGCAGGGTGGACGGCAGGGACGGCGGACAGGCCAAAGCGGGGCGGGGCATCCCAGGGGCGGGGCGGGCACAAAAGGGCAGTGAATTGTAATAAAATTACCTGTATTTCTCAGTCGATACAGTATTTATCTATTTTTCTTTTTAAGGAAAGGTGTTACAATAGAAAGGAAAGAAGATACAAAGGAAATTATCGAATGAGTAAAAGAAAATTGAAAGACGGGCAGGAAGAAAGAGGGGGGACTGCATTCAGAAGGGCAATGATTGCTGCGGGTTGTATTGCGGCAGCGGCTGCTCTTATTTATCTTGCAGGTACCTTCTTTTTTGCTGGTCACTATTACTGGAGAACCTGGATAGATGGTACGGATTACAGCTTGCGTTCCAAGGAACAGGTGAGGGAAGAACTGCTGAATCCGTCTGTTACATATGAGCTGCAGATCAAGGGCAGAGAGGGTATGGAAGATACCATGACTCCGGCCGAGCTGGAAATGATATATGTATTTGATGATACCCTGGATAGGCTGAATGCCGAGATGACAGGGCTGAAATGGCCGACGATGTTATTTTACAGGAATCATTATGAACTGCCTAAAATGGTTACTTACAGTGAAAAGGCTCTGAAGGAAAGGCTTTCAGGCACTGTCTTTTTTGATAAGGCGAATATTCATGCGCCGGTGGATGCCTACATTGGTGCATACAGCCCGGATAAAGGCTATGAGATTGTTGAGGAGTATCCGGGTACCGTGCTGGATTTTGACAAAGTGAAGGCGGCGGTGGCGGCAGCGCTGGAAGATATGGAGGATTCTCTGGATTTAACCCAGGGAGGCTTCTACAGCGATGCGGCGGTTAAAGCAGATGATAAGGCTCTGAATAAAGCTTTGGAAAAAGCGAACCGGTATGTGGGAGCTGAAGTGACCTACGATTGGAACGGGGAAAAAGAAGTCATTGACGGTGATTTGATCAGCGGATGGATTACGATTGACGGCAGTCAGGTGGAGCTGGATGAAGAAGCGGTAAGGGCATATATCAATGGACTGGCAAAAAAACATGATACTTATGGAAGAGATCGTAATTTTACCACATCAAATGGAGATACTATTCTGTTAAAGAGCGGTTCCTATGGCTGGTGGACGGATCGGGCGGGAGAAACAGAAGCCTTGCTTGCGTCTGTCAGAAATGGGGAGCAGGTGGAAAGAGAGCCTCTGTATTTTGCACGGGGTTATGCCACGGGCAGGCCGGGAGAGGATATCGGCAGTTCCTATGTGGAAATAGATATGGGAAATCAGCATTTGTATCTTTATATTGACGGAGAGATTATACTGGAAAGTGATTTTGTGTCCGGCAATATATCCAGGGGATTTGGAACGCCTGCCGGGGTATTCGGTCTGACCTATAAAGAACGTAACGCCACGCTGCGGGGTGAAAATTATACTACGCCGGTGGATTACTGGATGCCCTTTAATGGTAATATCGGGATGCATGACGCGGGCTGGAGGAAAAGCTTCGGCGGGGATATTTATATGAGAAACGGTTCCCATGGATGTATTAATCTGCCGAAGGATAAGGCGGAAATCATTTATGGGTATATGGAGCACAATTTTCCGATTGTCTGCTATTATTAAAGAAAAGGCATTGTAATTGTTCCACTCTTAAATGTTATGAATTTTTTGGGGAGATCAAGCATGAAAAACAGGGAATTGACAGTCCAGCAGCTGGAGAAACAGGCCAGACGGCTGGAACGGCGCCGGAGGATCCGGGAAAGCATCAGTCAAAACGGCGGAGATATTCTGCACTCCGTCAATTTTCAGAAAACACGGAAAAATATGCAGCACGGAAAGGTGTCTGTACACAGCCACAGTATCAGCGTGGCCGAATGCAGTCTGTCGATCAGGGAAAAGCTGCAGAAGCTGGGGATACGCAGCGAAGAGCGTGATATTATCCGTGGAGCTTTGCTTCATGATTATTTCCTCTATGACTGGCATAATCATATTCATAAAAAGGGATGGAGGAATCTGCATGGCTTTACCCACCCGGAGACAGCGCTGAATAATGCGAGGAAAGAATATCAGCTTTCGCCCAGAGAGCAGGATATCATCAAAAAGCATATGTGGCCGCTCACATTGGTGCCGCCTCTGTGCAGGGAAGCCTGGATTGTGACGGCGGCGGATAAGTATTGTTCTTTTTTGGAAACGGTGGAGCCGCGTCTGGAGCAGATGAAGCATCTGGGGCGGCATTGGGCTGTCATTCCCCGGAAGGTTACGGTAAGACCGAACAGTGAGACACCTGAGAATAACAGCGGGCAGGAGGCAAATGGAAGGAATTCTTCAGCAGTTAAGTGAATATGCGGCTTCGGAGGTTTATCCTTTTCATATGCCGGGGCATAAACGGAATATGCCGGAGGAGATATCCCGGCTGGCCGGAGCGGCGAAGATGGATATTACGGAGATAGAAGGATTTGATGACCTGCATGCGCCGAAGGGGATTCTGCTGGAAGCACAGGAAAGAGCGGCGGCTGTTTTCGGAGCGGATGAGACCTTTTTTCTGGTAAATGGTTCCACGGCCGGAATTCTTACGGCGGTTTCTGCGGCGGCGCCGAAGGGCAGCAGGGTTATTGTGGCGAGGAACTGCCATAAATCAGTATATCATGCCTGTTTCCTGCGGGAACTGCATCCGGTGTTCCTGTATCCCCAAACCGTGCGGGAATATGGGATAGCGGATGCGATCCGGCCGGAACAGGTGGAAGAGGCTTTGAAGGACGTGCCTGACATAGCGGCGGTTATCGTTACATCCCCTACTTATGACGGAGTGGTTTCCGATATTGAAAAGATTGCAGATATCGTGCACCGGGCCGGGATTCCCCTGATTGTGGATGCGGCTCACGGCGCACATTTCGGTTTCAGCCCTCTTTTCCCGGAAAGCCCGGTTCGTCTGGGAGCGGATTTGGTGGTGCAGAGCCTTCATAAAACGCTGCCGGCGCTGACTCAGACGGCGCTGCTTCATGTCAGCGGGCCTCTGGCGGATCGTGAAGGAGTAAGGGAATTTGAAAGGATATATCAGACCAGCAGCCCGTCCTATCTGCTGACGGGCAGTATTGACGCCTGTGTGCGCCTGTTGGAAAAAGGGGAATGCTGGGATGGATTCGGGGATAAATTACGGCTGTTTTATGAAAAAACGGCCGAATTGAAGCATATCCGGGTGATGAACAGGGATATTATGGAAAAAGGCTGTATGAAAGCTTTTGATGCGGGAAAACTGCTGATATCCGTAATTAATACGAAAATTACTGGAAATACGCTTTACAAAGAGCTTCTGAACCGGTATTATCTTCAATTGGAGATGGCATCCGATACTTACGTAACTGCCATAGTGACTCCCTGGGACAGGGAGGAAGGTCTGTTAAGGCTGGCGGAAGCATTGCTGGAGATTGACAGAGAGACAGAAAAAGAATCGGACGGAAGGGAAGGACAGTGTCTTCCGGGGGAAGAGACTCTGACCGGTAAGCCATATCCGGAACTGAAAACGGCGCTGCCGCTTCACAGGGCTTTGACGGCGCCGAAGGAATTCTGCCCTTTGCGGAAAGCGGCAGGACAGACAGCAGGAACTTATGTGAACCTTTATCCGCCGGGAATTCCTCTGGTAATTCCGGGAGAGGTTATTACGGAGGAGGTCATTAAGTTAATAGAGATGTACGTAAGGCAGAGGCTGAACGTACAAGGGGTGGAGAACGCAGGTGACAGCAAGGGGTTGACCGGAGACTTACAAATATCAATACTTAAATGACAGGTGTGCAGACACCGGAAGGAGTTAATATGAGAAAAACCAAAATTATCTGTACGATCGGACCCGCATCCCAAAGTGAGGAAAAGCTGAGAGAACTCATGCTGGCAGGAATGAACGTAGCCCGTTTTAATTTTTCCCATGGAGATCATGAAGAGCAGCATGGTAAATATGATAGAATGCGCAAGGTGAGCAAGGAACTGAATCTTCCCATCGCTGCGCTTTTGGATACAAAGGGACCGGAAATCCGTCTGCGTGATTTTGAAGGCGGAAAGGTAATGCTGGAAGCAGGACAGAAGTTTACTCTCACAACAAAGGAAATAATGGGTACGAATGAAATAGCATCCATTACCTATAAAGAGCTGATCCATGATATCAGTGCGGGAACCACGATTTTGATTGACGACGGCCTGATCGAAATGACCGTGGAGGAAATTACGGACACGGATATCATCTGCAATGTTGTAAACGGCGGACCGGTATCCAACCACAAAGGGGTGAATGTGCCCGGTGCGGAGCTGTCCATGCCTTATATCAGCGAGTCTGACAAAAACGATATTTTATTCGGTGTGGAGCTGGGCTTCGATATTATTGCCGCATCCTTTGTACGGAACAAGGAGGATGTCCTGGAGGTTCGTAAGATTCTGGATGAGCGCAATTCCAAGATGATGATTATCTCTAAGATTGAAAATATGCAGGGAATTAAAAACCTGGATGAAATAATCGAGGTTTCCGATGGTATTATGGTTGCCAGAGGGGATATGGGCGTGGAGGTTCCTCTCGAAGAGGTTCCCGTGCTTCAGAAGCAGATCATCAAGAAGGCTGTTGCCAAGGGAAAACAGGTTATTACGGCTACGCAGATGCTGGAGTCCATGATGCATAATCCCCGCCCTACCAGAGCGGAGACTACGGATATTGCCAATGCTATTTATGACGGAACCACTGCTATCATGCTTTCCGGAGAAAGCGCACAGGGGCAGTATCCGGTGGAGGCTGTGCAGACCATGGCCCGCATCGCGGAAAGAACGGAAGAGGATATTGATTTTGCCGGCCGTCTGAAGAAGCGTGAGGTTCCCGGGGATGGCAACATAACCACCGCGATTTCCCATGCCACATGTACACTGGCGGCGGATCTTGATGTGAAGGCGATCATCTGTGTTACCATGTCCGGTTTTACGGCAAGCATGATTTCCCGTTTCAAACCCAGCTGCCCGATTATCGGATGTACGGTGAAGCGTCTTGTATGGCGTCAGCTGAATCTGCAGTGGGGTGTGATGCCTCTTCTCATCCAGGAAGAAAATACCGCGGAGGATTTGTTCCATGCGGCAATTGACGCGGCTGTGGATGCAGGGTATATTGTAAAAGGAGATAAAATTATTATCACCGCAGGTATGCCTCTGGGTATATCCGGAAAAACCAACCAGCTTCGTGTGGTTGAAGTATAAAGGTGAATAAATTCACTTCTGATTCCATGTGTGCCTGCGGCCACGAAATTATGGTATAATACGATAAAATTGTTGCGTATATTATGGGGGAAGGATGCCGCGGCCTTTTAAAGGAAAGCGTGCATCCATATACGCGGAATGGGGGTACGTATGAAAAAATATGTGATGGCTCTTGATCAGGGGACTACCAGTTCCCGCTGTATTCTTTTTGACAAAGCAGGCCATATGAAATCTGTGGTACAGAGGGAGTTCACACAGATTTATCCAAAGCCGGGCTGGGTGGAGCATGATCCTCTGGAAATCTGGTCCTCACAGCTGAGTGTGGCTGTGGAGGCCATGGGAAAAATCGGCGCGGCGATTGATGAAATCGCGGCGATAGGTATTACAAACCAGAGGGAGACGACAATCTGCTTCAGCAGAAAAACCGGAAAACCGGTGTATAACGCCATAGTATGGCAGTGCAGACGGACGGCGGACACGATTGAAAAGCTGAAGGAAGAGGGCTTCGATAAGGTTATCCGGGAGAAGACGGGACTGGTGCCGGATGCCTATTTTTCCGGGACGAAGATCAAATGGATCCTGGATAATGTGGAGGGTGCCAGAGAGATGGCACAGGCCGGTGATTTGCTTTTTGGTACGGTGGATACCTGGCTTATCTGGAACCTTACGAAAGGAAAAGTATTTGTAACGGATTATACCAATGCATCCCGTACGATGCTTTTTGATATCCATAAAAGGGACTGGGATGATGAAATCCTGAATAAGCTGGAAATTCCCCGCTCCATGCTTCCTCAGGTAAAACCGTCCAGCTGTATTTATGGCTATACGGATGAATCGGTAATCGGCGGGGAAATCCCGATTGCCGGTGCGGCGGGAGATCAGCAGGCGGCGCTGTTCGGACAGTGCTGTTTTGATGCGGGAGAAGCGAAGAATACATATGGGACCGGCTGTTTCCTTCTGATGAACACAGGGGATAAGGCTGTGGCCTCCGATAACGGGCTTCTGACCACGATTGCGGCCAGTACGGAGGGGGAAATCCGTTATGCGCTGGAAGGCAGTGTATTCGTGGCAGGAGCGGCCATACAGTGGCTGCGGGATGAACTGCGCATGATAAAAAGTGCGCCGCAGTCCCAGGAGTACGCCATGGAGGTGGAGGACACCAACGGTGTTTATGTGGTGCCCGCTTTTACCGGGCTGGGAGCGCCTTATTGGAATCCGTATGCGAGAGGGACGATTGTTGGGCTGAGCAGGGGTGCGAAGAAAGAGCATTTTATCCGCGCCACGCTGGAGTCTCTTGCTTACCAGACACAGGATGTGCTGGAAGCCATGGAAAAGGATTCCGGCATTAAGCTGAAAAATCTGCGGGTTGACGGCGGCGCAAGCGCAAACGATTTTTTAATGCAGTTCCAGGCGGATATTATGAATAAAGAAGTGCTGCGTCCGGAGTGCATAGAAACTACGGCGCTGGGAGCCGCTTATCTTGCCGGAATTGCCACGGGCTTCTGGAAGGATAAGGAGGATATCCGGAAAAACTGGTTTTTGGAGAAAACCTTCCTTCCTTTTATGTCCCAGGAAGAACGAAAGAAAAAACTGAAGGGCTGGAAGCGGGCTGTAAACTGTGCAATAGCATACGCTTCGGACTGTACCGAGGAGGAAGAGTGACGGCTGGCAGCAGCAGTTAAACAAATATGGGAAAAATATTTTTTTTGGCAGGAAAGAGTTCTTCCGGGAAGGATACGATCTACCGGAGCCTTCTGGAATGTGAGAGTTTAGGACTGAATAAGCTGATTCCTTATACCACCCGGCCCATAAGGGCCGGGGAAATGAACGGAAGGGAATATTTTTTTACCGAAGAGGCCGGGCTGGAGAAGCTGCGTGAAAGCGGCAGGGTGATTGAAGAACGCGTTTATCACACCTATCATGGGCCATGGTATTATTTTACCGTGGATGACGGACAGCTGGATTTGGCGAAGCGGGATTATCTGATGATAGGGACGCTGGAATCCTTTCTGGCGATAAGGAAATATGTGGGCGGCGGCAGCATCGTGCCCCTGTATATAGAAGTGGATGATGGGGAACGCCTGCAGAGGGCGTTGGATCGGGAAAGAAAACAGGAAAAGCCGAAATACGAGGAGATGTGCAGACGGTTTCTGGCGGACTGTGAAGATTTCAGTGAAGAGAAGATAGCGGAGGCAGGGATTGAGAAGCGGTTCCAAAACAACAGCCTGGAGGTTTGTCTGGAGGAAGTGAAGGACTATATCAGGCAGACGCGGGATTAACCGTGCCGGTACAGGGGAAAGCGAGGAAATATGGCGGGATTTCAGGATATTTACGGGCAGGAAGCGATGAAGGAGCATTTGCAGAATGCAATAAAGAATGGCAAGGTATCCCATGCGTATATTATGAATGGGGAGCGAAGCTCAGGAAAGGAATTCATTGCCAGGATTTTTGCCAAAACCCTGCAGTGTGAAAAGGGGGGTACGGATGCCTGCGGCGAGTGCCATTCCTGTAAGCAGGCGGACAGCAATAACCAGCCGGATATCATCCGGGTGACCCATGAGAAGCCCAACAGCATCGGTGTGGAGGATATCCGCAGCCAGGTGAATAACGATATGGCGATTAAGCCCTATTCCAGCCCTTATAAGATATATATTATCAATGAGGGGGAGAAAATGACCGTACAGGCCCAGAATGCGCTTTTAAAGACGCTGGAGGAGCCGCCGGCCTATGGGGTGCTGCTCATCCTTACCACGAACGTGGAGGCGCTGCTTCCCACGATTGTAAGCCGGTGCGTGGTGCTGAATATGAAGCCTGTCAGGGATGATATCGTACGTAAATTTCTCATGGAGGACATGCAGATCCCGGATTATAAGGCCAATGTCTGTGTGGCTTTTGCCAGAGGGAATATCGGACGGGCCAAGCTGCTGGCTTCCAGTGAGGATTTCGATAATGTGAAAGAAGAAGCGGTAACGCTTTTAAAATATATTCATGATATGGAAATATCTGAAATAGTGGCGGCGATTAAGAAAATCAGCGAGTACAAGCTGGATGTGACGGATTATCTGGATATCCTTTCCATCTGGTACCGGGATGTTCTGCTGTTTAAGGCCACGAATGATGCAAATCACTTGATTTTTAAGGAAGAAATAAAGTATATTAGAAAAGAAGCGGATCAGAAGAGCTATGAAGGAATCGAGATTATCCTGGATTCCCTGGAAAAAGCCAAGTCAAGGCTGTCTGCCAATGTTAATTTTGATTTAACGATGGAGCTCTTATTCCTTACGATGAAGGAAAACTAGATCCCTCAGGGAGGTTTATAGATGACAAAAGTTATAGGCGTGAGATTCCGTACGGCGGGGAAAATTTATTATTTTGACCCCACCCGTTTTGAGATAAAGAAGGGGGACCATGTGATCGTGGAAACCGCCCGGGGCGTGGAATACGGAACTGTAGTGGGCGGCATCCGGGAAGTGGACGACAGCAAGGTGGTACAGCCCTTAAAGCCGGTGCTGCGGATAGCCACGGAACGGGATAACGAGCAGGAAGCGGCAAATAAGGGGAAGGAAAAAGAAGCTTTCCGTATCTGCCAGGAAAAGATCCGCAAGCACGGACTGGATATGAAGCTCATTGATGCGGAATATACTTTTGATAATAACAAAGTGCTGTTTTATTTTACAGCAGACGGAAGGATTGACTTCAGGGAGCTGGTAAAGGATCTGGCGAGTGTGTTCAAAACAAGGATTGAGCTGCGGCAGATCGGCGTGAGGGATGAGACAAAAATCCTGGGAGGAATCGGCATCTGCGGCAGGCGTCTTTGCTGCCACACCCATCTGTCCGAGTTTGTCCCGGTTTCCATAAAAATGGCAAAGGAACAGAATCTTTCTCTGAACCCTACCAAAATTTCCGGGGTATGCGGCAGACTGATGTGCTGTCTGAAGCATGAGGAGGAAACCTATGAGGATTTAAACAGGAGACTTCCTAATATCGGGGATTATGTGACAACGGATGACGGCCTGAAGGGTGAGGTGTCAAGTGTGAATGTACTCCGCCAGCAGGTGAAGGTCATTGTAAATGTGGATGACGAGAAGGAAATCAGGGAGTATCCCCTGGATCAGCTGCGTTTTAAAAAGAGACACGGCCGGAATAAAAAGAATGATGTGAGCGAAAAAGAACTGAAGGAATTGGAAAAACTGGAGAAGCAGGATGAGAAATCCAAACTGTAGCGGCGAGTTGAAGCCTGGTGAAAAGCTGGACGAGCTGCAGCGAAACGGGTATGTGATCATACAGGATAAGGAACGCTTCTGCTTTGGAATGGACGCGGTGCTCCTTTCCGGCTTTGCCAGGGTAAAAGACGGGGGAACGGTACTGGATATGGGTACGGGAACGGGGATTATCCCCATCCTGCTGGAAGCCAAAACCGGGGCGTCCCATCTGACAGGGCTGGAAATCCAGGCGGACAGCGCCGATATGGCGAGGCGGAGCGTGGCCTTAAACGGTCTGGAAGAGAAAATAGATATTGTACAGGGAGATATCAGAGAAGCAGCGGGCTTGTTTCCGGCTGCTTCTTTTGACGTTGTGACCTGTAATCCTCCTTATATGGCGGGAGGGCATGGGCTCACCAATCCGGAAGCGCCCAAGGCCATTGCGCGCCATGAGGTCAAGTGTACTTTTGAGGATGTGGCGGCACAGGCGGCAGGGCTCCTGAAGCCGGGGGGCAATTTTTTCCTTGTGCACAGGCCCTTCCGTCTTGCGGAGATTATGGTAACCCTGACCAGGTATAAGCTGGAGCCCAAACGGATGCGTCTGGTTTACCCTTTTGCGGACAAGGAGCCCAATATGGTCCTGCTGGAAGCGAACCGGGGAGGGAGAAGCCGGATGACGGTGGAAAGGCCTCTGATCGTGTATCGGGAACCCGGTATCTATACCGATGAAATATATGATATATATGGGTATTGAAAATTCCCGAAGTATCGGTTATTATTTTAGATTAGATAGATGAAATAATTACGGTGCACAGGCCGGAAAGAAACGGAAGATGAGAAAAAAAAGTATAGTTGCGGCCGCACTGCTTTGCATTCTGATTATCGGCATAACAAGCCTGTATCTGGCCGGATGCAGCAACACAGCGAAAGAAACGGCGGTACTTGAGGAAGCCGGAACAGCGGTTTCGGGAAATGCTGTTTCAGAAAATACGGATGACCGGGCCGGGACGGATACAGATTCCGATACCGTAAAGGGCACGGAAGCAGAAACCGGGAATGGGGAAACAGAAGCGCAGGAAGAAACGGTAACGGAACCTTTTGCGGAAAAAGTCCGGGTGAAGGGGATTTATGTTACCGGAGCTATGGCCGGAACCTCCAATATGGATAATCTTATCGCTCTGGTGGACAGGACGGAACTGAATACCATGGTAATCGACGTGAAGAACGACGAAGGACGTGTGGTATATGACATGGATTCCGCTTTTGTCAGGGAAATCGGAGCCGTCAAAGAGTATGTTTCCGATATGCCGGGACTGATACGTAAATGTAAGGAACACGGAATTTATCTGATTGCCAGGATTGTGGCCTTTAAGGATCCTTTTCTGGCGGAAAACAGGCAGGATTTGGCCCTTACCGACAAGAATGGTAATATTTTCCGGGATAAATCCGGGCTGGCCTGGGTGAATCCCTATAAAAGGGAGGTATGGGATTATCTTCTGGAGATAGCCCGGCAGGCGGCTTCTGTCGGCTTTGATGAGATCCAGTTTGATTATATCCGGTTTTCGACAGATGCCGGAATGTCAAAGGTGGATTTCGGAGAGGATGCCCTGGAGCAGGACAAGGAGGATGTCATAACGGAGTTTACGATCTATGCGGCACAGGAGCTGCATGATATGGGAGTTCCCTTGTCGGCAGATGTATACGGGGTTATAATTGACAGCAAACTGGATGCTTCCATTGTAGGGCAGAATTATTACGAAATGGCGAAGCATCTGGATTATATAAGCCCAATGGTTTATCCCTCCCATTACGGGCCGGGGAATTTGGGGCTGGCGGTGCCGGATGCACAGCCATATGAAACCATATTCAGAAGCATGAAGACTTCCCGGAAGGTACTGGCCGGTATGGGACGGGAAGCGGAAAACATGCAGGTATCCGGAAACGATGTATCCGGCGGACTGTCCGAAACAGAAAGTCCGCTGTCAGGCAATGATATATCCGGAAATGATGTTTCAGGCAACAGCATATCAGGTAACAGCATTTCAGAAAACAGTGCCTCCGGTAAGAGTATGGATGCAGCGGATCCTAAGGATCTCGTTCCGAATCAGGAAATCCGGGCGGATGTACGGCCCTGGCTGCAGGATTTTACCGCCACATGGGTAAAAGGGCATATCCGTTATGGCCCTGAAGAGATTCGGGCGCAGATACAGGCGGTTTATGACGCCGGCTACGAGGAATGGATTCTGTGGAACGCCTCTAACCGTTATACGGAGGGAGGGCTGCTTCCTGAGGAAATGGATAGCTGAAGGAAAGGAAAGCAATGGCTGGTATTCTATATTTATGTGCCACACCTATCGGAAACCTGAAGGATATGACGCCCCGGGTACGGGAAACGCTGGAAATGGCAGATCTGATTGCGGCTGAAGATACCCGCAACAGCATTAAGCTTCTGAATCATTTTGGAATTCAGACTCCGATGACCAGCTATCATGAATACAATAAAGTAGAAAAAGCATATGATTTGATAAATAAGCTGCAGGCAGGAAAAAATATTGCACTGATTACCGACGCGGGAACACCGGCTATATCCGATCCCGGAGAGGTGCTTGTAAAAATGTGCCAGGAGGCGGGAATCACCGTGACCTCCCTCCCGGGGCCTGCGGCCTGCATTACGGCGCTCACGCTGTCCGGGCTGAGCACCAGAAGGTTTTGCTTTGAAGGGTTTCTGCCCTTTGATGATAAAAAAGAAAAAAAAGCTGTACTGGAGGAATTAAAGGAGGAATCCAGGACCATAATCCTGTATGAGGCTCCTCACCATCTGATCCGGACGCTGGAGTGTCTGTATGAGGAACTCGGCAACCGGAGGATAACCCTCTGCAGGGAGCTGACAAAGAAATTCGAGACGGTAATGCCGACCACCCTGGAGGATGCCCTTCATTATTATGAGTCGGAGGCGCCGAGAGGGGAATATGTGCTTGTGCTGGAGGGAAAAAGCCGGGCTGAAAAGCAGCAGGAAAAAGAGGAAATTTTTTCCAGGATGTCTATAGAAGAGCACATGAAATCCTACGAGGACCAGGGGATTGACCGGAAAGAGGCCATGAAGCTGGTGGCGAAGGACAGGGGAATCAGCAAGAGGGATGTTTATCAGTATTTTATCAAAAATGTGGAAAGAAGTAGTTGACAAACAAAGGAACAGAGAATATACTTTGAATGTCAAACTTTTTTATAAAAACAAAAAAAGGAGATAACAAAATGTTAGAGAAAGTAATTGAAATTATTCAGGAGCAGTTGAATCTGGAAGGTGTGACAATAACAGAGGAGTCCTCTTTCAAGGATGATCTGGGAGCTGACTCACTGGACCTTTTTGAATTGGTTATGGCGGTAGAAGAAGAATATGGTGTTGAAATTCCTGCAGAGGAATTGGAAAAACTGACAACGGTAGGTTCAGTTGTAGAATATCTGAAAGCACAGGGCATCGAGGCTTAATGAAGACAGCAGTCACGGAACTTCTCGGAATAGAATATCCGATTATACAGGGCGGCATGGCCTGGGTTGGAGAATACCATCTGGCCGCTGCCGTCTCTGAAGCAGGCGGGCTTGGAATTATCGGAGCCGCCAGCGCACCGGCGGATATTGTGAGGCAGCAGGTTCGGGAGGCGAGAAAGCTTACGTCCAGGCCCATCGGGGTGAACGTTATGCTTCTGAATCCCAATGCTGACGGAGTGGCAGAGGTGATCGTGGAAGAAGGCGTGGAGGTAGTTACTACCGGCGCCGGAAGTCCGGCGAAATACATGGATATGTGGAAGGCGGCAGGAGTGAAGGTCATTCCGGTAGTCGCCAGCGTTGCCATGGCTAAAATGATGGAACGTTCCGGAGCGGATGCAGTGGTGGCGGAAGGCATGGAAAGCGGCGGGCATATAGGATCCGCAACCACTATGACGCTTGTTCCCCAGGTGGCGGATGCCGTTAATATTCCGGTTATTGCAGCCGGCGGTATTGCGGACGGCAGAGGATTCGCCGCGGCATTTATGCTTGGCGCACAGGCGGTGCAGATGGGCACACGTTTTGTGGCGGCCAGTGAATCTATTGCCCATGATAACTATAAGCAGAAGGTTATCAAAGCCAGGGATATCGATTCCGAAATTACCGGTATGAGCACCGGGCATCCCATTCGTCAGATCCGCAATAAAATGACCAGAGAATATCTGAAGCTGGAAAAGGAAGGCGCTTCCTTTGAGGAACTGGAGTATTTAACTCTTGGTTCTTTGAGAAAAGCGGTTATGGAGGGAGACGTGGTAAACGGAACCCTTATGGCCGGACAGTGTGCAGGTATGGTCAGCCGCGTTCAGAGCTGCCGTGAGATTATCGAAGAGATTATCCACGACGGCAGTGTATTGCTGAAAATCTGACATATTCGGGTATTTTGAGAAATTCCGTCAACAGGCTTCTTTGTGCCAATCAGCAGGGAAAGACTTTCGGGCCCGTTTGCAGGCAGGGAATTCCGGCAGTCTTTTTTTACAGCTATATATTTTGAATATCAAATAAAAAGGATATCAAAATATATACCGTTATCGTTTTTCACACACCAACTACCATAACTTCTACCATACTACCATTAAGATTTAACATAACCGATCAGAACAGTCAGTACTGCGGAGACGGATAAGTCTGCGTTTCGCTTTTCATAGGAGAGAAAATAATGGGTAAAACAGCATTTATTTTCCCGGGGCAGGGTTCCCAGTATGTGGGGATGGGAAAAGATTTTTATGAAAAATTTCCTGCAGCCAGGGATATTTTTGACAAGGCATCGGAAGCTTCCGGGCTGGACGTGGCAGCTTTGTGCTTTGAGGAAAATGAACAGATTCATATTACAGAATATACACAGATCGCCATGCTCACCGTAGAGGTGGCGCTGCTGAAGGTGCTGGAGGAAATGGGATACCGGCCGGATGCGGCGGCAGGCCTTAGTCTGGGGGAATATGCGGCTCTGGCGGCAGCGGATGTAATGGATGTAAAGGATCTGTTCTATTGCGTGCGCAAGAGGGGAATTTTCATGCAGGAGGCTGTTCCCACCGGCGGAGCGATGACTGCGATCCTGGGGCTGGACAGTGAAACCATAGCGAAAGCCTGTGAAGAAACGGAAGGGATAGTCAGCGTGGCGAACTATAACTGTCCGGGACAGACGGTAATCACAGGAGAAGCCGGTGCGGTGAATGCGGCTTCGGAGAGACTGAAGGAGCTGGGAGCCAAGCGCTGTGTGCCGCTGAAGGTCAGCGGGCCTTTCCATTCCCCTATGCTGAAAGGCGCTGGAGAGAAGCTGGGACAGGTGCTTGCCGATATCAGCCTGAAGGAAATACGCGTTCCCTATCTTTCCAATGTGACAGGAGATTACGTTGCGGATACATCACAGGTAAAGGAACTTCTTGTAAAACAGGTTTCCAGTTCCGTAAGATGGCAGGAATGTGTGGAACGTATGATCGCGGACGGCGTCGATACCTTTGTGGAGATTGGTCCCGGAAAATCCCTTTCCGGTTTTATGCGCAAAATAAACCGGGATGTGACAGTGATAAATGTGGAAAAGGCAGAGGATCTGGAGAAGCTTCCCCTGTCCGGAAGGGAGTAAGAGTATGACGCTGGAAGGAAAAACAGCCCTGGTGACCGGGGCCAGCCGTGGTATCGGAAAACAGATTGCGCTTACTCTGGCTTCACAGGGAGCGGATGTGATTGTAAATTACAACGGCAGCAGGGAACGGGCGGAAGAGACTGTTTCACAGATCCGGGATATGGGCAGGAAAGCGGAGGCTCTTCAGTGTTCCGTAGCGGATTTCCAGGCCTGCGGCGATATGGTTAAGAAAGCGCTGGAGCTTTTCGGACATATTGATATTCTTGTAAATAATGCAGGAATTACGAAGGATAACCTGGTGGTGGGAATGAAGGAAGAGGACTTTGATGCGGTGATTGACACCAATTTAAAGGGTACCTTCAATACCATCCGCCACTTATACAGGAATTTTATGAAACTGAGGGGCGGCAGGATCATTAACCTGTCTTCCGTATCCGGTGTGCTGGGAAATGCGGGGCAGGCTAATTATGCGGCAAGCAAGGCAGGCGTCATCGGCCTGACGAAGAGTGTGGCAAAGGAACTGGCCAGCAGGAATGTGACTGTGAATGCGGTGGCTCCCGGCTATATTGCAACGGATATGACCGCGGCGATGTCTGATGAGGCAAAACAGGGGATTATCTCACAGATTCCCCTGAAAAGAGAAGGCCGGCCGGAGGATGTGGCAGAGCTGGTGGCTTTTCTGGCCGGAGACGGCGGAGCGTATATTACCGGGCAGGTAATTTCGGTTGATGGTGGAATGGCTATCTGACCATTCCGGATGTGGTTACAGGCCGTTTGTGCGGCAGATTGAGAGGCAGATATGAGCAGAAGAGTAGTAGTAACAGGAATGGGAGCGATTACGCCCATCGGCCTGTCGGTGGAGGAATTCTGGGCAGGGGTGAAGGAAGGAAAAACCGGCTTTGGCCCTATTACCAAATTCGATGCATCTGAATATAAATGTAAGCTGGCAGCAGAGGTAAAAGGCTTCGATGCCAAGAACTATATGGATTTTAAGGCGGCTAAGAGAATGGAGGCATTCTGCCAGTATGCGGTGGCAGCTTCCAGGGAAGCACTGGAGGATGCAGGGCTGGATATGGAAAAAGAGGATCCCTGGCGCGTAGGCGTTGCCGTAGGATCCGGAATCGGTTCCCTGCAGGCGATGGAAAGGGAATACGGCAAGCTGCTGGAAAAAGGGCCCAACCGGGTAAATCCTTTTCTGGTGCCCATGATGATCAGCAATATGGCTGCCGGTAATGTTTCCATACAGTTCGGACTGAAGGGAAAAAGCATTAATGTGGTTACGGCCTGCGCCACCGGTACCAATTGTATCGGAGAGGCATTCCGTACGATTCAGTATGGAGATGCGGAGGTTATGGTGGCAGGAGGTGCGGAAAGCAGCATCTGTCCTATCGGAGTTTCCGGCTTCACGGCGCTTACCGCATTGAGCTCTTCCGAAGATCCCGCCAGATGCTCCATCCCTTTTGATAAGGAGAGAAGCGGTTTTATTATGGGAGAAGGCGCCGGTGTCGTAGTGCTTGAAGAGCTGGAGCATGCAAGAAAAAGAGGAGCTAAAATCTATGCGGAGGTAGTGGGCTACGGATGCTCTTCCGATGCGTTCCATATCACCTCTCCGGCGGAGGATGGATCCGGTGCGGCCAAGGCCATGGAATACGCGGTGAAAGACGGGGGCGCGGCTTTTGAAGATATCACTTATATCAATGCTCACGGTACCAGTACCCATCTCAATGATTTGTTCGAAACGAGAGCGATTAAGCTGACCTTCGGGGAACATGCGAAAAATATAAAAATCAATTCCACGAAATCCATGGTGGGACATCTGCTGGGAGCAGCGGGGGCCGTTGAATTCATCACCTGTGTGAAAGAATTGCAGGAAGGCTACATTCATGCTACAGTAGGATATCAGATACCGGATGAGGAATGTGACCTGGATTATTGTAAAGAACCTGCGGAAGAAGAGGTGCTGTATGCACTTTCCAATTCCCTGGGCTTCGGAGGCCACAACGCCAGTCTTCTGGTAAAGAAATTCGTGGATTAGGAGGAATGCCTTATGCAGCTTTCAACCAAACAGATTATGGAAATCATCCCTCACAGACAGCCCTTTCTGCTTCTTGATACCATCGAGGAGCTGGAACCGGGAGTACGTGCGGTAGGAAAAAAATGTGTGACCTATAATGAGCCTTTTTTTGCCGGCCATTTTCCTCAGGAACCGGTGATGCCGGGAGTCCTTATCCTGGAAGCGCTGGCGCAGGCCGGAGCGGTTGCCATTCTCAGCCAGCCGGAAAACAAGGGAAAACTGGTGCTTTTCGGAGGGATTGACGGAGCCCGTTTCAAGGGGAAAGTGGTTCCGGGGGATGTGCTCTTACTGGAAACACAAATCATCAAAGTTAAGGGCCCGATAGGGATAGGCAGTGCGAAAGCGACCGTAAACGGGAAGCTGGCAGCCAAGGCGGAACTGACTTTTGTTGTCAGCGAACCGGAGAAAGCCTGAAAAGGGGGACCGGGAGATAAAAATGAGTGTAAAACCTTTAACAATCGGGGAACTGACGGCCAGGATTCCTGTGATACAGGGAGGGATGGGCGTCGGCGTCAGTCTTTCCGGACTGGCGGGAGCAGTGGCGGCGCAGGGCGGAATCGGAATTATTTCCACGGCCCAAATCGGTTTCCGGGAACCGGATTATCATAAAAACCCCCATGAGGCCAATCTGCGGGCAGTCAGACAGGAAATCATCAGGGCGAAAGAGCTGGCGCAGGGCGGAATCGTCGGCGTGAATATCATGGTAGCTACCCAGAACTATGAGGATTATGTGAGAACTGCCATTGAGGCCGGTGCTGATTTGATCATATCCGGCGCCGGACTGCCGGTAACGCTGCCGGATATCGCGGCAGGCGCATCCTCTCAGGGCAGAAGTCATTCTGTTAAGCTGGCGCCCATCGTATCCAGCCTGAAATCAGCCAATGTGATTTTCAAATACTGGATGAAAAAATATGATTACCTGCCTGATATGGTGGTGATAGAGGGACCTCTTGCCGGAGGGCATCTGGGTTTTACAAAGGAACAGCTTCAGGATATTCCGGGTATGCACTATGAGGAAGAGGTGGAACGGATTCTGAAAGCCGTCAAGGCATATGGGGCGGAACAGGGAAAAGAGATACCTGTGGTTATGGCCGGCGGCATTTATACGGGAGAAGAGGCTGCATACTGGATTTCACGCGGACTGCAGGGAGTACAGATGGCTACCCGTTTCGTGACCACGGAGGAATGCGATGCCCATCCTGCATTCAAGCAAACCTATATTGATGCAGGGGAAGAGGATATTGTTCTGGTAAAAAGCCCGGTGGGAATGCCGGGGCGCGCTATCCGGAATGCTTTTCTGGAAAGGGCTGAAAAGGGGCCGATTCCCCATGGAAGATGTTTTGGATGTATTAAGACCTGTAAGCCTGCAGATACCCCTTACTGTATTACGGAGGCGCTGATTCGCGCTGTGGAAGGGGATGTGGAGAACGGGCTTCTTTTCTGCGGAAGCAATGCCTGCCGATCGGATAAAATCGAAAAGGTGGAAGATATCCTGGGCGAGGTTGCGGATGCTTTAAAATAGATTGGGAACGCGCTGGACGGACATTTATAACGGATGTGTGTCACACGTCCCCGGAGAGCTGGAGGAATATATGAAGAGCAGAATTATAGGTACCGGAAGCTGTCTTCCGGCGGCGAAGGTAACAAATGACTGGCTGTCCACTAAGATGGATACTTCGGATGAATGGATTGTCAGCCGTACAGGGATACGGGAAAGACGGATCGCAAGGGAAGAAACCACCACGGATATGGCAGAACAGGCAGCCAGGCTGGCTCTGGAGGACGCGGGAATTGCTCCGGAGGATCTGGATTTGATACTGGTAGGTACTATTACTGCGGATCATGTGACTCCGTCCGCGGCCTGTGAGCTTCAGGCCCGCCTGGGAGCAGGAAACGCCATGGCTTTTGATATCAATGCGGCCTGCTCGGGATTTCTGTTTGCCCTGGAGAGCGCAGATGCTTTTCTCGGAACCGGACGCTTCCGGAATGTCCTTGTGCTGGGGGCGGAAACATTGTCCCGGATTATGGACTGGACGGACAGAAGCACCTGCGTCCTGTTCGGGGACGGAGCAGGGGCGGCCGTGGTTCGGAGGGAGGATGTGGGGATCCTCAGCTTCGATCATGGCTGTGACGGCAGTAAGGGTGATGCCCTGATATGCCGGAACAGGGGGAATAACAACCTTCTGGTGCAGTCAGATACCGATTTGGATTATGTGCATATGGACGGGCAGGAGGTATACAAATTCGCGGTGAAAACAGTTCCGGCTTCGATAGGCAAGGCTCTTGAGAAGGCAGGGCTGCAGGCCGAGGATATCAAATACTTTTTCCTGCACCAGGCGAACCTGCGTATTCTTCAGTCTGTTGCCAAGAGACTGCATATTTCTGTGGATAAGTTTCCCGTAAGCCTGGACCATTGTGGAAATATATCCGCCGGAAGCGTGCCGATTCTTCTGGATGAGTGCAACCGGAAGGGATATCTGGAAAAAGGCGATAAAATCGTACTCTGCGGTTTTGGCGCCGGGCTTTCCTGGGGAACGGCAGTGATGGAGTGGTAGCATATTTATTCCCGCGGGCGATGAGCCTGCGGAAGTGAAAATATGGATGAAGGGGGCGAAAATCACGGATTTTCGCCCTCTTCTGTTTTTATATATGCCAAAAAAGATGGATTAAAGCAAAAGTGAAAAAAACCGGTTCCTCATCTCTTTTTATTTTGTGAAAAATACCGCTTGTGTTTCAAAAAATATATGTTAATATTAATTGTAATTAATGTATAATTATACAATCTAATTATTAAGAACAGCATATCAGGGTGATTCGCACTTTGATATAAGGAGCAAAATCCTCTGTTCGTCAGAGGACAAATTTCTAAAGAAATTACATTTTGCTCCGCAAAACAAGGAGGATTATTATGAAAAAGTTTTTGGCAACAGCACTTGCTGTATGTATGACAATTTCTCTTGCGGCCTGCGGAAGCTCCGCACAGGGAAATGAACCGGCTGCGGAGTCTTCTGCAGCAGTATCTTCAGAGGCAGGTACGAAAGCGGCGGCGGAAACCACACCGGCGGCAGAATCCACAGAAGCACAGGAACCTGCGGCAGAAGGCGCGGTAACCAGTATCGACGACCTTCCCGGAAAGAAAATCGGTGTTCAGCTTGGAACCACCGGAGATATTTATGCATCCGATTATGAAGAAGAAGGCTCTACCATCGAGCGTTTCAACAAAGGAAATGATGCGGTTCAGGCACTTCTTCAGGGAAAAATTGACTGTGTGATCATTGACGAACAGCCGGCAAAGGCTTTTGTTGCAAATACCACAGGGCTGAAAATCCTGGACGAGCCTTTTGCGGAAGAAGATTATGCCATCTGTGTTTCCAAAGATAAAGCAGATCTTACAGCAAAGATTAACGAAGCGCTTGCTCAGTTAAAGTCTGATGGAACTCTGGATAATATCATTAAGAATTATATCGGGGATGATACAAAAGGTCAGTCTCCCTATGAATCTCCCGCGGATGTGGATCGTTCCAACGGAACGCTGGTTATGGCGACCAATGCTTATTTTGAGCCTTATGAATATTATCAGGGTGACAAGGTAGTAGGTATTGATGCAGATATGGCCCAGGCCGTATGTGATGTGCTCGGATATGAACTGAAAATTGAAGATATGGAATTTGATTCCATTATCAATGCTATCCAGTCCGGTAAGGCAGACATCGGTGTTGCCGGCATCACCGTTACGGAGGATCGTCAGCAGAGTGTTGATTTCACAGACTCCTATGCTTCCTCCAAGCAGGTTATCATTGTAAAAGAGTGACAATTACGGAGCACGGCTTCGGAAAAAGACGGAACGTAAGCTGTATTTGTGAAACAGAATGCGTTATATACAGGCGGACCCATGAAATACCATGGGCCCGTTTGTTGCGCATCAGCCAGACATTATCAGACAGCCTGACAGTGCCTGGCTGGTGTACAAAAAGACAAAGGAGAAATGGTGGAGGGTGTTTACATGCAGAAATTTATGGATCAGTTTTATCTGAACTTCATTAAGGACAACCGGTGGAAATATCTGACCGATGGCCTGAAGACGACGCTGCTGATTACCTTTTTTGCGGTGATTCTGGGTATTGTGCTTGGTTTTCTCGTGGCAATTGTCCGTTCCAGCGCTGTAAAAAGCGGAATCAAGAAGCCGGTAAGGATGAAAGAGAAGGGCGTATATATCAGAAAGCTGCTGGGGTATTACCTGTTTAAGCTTGTGGATTTCATATGCCAGTTATATTTAACGGTAATCCGCGGTACGCCTACCATGATCCAGCTTTTGATCATGTACTATGTTATCTTCGGAAGCGTGTCGATTGATAAGCGGGTGGTGGCTATCCTGGCATTCGGAATCAATTCCGGCGCTTATGTGGCGGAAATCGTCCGTTCCGGTATTATGGCTATTGATATCGGCCAGTTTGAAGCGGGAAGAAGCCTTGGCTTCGGTTATGCTGCCACCATGTGGCATATTATCCTGCCCCAGGCTCTTAAAAATGTGCTTCCTGCGCTGGGAAATGAAATTATCGTACTGCTGAAGGAAACTTCAATCAGCGGTTATATTGCCCTGACGGATCTGACTCATGGCGGCAACGTCATCCGCAGCCAGACCTATTCTGCATTTATGCCTCTGCTTGCCGTAGCATTGGTTTACCTGGCGATTGTTTCCCTGCTGGCAGCAGGTGTTTCCGCATTGGAAAGGAGGTTACGGACTAATGAACGCTGATGGACAGCTTTTATTTGAAATCAGGGATCTTTGCAAATCCTTCGGGGATATTGAAGTCCTTAAAAATATCAATACGACCATATCCCAGGGAGAGGTAGTGGTTATAGTAGGGCCTTCCGGCTCCGGGAAGTCCACCTTCCTCCGTTCCCTCAACCTGCTGGAGGAGCCTACCGGCGGACAGATTCTTTTTGAAGGAAAGGATATCACGGATCCGAAAGCCAATATTAACCTGTACAGGCAGCATATCGGCATGGTGTTCCAGCATTTTAATCTTTTTCCTCACAAAACCATTCTGCAGAACATGACGCTGGCCCCCGTACAGCTTCTGAAGAGATCGAAGAAAGAAGCGGAAGAGGAAGCCATGAAGCTTCTGGAAAGAGTGGGGCTGCCGGAAAAGGCAAACGCCTATCCTTCCCAGCTTTCCGGCGGGCAGAAGCAGCGTATTGCCATTGTGCGTTCCCTCTGTATGCATCCCGATGTGATGCTTTTTGATGAGCCTACCAGCGCGCTGGATCCGGAAATGGTAGGAGAAGTTCTGGGGGTTATGTCCGATTTGGCCAGGGATGGTATGACGATGGTGATTGTTACCCATGAAATGGGATTTGCCAAGGAAGTGGGAAGCAGGGTGCTCTTTATGGATGACGGAATGATTAAAGAGGAGAGCGCTCCCCGGGAATTTTTTGATAATCCGAAGAATCCGAGACTGCGGGAATTCCTTTCCAAGGTGCTGTAAAAGGCGGATGGAAATTGGCTTATAGATAAAGACAGACGGCCTGCGGGAGAAAACGGTTACAGAACGTTTCCTCCTGTGGGCTTTTTTATATCCATGGGCAATGAGCCATAGCCATATCATTTGAAGCAGTTTTTGTGAATTGGTTAAGAGGTAAATTGTATAAAGTATTTGAAAGGTTTTATATTTGTGACTGTTAAGATACGGAACAGTTATGTATAATTTTTAGTTGTTGGAATAAAATAGGTGTAAAATATATTTACTAAAAAATATAAAATTTATTAATTTGTAAAATAAACTTTACGATATTTACTTTTTGGCAATATATGTTAATATTGTTTTAGAATATATAATTGTGAGGTGAGGCCATGATTATTCGGAAAAAATATCTGGAAGATTTGATTCAGCTAAAAGATAAAAATATAATTAAGGTTATCACAGGCATACGAAGATGCGGAAAGTCTACCTTGTTTGAACTGTATCAGGATTATTTGCTGCAAAGCGGTGTAAGCAGGGAACAGATTATCTCTGTAAATCTGGATGATGGGGATTATAGGAATATACGGACTGCTGAAACCTTATATACTTATGTTGCCGAAAGATTAATAGAGAATACCATGAATTATGTTTTTCTCGATGAGGCTCAGCAGGCAGAAAATTTTCAGGAAGCGGTTGACTGGCTGTATGTAAAGAAAAATGTGGATTTATATATCACCGGTTCAAATGCATATCTGCTGTCCGGGGAACTGGCAACCCTGTTGTCAGGGAGGTATGTGGAGATAAAAATGCTGCCCCTTTCCTTTAAGGAATATGTATCGGCTTTTCCGGAAAATCATAATACAGCCCAGCTTTATATGAATTATTTGTCCAACAGCTCTTTTCCCGGTACACTTGAGCTTGTAAGGAAGCAGGATATACGCGCTTATCTTGAAGGGATTTATAATACTATTCTGGTTAAGGATATCGTTACCAGAAAAAAAATTTCAGATCCTTCTATGCTGGAAAGTATAATAGAATTTATGTTTGATAATATCGGAAATATATGTTCCGGCACAAAAATTGCTAATGCCATGACATCGGCAGGACGAAAAATAAGTGTTCCTACAGTGGAAAGCTATTTGTCGGCTCTTACCGACAGTTATATTTTTTACAGAGCATCAAGATATGACGTGAAGGGGAAACAGTATCTGGCGACAGGAGCAAAGTACTATGCCGCGGATATCGGGCTCAGGTACTTCCTTTTAGGAACAAGACAGGCGGATCAGGGTCATATCCTTGAAAATATTGTGTATCTTGAGCTTATCCGAAGGGGATATGAAGTGTATATCGGAAAAGTCAGCGCACAGGAGGTTGACTTCATTGCCATAAACAGTGAAGGGGAGGAATACTACCAGGTTTCACAGACGGTTATGGAGGAACAGACACTGAAGAGAGAGCTTTCTCCGCTGGAGGCTGTAAAAGATCATAATCCCAAGTATTTATTGACAATGGACTATACGCCATTAACCTCTCATAATGGTATTAAGCAAATGAATGTATTAGAGTGGCTGACAAGATGATTCGGCCGGATAAGGATTTGGCATAAAGAGTTCTTTCTCCGAAAAATAAAAAATATAATGAAAAAAAAGGATTTTTTATGCTGAATTATATCTGGGCAGTTATGATTGCCATAGGGGTTATTTATGGCGCTCTTACAGGTAATATTGAGGCGGTGGCCAATGGGGCGCTGGACAGTGCGGGTGAGGCGGTACAGCTGTGTATCACCATGACGGGAATTATGGCTCTTTGGGTAGGGCTGATGGAGATTGCAAAGAACTCCGGTCTGATAGCATCGATGACCAAAGGGATCCAGCCCTTTATCTCCTTTCTTTTTCCCCGTATTCCGGGGAATCATGCGGCAAGGGAATATATTTCCACCAATATTATTGCCAATATCCTGGGGCTGGGCTGGGCCTGCACACCGGCCGGGCTGAAAGCCATGGAAGAGTTGCAGAAGCTGAATGAAGAGGAATGCAGAAGAACGGGAAAGCCGCCTGTCACAGCGAGCAATGAAATGTGTACTTTTTTGATTATGAACATATCTTCCCTGCAGCTGATACCGGTATCCATTATTGCGTACCGCAGCCAGTACGGAAGCGTAAATCCGACGGCGGTTATTGTGCCGGGTATTATTGCTACACTGACCTCCACATTGGTTGCAATAATCTTTGTGAAGGTGATGGATCGAAAAAAATAGGGATTCATGAAAAAGGAAATCAAAGCATATATTGTTTAGAAAAATACTGCCGAGGTATCCTCTTTTATGATGAATGCGCTGGCGAACCTATCCAATATCATAATTCCGGCCCTGATATTTTATATCGTGGCTTATGGGGTGATTCATCATACGAACGTATATGAAGACTTTATCAAGGGGGCGGAGGATGGCTTTCATACGGTTATAAAGATCATGCCTACGCTGATTGGACTGATGATGGCGGTGGGGATATTGCGGGCTTCCGGCTTCCTGGAGTTTTTTGGAGGGCTGATTGGAAAGATAACAGAACCGATGGGACTGCCTGCGCCCATTGTGCCTCTTATTTTTATCAAGCTTTTTTCATCCTCTGCGGCTACCGGGCTGGTACTGGATATTTTTAAGAATTATGGGACGGATTCCTATATTGGAATGATGACCTCTATTCTTATGAGCTGTACGGAAACCTGCTTTTATACAATGAGCGTTTATTTTATGGCGGCTAAGGTTACGAAGACCCGGTATACGCTGGCGGGAGCACTGACTGCTACGGCGGCTGGAATTGCAGCCAGTGTAGTGCTGGCCGGGATGCTGGGATAATGCGGAATTTTTCTGTAAGGGAAAAGAATCGGCGGGAAGAAATCAAAAGTGTTTCGTGAAATAAAATAACCGGACAACCGCCGGGCATCTCAGCCCCGGCGATTGTCCGGTTTCCTTTTGTGTTTTTATAAGGTGCATCCGAAATCAGAAACGATAGTCTGTCCTGTGACAGCCCTGGACTCATCGCTCGCCAGGAACAGAGCAATATTGGCAACATCCTCAGCCTGACAGGAGGGAAGCCTCATATCCCCATGGGAAGCCATGGCGCCCATCATATCAGGATCCAGAGCGGCAGGATTCAGATTCATAGTCATCGGAGTGATTACATTACCGGGACAGATAACGTTACAGCGTACATTTTTGGATGCACAGCGCATAGCGGTATGGCGGGTAACGCCTACCACGGCAGCTTTGCTCGCAACATAAGCGGCGCCGCCGTTTCCGGCAACACCTGCAACGGAAGCTACATTTACGATGGAGCCGCTGCCCTGTTCCAGCATGAGACGGCTTGCTTCGCGCATGCAGTTCATGGTTCCCTTGGTGTTGATATCCATAAGGTAGTCCATATCTTCGTTTTTGACACGATCAATGGGGAGAAGTCCTTCCTCCAGAACACCTGCATTATTTATAATAATGTCCAGCTTTCCGTAGGCTTCAATCGTCTTATCAATCATTTTCTTTACATCTTCAGAATTGGAAATATCGGTCCTCACCGCAAGGACGTCACCGCCTGCCTCGCGTACTTTCGCGGCAACCTCTTCCAACTGAGCCTCTCTTCTTGCAGTGATAACTACTTTTGCGCCTTCTTTGGCAAAAAGCAGTGCACATGCTTCCCCGATTCCGGAATTCCCTCCGGTGATGATGGCTACCTTGTTTTCAAGCCTGTTCATGTTTGATATACCTCTCTTTCAAATAATGTAATATATTATAGGTTTATAGCTTTGAAGGATAATCGTACAATTTGTGTGATATCTCAAATATAGCATATTCCGTCTTATTTTACAATTTGAAAAGAAAACCATTAAATTAAATATACAATTTTCCTGAGCGGATAAGGAAAAATTCAGGGCTATCTATCCGATAGCCCTTTTTCTTTCGTTATTTAACAAATTTTTGTATATATCCCATGATAAAGATAAACAGTACAATGGCAGGAAGGATAAAGCTTACATAAATGCGGGACCACTGAGGGAATTTGGCGCCTTTGCCGGCGTCGGCTTCCGCAATAAAATTTTTCCAGCCCCAGCCGTAACGGCTGGTACAAAACAGAAGATAGCCGAGGCTTCCTAATGGCAGAAGATTGTTGGAAACGATAAAATCCTCCAGATCCTGGATTGTGGAACCGGCTCCCAGCGGAGCGATGGAGCTCCAGATATTGAAGCCGAAGACACAGGGAAGGGAGAGGACGATAATCAACACCAGATTTACCGCGACCGCCTTACCTCTTTTCCAACTGAACAGGTCTATGGAAAAGCTGATGATATTTTCAAATACCGCTATAATGGTGGAAAGGGCGGCGAAGCTCATAAATACAAAGAACAGGGTTCCGAAAATCCTTCCGCCGGCCATCTGGTTGAAGATATTGGGCAGGGTTACGAATACCAGGCCGGGGCCTTCTCCGGGATTTACTTTAAAAGCAAAGCAGGCCGGGAAAATGATTAAGCCGGCCAACAGGGCCACCAGGGTGTCCAAAAGACAGATACGTATGGATTCTCCTGTAAGCGTGTGATCCTTTGCAATATAGCTGCCGAAGATAGCCATTGCGCCGATTCCTAAACTCAGGGTAAAGAAAGCCTGTCCCATAGCGGCGAAGATAACGTCAAACCATCCGTATTCTTTAATTTTACTGAAATCAGGAATCAGATAGAAGGCAGCTCCGTCCGCAGCGCCGGGTAAGGTTACGCTTCGGATACAGAGGATGATCAGGATAACAAAAAGGGATCCCATCATGAACTTTGTAATCCGTTCCACACCTTTTTGAAGTCCGAGGCTGCATACAAGAAAGCTGATTACAACAGTTAAAATCATCCAGAAGGCCATGGAGCCGGGACGGGTAAGCATGTTATTAAATACGGCGCCCACAGCGTCCGGGTCCAGACCCGTAAATTCTCCCTTAATCATTTTTACAACATAGGAAAGCATCCAGCCGCCTACCGTAGTATAAAACATCATCAGCAGGTAATTTCCGGCGATGGCGATGTAAGACAGGAAATGCCATTTGGTGCCGGCAGGCTCCAGGGCATGAAAGCTTCTGGCAGCTGATTTCTGGCTGCTCCTCCCTACGGAAAATTCCATTACCATAATAGGCAGGCCGAGAATAACAAGAAATACAAGATAAATTAATACAAAAGCTGCCCCACCATATTTTCCGGTAATGTAAGGAAAACGCCATACATTGCCAAGGCCGACAGCACAGCCGGCTGAAATCAGAATAAATCCCAGCCGTGACGAGAATTTCTCTCTTTTTTCCATTAAAGGTTCCCCCTCATTTATAGTATATACGCTACCAGCATATATAAGAAAATTGGGGAAGTCAATAGAAAAAATAGTTTTTGATACAGGATTACATAAGATCATTTTTCGTATGGAATTAACCTGCTTGTGTAACAATTTTTGTTATGGTATGATGAAGTAATCTCAATAATAGGGCGGATCTGCCCTTGTTCGTGAAAAGAGGTACCTTATGAGAAGTATGGGTAAAAAGGGATTTACCCTGGTGGAAATTGTTGTTGTTATGGTGGTGGTGGGAATTCTGGCAGCAATTACGGTTCCTTCCCTGGCTAAGTATATTGATGATGGGAAGAAACGAGACTGTGAGATAAACAGGAAGGCTTTACTGGCCCGGCTGGAATCAGACAGGGCGCTGAATCCTGGTGCGGTAATGGCTGGGGTGCTTGCTGGAAATACGGATATCAGCTGTCCTTCGGGCGGGGTGTACCGTGCGCCGGATGATAATACGGTGGAATGCAGTGTGCATGGGAAGGACAGTGCATTGTCTGCGGCCGGTGACAAGGCGGGCGGAGAACTTGTTGAAATTCCGGAAGAAGAGTCTGCGCTGCCGACAGAGGAAGGAACGATAGAATCTTCTGTTCCGACAGAGCCGGAAAAACAGCCGGTTGAGATGATAAATGACGGAACTTTTGTAATAGGTGGGAAAGAGTTTTATTATCATGTTAACCTGGAGGATGCACAGGGGAGTGTGGAATTAGAACAATATCATATTTATAAATTATCGAATAATAAGTTTGCGTATGCCAAAGGGAATAATTTGTTGGATAATCCTAAAGGTGAAAACAGTAATTTGATGAAAGAGATACCCAGTGATGCAAATGGGAGCAGTAAAACAATATATGATTTTCAAAATGAAATCACTGAAGATTCCGGGAATTATAGTATGAATAGTAAGGTGAAAACAGGAACTGTCTTTCTTTATGAGGGCAAATATTTCCTGCGGGTAGGGCATGACATCGATAAGGGAGGATGGGAAGGCTTCCCGATGGAGACGGACGGAAGTAATTGGATTATTCTGTATCCCGTATAATTTTTTGAAAAATCAGTTAAGTATATATAAGGTAAAGGATAAAAATGAAAGAGCATAAAGCTTCTGATTTAAGATATACAATAATAGAAGAGATTTCTGGTTTTACTCTTGTAGAGGTAATTGTATCTCTTGTAATCCTGTCAATCCTTCTCACCGGTGCAGTAATGGGGATCGCCTCCTGGAACCGTAATTCCATTTATAAAAGAAACAATGAATATGCCCAGACCCTGTTTATTGCCGCTCAGACAGCGCTTGCCCAGGAAGCAGCCGCCGGAAACTCCGGAGAGCTGCTTGCCTATGTGGAAAATGGCGGCGCAGGATCCGGACTGGTACAGGGTTATGACGCATCCAGATCCCTGTATTATCTGGATATCAAAGCAGATGAAAGCGATAACCTGGAGGGAAACAGGCTTTATCAGCTTTTGTGCAATTATGTATATGATCAGAAAATTTTTCAGGCGGCTATCCGGCTGGAATTTGATCCTGGAGAAGGGACTGTTTATTCCCTGAGCTATACGGATCGGGTGAACGCCTTTAATTATTCGGAGGATGACGGTTCTGACGGGAAAACCATGGGTATAAATGCCAGAATACGTGAAGACGAGGGTCTGCGCAGAAAGCAGATGCTCGGCTATTATGATACCGTTCTGTCCGAACAGGCTCCGATAGAAAGCTATGGAAAGCCTTCTTTCCAGAAGGCGGTGCTGGAGAATGGGGAAACACTCGTACTCCGGCTGAAGCTTGCCTCAAAATATGAACGGTTCATGCTGAAATACAACTATGGCTTTGAGGTCTGTGATGATTCGAATAAAAAACGCCTTGCCTTTTATATCAAGGGAAGCGATTTGGGAGACAATGATAACAATATTGCGACAACCCATACTGTCAATGTAAAGGTAGCCAGATTTAATGAAAAGAACCAAGAAGAAATCCCTAAAGAATATCCGCTGCAGATAACCGTCAATGAAAATAAGGAAATCTGTATTGTACTGGATGCTGTTGATTTAGAGGCGGCAAGAATCCTTGATGAAAAGAATCGTGCAGCTGTGGCTGGAAATGAAACCTATGAGGAGCTTCTGGATTCCGCTTTTTATCAGAATACGGCAAGTATCCTCCGTTTTATGGGAGCGGATACATCTTCCTTCGGGATCCCGTTTGATACGAAAACTATTTATGTTATATCCCGTGCAGGTCTGGATCTTAGTGACGCCAGGGTTAAGACAACAGATACTGTTCAAAATCCGTTGATGGGGAAGGAAAAGGTAATCAGCGGCGATACGTCTGTTACGTATGACATACAGAATGCGCGACATTTATTTAATATTCGTTTTACGGAAATATTTTATGGACTGAAGGACGAATCGGGCAGCACAGAACAGAAAACGGTCAGCTACAGCCAAACCGCAGATTTTGGCTGGGGAGGTATGGACGGACTGGTTGACCATTATATGCTTTATGATAGCTCAGGACAACAGGGGGAGTGGCAGATTAATCCCGATGCCTTATACAATGCGGATTACAGCAATGAGGAAGGAATTCCTTTTCCTGCCAATCCCATATTGAGAGAAAACAGCTGTTATTCGGCTAAAAAATCTATCTTGTCCGGAAATCACCAGATATTCGGATTGACATTGTATGAAAAAAATGCAGCATCAGTATTTGATTATACGGAAGTAAAAAATTATGCCCTTGGCCTTTTCCGCTGGAATGAAGGTAAGATTTCTCATGTGGATTTTTCCGACGTAAAGGTGGAAGGACAGAATTATGTGGGTACGGTCTGCGGAGTAAACCGGGGAGCAGTGTCCCATATATCAGTCAGGCTGAGTGACGAAGTGTCTGACAAGATGGAGAAGGAAGAGACGGAACTGAGCTATGTGAAGGGTATTCAGTTTGTCGGCGGTATTACAGGAGGGGATTTACTGCTGCTGAAAGACAGTACGGTGGATGAGCAATATCTGAAAACAGAAGGAAAAGGGCAGGAACCGTCAGGGTATAAACGATTGTACAATGGGGCTCCGATCAGAGGGAATTCTTATGTTGGAGGTATTATCGGCGCATCCTGTTTTGGAAATGAGGAGTTGACTGACAGCGGCAGTTTGATTGAAAAGTGTGTAAACGAAGGGACAATTACAGGGGAGAAGGGTAAAAAGAGAACATCCCTGTATCTGGGTGGAATTGTCGGCTATGCATATGGTGTAGGGCTTTCAGACTGTGAGAGTACTCTTGGGAAAAAAGATTTCTATTCTATGAAGTCTGTGAGCGATACAATGGACGAGCTTGATGAAGACGCGTTCGTCGGAGATTATATGGGAGGTATCATCGGATATGGTACGGCAGGAACAAGAATAAAGAATTGTTCCACCAAAGGAGGTGTTCTGCGAGGCCACTATTTTGTAGGAGGCATTGCGGGATATCTGGAATATGAAAACGGAAAAGGAATGACCGTGCTGGATGGTGAAGGTTCGGAAAATAATGCGGATATCATCGCTTTTCAGTACGCCGGAGGAATTCTGGGCGCGAATGCGTCCCTGGATGCGAAACAGAAGCCTGTCGAAGATTATGAGGAAATGAGAATTGTTAAAAACTGGAAAAACAAGGGAATTATCATTTCTTCTAACGGGTATGCAGGCGGAATAACCGGCTTTAATGCAGGTCAGCTGATGGATTGTACAAGTATGAAGGAGCTTACCGGGATAGAGTGGAAAGAATATGCATCTGCCATCACACAATGGTTCAGCTTCAGCACAAAAGGGTGTACCGGAGGGCTTGCAGGTTATAATAATGGTATTGTGGAAAGCAGTATCAGAAGATTTAATACGGATATGGTGGTAGGCACCAACTATGTGGGCGGTTTGATTGGATATAATGATGTTAACGGGGTTGTGGATTTGAAAAACTACAGCCTTAAGGGAGGCTATGTAGAAGGGGAAGCCTTTGTCGGAGGTCTGATCGGCTGTAATGTATCGAAGTCTATTTTTTCCGATACGGAGGATGAGGCAGGAAATATGCTGCTTCAGGCTGATCCGGATATGGTTTCAGGTATATGGTTTGTCGGAGGATTAATAGGAGGCAATCTGGCAGCCGTGAACGGGGCGGACGGAAAGGACTGGTATCTTCAGTGCAGGACCGGTAATCAGCTGGGCAAAGTGACTGCTGTTTATAACGGTACCGTAAAAATGGTGGGCGGTATGGCAGGGGGCTGCATTGGCTATAACAGGCTTATGACGGCCCATGGGAATTCTTCCCAGATTCGCGGGAGCATCAGGGAGGCAGCGGACTATCTGGTGGATATTTCCGGCACTTATGCGAAGGATCTCACGGGTATGATAAATGCAGTATTCCAATGGGAAGCAGAGACAGCCCAGTCCGCCGGAACCGGGAAGATGTATATTGTGGATACAACGAATGACGCCAGTGAAATAACTCCCAATACAGGGAAAGGAACCCATATCAATGGTGTGGGTGAGGTCAGCGGCGGCGTTATGGTGGGCGGTATCGTCGGATACAGCGCCCCGGATTTCCAGCTGGAGCTGCGGGGACTTGTGAATAAAGCAACGGTACGTTCTGAAGGAAATGTTGCTTCCACGGATCTTACTTCCCTGGGAAGCCGGAATATCGGCGGATATACACAGGCATCACTTTCCTATCAGGGAGGAACGGGGAGGCCTTATATATCCGAAGGGGGTGACCCGGTAAATTATTCTTACACAGGCGGAATTATCGGTACGGCAGGAGCCAATGTGACTATCGATAATTGTGTGAATACGGGCAATGTCGCTGTACATGCCCTGGGAACGACTTATTATGGAAATTTGACAGAAGTAAATTCCGGTACTATTATACGCTGTCAGGTAAATCTGCCTGAACAGTTCCAGGGGACTTATGCCGGAGGAATTACCGGAAAGAATACGGCTGAAGGGGAAATTATTGATTGTGTGGTTTCCGGAACAGTTATCGGAAGCAGAATGGCAGGAGGAATTACGGCTGAAAATTTCGGAAGTATCAGCACTCTTGCTGATGTACTGACGATGAACGGAGATATACAGTCAGAGAATGGCTGTATAGGAGGTGTTGCCGGCTTTAATGCCGGGAGTGTCAGCGCTTCTGAAGTAAAGGTGAAATTATCAGGAGATACTTACCGGGCAGGCGGTATTGCCGGAATTAACAGGGGAACCATAAACGCAGCAAAAGCGGAAGCCAGTATTCTTATATCCGGAGGTACCGGCGCTGCCGGTGGTATTGCAGGAGAGAGCCGGGGAAAAATCACGGACTGCAGTTTTTCCGGAAATGTACTGATAACAGGAACGGGTGTTACTGGAATCGGAGGGATTATTGGCCTTGTGTCCGGAGAGGCTGTTGTTTCCGGCTGTGAAAATAATGGGAAGATCGAAGGCAGCCAAAATGCCGGAGGTATTGTAGGTATCGTAGATGTAACGGACGGTCCCAATAATACCAGTATGGAAAACTGCGTGAATCACGGGGCTGTATATGGGAAAAACGCGTCAGGTGTGACGGGCAGAATCTCCGGTATGAACAATGGAACTTTATTAATTCGAAATTGTGTCAATACTGCGGATCTTGACGGAAAATCATCTGTCACAGGCGGGATTATAGGAATATTGGATGGAAAAGCCAATGGCGGAAACATCACTGTAAATGACTGCCGCAATTATGGGAAGCCATTGAACCAAAATGATAAAATGCAGGGCATTCTGGGAGAAACCGGTGATCAGGGAAGTGGTGCTTTCGAAGCGGAAAAGTATCTGAAGATATCGGAATGTATTAATGTATCGGATTTGGAAAATCCGGTGGCTTCTGATTCCCTCAGACCGGGGGATTATGACAATAATTATTATTTCACACAGCCGGCTTCCTTTGACGGGAATACGGTGTCGGCTGTTCTGTCACCATATTCCGGATCCAATAAAAATAATGCTGCCAATGTGGTTGATAATGATAACCGTACGCGTGGAATTATCCAAAAATCAGAGGATTCTCATATACGTCTTGATTTTCTGGATAAGGACGGAAATAAAACGGCTATAGATACGAATTCCCTGCGTATTTCCTGGTTCCGGGAGAATGATGAGAAGAGAACGGTGAAGTTTACTATTACTGTAGAATATGAACACGGAGAAAGGGTGGAACTGACGCCTTCCGGTAATGGAAGCGCTAATTATTGGACAGGAGAAGCCGCAGGAAATAAGGATGCGGGAGCCTCTATTGAAAATTGTAATGAAGTATCTCTGGAGAGTGCAAATGGCTGGAAGAATGAAAAAATAAAGACCATTATTATCAACTTAAAAGGATATGAAGGAGACGAAAATCAGTCTTTGAATGAATATTCTGTCTGGGATATTTCTGTGGATAACACCCAGCTGCCGCCTGAAGAAGCACAGAAAAGAGGAATTGCAGAGCCTTTGTATGTGAAGAAGAATCCGAATGCAGAAAACTGGAATGCCTATAAGAAGAGCAGGCTTGACAATGTGCCTTTCATCCGTGAAATGTCGGTAAACCCATGTACCTGGAATGGAACCGGTAAGGAGTTATATCTGAAGATCGATGATCAGCTTCACTGGAAAGACAGAGTGGTGGAAAAACTGGATAACCCTCAGGGAATCAAGGTGGAATTGAAAAACAGCCAGTATCATGTCACCTGGAATTCTGTGGCAGAAGCCTACGGCTATGAAGTAAATGCGTCCTTGTATAGCGATAAAGATGAAAGCACCAGGGTGAATGGTATGGGTAGCAGTGCTTATATTCCTCTGGGGACAGAAACATTTATCACCCCATCTATGGATTGGGCGGGCTTATATCTGCGCGTTTCCATAAAGGCCAAGAGTATTTTCGGAGAAAAGTATGATTCGGATGAGATATACTATACGGATGAGAATAATAATGCCTTTATAAAAGTACAGCCTATGCTGCCTGCTCCGGAGATATATCTGGAAAGGGATAACAGCAGCGGAACGGATAAATGGACCCTGCATCTGGAAAATGCGGATGCTTATAAATCGGGGCAGCAGTTTGTGAATTGCAGTCTGATTATTGCAAAACAGACAGGGGATAAATGGGAAGAGATTAAAAAAGCTGCTATATCGGATTTCCAAGTGGTAAATGATGAAATAGTCTTAGATATTGAGAAAAGTCTGTTCGACTCAGACACATTGCTGGAGGATACAATAATTGGTTTCCAGATGGTGCCGGGAAAAGATAGTGAAACACAGTTTTTAAATTCTCCTATGGTTACCATGGAGCAATGGATGCTGACCGGTGATTATCTGAAATCAAAAGTGACGGATATCAGTTTACAAAAAGATACTCCTTATCTGACCGGAACTTCGCCGGACACACTGGGCTATGATACGCTTCTTAAGAGTGTGACAGAGGATCGCAGTACTATATACAGGACAGAGATGCTTATCTTCGATCCTCAGCTTGGCACCGAAGTTGTAGCGGGTTATAGTGATACGGTTTCAGGCAGGTCAAATGAGGAAGAAACTTATGGCAGTATATCAGGAGTGAACCAGGAACTGGCCGGATACCAGGCGGAAGGTGTATGTGATGAAATAAATACTATAACCGTCAGAACGTATGCATATGCATCAGGCAATACAACGGCGGCAGATGGCCAGTCTCAGATACCGGTTTGTTATCTTGGAAGCAGAAATCCTTTGAATACACAGCCACTGACGGCAAGAGAACTTACCTCAAATAGTAAATATTTAACCAAAAAAGGAACATTTGAACTAACAACGACGGGGACTAAAGCGCGCTATTTGGTAAATGACGGATATGTTATTGAACGTGCAGGTGTTCGAAGTGACGGAGAACCCTTATATAATGTATATTACAGACTGGTATTAAAGAATACAGACACGATGTCTGATCAATACCGGAAAGTGGAGGTTAAAACAGAAAGCTTAAAGCAGCCTGTTCCGGTAATTTCAGATGAATATGAACAAGATGGTGATTCAGTTACTTTCCGCTGGGATGGCAGACAGAGAGACAGCAGTGCGAAATATCAGGTAAATCTGACAGGTGTCCGGGAAGACGGCAGTGAAGTGAATCTGTACAGTTTGAAGGAAACAGAACAGGCAAGCCTTACACTGACGGGCTTCGATTGGGAAACCAGTTACAAAGCAATACGGCTGGAGGTTACCAGACTGGGGAGCCAGAAAGAAATTACAGATTCCTTTAATCAGACACGGCTGGTAAGTGACAAGCTGTATAGTAAGTCTGTACAGGAATTCTATAGAAAGCTTTCAAAGGTTATCTGTGGAACAGTTGACCTCAGCACTCATGACGAACCTAATTATAATATATATTGGAATCGTATATCGGATGAATCCCAGCGAAGCTGTCTGAAGGAATACAGGCTGTATGCCTATGTTTCCTGTGTAGGTGCGGATAAACAGAAGGTGGGAGCGCTGAAGGAAGCCCTGAAGAAGACTTATGGCGGGGCAGAGGAAGAAATTGCTGACGATTCAGGGAATATTCAAGGCTTCAAAGTTCTTCTGGCTGTCAGGAAAAAGGCGGCAGGACCTTATGAACCTGAATATGATAAAGATTATCGCGAAAATCAGGAATTAAACTGCAGCCTGGAATCCTTTGCTGGCTGGGAAATCGATCTTTTTGTTAATGCAAAAGCCGTCGAAGAAAATGGTAAATACCGTGATTCAGAAGAGGGCCAGCATTATAAGGTAAAGGTGTCCGAACGCCTGGAGATGCCAAAGGATTTGAAATATAGTCTGACGGATGAAGAAGAGAAAGAGATTGTTTCCGATTCGGAATACATGGAGGATGATTTTAAAGATCTGGTTATGAAATTTAAGCTGCAAAGCGACACGTTTTCAGGAGATTATAAGGCAGAAGCGGCTGTTTATGCAGACCGCTATGATGAAATGAATTTCATTTCGGATGATGGCAATGTAAATCCGGTTTTCCTGGATGAGAATGGCATAATTTCAGTTCGGCCGCTTGCTCCTGTTTCAGAGTCTCCTTGTATTTTGATTTCACAGGATGCAAATGGTAATGCTGAATTTACACTAAGCAAAGATAATTTAATCGGGTGGGATTCCACACTTGTCGGAAAATATCTGGTCATCAGATACAGGGCAACAGAAAATGAGAAAATCAGTTCTTTATGGTCTGATTATCTGGTTTACCGGCTTCCCAAAGTGAAGCCTGACACTATTTTATTAAACGGAGGAACAGAAGAAGAACAAATAGGAGCGCATACTATTTCCCGGGATATGCTGGAGTGGAAATGGAAATATGAAGAAGGAACCTGCCAGATTGCCGTCAGAGATTTAGCCGGAAAGGAACATACGGTTTCTATTACTTTTGAAAAGGGAAAAGAGCCAAAGGTTTCAGATGGAAATACGTATATAGAGATAAAAAAAGAACAGGACAAGGTCTATCGATATACGATAGACTCTATTTCCTATGAAGCCGCATGGCCGTGGGAAAATTCCAACACGAGGCACTCTGCCGTTTTAAGGATTACCGAAGGGGAAACAGAAGGCAAGACAGTATATAACTGCCGGCTGATACTGCCGGATATCAGAAGTGCGTTTGATACGGGTGCAAATCAGGAATTGCAGTATTTGTTTACATCCGCTGTTTCTGTTAAACAGACATTCGGTAATCAAAGCGTATGGACGAATTCCGATACAGCTTTCCGCATTCGCATATGGCAGCCTGAAGAATTCAAAACGTTAACCTGGGAAAAGGGTGAAACGGTAGAAAACCTGCAAAAGGTTATTGAAACATGGGACAGCAATTCTCATAACGGATATGATGTATATAGTGTAAAATCTGACCCTCTGCCTATTGTTATATGTAAAGATAATAATTCTGTAACTTACGCAGGCAGGAGCAACACCATATCGGGAAATACCCTGCCGGACAAAAAGCCTCAGAATTCCGTATCAGGTAATACCATAGAAACAGAAACCAGTACAGAAGAAGAAAAGGAAACAGAGTCCCAGACAAGCACAGAAACCGTACCCGAAACGGAATCGGAAACCGAAACGGAATCTGCGGCAGAAACCCGGACGGAGTCTGAGAGCCATACCGGCTCTCAGACAGATGAGCCGGATACGGAAGTACATACACAGTCCATGGCTTTTTCAGAAATCACTACAGAGAATAAAAGCCTGCCGGATTCAGGAATGAAGAAGGAGGGAAAGCCGGGTAATGAGTGATAGGAACAGAAAGAAAGATTTCAGGAATAACATAAAAGATACAAGAGGAGACGCCATGATAGTGGTGGTTTGTCTCATGTTTCTGTTTACCGCGCTGTCTCTTGCCATGCTCCTGTCCGTATCTGCGGTAACCGGTTCTCTGAAGAAAAATGCCGCGCTTACCCGCTGCCGTCTGGCGGCGGAAAGTTTCAGTGAGATGATGGGCAAAGATTTGACAGATAGTACAAAGGTTACTGAATTTCAGACAAATATCAGAGATTTGCTGCTCAGTGATGCTGATTTTAATTTCTGCTGGTACAAAGAAAAAGAAGGTTTGGTATGGGAATTTGAACCGGAAACAGATAACGGGACGTCTGTAGGGGATACGATTCGGGGTTATGATATTACGGTAACAATCTATTTTGGTGATGTATCAAATATGGAAAAAGAGGATGCTGACCGACGTAAAGTTAGTCAGACTGAGTCCAAAAAATTTGGAGATTTATTTTTATATACGGTAGTTACCTGCAGTAAGGGAAATGACAGCTATCATATCCGGCAGAAATATCGGATGATAATTATCGGGGAACCCGGAGAGGAGGAACATAAATGGATTTTCGTAAAAGCGTAGCTAATGGGAAAAAATTACTTGCAGATAAAAAAGGTACCTCCATTGTATCTGTGATGGTGGCCTTTTCCATCCTCATGCTGGGTATCCTTATGATGACGACATCCACCACTGTTTCTTTGAAGCTGATAAATGAGTCCGGGGCCAAAAGGAAGGTTATTGAGAGTGCCGTGGAGGAATATTATCTAAAAGGGGAGAAAGGGATTTTAGTGTCCCAGAACTTCACACTGGTTCCTGTGAATGGAACGGGTATACAGTTAAAAATAAATAACTCCCGGGGATATGCGAAAACATATACAGAAGATAATATCAGCTATGAGTACTATTATTTTGATAAGGACTGATGAAAATGTGGATTTGGAAAAAACTGCAGAATAAAAAAGGCTTTACGCTCATAGAACTGATAGTTACCTTTGTCCTTATCGGAATTTTCATGGTGTCAGCAACTGCCGTAATGTCCTCCTTTATGCATGTATTTGCACGGGTAAAAAGCATTTCAAGCGCTCAGAATGTTGCAGATGTACTTTTAACAAAAGCAGCAGGTGAATTATCCGGCGGACAGGGCGGGGGGTTCTCTCCGGAAAAAGATGAGGAGGAGATACCCACAGAAGAATATTCTTTGTATATCTATCAGAGTCAGGCGTCTGGCGGCAGCAGGCATGACATTGCCGTGTTTCGGAATGAGGAGGGCATTCAGGTAACCATGGGAATGCTTGGTGATATTATACTGTCCCCATCGGATCGAGCCGGGCTGGATGAAAATGCAGTCATGGATCAGATGCTGCTTCTTCGTTACTGCACGAAGGCAATTGATCCGGTAACCGGTGATAAAAACACGGAATATACGAACTGGTACTATGGAAAGCCATCATATATGGGAACGGTCTTAACGGAATTCAAAATTGAGAAAGTGGAAGAAGATAAAAACCTGATCCGGATTACTGTTACATTGGAAAATGCGAAGACTCATTTCAGCCCTCTTACGGTGAGCAGAATAGTGAAATGCAGAAATATGGAAGCACAAAATATAAATGTAACTGAAATTTGAACATTTATTGCCAGTCTCAAATAAAGTGTGCAAATTAGAGTGCAAAATTTATAAAAGATTAATAAAATTTCGTATATTTGTAAAAAAAAACAGGAAATGTTGACAATTAGTGTCGAAAAGTTTATATTAATGATACTAGGAATCTTGTATGTAATAAAACGGTATCTAAAGGGGAACTGCAGAGTGGAGTTTTCCTTTGTATATCGACAATAAAGTATGGGATTATCCGGAGTACGGAAATTGTTAGTAAGGGATTAAAAATCCGAAGATTAAAGGTGAAGGAGGCAGGAAGTAAGAAACGGATATGGTATATCCGCAATTGCTGTCTTATGGGACTGTGCTGATACACGGCAGATATATTGTGATAAAGGTTTAAGCGGCGCAGGGTTTCAGACAGAGTGTTTTAGTTACTGTAGGAATATTAAATAGGAAAAAGATTGGAAGGAAATGGATATGAATTTAGTTGAGAGATTGAAAAAAGATAAAAAGGGATTTACCCTGATTGAAATGATTGTTGTTATTGTTATCATTGGTATTTTATTGGCCATTTTAATACCTGGTATAGTTAGATATATTGATAAAGCTAAAGAAAAACAAGTTATGGTAAATGCCAGATCTGCTTATCTTGATATACAATCATTAGCATTGGAAGAATATGGTAAGCAAGGCGCTACTATTGATACAGTTAAAGGTAAAATAAAAAGAGATTGGATTGGTGGTGATACCACGGATTTAAATAGTGGTACACTTGAAGGAATACCGACGTCTGCTACTGTTAAGGGGATAGAATTATCAGATAAAGCAAGAGTGACAGCTATGACTTATACAGAGGGATCAAAGACAATAGTTATGGAAAATGGAACATGGAAAGAGTAATTTATGTAAGAATTATTAAAAAATTTTGTTTTAAGTAAAGTTAATTTATTTCAAAGGAAGCATATATTAGACTTTATAAAAACTATAATTTAAATTATTGGAAATTATTATCTGTTAAAATTTTGGATTATTCAATATACAGAAAAAGTATAAGACAAATGATTATGGTAAATGTAAGGTCTGTAGATATTATTGTCTAAGATAATTTCTTTGAAAACTCACGAAATAGTATCGACGAAATTGCAGGTAAAATATTGGCGCTGGAATACAGAGAAGGTAACAAATATATTCAGTATGTGAAAGCCAAGGGGTGGACGAATGTTGCTGTCAGTCCTTAGAATGTATAAGTTATGATTAAGAAGTTTTTTAACACAAATAATAAAGCTGTTAATGCCTGCTTATACATATTGGAGATTATCATTATAATTACTTTGATTTTATGCCCGATTGCATATCATTTCAGTAATAACAGTATGGCAAGAATAACGCTCATGGATGCTAAAAACATACAGTTGGCTATGAGGCTTCTCTCCATTCAGTATTATGGACAGGATCGCAATATTTACCAGCCGGGTGAACCCTATGGTATGGCGGTTGATACAATTAGTCAGATTAAAGAACTCTCCGGCGCCAATGGAGAAATAACGTTAGTATACTGGAATTACGACAAAGCTTTACCTGGCAAGTTCTTTTATCAGACGGATTCATTTCTCGCAGTCTACGAATACGATGCGAAAAGAGATGAGCCGGAATGGAACATCTACCGTCTGAAAAAGGTAATGGCTCTGGGTGAAGAATAAGTGGTCGGGAACAAAAAGTTTCATTCAGCTAATAAAGAGACAGGATAGTTTTTCTGCCCGGTATCATAATGATATCCGGGCAGGAAGTTTATATAGGAAAATATTATTGTCTCTTTCCTGCGGATAATCTATAATAAGCAAAAGAGATGGTTTGTAAGACAGATCGGAATTGCGGGGACATATAATGTTGCTGACAGGAAGTATTTTATTATATATGTTGGTGTTTGTAGCAGGCGCCTGCTTTTTTTATCTTCTTAACGGGATAATATATCTGGTGCCAAGAAAATTGGGATTCAAAGAAGGATATCGGGCATTCCGCAAAGCTGGATACCGGCCCAGGTATCTGGTAAGCATAGTTTTGGGCGGCGCAGCAGCAGTGGCATCCCAAATATACTTTGGAAGCCCCGCAGCATCAGTGACGGTGATTCTTTTCCTGGGGATTCTCCTGGTGGTGGGGTTTGTGGACTGGGATACCATGGAAATTCCTGATTCTTTTGTGGCGGCAGCCTTTGCATCAGGGTTTCTGTCAGTTTTTACCATGCCGGGCACGGGTATCCTTTCCAGAATCATCGGTATTTTTGCGGTAAGCGTACCGCTTTTGCTGCTTACACTCGCCGTGCCGGGAGCTTTTGGCGGAGGGGATATTAAGCTGATGGCGGGCTGCGGACTTTTTCTGGGGGCGAAATTGTGCCTCCTTTCTCTGGCTTTTGCGGTTTTGACGGGGGGCCTGTATGGGATCTGGCTTCTGCTTACAAGGAAAAAGGGAGGCAAGGAGCATTTTGCCTTCGGGCCTTTTCTTTGTGTAGGAATGGCAGCCGCTTTGTTTGTGGGGGATTGGGTATTGAACTGGTATATGGGATTGCTTTATTGAAGATAGCGGCACGAAAGGAAACAATATGCCTAAGTACAGTTATAAGGCTAAGGACGAAAATGGAAAATTAGTGACCGGGCTTCTGCAGGCGGCGGATGAAAGAGATCTGCACCAGAAGCTGCAGGCTGATAATAAATATCTGGTCAATGCCAAACGGGAAGAAGAAGCGAAGAGACTTCGCAGGATTAAGGCTAAATATCTGTCTGATTTCTGCAGGCAGATAGGCACGCTTTCGGCTTCCGGGGTTTCCCTTGTGAGGGCATTGAATATTGTGGCTCAGGATGAGACGAATAAGCCCAATGAGAAAACGGTGTTTGAAAATCTGCTGCGTCAGGTAAGGCAGGGAACGGCTTTATCGGATGCCATGGAGGATCAGGGAGAAGCATTTCCTGAGCTTTTGATTAATATGTTCCGTTCAGCGGAAACGGCGGGAAATCTGGATGAAACCGCCATGCGTATGGCGGATTTTTATGACAAGCAATTCCGGCTGAACACTAAAATCAGCAATTCTACACTTTATCCTAAAATTCTAAGCGGAGTCATTGTCGTCGTAGTAATATTCATGCTGAGCTATATCCTGCCGCAGTTTCAGGATCTCTTTGATCAGATGGAAGAGCTGCCTGTGCCTACGAAGATTTTGTTCTTTATGAGTGATGGGGTAAAGAATCACTGGATGATTCTATTGATTCTTCTGGCATTTTTGATTCCGGCCACTATATTTATCTGTCATATGCCCTCGGTAAAACTTCAATTGGATAAACTGAAAATCAAGCTTCCTGTGTTTGGAAAGCTTCTGATGATTATCTATACGGCCCGCTTTGCCAGAACAATCAGTTCTCTGTATTCTTCGGGAATACCTATTGTACAGGCGCTGCAGATCGGGAGAAAAACAATCGGCAACACATATATAGACAGCCAGTTTGATGATGCGGTTGCCAAAGTACGCTCCGGAGGGAATTTATCGGATGCCCTGGATAATATAAAAGGGTTTACAAAGAAACTGACTTCTGCCGTCAGGGTGGGAGAAGAAACGGGAAGCCTGGATACGATGCTGAATTCTATCGCGGATTCCATGGAATATGAATCCAATATGGCCGTCGACAGAATGGTGGCCACTCTGGAGCCGGTATTGATTGTAGTGATGGCAATTATAGTAGGTTTCATTATGATTTCCGTACTCATGCCTATTTATGGTTCTTATGATGCAATAAGCAATTCGGGATATTAACAGAAAGGACAATGCCTGCATGCAGACTTGTGTATATATGTCCAACCGCAAGATACAGGTGGCGGTCGGAAATCCAAAAAATCATTCCATAGCAGTGAAAAGGCTGTATGAGACGGAGGCGCCGGAGGGAAGCATCATCAATGGTGTAATAACCGGAGAAGAAGAGCTTGGGGCACATTTAAGTCAGTTTTGGAAAGAAAACCATCTTTCCACCAGGAATGTCTGCCTGGTGCTGCACAGTTCTCAGTTTATGGCTAAAACACTGATGATTCCCGCCATGAATACGAATAAAACATTAAACTATATCCAGAGGGAGTTCCCGGGTGTGAATAATGATTCCGGGAGTGTTTATGGTTATTTCCGGATTTCTGGGAATAAGGGGAAGGGAATGCGGGAGGTTTTTGCCACCCGTATGGAAAGAGATTTCCTGGACTCCTACAGGAAGCTGTTTGCTTCTGTGGGAATCCAGATAAATTCTGTACAGGCGGCCCTTGGATGTGTGGTATCCGTTCTTCACCAGATGGAGCTGGTAAGGGGAAAAACCTGTGTGGTTCAGATACAGGATGAAGATAATCTGACCAGTATTCTATTGGATAAGGGTATTTACTGTTATTCCAGCGTGAGCCGTACCTTCAGCGAGCACGGGACGGAAGGCTATGGTATGGAGGTGGCGAGAAATATCAGCGGTATCCTTCAGTTTGCCTCCGCCCAAAAGCTGGAAAATTCAGTGACGGATGTTTTCTGGGCGGGCTTCCCGGAACGGGATATGCAGGTATGTGCGCAGGCTTTGGAACAGATGGATCCCGATTTGAAGGCCGATATGCTTGAAGATGAAAAGGTGATACGTTTCGGCGATGGGGCTGTGGACAATTTCCTTTTTGCGGTCAGCGGTCTGTTCAGGCTGGAAAAGGAAAGCAATCTGTATTACCGGTATAAGAAAAGCTCTGAGAGCCATCAGAAGCGTATAAGTCTGATGAAACAGCTGATTCCGGTATTGCTTCTTCTTGTGGTTATGCTGATGATTACCGGTTTTTTTGTGGGAAACTGCCTGATAACGCAAAAGAGGCTGCAGGAGGTGAGGGATTATAATGAAAATCCTGAGGTTCTGGAGCAAAGCGCCCAATATGATGAGCTGGAAAGCCGTCTTATGTGGAACCAGACTTTGAAAGCATCTCTGGAACGGGCTAAAAGGAATATAGAATCCTATCCATCCTTTAACAGTTCTGTCCGTAAGGAAATAGAAAGCTGTTCTTTGGGGCAGGTGATGATTGAAGTGTTGAGCTTTGACGCAGCTACAGGTATTGTTAACGTGGATACTGCTGCGCCGGAGGTAGAGGATATCAACCAGTTCATTGATCGGCTGGAGGAAAGGGACATTTTTGAACAGCTGGATTATACGGGTTATGTCTGGTCGGAAGAGAGAGGGATGTGGACCATCAATCTGGTTTGCTACCTTTCTGAAAATGCCGGGAAATAGGAGGAGAGCAGTGTGAAGATAACAACAGAAATTACGGATAGAGATAAAAAGCTGCTTCTGTTTCTGGCAATCTTTGTAATCGTTGTGGTATTCGGCTTTTTTATCATTCGCCCTCTGGCGGAGACGGATGCCGCATTGAAGGAAGAACTGGCAGTTCAGGAAGAACTGCAGATCCGTACCCAGCAGAAGCTGATGCTCCTGCCTTCCATGCAGGCTAATGTGGAAAAGACAGAGGAGGAGCTGGCGGCGGCTGCCAAGGATTTTTACCCGGTTATGAAGAGTCAGGAAATCGACAAGCTTCTTACGGGCATTGCATTATCCTGGGGACTGGAATCCAGGCAGCTGGTTATTCAGATGCCTGAGGGAGAGATGATACTTGACCCTTTTTATGCTTCTCAGGCTGCGCTTGAGGAAATGCTTTCACAGGCAATTGGGCAGGATGGGGAGGAACAGACGGATACTGTCCAGAAAACCTCCACCTCTTTTTATGGGATCTATGCGGCGCAGGTGATGCTTACCGTAAAGGGCGAGCGCAGTGTGCTGGAACAGATGGCGGATGAAATATCCGAAGATTATCCGGCTATCCGCATTACGGGTGCTGTATGGGGGAAGGAAAACAGCAGCCTGCGGAATGAGGCAGGGGAGTATGTATCTTCTTTGAATGATACCCTGCAGCTTCAGATGGAAATATATATGTATAAAAGGGACGAATAATAATGGAAACAGCGTCAATTAAAAATATCAGGCTGGGGCAGCTTCTGAAGGAAGCCGGATATGTAACCGAAGAACAGATCGAAAGGGCTGTGGAATACCAGAAGCAGAATCCTGGTATGCGAATAGGGGATGCCCTTATAGCTCTGGAATTTATAACAGAAGGTCAGAAAGTGGAAGCCCTTGCGGCCAAGCTGGCTTTGCAGACCATAGATATATCCTCTGTTTCGGTGGATATTGACGCTGTGGGGATGATCCCAAGGCAGCTGGCAGAGAGGTATCTGATGCTGGCAGTCAGCAAAAATGGGGATCGGCTCACGGTGATCACCAATGATCCGCTGAATTATTATGGCATTGAGGATATCCGTCAGATAACAGGTATGCAGACAGAAATCCAGCTGTGTGAAAAATACGCGCTGGAAAATGCCATCTCCTATTATTATTCCGAGGTATCCGCCAAAATGGCGGCTAAGAAGGCAAATACAAGCAGTGAAGATATGGTGGAGGAGCTGCAGATTGAAGAAGCGGATGATGACACCCCTGTCATCAACCTGCTGAATACTTTGATCGAGAGAGCGGTGAATACCAACGCCAGTGATATCCATATTGAACCCTTCGAGCATAAGACAACGGTCCGTATGCGTCTGGACGGAACGATCACGGAATATGTCACCCTGCAGAAGCAGCTTCATGCTTCCCTGATAGCGCGTATCAAAATTTTGTCTGATTTGGATATTGCCGAAAGGCGCGCCCCTCAGGACGGACATTTCAGGACTCAGGTAAAGGATGAGATGATTAATATCCGTGTCTCTGTGATTCCTACTGTTTTCGGAGAAAAGGCGGTGCTGCGTCTGCTGACGGGAAATGCGGCGATTGATCATCCGGCTTCTTTTGGAATGAAGGATTCTGATTATCAGAAATTCCGCAGGCTTCTGCGTTCACCCAACGGGATTATTTATCTGACAGGCCCTACAGGAAGCGGAAAGTCCACGACTTTGTATATGATACTGGAGGAGATGTCGGAAAAGCAGGTGAATATCTCCACAATTGAGGATCCGGTTGAAAAAAATGTGCCGAGAATCAATCAGATGCAGGTGAATGCTCTGGCCGGAGTAACCTTTGAGTCGGGGCTTCGCGCCCTTCTGCGTCAGGATCCGGATATTATCATGGTGGGAGAGACGCGTGATGCGGAGACGGCGTCTATATCCGTGCGTGCCGCTATTACCGGACATCTTGTATTTTCAACGCTTCATACCAATGATTCCGTATCCTCAGTCATCCGGCTTGTGGATATGGGGCTGGAACCGTATATGATCGCCAATTCCCTGGTAGGTGTGGTAGCCCAGAGGCTGATGCGCAAGGTATGTCCGTACTGCGCACAGGAGGAAGAACCCACGGAAGAGGAGCGGGAATTCCTGGAACGTGATATTCCTAAGGTAATGCGTCCCAAAGGATGCCGGTATTGTAATAATACGGGGTATAAGGGACGTACCGCTATCCATGAAATCCTCACCATCGACAGACCGATCCGGGAAATGATATCCCGCAAAGCCACCATGGAGGAGGTCAAGGACTATGCCATTGAAAAGCAGGGGATGAAAACCCTGAAGGAATGCGGCGTGGAACTGGTGGAAGCGGGAGTGACCACTATGGAAGAGCTGATGAAGGTTGCCTATTATGCATAACGCAGGAGAATGCTGTTAACCTGTTAAAGAAAAGAAGAACCCGGAAGGAGTCATGAATGGACATTCATACAATCATTGCCATGGGACGGCAGACAGGCTGCTCGGATATTCATTTGTCGGAAGGGCTGCCCATGCTGATAAGAGTAAAAGGGACGCTGGTGTATGCGCCTATCCAGCCGGGAGAGGAAGAGACCCGGCAGATGATCCTCCAGATGCCGGATGCATGGCTGCAGAAGGAATTTTCGGAAGGAAAAGATGTGGATTTTGCCATACAGTCGCCGGATGGGGGAAGAGAACGTGTGAATATTTTCCGGCAGCAGGGAAAGCTGGCCTGCACCATCCGTCTGCTCAATGATCGTATTCCCACCATAAAAGAGCTGCAGCTTCCGCCCATACTGAAACAGCTGGCCGATGAACCGAGAGGGCTGATATTGGTAACAGGGCCTACGGGAAGCGGTAAGTCCACTACCCTGGCGGCCATGATTGACTATGTGAATACCTCCAGGCCGGAGCATATCATTACGATAGAGGATCCGATTGAGTATATGTATGAAAGAAAGCAGGCGCTGATCCATCAGAGAGAGGTGGGAAGGGATGTTTCCTCTTTTGCCGCCGCTCTGCGTTCTGCCCTGCGTGAGGATCCGGATATCATTCTGGTAGGGGAAATGAGGGATTATGAAACGATTTCCGCAGCCCTGACAGCTGCGGAAACCGGGCATCTGGTGCTTTCCACCCTTCATACCACAGGGGCGGCGCAGACGATAGACCGTATTATTGACGCCTGCCCGGCCTCCAGCCAGAACCAGGTACGCATCCAGCTTTCCGGAGTGCTGAAAGGGATTATTACCCAGTGTCTGATCCCCACGGCGGACGGAAGGGGGCGGACAGCGGCAACGGAGCTGCTTACGGGAACGGATGCGGTAATGAATCTGATCAGGGAAAGCAAAGGACATCAGATGTCAACCATCATGCAGTCCGGTGCGGCAAACGGTATGCATACGCTGAACGGAGATCTGGCACGTCTTGTATCTCTGGGAATGATAACCAGGGAAAATGCGTATAAATATTCCAATGACAAGAGAGATTTAGTAAATTATATCTAGGAAATCAGAAGAAAAAAGAGTATTATGTAAATGAGGGGAATCAGAGCCGGCGCCGGTAAGACAGCCGGTCTGGTTCTTTTTGTGATAGAAGGCGCGTCCTTAAGGATAAAATAAAGGCCGGAGAAGGCCATACGGATAATGGAGTTTCGTTATATGGATCAGTCATCAGTTATTTTTATCAGCATTATGTCTGCAGCGGGCCTGGCGGTTCTTGTTTTTGCCGCTTTTCTGGTATCAAGGAGGTGGAAGCGCAGAAGAAGAAGCCAGCTGATGGATGAAATGGAAGGGCATGATTTCGAATATTTTTGTGCGGATCTTCTGCGGAAAAACGGATTCCTGGATGTGGAGGTCACGAAGGGAAGCGGAGATTACGGTGTGGATATCCTGGCGGAAAAGGATGGAGTGACTTATGCGGTTCAGTGTAAGTGCTACAATGCGCCAATCGGCGTGAAAGCCGTACAGGAGGTCTACGCGGGCCGGGACTATTATGACAGGATGGTAGGAGCGGTAATGACAAACCAGTATTTTACTTCAGCAGCGGTTGCGGCAGCAGGGAAGCTTAAGATTCTTCTCTGGGACAGAGGTTATATTGACAGCATGATGGAAGAACAGGATTAGAATGCGTCCGGGGAGCGCTGCCTCCGGCTGTGGAGCATTCTATGGCTCAGGCGTGTTGAACGCCGGAAGAAGGCGGTACGGTTATGGCATTTGTGGAATTTAAAAATGTAAAAAAAGTATATCATATGGGAGAAGTGGATATCCATGCCCTGCAGGATGTGAATTTTGAGATTCAGGAAGGGGAATTCTGCGTTATTGTAGGAGCTTCCGGGGCAGGGAAAACCACGATATTAAATATTCTGGGAGGGATGGATACTCTTTCCGAGGGGCAGGTCATACTGGATGGGAAGGAAATTTCTGCTTATAATCAGAGGCAGCTGACTTCCTACAGAAGATATGAAATAGGGTTTGTATTTCAGTTTTATAATTTGATTCAGAATCTGACAGCCCTAGAAAATGTGGAGCTGGCGTCACAGATATCCAGGAACCCGCTGGATGCGGGGGAAACATTGAAAAAGGTGGGGCTGGAGGAGAGAATGTCCAATTTCCCCGCCCAGCTTTCCGGCGGCCAGCAGCAGAGGGTGGCGATTGCCAGGGCGCTTGCCAAGAATCCCAAGCTGCTGCTTTGTGATGAGCCTACGGGCGCTCTGGATTATAATACGGGAAAAGCGGTGTTGAAGCTGCTGCAGGATACCTGCCGGGAGACGGGGATGACTGTGGTGGTTATTACCCATAACCAGGCCATTACGGCCATGGCGGATCGCATTATCCGGGTAAAGAGCGGCACCATACGCAGCATGGAAATGAATCCCCATATTACGCCGGTTGAAGAAATTGAATGGTAGCAGTTAGTACGACGTTGCACGGGTATTGCAGTAATGAGTACTAGTAATCGTTTGTCAGTCGGAAGAGGGATAGAATGAAATCTACCATATTAAAGACAACTTTACGGGAAATCAGAGAAAGCCTGGGACGCTATATGGCTATTTTAGCCATTGTAGCGCTGGGGGTTGGTTTTTTTACGGGATTAAAGGTAACAAAGCCGGCCATGCTTAAGGCGGGCGGTGAGTATCTGGAGAAGAATAACCTGTATGATCTGCGCCTGCTGTCTACGGTCGGTTTCGACGAACAGGATGTGAAAGAACTGAACAGCCGCGAAGGTGTGGAAATCGCAGAAGGCGCGGTATATGTGGATTTTCTCGCTCAGGATGAGAGCGGGGCGGAAACAGTCCTGCGCGCCCATTCGCTGTTATGGGTACAGAACCATGTGGTGGTGAAGGAAGGGAGAATGCCCACGGCGCCGGATGAATGTGTGGTGGACAGCCTGAGCTTTACACGGAAAGATATCGGTACTACCATCCGTGTATCTGAGAACAATGAAGAAGATACCATAGATATGTTTGCTGGCAGGGAATATAAAATTGTGGGTATCTGTGACGCTTCTTATTATATTAATTATGAAAGAGGAAGCACCGCTCTGGGGAATGGCAAGCTGAAGGGCTATATTTATATACCTGAGGACGGGTTTGATACGGATACCTATACGGAGGTTTTCATACGTCTTACGGATAAATTCCCTCTCTACAGCCAGGAATATAAGGATTATATTGACGAGGCCATGGATTGGGCGGAACCGCTTTGTGAGGATGTGGCCCAGGCACGTTATGAAAGGCTTAAGGAGGACGCGGAGTGGCAAATCGCCGACGGCGAACGGGAGCTGGAGAAACGGGTGTCTGAGGCGGATGAAAAGCTGGCAGATGCCAAAGATGAGCTTCTGGACGGAGAAAAGGAAATAGAGGATGCCAAAAAGGAAATAGCAGACGGCTGGCAGGAGATCGCCGATGCCAGAGCGGAAATCGGAGAAAACCGGCAGAAAGTGACGGATTCCCTGTCTGAACTGGAGGATGGAAAGGCTGAAATAGCAGACGGCCTGGAGCTTCTGGAGGAAAAGAGGATAGAGGCTTCGGATATGGAGGACGGCGATGAAAAGGATGCCTACGAAACCGGCCTGAATCTGAAGGAAGCGCAGGTAAAGGGAAAGAAAGCCCAGGTAGAGGCCGGGCTTGCCCAGGCCAATATGGGAAGCCGGCAGCTGGAGGCGGCTGAAAATAAAATAGCCAGGGAAGAGAAAAAACTGGAGGATGCGGAAAAAGAGCTGGAAGACGCGGAAAAAGAACTGGCGGACGGCTGGGAGGAATATGAAGAAAACCGGCAGAAGCTGGCGGATGAGACGGCGGACGCAAGGAAGGAGCTGGAGGATGCCAGAGAAAAACTGGCGGATTTGAAGGAGCCGGAAACCTATGTGCTGGGCCGGGATAAAAATATCGGTTATGCCTGTTTTGAAAGTGATTCGGATATTGTAGAGGGAATTTCCAATGTGTTTCCTGTTTTCTTTTTCCTGGTGGCGGCGCTGGTGTGTATTACCACCATGACAAGGATGGTGGAGGAGCAGAGGACGCAGATCGGCATCCTGAAGGCACTTGGCTACAGCGAAGGCACTATCATGGGGAAATATCTGTTTTATTCAGGAAGCGCCGCCGTACTGGGCTGCGATATCGGATTCCTGCTTGGTTCCTATATTTTCCCTGTGGTCATCTGGAGCGCGTACCGGATCATGTACCGGCTGGGGGATATCCGGATTATTCTGGACTGGAAGCTGGGGTTGATTTCCCTTATCGTTTCTATTTTATGCTCCATGGGAACAACGATTGCCACCTGCCGCTATGAGCTGACCAGTGTGGCGGCCGAACTGATGCGTCCCAAAGCCCCGAAAAGCGGCAAGCGGATCATTCTGGAGCGTATTCCCTTTTTATGGAACCGCATGAAATTTCTGCGGAAGGTTTCCGCCAGGAATATTTTCCGGTATAAACAGCGTTTTTATATGATGGTTTTCGGCATCGGAGGCTGTACGGCGCTGCTGCTGACCGGTTTTGGAATCAAAGATTCTATTAAAAGCATCACCTACAACCAGTTTGATGAAATCCAGATAAATGATATGAGTGTGGTTTTCAATGATCCATGGTATGAAATGGACAACAGTGATTTTGAAGAAATCATGGCGGAGAATGCGGAAAGGTATACTCTTGTTTTTGAAGAGAGTACGGATTTGACTAAGGGTAACAAAAGCAAGTCGCTTACTCTGGTGATTCCCGAAAAAGCGGAGGATATTTCTTTTTTTCTGAATCTGCATACAACTCATGATGTGCCGATCGCTTTCCCGGGTAAGGGCGAAGTGGTTCTTACGGAAAAGCTGGCTGATAAATGCGGGGCCGGTATCGGAGACATGGTTACCCTGCAGGATGACGATATGAATACACTGGAGCTGAAGGTTTCCGGCATCAGTGAAAATTATGTCTATAATTATGCCTATATCAGCACGGAAACCTGGACGGAGCAGATCGGGAGTGCGCCGGAATACAAAAGCGCTTATATCAATGTGAAGGAAGAAAAGGATGTCCACAGCGTATCCGCTGCCGTAATGAACAGTGACGGCGTGGCTTCCGTTACCGTCAATGCCGATATGAAAGTGCGTTTCAGCAGTATGATGAAGAGCCTGGATTATGTAGTGCTTCTGATTATCGGCTGCGCGGGTTCCCTCGCATTTATCGTGCTGTATAATCTGACAAATATCAATATAACGGAAAGGCTGCGGGAGATCGCCACTATCAAGGTGCTGGGCTTTTACCGCAGGGAAACCGCGAGCTATGTATTCCGGGAAAACCTGGTGCTGACCGGAATAGGGGCCGGAGTGGGACTGATAATGGGTCGGTATCTCCATCGGTTTGTCATGTATAATATCGATATTGATATGATTGCCTTTGACGTGCATATTGCGCCCCTCAGTGTCCTGTACAGTATTGTTCTCACCTTTGTGTTCGCGGGGATTGTGGACTGGGCCATGAACAAAAAGCTGGACGGCATCAATATGGCGGAATCTATGAAATCAGTGGAGTAGATAAGACAGAGAGCAATTCCGGAACTGGAAAATAAATGAATATTTGAGTTTCAAAGCATTTTGGTTGAAATATGGAGTGGAGTAAATTATAATAGAAAAGATAAGTGATCGTTGTAAGGATGACTGATAAAGAAGTCTTGCTGCAGGCAAAGGAGGAAGCCCCGTTGGATATCAATGAAACACTCAATGAACTGTTGGTGAAGCTGTTCCGCAGCATCAACGCGATTGAGGAGCAGGCCATCCGCACGGAAGAATATAAGGATATGACCACCAACGACATGCACGTCATTGAGGCCATAGGTACCGGAGCAGCCAGGAATATGACTTCCGTGGCCAAGGCTCTTGCAGTAACTACGGGAACCCTTACAATCTCTGTAAACAGCCTGGTGAAAAAAGGATATGTGGATCGTGTCAGGAGTGAGGAAGACCGGCGTGTGGTTCTTATTTCCCTGACTGCCAAAGGGAAGAAGGCATTTGCCCATCATAAAAGGTTCCATGATGAGATGATACAGATGGTGGTGAAAGGGCTGAGTGAGGATGAACAGGCTGTGCTGGAGAAGTCTCTGGGGAATTTGCTCGGGTTTTTCCAGGGGATACAGAATGGGAAGAAATAGATAAAAGCTGGTTAACAAACAAAATAATTATATTCAGAGGAATTCCTCAATAACAGATGTTTAAATATCTGTTATTGGGGGATTTTTCAATACAATTATTTAAAAAGAGAGAGACTCAGTGAGAATATTTTATCCGCAATAAAAGCGATAGAACCTATTAACGGAGCATTCCCATTAAACTTAGAATGGATAACAGTTATATCATCATAATTGGCAGATAAAAGAGTGCGGGACAATTTATTCTTAATAATATCTTCAATAATAAAACCATTGAGAGAAGAATCATACCCGACAATTAAAGTGGCTATATTTAGTAAATTAAGAGTATTAATTAATGCATAAGAAACGTAGGAACAAAACTCTTCAATTACAATAATAGCAAGGGCATCTTTTCTATTTGCACAATCTACAATATCATACCAGGTTGGATGACTGACAGATGCCAGGGGAGAAGCAGGATAGAAGGGAGATAGTTCAAAAACCTTTTGTCTCATATTGTCTACATTGGCATACAGATCAAGGCATCCCTTATTTCCGCAGGCACATTGAGGGCCGGCAAAATTAATCGAAGTATGTCCGATTTCTCCGCTTTGACCTGTGTCTCCCTCATATAAACTGTCTTTTAAAACAAGTCCGGAGCCAATTCCATTCATAATATGAAGATAAGTGAAGTTAGGAATATCTTTCCCTATACCATATAATTTTTCTGCAAGCGCTCCTGCATTGGCATCATTTACTAAAAAAGTGGGAAGCCCCGTAATTTTATGGATGATAGAAGTAATTGGGAAATTTTCTATTCCATAGAAATAGGGAGGATTCAATATTATTCCATCGGAACTGTTTAATGGACCAAGCGAAGCGATGCTGATTGCCAGTATTGGACGTTCTATTCGGGCTGTTAATGTTTGGAATCCCTGCATGAGCATATCAATCAATGCATCCCCGTTTTCAAGACTGGAAAATTCATAATTGATTTGTTCCAAAATAGTTCCGCTTAAATCACCTATGACAATCTGACATAATTCTCTTTTTATCAACATACCGCATATGCAGGGAGAATCAGGAGAAAGAGTAAGCATAATAGGTTTTCTGCCATAATTACCATTGTTTTGAGGGAAAGGATTATCCGACAGGTTTTTTTCGGTAACGATTCCCTGTTCAATCAATTCGGTAACGATATTTCCGACTGTCATTTTGGATAATCCTGTCATTTTGGCTATATCAACACGGGAAACCCCCTTATTCACTGTAATGAGCTTTAACACTAGCATACGGTTTTTTTGTTTTACATCCTGATTATTTGATCCTGAACTTTTCTGCATTTGTTTCTCCCTATTTCTTTTGCAGCATGAGTAAAAACTCTATGACAGATGAAACAGCATACCTTTATTCAAATTATAACATAGTGTTTATAAAAGACAATAGTATAGAAGATTTATTAAATATAAAAATATAGATTAATTATATGGAAAATATAAACAAAATATGATGTGTAAAATTGTTATTTATATAGAATATGCAAATATATAATAAAATTAATTGACTTTAATCTATATATTTACTACAATTCAATTGTAAACATCAATATGTTATCAGCGTATATATTACGCAGGACGGAGGGAGTATGAAGAAAAAAATATTATCAATAGCTTTGGTATTTATGCTGGGGGCATCTGTTCTGGCAGGATGTGGACAGAAGGAGGCGGAGGAACCTTCTGTGAAACAGACGCAGGAGAGCGAACCTGCTTCCGAAGAAAAAAACACGGAAGAGAAGGCAGAGACAGAAAATTCCGAATTAAGCGGAAAAATTACTTTTTGGACCACAGGGGATAAGAGTAATACTAATGACCATACCTATCCGTGGATGGAAGAAAATATTAAGCTTTTTGAAGAAAAGTATCCGGGATGTGAAGTAGAAGCGACTTTTATAGCATCCGGTGAAGATTATCTTACAAAAATCACTACGGAAGTTGCGGCAGGTAATGCTCCGGATGTATTTCGTACATATCTCACTGGCAGGCTACAGCCGTTTGTTGATGGAGGAAAGGTACTGCCTATTGAACATATGTTGGAAACCTATCCGGAAACAAAAGGAATAATGAATGATAAGGCACTTGCATTATCTACATTTGACGGAAAGGCTTATGCGATTCCTTTGATTGCAAGTGGGGAAATGTTCTTTTATAATAAAAAGATTTTTGCAGAATGCGGTGCCGAGATTCCTAAAACGTATGATGAGTTATTGGCGCTGGTAGATCTTTTTAATGAAAAAGGTATTACACCCTGTATGTTAGGAATTTCAGATCCCTGGCCGGGAACCATTCCTTATATGATGATTTTTAATCGCCTGAATGGTAATGGACTTTATGAAAAGGTAGTCCTTAATAAAGAAGCCGATTTTGCAAATGATGCTTTTGTTAATGCCGGTAAATATCTGCAGGAGATAGTAAATAGGAAAATGTTTAATGAATCGATTGTTGCTATTTCCCAGGAAGAGGCTGGCAATAAATTTAAGGCTGGTGAATCAGCTATGATTATTGATGGCTCATGGTCAGTACCGGGTTATGCCGAAACATTAGGGGAAGATGTTGGAATTTTTAATTTCCCTGAAATTGAAGGAGGAACCGGAAGTTCCGATGATTGGCTTATGAATTTTGATGAAGGATTTGCGATTTCTTCCGGGACCAAAAACCAACCGGTAGCGGAAGCCTTCCTGGCATTCATTTTTTCTCCGGAAAGACAGGCAGCTTATGCAGAGACGGGAGCTCTTATTGCATGTAAGAATGTAAATTATGATACCAGTAAGATAAGTGCACTAACGACGGAAGTATTGGACGCATTTGAGAGTGCCGCCTATTCTATTATACCTTGGGATAATCCGTTGGGAACTGACGTGGGACAGGAATTAAATAATACTACGCAGGCGATTATTACAGGAGGAGATCCTCAGAAAGAGTTTGAAAAGCTGCAGGAATATGCAGAAGATGCCTGGGGTGAATGATATTTCAGGCCTGCCTTCGTTATGAGGGCAGGCCGCCCGGACATAATATATAGGAGGAACACTGAATGAATAAAATGTTGAGTAACAAGAAAACTATTGCAATATTTATTTTACCAGCCATTCTGATTTTTACATTAATTATACCAGTGCCTCTGATTATGTCTGTTGGTCTGTCGTTTTTTGACTGGGATTTACTTTCTAAGGCCAAATTTGTGGGGATCAGAAATTTTGTCAAATTGTTTACAAGAGATGATATTTTCAGAATGTCTATTGGAAATACATTTCAATATCTTGGTTTGTCTATCCTTTTCCAAATTCCTCTTGCTTATTTTCTTGCTATATTGCTAACAAGAGGAAAACGCTTTGAAAAGCTTGTAAGAAATACTGTTTTTATGCCTGCAATTATTTCAGGAACGGCAGTCTCCCTTATGTTTTATTTTATATATCATCCGGAGGTAGGATTGTTAAATGCTTTTTTAAAAATGATAGGTCAGGAAGATTTAGTTCATTTTTGGCTTGCGGACAGTAAGACTGCCATGCTTTGTGTATGTATTGCGGTTGCATGGCAATGGATAGGGTACCATATGGTAATATTTGTAACAGGGATTACGTCCATTTCTACTGATATGATTGAAGCAGCAAGAATAGACGGCGCAAATTCATGGCAGCTTACAACAAAAATAATTACGCCTAATATGAAACCTGTATTGAGGGTTAGCATTGTGTTAATAACCACAAGTTCCTTTAAAGCCTTTGATTCCATTTATGTCATGACAGGCGGCGGTCCGGCTCACGCGACTGAGGTAATGGCTTCACATATGTATAATAAAGCTTTTTTACAGTTGAATTATGGATATGGATGTGCGATAGGATTAATACTTTTCTTGTTCTGTCTGGTCTTTTCCGGAGTGATTCAGACAATATTGAAGGACAGGGGGTAATTGCTTTATGAAGAAGAAAGTGATAAATGTCCTGAGGTATTTATTGTTTTTATTTCTTGTTTTGGTAGTGGTATTTCCTATTTTATTTATTTTCATGTCATCATTTAAAACAACAGAAGAGATTTACGGAAACCCATGGGCATTTCCTCAGCGAGTCAGAATGGACTCCTATATTGCCGTATTTACGGAATATGGTATATTGCGTAATTTAATCAACAGTGTTATATATTCATCAATAACATGTATTGTAACGGTTATTGTTTCGGCTATGGCCTCATACGCGATTGCAAGAATGAGATGGAAACTGAGTAAATTATGTATGACATATTTACTTATGGGAATTATGATACCAATCCATTCTCTGCTGGTTCCGCTTTATATTTCGGTCTCCCGGCTGCATATTACCAATGCGTTGGCACTTATTTTAATCTATATTGCGGGAGCCATACCAACAGCAGTTTTTATTATGACAGGATACCTGCAGTCCATTCCCTTGGAGTTGGAAGAGGCAGCGGTTATCGACGGGGCATCAATCGGCCAGCTGTTTTATAAAGTGATTTTACCTTTATTGAAACCATCAATTGCAACAATTGGAATTATTACTTTCCTAAATGCATGGAATGATTTGATGATGGGATTAATCTTTTTGACAAAGGAGAAAAGCAAGACAATTCAGTTATTTATTTCTCAGTTTAAAGGAGACCATTTTACTAATTATCCGATTCTTTTATCAAGTATAATTATTTCAGTAATACCAATGCTTATTGTTTATCTTCTTATGTCAGACAGACTTGTAAGCGGAATGACACAGGGAGCGATAAAAGGGTAGGTAAGAACGGGGAAAAGGTAGAAAAAACTTGAAACCTTTCTGGATTGTAAGCGTACAGAAAAACGCAGATGGGAGCAAAAATGCAGAAAATAGTATTGGACGGGATATGGGAATTAGGGATATGTTCGAATGATACCTTCAGAAAAAATAAAATCAACATAGTTGACCTGGATAGTTTGTGCAACAGTAATATAACTGTTATTGAAGGGCATGTTCCAGGAAATTATGAGATAGATTTAGAAAAGGCAGGAATCATAGAAAATCCTTTTTATGGGAAAAATCTGTTGAAATCGCTGGACAGAGAAATGGATCATCTTTTTTATGGAAAAAAATTCGTGTTAGATAAGGTGATAAACGAAAAGTATATTTTACAATTTGATGGAATTGATACCATTGCCGATATTTATTTGAATGGCAGCCTTTTGGCTCATACTGAGAACATGCTGAGAGGATATGAATTCGAGGTCGGGGAAGAACTGCTGAATAAGGGAGATAATGAGCTTCTGGTACATATTATACCGGTAAGCCTGGAAGCGAGAAAATATGATAATCCATTATTCCAGAATGGTTTGAAATATGAGATGGACAGTCTCAATATCAGAAAATCACCTTATATGTATGGGTGGGATATTTTTCCCAGGATGTTGTCAGGAGGGATTTGGAAGTCGGTCAGAATTTTTAATAAACCGGATTTCAGATTTATACAAAGCTATCTTTTTGTGAGAAATTTGAATACAGACTATAGCAGTGCCCAATTGGAATTTTTTTATGAGGTTGATTTAAACGAAGCGCCTTATCATGGATTTGAAATTGTATTGGAGGGACACTGTAAAGAATCTAGCTTCAGTATGAACTGGGATGTATGGTCAAAAGCAGGACATTTTACATTCGATGTAGAAAATCCTCTTCTTTGGTGGCCAAGGCGTTCCGGGGAACCTGAACTGTATGATGTGAAGGTTCAACTGAAGAAGGATGGGGTATGTTACGCACAAAAGGATTTTCGTTTTGGAATCAGGACTGTGGAATTACAGAAAACAAGTCTGACAGATGAAAACGGAAAAGGAGAATTCTGCTTTTGGGTCAATCATAAAAAGACTTTTATCCTGGGAACCAACTGGGTTCCTCTTGATTCTCTTCCATCGAGGGGAAAAGAGCGCATTGAACCGTCATTAAAGCTTGTTGAGGATTTAGACTGTAATATGATTCGCTGTTGGGGAGGGGGATATTATGAGGATGATTATTTATATGATCGATGTGATGAATTAGGTATTTTAGTATGGCAGGATTTCATGCAGGCGTGCGGATTATATCCTGAAAATGAAGCATTTCTCAGGAACTTTGAGGAGGAAGTTGTATGGCAGGTAAGAAGACTGCGGCAGCATGCATGTTTAGCGTTATGGTCCGGTGATAACGAAAATGATATGTCGTATGGCTGGCTTACAAACTATAGACTTGATCCTAACCAGAACAGAAATACCAGAAAAATAATTCCTCAGGTCTTGCGTATGAATGATTACATCAGAGAGTATCTGCCCAGTTCCCCTTATATGGATGAAACTGCATACAGGTATTCCACTACAGATACATATCTTCCGGAGCAGCACTTATGGGGTCCCAGAGATTATTATAAAGGAGATTATTACAGAAATGCTTTTGCTCATTTTGCGAGTGAAACAGGGTATCATGGCTGTCCTTCTGTAGAATCAATTAAAAAGTTTATTACACCGGAAGGGCTTTGGCCTTATAAGGATAATGGGGAATGGCTGCTGCATGCTTCATCTCCGACAATGAAAAAAGATGAGACATACGCTTATAGAATTGAACTGATGGCTAATCAGATAAAAGTTTTGTTCGGGGAAGTACCGGATAATTTGGAAGATTTCGCGTGCATGAGCCAAATATCGCAGGCAGAAGCAAAAAAATATTTTATCGAAAGATTTCGTATTGGAAAATGGAGAAGGACGGGAATTATATGGTGGAATGTAATTGACGGATGCCCTCAGTTCTCCGATGCGGTAGTTGATTACTATTACAATAAGAAAATGGCTTATTATTATATCAAACGTTCCCAGGCGAGAACTGCTTTAATATTTGATGAACCAGCCGGACATAATGTGCAGCTATATGGTGTTAATGATTATGGTATTGATAAAGATATCAAATTTAAAGTGACTGATGTAATTACAGACAGGATTATATATGAAGGAGAAACCAGTCTGCCTGCAGATTCCTCTGTTGTCATAGCATCTGTAGATGCGAGTGAGCATCATGCATTTTTCCTTCTGGAATGGACTTGTGACGGAAAGAAATTTAAAAATCACTATGTACTGTGGAATCCTCCATTTAATAAGGACTTATATATGGAATGCATTAGAAAAGCAGGGCTGCAGTCTGTATAAATGATTCAGTTGGTCCGGATAAGGAGTACAATCATGAAGAATTATGCAATCGGCGTGGATATTGGGGGAACGAAGTGTTCGGTAGTTCTTGGAAAAGGGCGTATACCGGACAGCGGACTGGAAGATTTTATTCTTGATAAAATATGTTTTCCCACAGAAGCAGCCAAAGGGCCGGAATATACAATCAGCAATATTATAGATGCAGTGTATAAAGTAATGCAAAAAAACCATGTTGATGCAAAGAACACAGTGGGGATAGGAATCAGCTGCGGCGGGCCATTAGATCATAAAAAGGGGGTAGTAATGAATCCGCCTAATCTATATGGATGGAATGATATTCCAATTGTACAATTGATGGAACAGGAATTTCATATAGAGACATTGATACAGAATGATGCAAATGCCTGTGCCCTTGCGGAATGGAAATTTGGAGCAGGAAAAGGCTATAAAAATCTGGTTTTCCTGACTTTCGGCACTGGAATGGGAGCAGGATTAATTTTGGATGGCCGACTGTATAATGGTACTAATGACATGGCTGGTGAAGTGGGGCATATACGTTTGGAGAAAGAGGGTCCCGTAGGGTTTGGAAAATCAGGCTCCTTTGAAGGTTTTTGCAGCGGGGGCGGAATCGCTCAAATCGCAAAAGCAAAAGTCATTGAAAAACTGCAGATTGGAGTGAAGCCGGCGTTATGTCCGGAATTGGGTACTTTGGATAATCTATCTGCTAAAACGGTAGCATTGGCAGCGGATCAAGGGGATGAGCTTGCACAGAGTATTTATAAAACGAGCGGCTTTTATCTGGGAATGGGACTCTCCATTATAATTGACATTTTAAATCCGGAAATAATTATTCTTGGAAGTATTTATGAGCGTAGTGAACATTTGTTATTGCCCAGCGTTAAAAAAGTTATTGAGAAGGAAGCGTTGAAGGCATCAAGGGATGTATGTAAGATAGTTCCTGCAAAACTGGGAGAACAGATTGGTGATTATGCCGCGTTGTCTGTAGCTTTTGGAAAATAAAAATATGGTAAAAGAAGCAGTATTGATGGATGGCTGAATGGAAGCATAGTAATTTACATTATATTGACAGCGTATACAGTGATATTATTCACTATATACGCTGTCAGTTTTTGCTGATATATACGAGCTTTACCGCATAGCCAGTTTCTTTTCCGTCTGCGTATAAGCAATAGTGGATCGTGTAATCGGTGTTTCCGTCAGCCGTTTTTCCAGATTGGAAAAGTCTGAAGGCCCTGCCTGAAGAAGAAAGGTATGAAAACGAAGAGGGGTATAATCCTGTCCCCAGAGCTCCTTGGCCTTATCCTGCAGGGACAGAATTTCCAGATATCCCAGATAATATTTCAGGTAAGTGGTAGGTTCTGTCCGGATATAGTCATAAATAGTATCCGCGGTATCCTTATCGGAGATGCCGAAGGCAGCCAGGGAACGATAAATATCCTGTCTGGTGGCGCCGTAATAATGGATGGACAGATCCAAAAGACAGTAAAGATTTACCTGAAGGTTGCGTTCCAGACAGGCGATATCAACCAGCAGAGGGGTGATGTTGGAGGCTCCGTTGGCGAGAAGGACGTCGGAAGCATAGCCGTAGGAGATATTTTCCACGTAATAAGCCCATCCCTCCACAAAACCGCCATAGAAAAGGGCGCTTCTCACAGGATTTTTGGTCCGGGAATTTTCATACAGCTGGCTGTATACGGTCTGGTATAAATGGCCGGGATAACCCTCATGGGCCAGCGTGGTGTACAGTTCCAGGCCCGGGGAGGTGGAAGCGTTATTTACATAAATTACATTGTCTCCCATATCATCAATGGGCGGTGTGAGGTAAAAGGCAGGACTGGTAAATTCCTCCATGGATTCCGCAACAGCCTTTGTCCGGCAGGTCGGCAGGGTTTTGGTAAGTGCATCAAGCGGAGGAAAATCCGTTTGGATCCGCTGTTGTAAATCTGTAAGGACTTCCTGGGCATCCTGAAAAGGAAAGGCAGGAATGTCCTGAAGGGAAATGGAGGTATTTCCTGTCTGTTCCCGATAAGTTTCTACCAGGGCCTGAAGGTTCTGATAACATAACTGGAACCGGTCCGACAGCAGGACCTGTATTTCTTCAGGAGTCCGGGAGGTACCGGTATTATGCCGCAGAAGGTAGAGGTAATAAGCGCCTCCCGACGGCAGTTCACAGAGTCCGCCCTCATGTGTGCCGCTTCCGGAGAGAAGAAAAACAGCGTCAGCCAGGGCAATATAAGCCGGGGCTACCAGGGTGGTGAGAATCCGGTTGTTTTCGGCTATGTAGAGTTCCATTTCTTCTCCGGTCAGCAATCCTTCCTGGACAAGGGCTTCTGCACGCTCCTGAAAAGTGGTCTGCAGAAAATGCTCTCCTGCGGAGAGCAGATCGGGATCCATAATGGTGTCGCACTGCTTTACAATGTTACTGGCATCTGATTTTGTCATGAATAATCCGGCATTGGCTTTTTCCTTTTCATATTGGGCAAGGCTTTCCAGATAGGCAGGTACGCTTTCCAGAATTTCCAGGTAATCCTCCAGATCCTCTTTGGTGCGGAAGGAGTATTCGGCCAGCAGAACGGGAAGCTGCGACTGCATTCCGGAGGACGGGGTAAGAGGTTCTTCATAGTATTCACAGCGGGCGCCTGCCAGTTCATTTTCCAGATAAGGGACGAGCAGGGACCAGGTATAACGATCCTGCTGGTTCAGCCTTTCCGGATTAATTTCCTGCAGGATAAGAAGCTGGTTCTCCAGTGCGGCTGCCGCTTCCTGGCGTGACTGTCTGGAGTACAGGGGAAGCGTTGCAGGAGATGGTTTCTGAAGGTAATCAGAAGGTTCCGCCAGAGTATAATGAAGGCTCAGGCTATCCTGCCGAAAGGCTTCGGCAAAAAATTCTTCAGTCATGTGATGGAAGCGGAGGGTATCGTTATAGAAGTATAAAAAAAGAAACAGCCCCGAAAAAAGGAGAAGGGCCGCGGCGGCAATGATGAGTGGCATGCGTTTTTTCAAAGAACTAATTCCTTGGGGGGTTTTTAACAGTTTATGTATTCCTTGAGACATTCATGACAGAGAAAGCTATGGTTATTATTTTTGATAGGTTGTACACATACAACTTTGGTTAAATGTATTTATAATTTCATTAAAATATTGACATGCGGTTTTGTTTGGACTATAGTGAAAGTAATGGGCAGCCACTGCAAAAGAGAAAGAAAGAAGGCTGTGAATATGCACAAAATCAGAGGAATACCCTTGTTTAATACTGACAAAACGCATGAGTTTCCTTTTTTGTATTCCCTGCATGCGAACCATGTGAACAGTCGGGGAAATAAAAAGAATACAACTTGAGAAAGAATAAATACAACTGGAAAGGAGGGGAGACTGCGGATGGAGAGAAAACCCAAGTACAAAGAAGTGGTGGACTGGGTAAAGGAAAGGCTGGAAAAGAAAGAACTGAGTCCCGGTGATAAGCTGAATTCTGAGAACGAGCTGTGTGAGCTGTTCGGCTTAAGCAGACAGACCGTGCGGCATGCCATCGGCGTTCTGGAAGAGGAAGGGATTGTTGCCAGACGGCAGGGAAGCGGAACCTATATCAGTGACAACCGGATGGCCAACCTTGAGAATAAGACGAGAGTGGCGGTGGTAACCACATATGTGGACAGCTATATTTTTCCCAGGACTATTCAGGGGATAGAAAATACCCTGTTTGAACGGGGCTACTCGGTTCAAATCGCTTTTACCAACAATCAGCTGGAACGGGAGCGTACCATACTGGAAGACATCACAGCCAGGGACGATGTGGCGGGAATTATTATGGAAGCCACGAAAAGCGGTCTGCCCAATCCGAACCTGCCGCTGCTGCAGAAGCTGATGGAACGGAAAATCCCGATTTTATTCATAAACAGCTTTTATCCCGGACTGCCTCTGCCTCATGTGACCTTAAGCGACAGGCTGGCGGCGGAAATGGCGGTGGAATATCTGATCCATGCGGGGCACCGTAAAGTCGGAGCGCTTTTGAAATTCGATGACGGACAGGGGCATCTGCGTTATGCAGGGTATCTGGATACCTGCAGGAAGGCGGGGATTCCGGCGGGAGATTCCGGGATTGTCTGGCTGGATACGGAGGGAGAGCAGCACCTTCATGACTACCGGGAAAGGATTCTGAGGAATTTTAAAGAATGCACCGCTGTTTTCTGCTATAACGATAAAATCGCTTTTCAGCTGGAAGTCCTTCTGAAAGAAGAGGGAATCCGGGTGCCGGAGGATATTTCCCTGATCAGCATTGACGATTCGGAGCTGGCGGAGCTGGCGGAAACCAGGCTGACAAGCGTGCATCATCCCACGGATAAGCTGGGGGCCAGGGCAGCAGAAAATCTTCTGGCTGTCATGAAAAACAGAAATTTTGACGGGAATTATGAATTTGTGACGGAAATTGTGGAAAGAGATTCCGTCAGAAGCCTGAATCGGGTATAACAAGGCGAGAGCTAATTTCAGGGTAAACAGGAACAATTATAAATAAATTTTATTCAGGAGGAAATGTGAAATGAAAACAGGAAGAGACTACAAATTCTGGTTCTGTACAGGTTCCCAGGATTTGTATGGAGAGGAATGTCTGAGAAAAGTGGCAGAGCATTCCGCCAAAATCGTGGAAGGGCTGAACGCGTCCGGCAGGCTTCCCTTCGAAGTGGTTCTTAAGCCCACTTTGATCGATCCCGCCACCATAAGAAGAACTCTCAATGAGGCGAATGAGGACGGCGAATGCGCGGGTGTCATTACCTGGATGCATACCTTTTCTCCCGCAAAGATGTGGATTCTGGGCCTGAAGGAATACCGCAAGCCGCTGTGCCATCTGCACACCCAGTTCAATGAGGAAATTCCTTACGATACCATCGATATGGATTTCATGAATGAAAATCAGTCCGCACACGGAGACAGGGAATTCGGCCATATGGTAAGCCGTATGGGGATTGAACGCAAGATTATTGTGGGACATTGGGCGAATGCAGAAGTACAGGAAAAAATCGGCAGCTGGATGAGAACGGCTATCGGTATTATGGAATCCTCCCACATCAGGGTCTGCCGTATCGGAGACAACATGAACAATGTTGCCGTAACCGAAGGCGATAAGGTGGAAGCCGAAGTAAAATTCGGATGGGAAATCGACCACTACTGTGTAAACGACGCGGTGGAATACGTAAATGCTGTTTCCGGGGGAGACGTTAACGCCCTTGTGGAGGAGTATTACAGCAAGTATCAGATTCTGCTGGAAGGCAGGGATCCGAAAGAATTCCGCGCTCATGTGGCGGCGCAGGCCAAAATAGAAATCGGCCTTGAGAAATTCCTGGAAGACGGGGATTATCACGCGATTGTTACCCATTTCGGCATGCTGGGCGGACTGCAGCAGCTTCCCGGACTGGCTATCCAGAGACTGATGGAAAAAGGCTATGGTTTCGGCGGAGAAGGCGACTGGAAAACAGCGGCCATGGTACGCCTGATGAAAATTATGGCGGCAGGAGTTCCGGGAGCAAAGGGAACTTCTTTTATGGAAGACTATACATACAATCTGGTTCCGGGAAAAGAAGGAATCCTGCAGGCACATATGCTTGAAGTTTGTCCTTCGATTGCGGAAGGCCCCATATCCATTAAGGTACAGCCGCTTTCCATGGGCAACAGGGAAGATCCCGCCCGTTTGGTATTCACTTCCAAAACAGGTCCTGCGGTAGCAACCTCCCTTGTGGATCTGGGCAATCGTTTCCGCCTCATTATCAATGCGGTTGACTGTAAGAAGTGTGAAAAAGAAATGCCTAAGCTTCCTGTAGCTACAGCATTCTGGACACCCCAGCCTGACCTTGCGACCGGGGCACAGGCCTGGATTCTTGCCGGAGGCGCTCACCACACCGCATTTTCTTATGATTTAACGGTTGATCAGATGGTTGACTGGGCGGCGGCCATGGGAATTGAAAGCGTTGTTATTGATAAAGACACCACCATCCGCAATTTCAAGAATGAGCTGAGATGGAACAGTATTTATTACAGATAAGGAGGAGGATTTTAAAATGGGTATGACAGAAATAAGAGATGCGATTGTAAACGGGAAGACAGCTTTAGGTATTGAATTCGGATCCACCAGAATCAAGGCTGTGCTGGTAGGAGAGGATAATACTCCTATCGCCGCGGGAAACCATGAATGGGAAAACCGTTATGAAAATAATATCTGGACCTACAGCCTTGAGGATATCTGGAACGGCCTGCAGGACAGCTATCAGGAAATGGCAAAGGATGTGCAGGCCAAATACGGCGTGACTCTGACAAAGGTGGGAGCGCTTGGTATCAGCGCCATGATGCATGGCTATATGGCTTTCAATAAAGAGGGAGAGCTGATGGTGCCTTTCCGTACCTGGAGGAATACCATTACCGAAGAAGCATCTGTAAAGCTTACGAAACTTTTTGATTTTAATATTCCCCAGAGATGGAGCGTGGCCCATCTGTATCAGGCGATCCTGAATAAAGAAGAGCATGTGAAGGATATCGATTTCCTGACAACCCTGGAGGGTTATGTACACTGGAAGCTGACGGGCAGGAAGGTGCTGGGAATCGGTGAGGCAGCAGGAATGATGCCGGTGGACGCGGCAACCAGACAGTACAGCAGCAGGATGGTAAAGGCTTTTGATGAGCTTGTGGCTCCGGAAGTCTTTTCCTGGAAGATTCTGGATATTCTGCCGGAAATCCTTGTTGCAGGTGAGAATGCAGGCTGCCTGACGGAAGAAGGCGCGCGTCTTCTGGATACAACAGGCCAGCCTCAGGCTGGAATCCCTGTTTGTCCTCCGGAAGGGGATGCCGGAACCGGAATGGTGGCGACCAACAGCGTGGCAAAGCGTACCGGTAATGTATCTGCGGGAACCAGTGTATTTGCCATGGTAGTACTGGAAAAAGAACTGGCAAAGGTACATCCTGAAATTGACATGGTAATGACCCCTGACGGAAGCGCCGTTGCCATGGTTCACTGCAATAACTGTACCTCAGATCTGAATGCATGGATTGATTTGTTTGAGGAATTTACACAGGCGTTCGGTATGAAGGTGGATAAAAATGATCTGTTCGGCACCCTTTACCGAAAAGCTCTGGAAGGGGATCCGGACTGCGGAGGCCTGCTGGCATACAATTATTTCTCCGGAGAGCATATTACAGGCTTTGAAGAGGGCCGTCCGCTGTTCGTAAGAAATCCGGAAAGCAATTTTAATCTGGCGAACTTCATGCGTGTTCACCTGTTTACCGCGCTGGGCGCACTGAAAACAGGCCTGGATATCCTTCTGAAGGAAGAGAATGTACAGATTGACAAGATGCTGGGACACGGAGGCCTGTTCAAGACAAAGGAAGTGGGACAGAAGCTTTTGGCGGCAGCCGTTAACGCTCCGGTATCCGTAATGGAAACCGCAGGAGAAGGCGGAGCCTGGGGAATTGCCCTCCTGGCGTCTTATATGATGACCAAAAAAGACGGCGAATCTCTGGCACAGTTCCTGGATAACAGAGTGTTTGCAGGAAATGCCGGCGTGAAGATCGATCCCGACCCAAGAGATGTGGAAGGCTTCAATAAGTTTGTGGAACGTTATACGAAAGGGCTTCCTATTGAGAAGGCGGCTGTGGAAAATCTGATTTAGCTGTAAATCATGCGGCGCCTTTCTGACGGAGGGCGCCCGTATCAGGAAACAGAAGACTTTTGGAGAAAAATGTCCGCCAAAGCGGACGGGAGGATGGAAACATGTTAGAAGAACTGAAAAAAAGAGTATACGAAGCCAATATGCTTCTTCCCCGGCACGGCCTGGTTACCTTTACATGGGGAAACGTAAGTGAAATCGACAGAGAAAGCGGACTGTTTGCCATTAAGCCCAGCGGCGTGGATTATGACAAGCTGACCCCTGAAGATATGGTCATTGTGGATCTGAATGGTAATAAAGTGGAAGGAAAGTATAACCCCTCCTCCGATACGGCAACACATGTGGAGCTGTACAAAGCATTTCCTGAAATCGGCGGAATCGTCCATACACATTCCTCCTATGCCACCAGCTGGGCCCAGGCCGGAAGAAGCATTCCCTGCTACGGAACCACCCATGCCGACTACATTTACGGAGAGGTTCCCTGCCTGCGCTGCCTGACCAAAGAAGAAATCGAAGACGCCTATGAGGAAAATACGGGACATCTTATCGTAAATGAATTCAAGGCCATGGGAAAAGACCCCAAAGCAGTACCCGCCGTACTCTGCAAAAACCACGGACCCTTCTCCTGGGGCAAAGACGCACACGAAGCAGTGCACAATGCCGTAGTTCTGGAAGAAGTGGCTAAAATGGCCTACCGTGCCGAAGCAATTAACGCAAGAATCCAGCCCGCTCCTCAGGAACTCCAGGACAAACACTACTTCAGAAAACACGGAGCCAACGCTTACTATGGACAAAACGGGGGTAAATAGAGTATTATATTCGTGACCAGGCAGAACCGGACAGGCTCAGAAGGCAGACCTACTGAACCTGGCCGGCGAGCGAAGCCACCGAAAGACCGAAGGTCTTGAGGTTCTGCCGTCCGGTACCACCACCCCGATACCCCGGCCCCCTCACCCCTTCCGCTTTATGCGTCCTTTTAACGTTGGTCACCACCACCCCACCCCAAATCATATTATATGGAGGAAAATCATTCATGGATAATCTTGAACTCGCAAAAATGGCGAACGAGATCCGCAAAGGCATTGTAACAGCCGTTCACAGTGCCAAAGCCGGTCATCCCGGCGGATCCCTTTCCGCAGCAGATATCTTTACCTATCTCTACTTTGAAGAAATGAACATTGACCCGGAGAACCCCGACAAACCGGAAAGAGACCGTTTTGTCCTGTCCAAAGGCCATACAGCCCCCGGACTTTACTCCACCCTTGCACACAGAGGCTTTTTCCCCGTAGAAGATCTCACCACCCTGCGTAAACTGGGTTCCTATCTTCAGGGACATCCCTGCATGCAGCACATCCCCGGCGTTGACATGTCGACCGGATCCTTAGGCCAGGGAATCTCCGCAGCAGCAGGCATGGCTCTCGGCGGAAAACTGGATAACAGAGATTACCGCGTATATACCCTTCTGGGCGACGGTGAAATCGAAGAAGGACAGGTATGGGAAGCAGCCATGTTCGCAGGCTTCCATAAGCTGGACAACCTGGTAGTAGTTGTTGACAACAACGGCCTCCAGATCGACGGCCCCATCGACCAGGTATGCTCTCCTTACCCTATCGACAAGAAATTCGAAGCATTCAATTTCCATGTAATCAATATAGATGCCCATGATTTCGATGCCATCCGCGGGGCATTCAAAGAAGCGAAAGAAACCAAAGGCATGCCCACTGCAATCATTGCACACAGCCTGAAAGGAAAAGGAGTTTCCTTCATGGAAGGCAATGTGGCATGGCACGGAACCGCTCCTAATGATGAGCAGTATGCAGTGGCAATGGCAGATTTGGAGAAAGTAGGTGAAGCATTATGTCAGAAGTAAATAACAAACCTGTTCAGAAAATCGCAACCAGAGAAGCTTACGGAAAAGCCCTTGCTGAATTCGGCGCACAGTATCCCAACCTGGTAGTCCTGGATGCCGACCTGGCAAATGCCACCAAAACCAATACCTTCCAGAAAGCATTCCCTGAACGCCATATCGACTGCGGTATTGCAGAATGTGACATGATGGGCATTGCGGCAGGGCTTTCCACCGTAGGGAAAATCCCCTTTGCCAGCTCCTTCGCCATGTTCGCGGCAGGACGTGCTTATGAGCAGGTACGTAATTCCATCGGCTATCCCCACCTGAATGTAAAAATCGGCGCTACCCATGCCGGAATTACCGTAGGCGAGGACGGAGCATCCCACCAGTGCCTGGAAGACATAGCCCTTATGCGTGTCATCCCCGGAATGGTAGTGATCAATCCCTGTGATGCCGTGGAAGCGAGAGCCGCAGTTCAGGCAGCCCTTGAATATGTAGGTCCTGTTTACCTTCGTTTCGGCCGTGCCGCCGTACCGGTAATCAATGACAATGATAATTATAAATTTGAAATCGGAAAAGGCGTTCTTCTCCGCGAAGGAACCGATGTTACCATCGTAGCCACCGGCATTTGCGTGCCCGAAGCTCTGGAAGCGGCTGAAAAGCTTGCTGCCGACGGCATCAGCGCAGAGGTAATCAATATCCATACCATCAAGCCTCTGGATGAAGAACTCATCATTAAATCTGCAAAGAAGACCGGAAAAGTGGTAACGGCGGAAGAACATTCCATTATCGGCGGCCTTGGCGGCGCTGTGTGTGAAGTGCTTTCCGAAAAAGCGCCCACACCGGTATGCCGTATCGGAATGAACGACATCTTTGGTGAATCCGGATCCGCAGGAGCCCTGGTTGCCAAATATGGCTTGGATGCAGAAGGAATTTATGGAAAAGTAAAAGCGTTTGTAAAATAAACCTGAAAAAGGTATGCCGGCCCCTATGGGGCCGGCCATACAGCGCAAAAGGAAAGAAAAAATATGAATATTTTATCACCATCCATTCTGGCGGCGGACTGTGCCAGGCTGGGAGAAGAAATCAGCCTGGTTGAAGCCGCGGGAGCCGAATATCTGCATATTGATGTCATGGACGGCATGTTTGTGCCTTCTCTTTCTTTTGGCATGTGTGTGGTTTCCTCTTTGAGAAAAGTGACGGATATGGTATTTGACGTACACCTTATGGTCGAAGAGCCCATACGTTATGCGGCGGATTTTGCCAAAAGCGGCGCGGATATCATCACCGTCCATCTGGAGGCCTGCAGCGATGTGGAAGAAACGCTGGACTGGATACACAGCTTGGGACGCAAGGCGGGGATCTCCATTAAGCCCTCCACCCCCATTTTGGCTGTGGAAAAATATCTGGACAAAATCGACCTGCTTCTCGTCATGACGGTGGAACCCGGTTTCGGCGGACAAAAGTATATCCCTGCTTCCACGGCTAGAATCCGGGAGGCCCGGCAGCTTATTGATGCCCGGCAGGCTCATGTGGATATCGAAGTAGACGGCGGTATCACCAGGGACAATGTACAGGTCGTTCTGGATGCCGGCGCCAATATCATTGTGGCCGGATCCGCAATTTTCAACGGAAATATAGCAGAAAACGTGAAAAATATGATGGAAATCCTGGCTCCCGGCCCGGATGGAAAATAAATCGAAAAGAATGGCTGCGGCCATTCTTTTTGTTTCCGGGTGCTTCAGAAAAATGGAGTACTGATTCATAAGATTCACAAAAAGGTTGGAGGAAATTACAGCTTATGGTATAATAATACTTGGTTCCGACAGCATTGATATGTGTAAAATCTGTCTGGAGTGCAACAAACATTTCTGAAATAAAACAATTCATTCTGTCCATATCGGACAAGATTTTCCTTGGTATGAAAAGAAAGCAAAAATAAAAATTGTAAGAGTATGTTGTCCGGGGCCGTATGAGTGGTTATAATTAAATAGGAGACAGGTTTTTACGCATGGCTTACGGAACAGGAGGCTGTGTGAAGGAAGACATAAGAAAAGATGAGGGAAAACCATCGGAAAACCAGGGACTCCATCATGAGGATCTGGCCTTAAAGACCGCTGCCCACTATTTTGGTGAAGAATTACTTCCTGCACTGGGTATCTCGGGAATAGTGGAATACATAGCGCCGACCGAGACAGTGAAGCTTGAGGCAAGGCAGATGTATCAGGACTTTAACTATGTTATGGAGGACAGGAGCTGGTCACATCTGGAATTTGAAAGTGATTCTGTTACAGATGAAGATTTAAGGAGGTTTCGGGAATATGAAGCCACAGTGAGCCGGAAATTCGGCGTGGAGGTGGTTACTTACGTCATTTGTTCTTCAAAAGTGAAGTGCCTGAAGGCGCAACTGAAGGTAGGTATTAATACTTACAGGGTAAAGATTGTCCGGCTGAAAGGACGGAATGCTGATTTGCTGTTCAGACGTCTGGAGGAAAAGGGAAGACGTGGAGAAAGGCTGGAGCGGGCCGATTTCGTATCTGTACTCTTAACCCCGTTAATGTCCGGCGAATCCCCAATCGGGGAACGCATTATTAACGGCATGAAAATTCTTCAGGACGCGGCGGGATCCCTGTCGGCGGAAGAACAGGAAAAAATGCTGGCAGTGTTATATACTTTTGCGGATAAGTTTGTAAGTGAGAAAGAACTGAATCGGGTGAAGGAGATGATAGCTATGACAAAATTGGGGAAGCTTTTGGTGGATGATGGAATTGAGAAGGGTATTGAAAGAGGACTTGAACAGGGATTGGAGCAGGGAATGAAAGCTTTAACAGAAACCTGTAAGGAATTCGGTGCCGATTTCCGGCAAACAGTGGAAAAGGTGAAAATCAGGTTTGGCATCAGCGAAGAAGAAGCACAGGAAGCCGTCAGAAAATATTGGCAGTAAGGAAGGGTATATGAAAATTTTGGTAACGCCTCCTTTTACGGAGGAACAAAAAAGGAAGATATGTTCTGCCGCAGTCAATGCGGGAGATCTCAGGTTCTGTCTGAAAAAAGACATTACGCCTGACATTTTGAAAGAAGCGGAGGTGATTCTGGGCAATCTGGAATCACCGGAACAGCTGCAGGCCGCAGAAAATCTGAAGTGGATCCAGCTGAACAATGCGGGAACCGAAGGCTACTGCACACCGGGAATACTGCCCGGGGACGCGCTGCTCACCAATGCTACCGGCGCCTATGGCCTGGCTATATCTGAGCATATGATGGCCTGTCTGTTCATGCTCCGCAAAAAAATGGACCTATATTATGTCAACCAGCTGGCATGCCGGTGGAACAGTGAAGGCCATGTTGGAGTCATACAGGGTTCAACGGTCCTTGTAATCGGCCTGGGAGATATAGGAACCTCTTTCGCCGCCAAGATGAAAGCTCTGGGCTGCCGCACCATAGGAGTAAAGCGCCGCGTGGGAGACAAGCCGGAGGCTGTGGATGAACTCTATGAAATGGAAGAACTGGATAACCTTCTTCCCCGGGCGGATGTGGTCGCCATGAGCCTTCCCGGCAACCCGTCCACTTATCATGTCCTGAACAGGGAGCGCATCGCATTGCTTTCTTCCAATGCCATTGTTCTGAATGCCGGAAGAGGCACCGCTATTGATACGGATGCTCTCAGCGATGCCCTGTATGAGGGTAAAATCGCGGGTGCAGCCCTGGATGTTACGGATCCGGAACCCCTTCCTGCAGAGCATCCTATCTGGAAAGCGCCCGGAGCGATTATAACACCCCATATTTCAGGAGGTTATGCGCTGCCGGAAACCCTTCAGCAGATTGCGGAGATTTTTGCAGATAACCTGAGACGGTATCAGGCAGGCGAACCGCTTAAAAATGTGATTGATTTGGAGACCGGTTACTGTAAGTAGCTTCAGAAAATGAAAGAAAATCCAATTTCACAAATGGTATCGCCGCCGGGTTGTAAGGCCTGGCGGCGATTTGTGCATTCAGTGAATATTTACGGTCAGAATCTACATACCAGCCCGGTAAAGCTCCTGAAAATACGGATTATATGTCATAAGATCTGAAAAGCTTCCATCGCCTTCCAGCCTCCCATTTTTCAGGAGTATAATCCTGTCAAAGGAGCGGATAGAATTTAAACGGTGGGCAATGGCAATGATATTTCTGCCGTTCGTCAGTGACAGCACTTCATTCATAACCAGCTCCTCTGTTACATTATCCATCGCGGAGGTTGCCTCATCCAGAATAATGAGCCGGGAGGAGGAAAACCATAGTCTTGCAAGAGCCAGCCGCTGTCTTTCGCCGCCTGACAGCTTAATGCCTTTCTCCCCTAACTGCGTGTCCAGTCCATCCGGCAGGTTGTCAAACCAACCTTTCAGCTGTACTTTGTTTAAAACTAGGATTGCGTCCTCGTCCGGAAGCAATGCATCGAAAAAAAGGTTTTCCCGTAGAGTGCCGTCAAATACCGGGCTTTCCTGGGGGATATATGTAATATGCCTGTAATAGCTGTCCAGGTTAAGCCGGTTCAGATCATTCCCGTCTATGGAGATAGAGCCTTCTTCCGTTTTCAGAAGCCCGGCAATCAGCTTAATCAGAGTGGACTTTCCCGAACCGCTGTTTCCGGCCAGGGCCACCTTTTCTCCGGGAGATATGGACAGTGACACCTCTTTAAGGACAGGCATGTCATGATAGGAAAAAACAGCCTTCCGGATGTTAATGTCCCCATGGAATTCCGGCAGCTTCTTCCCTTCAAACAGCCGGGATTCCTCCGGTAAATCAAGAAAATCAGCATAACGGCCGAATGCAGACGAATCCAGACGAAACTGGACAAATAATACATTAAAAATAGCAATGGGCGTGTAGGCATTATCCACCAGAGTGAGCAGGGCGACAACTGAACCGATGGAAATGGAACGGGTATACCAGGCATATATAATCAGCGCCGCTTTGATCAAGGTAATAAGGATTGCAAAAGCCGCAAAAAAAGCTTCGTGGATAAAGGAAATCCCTATTTTGGAGCGTACAATCTGATCTCTGGCCTTTTCTGCCTTCTTTATTTCCGCGCCGAACTTCCGGTTCAGGCGGAAAACGACCATTTCCATGAAGCCCCGCGTGAGAAAATGGTTAAGCAGTTCTTCGTTATCCAGAACTCTTTCTTTCATCCGGTACAGAAGCTTCAGCAATAAATTCGTAATAAAAAAAACCAGAAGATAACCGCAGGCTACTGTACAGGCGATCACATGGTTCAGGCGGTAAATGAAAAACAGGCTGAACAAAGCGGAAGGAAGCAGTTCCCGTGCAATTCGAAACCAGAACTGGCACAGTATATTTTTTCCAGCCATGGCTCCGTTCTCCACTCTTTGTATCAGCTTTCCCGTTCCCATGGATTGATAAGCCAGATAATCAATCCGGCTTGTTTTATACAGGGCGAGAAGCTTTAAATCCAGATATATGCCGTTATTGAGCTTCTGCATCGGATATTCATCCAGGTAATTTCCCAGACACAGCAGCAGAAGAAGGCCGCCATAGACCAGAATAACCGGTAAAGAAAGCGTGCCGTCAGTAAATTTATCAATCAGCTTCTGAAAGAAACTAATATTGTAATTGGACAAAAAGGATAAGCCGATTCCAAGACTTATGTAAATACAAATCCAGAACTTATTCTTTCCGGCAATTTCTTTTAAATAATTCATATCTGTACTCCTTATGTGCATGGTTGAAAAGCAGCAGAAAAGTCAGTACAGCTATGTCTGTCAGCGGAAAACATAACCTCAGTACAATCTGCCGGCAGATTACATAAACTGTACTGAGTTTTTACTTCGTTCATGTCTCATAAGAGAACACCTCCTTACCATGACAGCATCTGTCCCTATTGATAAAATTCCCCGCAGACCCTGAGGCCGCGGGGAATAATGATAGAATGCATTCTCCGTGTATTAATCCCGTTTTACAACTGCCGCGCAGCCCATGCCGCCGCCCACGCACAGGGTGGCAAGGCCGGTTTTCACATCGCGCTTCTGCATTTCATAAAGCAGGGTTACAAGGATACGGCAGCCGGAGCAGCCCACAGGATGTCCCAGGGCGATAGCGCCGCCGTTTACATTCAGCTTGTCAAGGTCAAAGCCCAGGTCATGTCCAACAGCTACGGACTGGGCGGCAAAGGCTTCATTCGCCTCAATCAGATCAAAATCGCCGATCTGCATGCCGGTTTTATTCAGGACCTTTTTGGTGGCGGCCACAGGCCCGATTCCCATGATGGAAGGATCCACGCCCGCCAGTTCTCCGGCAATCCAGGTTGCCATGGGAGTGATGCCAAGCTCCTTCGCTTTGTCTTCACTCATGACTATGATGGCTGCAGCGCCGTCATTAATTCCGGAAGCATTGCCTGCGGTTACCATTCCGCCGTCTTTTTTAAAGGCCGGTTTCAATTTGGCGAGGCCTTCGCTGGTGACGCCTTTTCTGGGGCCTTCATCCGTATCCACGATGACGGATCCCTTTTTGGTTTTTACCTCCACAGGAACGATTTCCTCTTTGAAACGTCCTTCATTCATGGCGGCTTCACATTTCTGCTGGCTGTTTGCGGCAAATTCGTCCAGCTGTTCTCTGGTCAGGCCCCACTGTTCACAGATGTTTTCTGCGGTCATGCCCATGTGGTAGCCGTGGAAGGCATCTGTGAGGGCATCCTTCAGTAAAGAATCCTCAAGAGGCGCGTTGCCCATACGGTAGCCGAAACGGCCCTGCTGAACTAAATACGGTGCACGGGACATATTTTCCGTACCGCCTGCAATGATAATGTCCGCATCGCCGCTGGCAATCAGCTTGGCGGCCAGATTAACGCAGTGAAGGCCGGAACCGCATAACACATTGATGGTGGTGGCGGGAACCTCTACAGGGATGCCTGCATTCACGGCGGCCTGCCTTGCCACATTCTGTCCCTGTCCGGCCTGGATAACACAGCCCATATATACTTCGTCAACCATATCCGGAGTGATTCCGGCTCTGTTCATAGCCTCTTTTATTACGATTGTCCCAAGATCTGCCGCGGGTACGGTGGAAAGCACTCCGCCCATTACGCCGATTGCGGTTCTGCAGCCGCCGGCCAGTACTACCTTTCTGCTCATAAATCCTCCATTCTGCCGTTGCCCGGCATTTTGTGTTTGTATGCATGTATTTTAGCACTTATCCGGGTAAAATACAATGAAGGGTGTGAACTGTGCATCGTGTATTCCGCCGCCCGTTTTTCCTCTCCCTTTTCCGCCTGCGCTTCCCTTCCCGGGGAGTCTGTATACCCTGCGCAGGCACGTTCTCACTCTGCCAAAAACGCAGCGGTACTAAGATTGCACAGGACGCAATCTAAGGACCGGCGTTTTTAGAAGGCCTTTGCAGGGTATACAGATTCCCCGGGAAGGGAAGCTGCAGGCGGAAAAGGGAGAGGAAAAACGGGCGGCGGAATACACGATGCACAGTGCGTAGGTAAATTATAACAGGGATTGTGGATAGGGGGGATGAAAATCTTTGATTGTTGTGGAAAACATGTGGTAAAGAGTGTAAGATGGGGGTATAGGAAGTAGATTTTTTGGTAAATCAGCGGGGGGAGAATTATGGATAGGATTAGTCGGAAGAATTGGGTTTTGATTTGGGTGCTTGGGATGACCGGGCAGATTTGCTGGCATATTGAGTATTCTTGGTTTAATACTTTTGTTTATGACAAGATCGCACCGGAACCGGCTATTGTGTCCTGGATGGTGGGGGTGAGTGCGGCTGTTTCGACTTTTTGTACTTTTTTGGTGGGGACCTGGGGGGACCGGAGGGGGAGGAGAAAGCCTTTTATTTGTGTAGGGTATATTTTGTGGGGGATTTTTACTTTTATTTTTGGGGCGACGGAGATGATTCCTAAGAATCCGTTGTTTATTGCGGCGGCGTGTGTGGTTTTGGCGGATGCGGTGATGAGCTTTTTTGGATCTGTGGGGAATGATGGAGGTTTCGGTCCCTGGACTACGGATATTTCTAATGAGCATAACAGGGGGAAACTGGGGGGAGCGCTGGCGGTGATGCCGGTGTTTGCCACTAATTTCGGGGCGGTGGTTTCGGGAATTATTATTGAGCAGATTGATTTCTTCGCTTTTTTCGGTCTGATGGGAGGGCTGGTGGCGCTGGTGGGGATTTTCGGGTTCTTTACGTTGGAGGATGCGCCGGGGCTTCGTCCGAAAAAGGATGAGAAGGGTTTTTGGCATCAGTTCCTTACGGTGTTTAACTGGAATACGGTAAGGGAGAATAAAGAGCTGTTCTGGGTGTTTTTGGTTATGACCGTATATTTTATCGGTTTTAATGTTTACTTTCCCTATATTACCATCTATTTCGTGAATTATCTGGGATATGGCTATGGGATGACGGGAATCATTCAGGGTGTGGGGCTTTTGGCGGCTGCGGTGATGACGATTCCGGCGGCTCGGTTTATTGATAAGGGCAAAACGCCGCAGGTTATTTTGACGGCTCTTATCTGTAATATGGCGGGGCTGGTTATGGTCAGTATTTCCCAAAGCCTCGTGGTTCTGCTCATCGGGGTGTTCGGGGCAGGGATCGGATATATTCTTGTACTGCAGGCGCTCACGGCCTGGATGAAAAATTTGTATCCGGAGGAGCAGCGGGGACAGTTTGAAGGAATCAAACAGATTTTCTTCGTCTGTGTGCCCATGATTATAGGGCCTGCCATAGCCACGCAGGTAATTAACCGGATGGGCGTGGAAATGGAAGTCAGCGGCACGGTGGGAATGGTGCCGGGGCCCAGTCTTTTCCTGGTTTCTGCGGTGCTCACATTATTTACGCTGATACCTCTTGCCGCAGCCGGAAAAATGAACCGGCAGAGGCTGCAGGGACAGATAAGGTGATAGCTGTGCCAGGCAGGATATAGTCAGCGGTTTGTCGGGGAAATCAGAAAGAAAAGGGGGATGAATATGGAAAAAGAACTGCTGGAAAGAGGGCCTGTGCTGGATGAAAAAGGCTGCCCCATACCAGGGTATTCCAGAAGAAGCACGCTGGTGTATGACAGGAAAGCAATCAAGGCTCCGCCATGGAGAATCAAAGAATGGGATTTTTACCAGATTTCCAATGACAGGCTGTGCCTTCAGTTTACCATCGGCCATGCCGCTTATGCGGGCCAGGTAAGCCTGATGCTCTTTGACTTTGTAAAAGGGGAAAAACTGCTGGATCTGAACAAAATCCTGGTTCTGCCCTTCGGCTCCCTGCACATGCCGGAAAACGCGGAAGAGGACAATACCCTGACCTACGATAAAGGCGGCATATTTATGCGTTTTGAGACCCGAAAGGATGGAAGAGTGCTCACCTGCAGATGGGGTGATCTGGAAGCCAGCATCCGCCTGGAACGAAAAAATCCGGATTCCCTCGTAATTAATCTTCCCTTTAACGAATACGCCCACGCCTTTTATTACAACCACAAGATTAACTGCATGACGGCAGAAGGCTTTGTAAAAAACGCAGACAAAGAATGGCATTTCGAAAAAGACAGCTCCTTCGGAATCCTGGACTGGGGAAGAGGCGTCTGGCCCTTCCACAACGAATGGTACTGGAGCAACGGCACCGGCTGCCTGAACGGAGAAATCTTTGGCTTCAATCTCGGCTGCGGCTTCGGAAACACAGACACAGCAAGCGAAAATATACTTTTTTACAAAGGAAAGTCCCACAAACTGGGCAAAGTAGATTTCACCCTCGGCAAAGAATATCTCGATCCCTGGCACCTGACCGACAAAGAAGGCCGCCTCGACCTCACCCTCACCCCAATGTACGACAGAACCACCCGCATCAAACTCCTCTGGGTAAACAACTGCTGTCACCAAATGTTCGGCACCTTCACCGGCAAAGCCATCCTCGACGACGGAACCACCCTCCAAATAAACAATATAATTTCCTTCGCCGAACACGCCGTTAACAACTGGTAATTTAATTGATACATTAGGTACCTGCCCGCGTATTCCCTGTGGAGTCCGATTCTGAGAATTTGTCTGCGGGCATTGCTGGCTTCGGCTTCTTGGCATCGGCTGCCGGACAGCAAGGATTCCTGTAAGGGCCGTATAAAAACGCCGGTCCTTAGGCTGCGTCCTTTGCAGCCTTAGTACCGCTGCGTATTTATCCGAGCGAAAGCGTGCCCGCACAGGAACCTTGCTGTCCGGCAGCCGATGCCAAGAAGCCGAAGCCAGCAATGCCCGCAGACAAATTCTCAGAACCGGACAAGCACAGGGAATACGCGGACAGGTACCGCAAGGTTTGACAACGTGGGGGGATTGTGATAATCTGAAGGTAATCGGCCGGCAGACCGGCCAGTTAATACAAAAAAGCAAGGATGAAGAAAGTACATTCAGGGAAGCTTTACAGAGAAGATCCCGCAGGCGGAAGGCCATGTGCCGCTGCCGAAGGCTGAGAGGGATCGGGCCGAAAAGGATGGAAGATGGCTTCGGAGCAGCGCACCGAACCGCCGGGACACCGGGGGCAAGGCTGCGACAGGTGCCGCCTGTTACAGCGGCAGGGTATGAAAGAGGCAGGAAACTGTTTCTGATGTACCTGCTAAGGCCCTGTTTGTGAGAATGGGGTAAAAAGAAGTGGTACCACGGGCGTAAGGCTCGTCTTCTTATTTTTAACAAAAGCTTAAGAATAAGAAGACGAGCTTTTGTTGACGGAAGCGATAAGGGAAAATCAGGAAAGGAGCACTAAAAAATGAGCAAAGGAAAGTATTATATTACTACCGCCATTGCCTATACTTCAGGCAAGCCCCATATCGGGAATACGTATGAGGCGGTTCTGGCGGACAGTATCGCACGGTTTAAAAGAAAGGACGGTTATGAGGTTTTCTTTCAGACCGGAACGGACGAGCATGGACAGAAGATTGAATTAAAAGCCCAGGAGGCAGGGGTAACCCCTCAGGAATATGTGGACAAGGTAGCCGGTGAGGTAAAGGGCCTCTGGGATCTGATGGGAACATCCTATGATAAATTTATCCGTACCACGGATGATTATCATGTAAAGCAGGTACAGAAGATTTTTAAGCGCCTGTATGATCAGGGAGATATTTACAAGGGACATTATGAAGGACTTTACTGTACTCCCTGTGAATCCTTCTGGACGGAGTCCCAGCTGGTGGACGGCAAATGCCCGGACTGCGGCAGGGAAGTAAAGCCCGCCCAGGAAGAAGCCTATTTCTTTAAAATGAGCAAGTATGCGGATAAGCTTATTAAGCATATTAATGAGTATCCGGAATTTATACAGCCCGTATCCCGCAAAAACGAAATGATGAACAATTTCCTCCTTCCGGGGCTTCAGGATCTGTGTGTGTCCAGAACCTCCTTTAAATGGGGAATTCCTGTAGATTTCGATGACAGGCATGTGGTTTATGTATGGCTGGATGCCCTGACCAACTATATTACCGGAATCGGTTATGATGCGGACGGGAACAGCAGTGATCAGTATAAGAAGCTGTGGCCTGCCGATCTGCATTTAATTGGAAAGGATATCATCCGTTTCCATACCATTTACTGGCCCATCTTTCTGATGGCTCTGGGCGAGCCGCTGCCGAAGCAGATATTCGGTCATCCCTGGCTTCTTCAGGGCGACGGCAAGATGAGCAAATCCAAGGGAAATGTAATGTATGCCGATGATCTGGTGGGATTTTTCGGTGTGGATGCGGTCCGTTATTTCGTCCTGCATGAAATGCCCTTTGAAAATGACGGCGTTATCAGCTGGGAACTGATGGTGGAAAGAATCAATTCTGATCTTGCCAACACCCTGGGGAATCTGGTAAACCGTACCATTTCCATGAGCAATAAATATTTTGACGGCGTTGTGGATGACAAGGGCGCTGCGGAAGATGTGGATGCGGATCTGAAGGCTGTTGTCACAGGAACCTATGCCAGGGTTTGTGACAAGATGGAGGATCTGAGGGTTGCGGATGCCATGACGGAGATCTTCTCCCTGTTCAAGCGCTGCAACAAATATATTGATGAGACAGAGCCCTGGGTTCTGGCAAAGGATGAGGCAAAGAAGGATCGCCTTGCCACAGTTCTCTATAACCTGGTGGAGAGCATTACTATAGGCGCCTCTCTGTTAGAGCCATATATGCCCGAAACCTCCGCTAAAATTGCGGCCCAGCTGAATACAGCCCTGCCTTCTTTCGAAGAATGTGCGGTATTCGGACATTATCCCTGCAAAAATAAGGTGACCGATAAACCGGAAATCCTGTTTGCAAGGCTGGATACAAAAGAGGTGGTGGAAAAGGCCGAGGCAATGTTTGCAGCCAGAAAGGCGGAAACAGAAGGCGCGGGTGAAGAGGTACAGGAAGATGCTTCCGATGTGATAGATATCGATCAGAAGCCGGAAATCACTTATGAGGATTTTGAGAAGCTGCAGTTCCAGGTAGGGGAAATTATTGCCTGCGAGGAAGTGAAGAAATCCAAAAAACTGCTCTGCTCCCAAGTTCGTGTGGGAAGCCAGGTAAAACAGATCGTATCAGGCATCAAGGCTCATTACAGTGCGGAAGAGATGGTGGGCAAGAAGGTTATGGTGCTTGTAAACCTAAAGCCTGCCAAGCTGGCTGGTATCGTATCGGAGGGAATGCTTCTGTGCGCGGAAGATGCGGACGGAAACCTTGCCCTGGTAGTTCCGGAAAAGGAAATGCCGGCAGGCGCGGAGATCTGCTGACACGTTGACTGCATCGCGGGCGTATGCCCGCGGTGTGAGCGGATAGGAAAAGCATTTGGTAAAATGCTTTGGAGGGTTACAAATGAAGAAAAAGGAATTTTATTATGATTCCGCAGACGGAGTGACCAAAATCCATGGTATAGAATGGATACCTGAGGGGAAGCCAATGTGTATCCTGCAGATTGTCCATGGCATGGCGGAGTATATCAACCGGTATGACCGGCTGGCGGTCTTTCTTGCGGAAAAAGGAATTCTTGTAACCGGTAATGATCATCTGGGGCATGGCAAAAGCATATATAAGAATATGGAAGAAGCCGGAAACGGTGCGGGCAGCAGCCATCCGTATGGATATTTCTGCCATCAGGATCCGGCGACGGCGGCTGTGGAGGATGTACAGAGCCTGAAAAAAAGGATCCGGAAGGAAAACCCGGGAATCCCATATTTGATTATGGGGCATAGCATGGGTTCCTTCATACTGCGTAATTACCTGTGTGCGTACGGAGCGGAAATTGACGGCGCCATCATCATGGGAACCGGTATGCAGCCCAAAGGCCTGCTGGGTTTTTCCAAAAAGCTGGTGAAGTTCCTCACTGTTTTCCAGGGAGAAAAGCATAAAAGCGCTCTGGTGAATGCCCTTGCCTTCGGCAGCTATAATAAAAGAATCCCGCATCCCGTTTCTTCCATGGACTGGCTGTCCAGAGACTCGGTGGAAGTGGCCAGATATAATGAAGATCCTCTTTGCGGTTTTACCTTTACCCTTGGCGGCTTCGCCACGCTGTTTGAACTGATAGACCGGCTGCATGATAAGAGCAGGCTGGAAAAAATGCCGAAGGATCTGCCTGTCCTGTTCATGGCAGGAACCGAAGACCCGGTGGGGGACTATGGTAAAGCTGTGGAAGGCGTGTACCAGTCCTTCCGTGATCTGGGAATGGAGGATGTAAGCCTGAAGCTGTATGAAAATGACAGGCATGAGCTTGTAAATGAAAGCGACAGGGAACTGGTCTGGAAGGATATTTATGAATGGGCGGTTAAAACCGCAGGTAAAAAGGAAGCAGAGAATTGAGAAAATGCAGCAGACTGAAAAAATGTACATGTAAAATGCTGACGGCTTTTCTGACGGCCGGACTGCTGGCGGGATTTCCTGCCTTAGCTTTGTCGGCAAGGGAAGCTATGCCGGCACAGGGGCAGGAGGAATCCTGGCGGGAGCTCCCTCTCAGCGCAGGGAGCGCTCTGACTCTTACGGAGGAACAAAAAAAGCTTCTGGAAAAGATGAAGGAAAAGCTGGATGCGGGGGAACTGGAGACGGATGAGCAGATCCGGGAGGCAATTTCCCAATGTGAGGAGGAACTGGAGATCACCCTTACGGAGGAGCAGAAGGAGCAGCTTCTGGGGCTGATTCAGAAGATGAATGCCCTGGGGCTTAATTCCGACGAAATGCTTTCCAAGGCGCAGGAGCTGTATGAGGAATATGGCGAACAGATAAAGAAAAGCGCGGATGCCGCCATACAGGAAAATATTGTGGAGCCTGTGAAGGAAGCCGTGGTGGAGGGGACTAAATCCGCCATCCGTGATTTTTTCCGGGATATGGGAGAAAGCATACGCAGTTTTTTTGCCCGCCTGTTTACCTGATGAGAACTGTCAGCCGCCGATTACATTTATCGTGCGGCAAAGTTTAAGAACAAAAGTATAAGTATAAAAAATGGCCTTCTGTGTACACTATTTGTGTACACTGTACACCGGATGAAAATATTATTTTTTATTCATGGGAAAGGAAGGCCTTTTTATGCGGATTGCTTTTTTTAGTACAAAGCCCTATGATCGTATCTGGTTTGAACCTATGGCAAAGGATTATGGCTATGAAATCTATTTTATCGAACTGCCCTTCAGTGAGGAAACTATGTTCCTGGCAAAGGGTTATGATGCGGCCTGTATTTTTGTCAACGATCATGTGAACGGCAAAATGATAGATTATCTATATGAAAATAAGGTAAAGGCGCTGCTGCTGCGAAGCGCGGGCTATAACCATGTGGATGTGAAGGCGGCAAAGGGAAAAATCGAAGTCCTGCGGGTGCCCAGCTACTCTCCTGAAGCGGTGGCGGAATTCGCCATGGCCATGCTGCTCACGGTAAACCGGTTTACGCATAAGGCGTATGGAAGAACCCGGGAATTCAACATGAATATCAACGGACTGATGGGTACGGATCTTTTCCATAAAGTGGCCGGCGTAATAGGAACCGGTAAAATCGGACAGGCCATGATCCGCATTTTCCAGGGCTTCCGTATGAATATCCTTGCATATGATCCTTATCCCAACAAGAGTCTGGATGTTCAGTATGTGGGGCTGGAGGAGCTTCTTTCCAAATCGGATTTTATTTCCCTGCATTGTCCTCTCACACCGGAAACCAACCATATTATAAATGAAGATACTATTGCCAAAATGAAGGACGGCGTGTATCTGGTCAATACGTCCAGAGGCGGTCTGATCGATACCCAGGCATTAATCGATGGTCTTCTGGCAAAAAAATTCGGCGGTGTGGGGCTTGATGTCTATGAGGAAGAGGAAGGCCTGTTCTATGAGGACTGCTCCGATGAAATCATTCAGGATGATAATCTGGCGCGTCTGACAACATTTCCCAATGTGCTTATTACCTCCCATATGGGATTCTTCACGGTAGAAGCCATGCAGGCCATTGCCCATGAAACGCTGGAGAATGCCTATGCTCTGGAAAACGGGCTGCCTTTAAAGAATAAGGCGGAATAAGAAAGATTAATAATACAAACTCTGCCCCTGCCCCCGGTACCGTGCCTGCCGTCCCATCCGTCTTCCCGCCCTTCCCCCGGCGTCGGTTAAGCAGGGATCCTTAGAGGGGACGCTCTCGCTCGGATAAACACGCAGCGGTACTAAGGCCGCAAAGAACGCGGCCTAAGGACCGGCGAGTTTATACGCCCCTTACAGGAAACCCTGCTTAACCGACGCCGGGGGAAGGGCGGGAAGACGGATGGGACGGCGGGCACGGTACCGGGGGCAGGGGCGGAGTTTGTATTATTAATAATTATTTTATTTGCACTGAAACCTATCCCGTAGTATGATATTTACTATAAACGTCGGCGGGCAGGCAGTGGCGCCCGTATTATAGAATAAGCACAGGGAGATATACAAATGGGTAGATTTTTTAACTTGGACAGCCCTCTTATGACTTTTTTATCAAAGATGGCAGACCTAATGATTCTGAATCTTTTAACGCTGATCTGCTGTATCCCGATCATTACGGCAGGAGATGCGATGACCGCTCTTTATTACATGACCGTCAAGATGGTCAAAAATGAAGAGTGCTACATAGTGAAGGGCTATTTTAAATCCTTTAAGGAGAACTTCAAGCAGGCTACCATAATCTGGCTGATAGCGCTGCTGGTGGGAATCATCCTGGTTGGTGATTTTTTGATTCTCCGAAATTCAACTCTTTCCTTCGGAAAGGTGATCATGGTATTGATTACGGTAGTTGCCGTTATTTATATTTTTACCATGATTTATATTTTCCCCGTATTATCCAGATTTGAAAACACAGTGAAGAATACCATAAGAAATTCTTTTCTTATGAGCATTCTCAACCTGCCCAAAACCATTCTGCTGGTAATCATCAATCTGGTTCCCGCGGTTGTCCTGCTGGTAACCCTTCAGGCAATGCCCATTGTAATCCTGTTTGGTTTTTCCGTACCGGCTTATGTGGCCAGCATGCTTTTTGTGAAGATCTTCAAGCGCTTTGAGCCTGAGGAAGAGGAAGAGCAGTCGGATGAGCTGGAGACTCTTTCCTTTATCCGTGAGGAACAGGAACAGAAGCAGAGAGCTCTCGAAGAAGAAGCACAGGAAGAAGAAGGCGCCCAGGCTGTTCAGGAAGCTGCGCCGGAAGAGAAAAGCGAAGAAGAAAACCAGGAATAGGCGGTCTGTATTAACAGCGGCAGGAACTTTAAAAAACGGCAGGAAGAGACGGAATGTACACTCTATACCGTTAAGCTGTAAAGCTGATTTGATGTCATTTTATGGAAATGAAATATACGTAAAAGTGAAATAAATGCTCTTGGAAAAGGAGTTTGAAGTGTCGAAAACCGCGCAGTATCGGGGCTATGGTCAAAGTGTATAATAATAGAAAGCTGATTTGAGCAAGTTGACAGGCCCTAAATTTTCGTTCTCCTTTTCTTAGCAAATTTTACAATGTCGCGATAAATATTTGTGGAATTGTGGTATAGCCAAAAGGTAGCACTTAAGTTATACTTAATTCAGGCTCAGTTGAGAGAACGCAACTGGAAACATGAAAACAAAAATAGGGAGGCTAACTAAATGGCAAGTTTATCTTTAAAGAACATCTGCAAAGTATATCCCAACGGATTTGAAGCAGTAAAAGACTTTAATCTGGAAATCGCTGATAAAGAATTCATCATCTTCGTAGGTCCGTCCGGATGTGGTAAATCTACTACACTTCGTATGATCGCTGGTCTGGAAGATATCTCTTCCGGTGAATTGAAAATCGGTGACAGAGTAGTTAACGACGTAGAGCCTAAGGACAGAGATATCGCGATGGTATTCCAGAACTACGCTCTGTATCCTCATATGTCAGTATATGACAACATGGCTTTCGGTCTTAAGTTAAGAAAAGTTCCGAAGGATGAAATTGATAAGATGGTTAAAGAGGCTGCTAAGATCCTTGACCTTACTCCTCTCCTTGATCGTAAACCGAAGGCTCTGTCCGGTGGTCAGAGACAGCGTGTTGCTATGGGACGTGCAATCGTACGTAATCCTAAGGTATTCCTTATGGACGAACCTCTTTCCAACCTGGATGCAAAACTGCGTGTTCAGATGCGTATTGAGATTGCAAAACTGCATCAGAGATTAGGTACCACCATCATCTACGTTACACATGATCAGACAGAGGCTATGACACTGGGTACCAGAATCGTAGTTATGAAAGACGGTGTTATTCAGCAGGTTGATACACCTCAGAACCTGTATGACAAGCCGCAGAACCTGTTTGTTGCCGGATTCATGGGATCACCTCAGATGAACTTCCTGGATGCTGTTGTTGAAGTAAGCGGCGACAATGCTTCCCTGAAAGTAGCCGGAAAAGCTATTCCTCTGCCTCCTGCAAAGGCTAAGAAGGTTATCGAAGGCGGTTATGCCGGAAAGACAGTTACATTTGGTATTCGTCCTGAAGACGTATATGATTCCCAGATGTTTATTGAAACAGCTAAATGTACATTTGAATCTACCATCAAGGTTTATGAATTGCTTGGTGCTGAAGTTTATCTGTATTTTGATCTTGCAGATTACCCGATTACAGCAAGAGTAGATTCCCGTACAACAGCAAGACCTGGCGATACTGTTAAATTTGCATTCGACGTTGAAAAGATTCATATTTTCGACAAAGAAACAGAGCAGGTTATCACCAACTAATAAAAAAATGGGAGGGGAGATGCGATGCATCTTCCCTTTTTTCTTGCATATTTGGAGATTTTGCTATATAGTTAATTGTAACAAGGAAAGGACGTGAAGAGAGATGATTTCCAATCAAGTAATACAAAACAGTATTGACGAATTACGTGCAATTACAAAGGTTGACCTTGGGGTATTTGACGTGGAAGGCCTGAAAGTTGCGACAACAGTAGACGAGATTGATATTTCCAGGGACATAATTGAAAATTTCGCTTCTTCACCAGCAGACAGTCAGGTAGTGGGAGGACGCCACCTTCTCAAAATTCTTGATGATGGGGAACCGGCATACATTCTTGTAGCCCAGGGTCCCAGTGATGATGTCTACATGGTAGGTAAGATCGCAGTAAGCTCTATTCAGAATCTTATAGTGGCATACAAAGAACGCTTTGATCGCAATAACTTCTTTCAGAATCTGTTATTGGACAACCTGCTTCTCGTGGATATTTACAACCGCGCACAGAAGCTTCATATCGAAGTGGAATGCCCCAGGATTATCTATTTAATTGAGACTAAGATTGAAAAAGACAACAGCGCCATGGAAATGCTTAAGAGTCTTTTCTCCAGCCAGAATGGTGATTATATCACTGCCGTTGATGAGAAGAATATCATTCTGATCAAAGCTCTGGAAAGAGAAGATGATCTGGATACTATTGAGAAAACAGCTGACATGATTGTTGACATGATGAACAGCGAAGCCATGATGAATGTACGCGTGGCTTATGGTACGGTTGTAAGCGAACTGAGAGAGGTTTCCAAGTCTTATAAGGAAGCTACAATGGCTATGGATGTAGGCAAGATTTTCTATGCCGAGAAATGTGTGATCTCCTATGCGAAGCTGGGTATCGGCCGTCTGATTTATCAGCTGCCTGTTAACCTCTGCAAAATCTTTATTGAAGAGATCTTCGGAGATAATGTACCTTATGACATGGACGAGGAAACTCTGACCACAATCAATAAATTCTTTGAGAATAACCTGAATGTATCAGAAACCTCCAGACAGCTGTTTATTCACAGAAATACGCTGGTATACCGTATTGAGAAGCTGCAGAAGAGTACCGGACTTGATATCCGTGTATTTGATGATGCGCTTACCTTTAAGATCGCGCTGATGGTAGTTAATTATATGAAGTATCTGGAAAGCATTGATTATTAATTTGTGAGTACAGAGTCAGGCTAAAGAAAATGAAGGAACCGGAAAACAGGACATGCTGTTTTCCGGTTTTTAAATTTAGTCATATATATGAATCCTTCCGAATACAATAGAGACTATAAAGGAGGGACACGGTGTTGTATTATAACAGGCAGATTATTTACTTAGACCATATGGAAGCCGGAAATAAAATAAAAAATGCAGGATTTCTGAAGCGGGAAGAAACAGAAGATACCATAACCTGGAATATGCAGATAAAGGGCCTGTATGAGACAGACACAGGTTTCTTTGACTTACGGGACGAAACAGGAGCGATTATTGACAAAATTCTTCTGAAAAGGGGGACAGGTTCTTACACCAGACAGTTTACATCGGATGGAGTCAGCCGGGGCGGAAGAAAATACAATGAAATATGCGGGATTTGTATTCGCCTTTTTGCCGGGAGGGAAGTGGTGGGAAGATGGCAGGGAACCGGAGAAATATTAAGCGCCGCCAACTTTCCGGTCAAAGAAATCCCTGTGCCCAGAGCAGTATCGGAGCTGCCCCGGATGGAAAGACAAATTCCCAAGGAAAAGGAAAGAAAACCGGAAGAACCTGTTCTCAGAGAACCGGTACAGGAGGAAAAGCCGGAACTTCCGCAGAAACCCATGCCGGTATGGACAGCGCCGGAGAATCCGATTCCCTACAGTGAGGACAGCCGTTCCCAAATGCCGGTGACGGAAAATGGCTCCCTTTCCGCAGAAAAGCTGTGCAGGAGATGTATACACAGGAAATACGTGCCTTTGGAAAAAGAAGAAAAAAAGGAAACTCCGCATATTCCTGCTTCCATCGTAACGACGGACAAGGCACAGAAGGAAGAAATAAAGGATCCCATGCAGGAGGAATTTTTCGAGGATAAATGGGAGCAGCTGTGCCATATATATTCCACAATCCATCCTTTTGGGGATGAAAGAGAATACCTGTCCATAACCCCCAGAGATTTTGTGATCCTGGCCTCGGAACATCAGAAAATGGTACATAACAGCTTTCTTCTCCATGGCTACTACAATTATCGCCATATAATTCTGGGAAAATTCAAGACAGGGGATGAGGATAGATATTATCTGGGCGTACCGGGAGTATACTATGATAGGGAAAAAATGGCGGCAGAAATGTTCGGTTTCGAAGCCTTTGAAGGGAAACAGACTCCTGCCGAACCCGGAAGCTTCGGCTATTATATGAAAAGTGTCCGTATATGAAAACATTGGGGATACCGTTTTTATACACGCAGAAGCTGCGGGAAAAAAACAGTATCCCCAAAAGCTGTGTCAATCCACACCACGCAGAGAAACATTGTCGATATAAGGCTTCAAAAGCATGACAAATTCTTCCAGTTCTTCCTTTGAATAGGAAGAAAACTCTTTACAGATAACCCCTTCACTTTCCACATAAGACTGCAGAAAATAAGCCTTACAGCCTTTCAGCCATTCTCCGATGGACAGAAAATCCCCGGAGGAATGCAGCTCCCTGACCACCGTAGTCCTGAATTCATAATCCAGTCCGCACGAACGGATAAAATCCACAGATTCCCGGATAAGACCCATGTCCAGCTCTTTCACCCCCGCAGTCCTGGCATAATTCTCCGGAGAAGACTTAATATCCATAGCAAAATAATCCACAAGTCCCCTCTCACAAAGCGACTGCAGAACCTCCGGCCGATACCCGTTAGAATCCAGCTTCACCAGATACCCAAGCTCCTTAACCCGTGAAAGAAACACATCCAGATCCCTCTGCAGAGTCGGCTCCCCTCCGGTCACACAGACACCTGTCAAAATTCCCTTCCGCTTACGCAGAACCCTAAATACCTCCTCCTCATCCAAAACAGGCAGACTCCCCCCATGAAGCACCAAATCCCCATTCTGACAAAAAGGACACCTAAAATTACACCCACCCGTAAACACCGTACAAGCCACATGCTCCGGAAAATCCAACAAAGTAGTCTTATTAAACCCAAATATTTGCATTTTATCCTCTTTCCTGATATCATTTACTATCTAAGAGCCGGGCGGCGGTAAGAATATGGAAAACCGCTGGGGAGCTTGCTCACCAACGATTTTCCATATTCTTACCGACATGCGGCGACAGCCGCAAAGCTTTGGCATGCGAAGCATTCCAAAGCTGTACCCGGCGGACTCCCGGGAATCCACCCAAAAGCCCGCCAAGCTCCACATCCCCCACCCATTATACACCCACCCACCCACCCAGCACAACCCAATACCCAACCCCACCCAAAGAAAGGACCCCCACCCCCCATGACTCCACCCATCACCCCACAAGAAAAATACATGAAAGCCGCCCTCACCCAGGCAAAAAAAGCCTACGCCCTGGGAGAAGTCCCTATAGGCTGCGTCATCGTCCACCAGGACAAAATCATAGGCCGGGGCTACAACCGCCGCAACACCGACAAAAACACCCTGTCCCACGCCGAAATAACAGCCATCGACAAAGCCAGCAAAAAAATAGGCGACTGGCGCCTGGAAGACTGCACCATGTACGTCACACTGGAACCCTGCCAGATGTGTTCCGGCGCCATCGTCCAGGCCCGCATCCCGGAGGTAGTTATAGGCTGCATGAACCCCAAAGCCGGCTGTGCCGGATCCATCCTCAACATCCTGGAAAACCCCGCCTTCAACCACCAGGTAAAAGTAACCAGAGGGATTCTCGAACAACAATGCAGCGACATGCTCACCCAGTTCTTCAAAGAACTGCGCGTACGGGTAAAAGAAGAACGCAGGGAACGCAAGCAGAAAAACAGCCAAAACCAGTAAACGCAAAAAGAAGGGCACCCCGATCCGGAGTACCCTTCCTTCATCCCATCCTTCTATTTCATCATCCCTTTATTTCCACAAAGCCAGCTGCTCATTATACTTCTCCGTATAAACAGCCTCAATAGCGGAAGCCTGGTTCGCGTCAATTTCACTGATCATGGCATCATAAAGTGATACCACCTGTTCCTCAGAATCCGCATAAACCATATTCGTGAAAGCAGTGTCAATAATATCCTTTATTTTCTGTTCCGACAAAGCTTCCGGCGTACCTGCCGCAGGCCCTATATAATCATAAGGAGCCGTATCCCATGTGGAATTAGCCATGGATGTAAGCGCATGCGTGCTCACAGCGTCCCGCTCATACTTCGTGGCAAGATCATAAGGTGTTCCGTCGCTGCCATATCCGTTTTTAATAAACCATGTCCACTTTCTTATTCCGGTCTCCTTTGCAAAAGTGTTCCAGTCATCCTTAAAGCCCTGAAGCGTTTCCGGACGAGGCACATGCTTACCGTCCTCCATATCCCAATCCTTACCTTCAATTCCCCACATCAAAAGATACTGTCCCTCTTCACTCGCAAGAAAATTCATAAATTTAATGGTTTCTACCGGATGCTCATTTTTTACGGTTATTCCGATCGCATCCCAGCCCAGGGAGCTTCTGGGGCTGAAAGTAGTCTTATCCGGGTCCACACCGTCTGCCACAACCTTGAACATATAAAACTGCTTATCCGTATCCTCTCCGTTATCCTCCTTAAGAAGCCGGTTTCCATCGCTGGAAAGCCCTACCGTCGCGGCAACACGTCCGCTTCCCGCTTTCTGAGTAAAGATCTGCTCCTTATTTACCGCCCATTCCTTATCAAGAAGCCCATCCCTGTACAGACCGTTCATATATTTTACCATCTCCAGGTAATCAGGATCCCTGACATCAAAAAACAGCTTTCCATCCTTTTCATAATAATTCTTCATTCCATACATCGCTTTAAAAGTACTTAAAACAGAAGGCATATAATCCGCGTTGGAAGTAAGAGGAATAGCAGGTTGCCCGTCAGCGTCCTTATAAGTCTCTTTAAAACGGCTCAGTATATCCCGGAACTCATCCTGAGTGAAGGCCTCCCCTTTTTCCGCCTTTTCTCCATATCCCAGTTCCTTCAGCACATCCATACGGATACAGAAAGCCCGATCCGGATCGGGATCCAACCCATACCAGTTATTCAGATAATAATTTTTGCCGTCCTCATACCGGCTTTTATTCAGGATATCCCCATACATTTCCTGGATATCGGCTCCATACTGATCAATCAAATCATTCAGCGGCACCAGTGCACCAGCGGCGATATACTTATTTACGATATCACTTCGCCTGTCCATAAGGACAATATCCGGAAGATCACCGCTGGCCAGCATCAGATTCAGTTTTTCTTCCGGATTACCGGTAGGCTGCTGTACTTCAATCTTAATTCCTGTTTTTTCCGTAATGGCCTGAGCCACCGGGTTATCGAAGGCATCTCCCGTATTTTTATCAAAAAATGTAAGAGTAATGACTTCCCCGGAAGCGGCCTTGTCCGCTTTTCCTGTTTCCGTGGCTGCCGCCTGGGAATCCCCATTTCCTGCTGCCGCGGATTCTCCCCCGTTTCCGGAATTATTCCCGCATCCAGCTGTGAGACAGGAAATTGTCAGTATACCAGCGAGCAGCAGACTTAAATTTTTCTTAAACATAATATCCCCCTTTTCCCTGCTTAATTAAAGTTCGGTAAATATATTTTATTGAATTCCAGCATTTCGTCACACATTTTTACAATATCCCCGATGGAAAGCTCTGAAGAGGTATGAGGATCCATCATGGCCGCCTGATATACATGCTCTTTTTTGCCTGTAAGCGCCGCCTGGATGGTGAGCAGCTGCATATTGATATTTGTACGGTTTAAAGCGGCACACTGTTCAGGAAGCGGCCCGAAATGAGTCGGCGTTATTCCATTGCCGTCTACCAGGCAGGGAACCTCCACACAGGCCTTTTCAGGCAGATTGTCAATCAGGAAGCCTGTATTTAATACATTTCCCGCGATTTCATAAGGATGGTTAGTTTCAATGGCTTCCATAATATACGAAGCATATTCCCGGCTTCTTTCATGAGTGAGGCCTTGGTTTTCGATCAGATCATTGACCTCTTTCCAGTATTGAGCCTTCCCGTTGGCCCAGTTTTTATATCCGTCGGTTGGAAGATGATACTGTTCCTTCAATTCCGGATATCTGTGCTTATGATAGTATGGCACATATTCGGAGCCATGGGAACTGGATTCCGTCACATAATAGCCAAACATTTTCAGAAATTCATACCTGACCTTATCATTATGATCGTCCGTCCGTGCCAGGGCCTTCTGCCGGATTTCCGGGTAAAGATCCTTTCCGTGCCGGGAAATTTCCAGAAGCCATGCTTGGTGGTTAATTCCGCCGATCCGGTAAATGATATCATCAGAAGGCATTCCCAGCCCTTCCAGCAATTCTTTTGCACAGACCTGTACACTGTGGCAGAGGCCCACACATTTGATATTTGCCGCCTGCTGTACGGCGCCGGTAACAATACACATGGGATTAGTATAATTCAGCAGCCATGCATCGGGACATACCTCTTCCATATCACGGGCGATATCCAGCATGACAGGAATGGTGCGCAGGCCGCGGAACAGGCCGCCCATTCCCAGAGTATCGGCGACGGTCTGATACAGGCCATATTTTTCAGGTATCTGGAAATCCGATACAATAAACGGATCATATTCCCCTACGGCGATAGCGTTGATGACATAATCCGCATCGCGCAGCGCTTCCTTTCTGTCATGGTAAACCTCCACGCTGGCGTGGTTTCCCAGGTTCTGGTTCAGGCACCGAAGCATAGTTTCCGACTGGCGGAGCCTCTTTTCATCGATGTCGAACAAAGCGAGCCTGGATTCGGCAAGGGCTGGTGTGCACATGCAGTCCCCTAAAACATTTTTGACAAAAATGGAACTGCCGGCACCGATAAATGTGATTTTTGGCATAATTACCTCTTTCCGGCGCAGAGCGCCTTTTTATATTAAATTAGTCTTTCACTGCTCCTATAAGCATTCCTTTGATAAAGTATTTCTGCAGGAACGGATATACCAGAATGATGGGGAGCGTGGCTACCATGGTTACCGTCATCCGGATACTTTCACTGCTGACCGGCATTTTTTTCGCTTCATTTGCCATTTGCTGGGCCTGGGAAACCATAGCGCCTGTCTGATACTGGTTCAGTATTTTTACAAGCACCGCCTGCAGGGTTTTCAGCTGAGGCTTATAGGTATAAATATAGGAATCATACCAGGCGTTCCAGTGGGAGATAGCGGAAAACAGCAGGATGGTCGCCAGCACCGGCATACTGAGAGGAAGCACCACCTTTAAAAATATGGTAAATTCTCCGGCTCCTTCGCTGGAGGCGGCTTCAAACAGTTCTTTCGGAAGACCTTCAATATAGGTCCGGACCAGAATCATCCAGTAGATATTGATCATACCCGGAAAAATAAAAACAAAAAAGTTATCTATCAGCCCCAGGGCTTTGATTACCATGTAGGTGGGTATTAATCCGCCTGAAAAATACATGGTAAACACGAAGAAAAAATTGATAGCCCGTCTGTGAACCAGCTCCTGCTTGGAGAGGACATAAGCCAGCATGGCGACACAGAATACAGTGAGGGGTACGCCGATTACCGTACGGGCCACGGTAACGCCCAGGGAAGAAAGGATTTCTTCATTCTGAAATACGGCTTTATAGCTGCTCAGATTCAGCTGCCGGGGCCACAGCAGAAGCCCTCCCCGCAGGGAATCTCCCGCATCGTTAATGGAAAGTACAAAAATCTGCCAGAAGGGGAAAAAGGTGACGATAAATATAAAAATCAGAAATCCGTAAACAACTGCCTTTCCGGCTATCTGACCCGGCGTCAGATGCGGCAGCCCGGCTTTTTTCGATCTTTGTTTCTGCATGATAAGGAACTCCTTTCGTAATCCTTCTAAGAAAGCCTGCTTCAGAAAAGGTGGCTGCCTTCCAGCTTCTTGGAAATAGTGTTTACCGTGAGTACCAGCAGGAAGGCGATAACGGATTTAAACATACTTACCGCAGAGGCGTAAGAAAACATGCCATTCTGGATACCATAACGGAAGGTATAGGTGTCAATAACGTCAGAATACTGCCGGTTCAGGGAATTGCCCAGAAGGAAATACTGATCAAAACCGGTATTCAGCAGGCTCCCTATGGAAAGTATGAGCAGTATCAGTATAGTGGGCCTGAGCATGGGAAGAAGGATGTACCATATCTGTTTCAGCCTTCCGGCTCCGTCCACCTGGGCGGCTTCGAACAGCTCGGGATTAATGGCGGAAATGGCGGCCAGGTACATGATGGAATTATAGCCCATGTCCTTCCAGGTATTGGATAACGCCACAATCAGCCAGAAGCGTTTTCCCTCCTGCAAAAAGAAAATCCCTTCATCAATGAAACCACAGGCTATCAGAATCTGATTGATAAGGCCTTCTGAAGACAGAAGGGTTACGATAATATTGGCGGCAATTACCCAGGATATAAAATAAGGCAGATAGGAAACTGTCTGTACTACCCGTTTGAAAAAGCGTCCCCTTACTTCATTCAGGGCAAGGGCTATGAATATGGGAATCACAAATCCGATGCTCAGGGTGAGGATACTGGAACAAAGCGTGTTGCGAAGTACATTTAAGAAATCCTGGCCGGAGAAAAAATAACGGAACCACCGGAGGCCCACAAATTCACTCCCGAAGAAATTGGACCAGAAATTGCCGAGGGAGGGCTGATAATCGATAAATGCCATATACAGGCCGGCCATGGGCCCATAAGCAAATAGTAAGGCCCAGAGAATACCGGGTATCAGCATCAGGTACAGGGTACGCTGGCGTTTCATAAGCCGGACCCGGACTTTTCTTTGCTCCCTTCTGTTATTGGTTTTTACTGCCATTTGTTGAATCAATAAAACCCCCTCCTTGGTCAAGATGTATTTTGTTTCCTGCTTTATGCCTTGATTATAGGGAATAATACACAACAGATCTATAACGGATATCACCGATTCATAACGGAAACGTACGAATTTAGGGGCTTAATAATTGAAATAATATAAATTATGTTATATGATTCATGTGTGAAAGAAGGCTTTGAGGGAGGGGAATGGTATGTATCGTATTTTATTGGTGGATGATGAATGGCTGGAGCTGGATACCCTGGAAAAGTATATCCCGTGGGAGGAAATGGGATTTCAGGTGGCTGGAACAGCGGAAAACGGGAAAGAGGCCTTACAGCTTCTGGAGAGATTGGAAGGCTCTGAAAACGAAGAGGAGAATGACAGGAAGCTTCCTGATGTGGTGCTCACAGATGTGAAAATGCCGGTTATGGACGGCCTTGCTTTCAGCAAAATACTGCATGACAGATATCCGGATATACAAATCGTTTTTCTGAGCGGCTACAACGATTTTGAATATGTGCGTTACGCATTGGCTGTGGAGGCCTGTGGGTATATATTGAAGCCTTTAAATACGGAGGAACTGAAAGGCACGATGGAAAAGGTAAGGGAAAAATGTTCCCGATCCTTCTGGGAGAAAAAATCCCAGGCTGTGGTTACGGCGGAGAATTTTCGAAATCTTCTCGGCTTCAGTGCGGGAGAAAAAGAGGTATTGTGGGAAGATATCTGCCGTTCCTGTAACACGATTCTGCACTGCGGACAGGAAAACCGGTCTTTTTATGTGGGAATGATAACAATAGATGAATATCGTTTTTTATCAGGCTACGAATCCAACGGACAGGATATTCTGAATACTATTGATACTGCGATCCGCAGGCTGTCAAATGACAGGATACTTCCCCTGCATATCAATGATTACAGCTATTTGCTGCTATCCGGCACAGAATTGAACCGGGCGGCGTCACGCCTGTTGGAACAGCAAAAGGAAGCGGCGAGATGGATTACGGTCTGTCTGTATGAAAACCGCCGGCCATTGGAGCAAATGCCGGTTTTATGCCAGGAAATGAGCCGATTCCGGCAATGGCATGTAAAGATGTATGGTTCCGGGCATATAATCCTCTGTGACGGGCAGAAAGAAGCAAGGAAGTCTCAGGAAAAGGAAAAACCGGCGGAATACGGGACATTGATTGCCTGCCTGCAGAACGGGGAAAAAGAAGAAATCAAAAAATGGCTGGACAATTATTTTTTGGAATGGTCGGAAAGGGAAGGCGGAATCGGGAAAGGCGCTTTTGAACTGACAGAGAAAATATATTCCTCCGTGATCGCGGTGAATTCCGCCGTAGAAGAGCAGATGGAGGATAAAGCGGAGCTGTACGGCCTCCTTTCTGCTGCGGAGGGAATATCCCTGCTCAGAGAAATTCTGGAGCAGTTTCTGGAGAAAATAACGGATATCCTGTCCGGTTTATCCGGTGACCGGCGTCTGGAAATTGTAAACAGGGTGAGACAGATTATTGAAAAGGAGTACAGCGAACCTCTGACAATGGAATATCTGGCGGAGAAGGTATATATGTCCCCTAATTATCTTAGGACGCTGTTTAAGGATTATACCGGAGAAACCATACTGGAATATATTACGAGAATCCGTATGGAACGTTCGGTGGTACTTCTGAAAGAAACGAATATGCGGGTGAACGATATATCAAAAAAGGTAGGCTATGAAAATCCCTCCCATTACTGCGCCGTATTCCGGAAGCAGATGGGAGTGACGCCCAACCAGTTCAGGAGTAAGCTGACAGGAAAGGGAGCCTTATGAAAAACAGACTGAAATTATTCTTTTACAATCTGCCCATGATGGGGAAGCTTCTGATATTTCTCATCACCTGTTCCCTGGTGCCTCTTCTGGTAATATCCATTTATTCCTATACCTCGGCCAGGAACCAGCTTCTTGAACAGGCCTATGAAAACATGAATCATATGAACCAGCAGATCAACAATAATATCAGCGGCCAGCTGGAGAACTTTCACCAGATCTCAGGGATGCTTTATACCAACGCCACACTGAAGGCCTATTTGACACAGGCATATGAGAAGGATATTGATTTTGTGGAGGCTTACGGCTACATTAATGATTTGTTTTTCGGACTCATGGCTGCAAACAGCAATGTGGATGGGATCACTGTTTATGTACTCAATGACACAATCCCTACGGACGGCACTTTTATCAAGTATCTGTATGACGAAAAGGCGGCACCGGCCTGGGTGAGGGAGCTTGACAGGACTTACGGGAATGTAGTCTATACAGGTATTACTTTAAATGATAAGAAGGAACGGGTTTTTTCACTGGCCCGTATTATGAACTTCAACAGCCTGAATTATCCCTATGGGGTGCTTACCCTTTCCGTGAAGGAGGAGTATCTTTACTCCATGATCCGTCAGGAATCAGAGGGGAAAAGTATTTTTGTGATAGATGAAAAGGGAAGCATTCTTTCCACGAAGGATACAAGTCTGATCTCGAAAGGGCTGGGGGAGGTGCTGGAGGTTGAAATCCCCATGGAGGATACCGATGGAAGACTGGTGATGGATGTGCGGGGGAAACGTTCTCTGGTCGTTTTCAATCAGATGGATCAGGGGTGGAAAACCGTGTCCATTGTGCCGCTGGATGATATCCTGAGGGAAACAAAGCTGGCGTCCAGCAGGGTTCTGCTCATAGCAGGGATCAGCTTTATACTGGCCCTCATACTGATTCTTTTTATTTCCCGCTATTTTACAGGAAGAATAAAAAATCTGACAGGACAGATTGCCCTGATTGAAAAGGAAGATTTCAGCCGGAAAATTGATATTAAGGGCAATGACGAAATCGGGCGGCTTTCCCAGGCCTTTAACCGGATGACGGATAAACTGAACATCCTGATAAATGAGCTTTATAAAAAGGAAATCGCCCGCAGGGATACGGAGCTGTATGCGCTGCAGAGCCAGATTAACCCTCATTTTCTTTATAATACCCTGTCCGTAATATCCTCTCTGGCCATCCGGAAGGGAGATGAGGAAATCAGCGGGATCATCAACCATCTTTCTTCTTTTTATAAGACCTCACTGAATAAAGGGATGCGTTATATCACTGTGGAAAATGAACTGGATATTACCCGGCATTATCTTGCGATCCAGCATATGAGGTTCCGGGATCATTTCCGTGAGAGCTACGAAGTGGATGAAACACTTTTTCCATGCAGGACCCTGAAGCTGGTGCTTCAGCCCTTTATTGAAAACGCCATCAACCATGCCGTATGTGAACGGGAGGAACCGCTGCATATCATAATCCGCCTGTATAGTGAGGAAGACAGGATATGCTTTGAAGTGGAGGATGACGGAGCGGGAATCGAGGAGGAGAAAATGGAGCGGCTGCTTTCCGGACAGCCGGAGGCGGGGTATGGGATATATAATGTAAATGAAAGAATTCAGCTTGCCTATGGTGCAGATTATGGAGTGGTCATACATAGCTGCGTGGGCAAGGGAACAAACGTAAAAATTACAATCCCCCTTTAACACCTCTTGCAATTTCCGGATCTTTCCTGTATAGTGGGAAACGTAGGAAGAAAGAAAAAACAGACAAACGTATATGGGCAGGTAGGTCCATAAAGGAGGAAACGTTTATGATGAATGAAGAGTTTTTAACACTCACAATTGGAAAGCAGAAAAATATTGCCCTCATTGCTCACGACAGCAAGAAGCCGGAGCTTATCAGCTGGTGCGAAGAGCATAAGGACGTACTTAAAAATCATTTTCTGTGCGGTACAGGCACAACGGCAAGGATGATTACCGATAAAACAGGACTTCCTGTTAAAGGCTATAACAGCGGCCCCTTAGGCGGGGATCAGCAGATTGGGGCCAGAATCGTGGAAGGACGCATTGATTTTGTGATTTTCTTTTCCGATCCTCTGACTGCACAGCCTCATGACCCGGATGTGAAGGCGCTTCTTCGTATTTCCCAGGTTTATGATATCCCGATTGCCAATAACAGGGCCACAGCTGATTTTTTAATAACCAGTACTCTTATGGATCAGGAATATGATCATCAGATCGTGAACTTTAAAAGAAACATTGAACACAGGGCCAATACCCTGTGACAAATATCAGGATTTCAGCTTTCGATAGGCTCTGGGCGACATGCCCAGGGCCTTTTTAAATAAGTCGGAAAAGTAGGCGGAGGAATGGAAACCGCAGGCATAACTGATATCCGTAATGCTTTTGCTGGTATTTTCCAGCAGGCTGCAGGCCTGGAAAAGCCGGATGCTGTTCAGGTGGTCCATGACCGTACTGCTGGTGGCATTGCGGAAAAGACGGCACAGATGATATTTGGTGATATAAAAATGAGAGGAAATATCATCAAGGCACCGGATTGTACTGTAATTTTGATTAATATAAGTAATGACTTCGGCAATGAGAGGGGGATTTTCGGTACCTCTCTTTTTTCCCCGCTCAGAAGTCTTAAGAATATTTTCCCGACAGGAATCATCAAGCAGGGACAGAATTCTCACAAAGGCGGGATAGGCGGCATCATAATCATTTCTGTGGACGAAGCCACGGATTTGAAAAAGGAGGGCAAGGGCTTCTGAGAAGGCTTCGGGAGATAAAGGGAGCTGTCCGCTCTGGAAGCAGGATAAAAGAAGAGAGCGGCTTTTCTCCGTAAAATACCGGTTGAGAAAGCGGTCGTCAAAATACATGAGCGTACGTTCATTGCCCGCCCGGCCCAGGGATTTGTGCATGCAGCAGGGAGGAATGAGGGACACCTGGTTTTTGCAGATCGTATAGGCAGTATCCATGGTTATCAGGGTGTATTCTCCCTCCTGGAGAAACAGAAGCTCATAGGCGTTATGATAGTGAAAGCTTCCCATGTCATAATCCTGTGGATGTTTTATATATTCGATTTGCAGCATATGCTCCGGGGAATGAAGATTAGCATTCATGGGGGCGGCCTCCCTTGCCGGATTATCCGGTAAATACCCTGTCCGTCAATGAACCGGAAATCAGGGACGAAATGTTAATATATCTAAAATAGTATACAAAATAAGCTCATAAACAGCAATATAATAAAAGAAAAATAAGAATAATTGACTTATTATATTAAGAAACAGGATTTATTTCATGAGAGACAGGGGAGGATTTTATGGCCGGCAGATTATTTTCTTTCACCGAAAATGGGGACGGGGTGAGGGTTACATCCCATGATTTATATGAGGAACAGAAAGGATACGGTTTTCTGGACTGCAGTACGACCTCGGTATCTGCGGATCGGTTTACCGGAACCGGGGGCTGGAATCTGAGGGAAGAGACGGAAGGGAAGCAGGATTTTCCAGCCTCCCTATACGATACAGAAGATGGGGCAGAGCTTTTGGGAGCGGGAATACCCCTGCGGTTCCGGGCGTCGGTTCCTGAAAATGGAACCTATGCGGTCACGGTTATTATCCGGGGCGGAAGGGATGGAATCAGCGGCCTGATGCTTTATTCGGGAAGGCGGAATCTGGTGAAACGGGATCTGGAAATTATGCCGGGAGAAGAATTCACCGTAACCTATTATGTACAGGTATGTCCGTATATCCCCATTGTGGGTAAAGGGCCGAAAGAAGACCGTTCCATATATGTGACGGTATTGAATAGGGCAGGAGGAAGGGCGCGTCTTACGGGGGTTCATATAGAACCCGCAGAATGTCCTGTTCTTTATATTGCAGGGGATTCTCTGGTAACCGATTATGAGGGGTTATATCCTTATAATCCCATACGCAATTTCGGAAGCTGGGGGCAGAACCTGCTTCAGTATTTTAACAGAATTGCAGTCAGCGATCAGGCCCACGGAGGCCTGACTACGAATTGTTTCCGGGATGACGGTCATTGGAATATTGTTTCCGAAAATATAAAGGCGGGAGATATCTTCATGATGGAATTCGGGCATAACGACCAGAAGAGAAGGAATCTGAAGGCTTTTGGCCAATATGCCTCCAATCTGCGGTGGTATATTCTGCAGATACGCAGAAAAGGAGCGTTCCCTGTAATAGTTACCTCTCTCAGCAGGGTTCCGGGAAAAGATGAGAATGGATTTTTTGATTTGCTGGAGGATTATGCGGAAAGCTGCCGAAGGGTGGGGAAGGAGCTGAAGGTTCCGGTCATTGATCTGCATTCTTACAGCTTCCGGCTTTGGTGTGATATGGGGCCGGATACCTATCCTGATTATTTTATGGATACCACCCATACCAACGATTACGGAGCGCTGCTGGCGGCAAAATTTATCAATGAAGAAATCAGGAGGCTTGAGATAGAACCGCTGTGCACGGGTATGAATGATTATGCCGGCGAAGCCTGGGAGCCGGATGTGTCTCTTTACCCGAAAGAAGAGATGCCGGGGGAACATTCGTCTCGCTTGGCAGAACTGAAAGAGGAGCGGCCCGTTCTTCCTACGGACTTGCCTGAGCTTCCCTATGCGGACTGCTCGGGAATCCCTCAGGAGCAGGATCTGAAGAAAGCCATGGCAGGAGGTTTGCTGGATCCGTGTATCTTGTTCTTCCACCCCTTTGACGAGATGCCCAGAGGACAGTTTTTATATATGTTCTTTAAGGCCGTGAAGGTTCCGGCCGGGAGATCTTATCAGGGGCGGTATTGTGACATTTATAAATATGAGTTTGACGCCGGAAATGTCCAGGCCGCATGGGATGCGGGGCTGATTGATGAAAAAACCACGCCGGATGACAGGTTCCGTCCGGATGACGGCCTTACCTGCGGGGAATTGGTGAGCTTTATGGTCCGAAGCCTTCAGCCGGAAGCGGAGCGGAATATGGAAATAGAGGCATGTGAGGAGATGGCGGCAGGGCTGGGACTGCTGTGGGACGGATACTGCAGGGAGAGCAAGGCAAACCGTGCGGACTGTACTGCGGCTCTTGTAAGGCTGATGGGCTGCTAATGGATAATGCGGCGGTAGTTGCCCGTGAAGGAGAGGATTATGAATACCGGGGAGTAAGCTCGGCTGATGAAGAGAGGAGAGAAGGGTATGGTAAAGGAAGGAATGAAGAATATTTATATCTGTTTTCCGGAGGGAAAGCATAAGGTGCTCACCATGAGCTTTGATGATGGAAGGCTGGAGGACAGACGGCTGGTGGATATTTTCAACCGTTACGGAATCAAGGGGACATTTCACGTAAATTCGGCAATCAGGGATGAAAAGAGGGTGCCTGTTTCCGAATACCGGGAACTGTATAAGGGGCATGAGGTGTCCTGTCATACCTGTACTCATCCCACGATAGCCAGGTGTCCCATGGAGCAGGTGGTGAGCCAGATTCTGGAGGATCGCAGAAACCTGGAAGCGGCGGTGGGATATCCGGTACGGGGGCTTTCTTATCCGAACGGTTCCTATAATGAGGAAATTGTTAAAATTCTTCCGGCGCTTGGCATCCGTTATTCCAGAACGGTTGAAGAGACAAACGGATTTGCCATGCCGGAGGATTTCCTGAAATGGAAGGCAACCTGCCATTATAACCATAATCTCATTAAGCTGGGAGACGAATTCGCGGCTCTGCATAAAACCCAGTATCTTTATATGATGTATGTATGGGGACACAGCTATGAATTTACAGATCATGATAACTGGGAGGTTATGGAGAATTTCTGCCGGCGTATGGGAGGCAGGGAGGATATATGGTATGCGTCCAATATAGAAATCGTGGATTATATGGAGGCCGCCGGCCGGCTGCAGTTCGGGGCAGGAGGGGATATGGTATACAATCCTTCTGCAGCCTCTCTATGGATTGAAGTGGACGGCGGGAAAAGGGAAGTAAAGGGGGGACAGCTTCTCAGGCTGTAAATTATGCATTTCCGGCCCATCTTTTACATTGTTCTATGCGTGCGCCCACGGGAGAGTCTCCATTTTCTTCATCACAGGAATAGCTTGTGAGTAAATCACAGGGGATTTCCGGACACTGTCCGCAATGGACAAGACCCTTTTCCTGACAGCAGACGGCAACCGGGCATTCCCCGTGAAAGGGGTTGCCGTTTGTGGGAATACAGCCCCTGCAGCCATGGGATTCTTTCCAGGTGCAGCCGGTACAGTGCAGGCCGCAGCGGGAATCAACGGTATCTGTGAAAATAAGTGTATTAGCCATAATTATGCCTCCTCAATAATGCGTACGATTTTACTTATGGCAGCGGTGCTGGTTTTTCCTTCACCTGCTGCCGGTTCTTTGGGTACATGGATGTGAAACATGAACCGTCATCTTTGTTTTTTCTTCAGGGCTGTTTCCGCAGTCCTGTTTTTTATTTTCATAAAAATTATCTTCTTCTGTTTAAGATTAACATGACTAACATGACAACTAATTGTCCTGTTTCTTTATTTTTGGATGTGCAGATAAATATTTTATCTTAAATAATTTATCTTAAATAATTTATATAATAGCAGATTGCAGATAATGTTGGAAAAATTTATGTTTTGTATTATAATTATTTTATCTTATTTATCTATAGATATCATGGCAGGTCTGCCGACAGATTCCGATTTGAAATGGTGAACAAAAGAGGATGCTTATGGATGATTTCTGGCTGTAATGGTTGAAAGAATTACCGGAAATATGATAAAATAAAGGAGAATAGGAATGACGGAGAGAAAAAGTAAAATGCTCCCCCTTAGCGAGTTGACCCTTTTGGATCGCTTTTTGTTTGATGCGGCTATGGAGGATAAGGA
>ENA-OQLI01000145-OQLI01000145.1-human-gut-metagenome-genome-assembly--contig:-NODE-145-length-106397-cov-10.370340_pt1 | contig 106397 bp, 112 predicted proteins | sample MGYA00242805_ERZ504812 | MGnify/ENA primary metagenome ERZ504812 (study PRJEB26092, sample SAMD00036430) | human gut metagenome | host: Homo sapiens | study: EMG produced TPA metagenomics assembly...
TAAAGCGTTCCTCAGCTTCCGGTTCCGGTACCGCTCGCCAATATATGCCGCTGTGAATACGGCGCTCCATACCGCCAGAACGATAAACGCCACTGTCATTTCTGTGCTCATGTGCTTGTCCTCCTTTCAGAATTAAATAAGCAGATTGATGATCCAGCTGACTAAAAAAGAGACAGCGAAAGCTAAAACCAGTAACACGATATCTTTCTTATTTACTGTCAAACTGGCTTGTCCTCCTTTTGGCCTCCTGCGGGGGTTAGCCGCAGAGCTAATTATCAAATTCTAAGGTCTTTGCATGTTCATCAAACTCCGTCCAATCGAGCGTAACTTCTGTAGGATATCCATTTACCTCCGAATACATTTTGCAAAGTGCTTTCCTAAAGTTTTCACGATTTCGCGCTACCTCTTCCGGGGTGCCGTGTCTTCTATGGATAATGACCTTTGGCTCTCCAATGTACTTTCCTTTTTCGTTTACCATTTTCATCACCTCGATTCTATGTATATGATTAATTTTGTTTGTCCGTTGCACGTCCAAAAACATTCAGCTTATAAGTTTATTCAATTGCTGTAAGATCAGTAAACACCGATTCAACCAATCAATAGTAAAGCTAGCGAAGTTATTGAATCTGACAGACAATAATAAAACAGTGACTGTGAGAGTACCAACCAAAACGCACAATAGAAAAGTTAAGAATTCTAAATGCTCGATTTGCTCCTGTTGTGGCCCAATAGGAGTTTTTCTTTTACTTGTCCTCAATCCTTCACCCCGCTTCTTTTTTCTTTAGCTTTTTATCCGGCGGACTAGGCACGCTATGTCCTGCCATAATCCCTTGAATATATCCCAACGCCAGAGCTCGGTGAAGATCATCAATGCTTTTAAATGCGCTTATAACTTCCTCGATGGTTTCTAAGGTGGCTAAGGAATTTTGTTTGTTGAGTTCGTGCATTTTTGCTCACCTCCTTGAGTTTCTAAACTCATTATATAGCGCTTTTTAGAGTTTGTCAACCCTTTTTAAGAAAATGTTTGAGTTGACAAACGCAGTCATAAAGATTATAATATAATTAAATGGAGGTGAATATCTTGGATTCAAGTATTGGTTTGCGTATACGAGAAGTAAGAAATAGATTCGGGTTGTCACAAACGGAATTTGGGAAACGTTTGGACGTATCAAGAGATGTGATTAATAATTTAGAATTATCACGTTTAAAAAAGGATCCAGGTGCGTTATTACGATTAATCTGCAAGACATATAATGTTAACTACGGTTGGCTAATGAACGGTGAAGGAGAAATGATCGCGCCAGACGCATCTCAGGACCTCACAATAAAAATTGCTAAATTACTTGAGGGAGAAAATGAAACTGCAAAAAAAGTCTTCCAAGCCTTCGCCGCATTTAGCGAGGAAGACTGGAAGACCGTAAAAAAATTTATTGATAGTTTAAAATAGGTTTTACTTTAGGAAGAGGATTCTAACAAAATCCAATATTTTTATTAATGTTGCTTTATCTTCAATTGAATTTACAATTGTGATAATCTCAGTTTTATAGTTTTTGCACTTGTCTTTCTGTTCCTTCATTGCTAGTCTCCTCCCCTACATTCTATTTTAGTTAATTAGCACAAATATAAAACATATGTTCTTAGTTGACTATATTATAGCACACAAAAAATTAAAATCAAGAGAATTTTAAAAATTTATTCTTAGGCTTGCAACGGCAATCATTGGATATTTTGAAAAAAGTGTCATAAACGTTAAACATATCAATATTTAGGAGGGCTTAATTTATGAAAAAACCAATCTATAAAAACTGGTGGTTTTGGGCGATAATTGTGGTCATTTTAATTATTATCGGATATGCTGCGGGAGGAGATAAGTCAAACGAAAAAGTCAATACATCATCAACCTATTCCAGTTCTCAAACTGATCCACAAGAAATAGATAAAGATGACCATGAAGACGAAAACCAAAGCTCTTCAGAAACCGAAACAACCATTCCGGTTGTTCCAGGTTCTAACGCATACGATATTACCGTAAGCTTAAAAAATAAGGGTTTGCCTGAAGCCGACAGATCTAATAGTTCTGACGGGTATACATTTTCCGCTACCAATGAACAGTATAGTTACACAATAAATACGGACAAAAATTATGCACTTAGTTCTGCTAAATATTACGTGTTTGGAGATGATAACGGGTTTTTAGGATTTTGTGCCTCATTTCCTTATGACGGGAGTGATGGTAATTCCGCTATGAAGTGGGTCAATGACAATATTGGCACAAATGTAGGTACAACTATCAATGGTGTAGACTTTATTTTGTCTGTCGGGAATCAAGGGCCAATCCTTGAAATTAAGGCAGACGGGAGAGATGAATATCTACAACAACAATTGTCGTAATAAGTTAAAATTTTTCATATAAAATCCCCCCGTCTCAATCCGTCTCGGATAAAGCGGGGGTAGCTTATTGACAAATAGAAAAGAAACGGTTACAATAAAAGCGTAAGGTGCTATCGTTGAGACGGTTAGCCCCTGTTTAGAACAGTTGAAGTAACCGCTAGTTTCGAGGCTGGGCGGTTACTTCTTTTTTATTGCCAAAACAAGGCTTATAATGCCGATTAGCACAAGCGAATACTGAAACAGTTCCGCATATGTAACCATAAGCACCACCCTCCTTTCCAGGAGGGGAAAAAGAAAGTATAACGTCCCTCCTAAAGAGAAAGGGACTAACCGCCTACCGTTGCGATAACACCTTACGCTGTGAATTATAACATCTGGCTTTTTATGTGTCCAGTAAACATGATGGATTTTAATTGCACCGGATTCGAGGCAATTAAACAGGGCAATAAAAAATCCCCCACCAGCCGAGGCTGATGGGGGAACAGTTTTATAAATTATAAAGAGGGTAAGAACATGTCACTTTATGCGTTATATTTAAGAAAAAGCCGTTCCGATGATCCAGAAAAAAGCGTAGAGGAAACTTTACGCCGTCATCGTGAGATTTTAGATAAATATGCCATCGAAAACGGAATTGACGTTAAACCCGAGGATATCTATGAAGAAGTTGTATCCGGCGAATCGTTATACAGCCGCCCCGAGATGCTTCGCTTATTGGAATCAGTGGAAAGCGGAGCCTACGAAGGTGTTTTATGTATGGACATAGATCGTCTGGGTCGTGGAAAAACCAGCGATCAAGGCATCATTTTGGAAACCTTTAAATATTCCAATACAAAAATAATTACCCCAAACCGGCAATACGATTTAAATGACGAGTTCGATGAAGACTATGCCGAATTTGAAGGCTTCATGGCTCATAGAGAGTTAAAAATGATTAAACGTCGAATGCAGAGAGGAATTCAGAAAACCATAGAGGAGGGCGGATACTTAGCAAATGCCCCCTATGGTTATGTCTCGGCAAAGATTGGAAAACGGCCTTCCTTGGCAATTAACGAAGACGAGGCTCCTTTTGTTCGAATGATATTTGATCTTTATGTAAATAAAGGCATGGGGTGTCAACATATAGCAGATACCATAAATAGCATGGGAGCAAAGCCGCATCGATCACAAGAATTCGGGCGCACCTCTATTATGAAAATCATCAAAAGTCCGGTTTATATAGGGAAAATCGTCTGGAATCAAAAAACGCATATTAGAAAAGGCACGCGGGGAAACACAAAGCATGAAACAATCTATAATCCCCCTGAAAAATGGACTATAGTAGACGGCCTCCACCCCGCAATCATTGATGAAGCTTTATATAACCGTGCGCAAGAAATAGCTCGTACAAAGTACCACTCTCCCAGCTTCACCGGCGTAATTGAAAACCCGTTGTCTGGGTTAATTCATTGTGGAAATTGCAATCGAATGATGACCAGAGCGCCACACATGCGCGGCGGCCCCTATTTGCTCTGTGCAAGACGTGGTTGTATTCCTAGCAGTAAACTGCCGTTAGTAGAAGATGCTGTGCTAATGTCTCTTAGAAATGAAATAACCAAATTAAAAGGCCGACAAAAGCAGATGGAAGAAGAAAAGCAAAATACATCGATTACAGTTATAAAAGCTATTGATAAAGAATTAAAAGCAACAAAGGATCAATTATCTAGACTGCACGATTTGTTGGAACAGCAAGTATACGACGTTTCAACGTTTATGGAAAGAAGATCAACACTAACCAAAAAAATTGAAAAATTAGAAGCATCGAGGGAATCTTTTCGAAAACAGGAAAAGAGATTAAATATCCCAGCTATGATTCAAAGAATTGAATTGGTATTAACGCAATACAGAGATAGTTCTCCGCAGGTTCAAAACGAACTTTTAAAGTCAGTAATCGAAAAGGTAATATACCACAAAGAAAAAGGAGCAAAACCCGCTGATTTTCAGTTGGAAGTTTCTTTGTTACCTATATTCCTCTAGAGCGCTCATTCTTATGATAAGGATTGTCTTGAGGATTTACGCGTATATTTTTCGCCCGCGTCCCAGGCTGTCATCGACCAGGCCGCTCAGGTGCGTATGCGTAATGTAGACGTTCTCGTAGTATACTTAGGGCTGGAGCCTGTACCGTTCCACAAGGGCTTTTACTCTGTGGATATGACCTTCTTCTTTGAAGTGACCCTGGATGTTTTCCAAACTCCCGCCGCGCCGCCGGTAACCATTTCCGGACTTTCCGTATTCAGCAAAAACGTGGTGCTTTACGGCAGCGAAGGCAACGTCAAGGTATTCAGCTCCGACGGCTCTCTGGATGAGCTGGAGCAAAATTCCGTACAAAGCCTGCCGAAAGCAAGCGTGCAGGTAGCGCAGCCGGTGGGTCTGTCCGCCAGGCTCTGCGAAGGAAGAACCTGCTGCTGCGAGCCTTGCTGCAGAATTCCCGACTGCATTTGCAGACGGTACGGCGGAAGCTTCTGCATGGAAAATACCGATAAGGTCGTTTACGCCACCATCGGTATCTTCACCATCGTACAGATCGAAAGGAACGTCCAAATGATGATTCCCGCTTACGATTTCTGTATTCCGGAGAAGGAGTGCATCACTTCCAGCGACAATCCCTGCGAACTGTTCAGCCGGATTGATTTCCCCACCAACGAATTCTTCCCACCTAAGGTCACCGACGTTTACGGCGATGACCATGGCTGCGGCTGCCACAAGCACAAGGAATGCTGACCGCTCTATGAAAAAGGCGCTGCCGGTAAAACCGGCAGCGCTAATTTTTATAGCCGTTTTTTACGCAGGGCAGCTCGTTAAGCTCATAATTAACGATAAAGCCGCTAACATGAAGGCTTTTATATCCCCGCTATGCCGAGGCATGATACACCTATAAAAGCAGATTCTTGATGATCAAATAGAAGAAAAATTTTTTAAGAAGCTTTTCCTAAACATCTTAAACACTATCTTTTTAATTTGCGCTTTGGGGCGCCGAATTCTCTTTTTTCGGGCAAATTCCTCTTGTTATTTCCTTTTAATCATCATATAATAATACTTATATGCTAAGCCGCATGGATTTATCAAGAATGATTTCCTTTAGGAAGGTGTCCCTATGACAAAGCGCGAGGAATTTTTTAAAAAACTGTACCCCTTTCTCTTAGGCTTTTATGCTCTTTTTAATATTGCTTGGGGAATTTATTACATTGTTCAAGCAAAGCCTTACTATTATATATTAGCTTTTTGTTCCCTGCTGTTCATCCCTATTGTAGAGCTATTCTACAAGCTTTTACATTTTAAGCCGGTCTATCAGTTAAACGCGTTTATCTATATTTTCATTTTTATGCTTTATACCTTAGGCCTTGTCCTACGGTTTTATAGCGTGGTTCCCTATTATGATAAGGTCGCCCACACCTTGTCCGGAGTCTTTGTCAGTTTTCTTGGCCTTATCTTATTTTATTTGATTAAGCCTAACCGCAAAATCGAAGAAATCGATTTCCCCGTGGCCAGTGTCTTTACGGTAGCGGTTTCCATGGCCATGGCTTGCTTTTGGGAAATCTGTGAATACGTATTAAGCCTGGTAGTCCACAACGATCCCCAAATGGTTGCCGCGACTGGCATTCAGGACACCATGCTGGATATGATCGTTTGTACCATCGGTGCGCTGCTGATGCTGATTCCCTATTATTTTTACTATAAGAAAAAGAAGGTCGGCTTCATGATGGGCGGATTTCAGCAAATGGTCCAGATCAACCTTCAGAATAAATGATATTCCAGGAGCTGTTTGCTGTTCGGTTAATCATAAATATCCGCCGGCATAACCAGATGCCTTCTTGTAGTGCAAGAAGCCCTTTCAGTTGAACTGAAAGGGCTTCTTCTGATTTATGCCCCAGGCGTTTTCGGAAGTTTTTGCACCGCCCGCAGACCTGGCAGCAGTGCTAATAGCGAGCCAATTAGGATGAAAGCGATTCCTAGCCCCATATTCCAGGAGATCACCTCTCCCAAAATAAAAAATGCAAATACAGGCGCTAAAACCGGCTTTAAGAAAAACACCAGGGAAGTCTCCTGGGCGCTGGTTTCTTCCATCGCTTTAAAATAGCAGGCGAAGCCCAAACCAGTATTAACGATACAAATCATCAGCATCCAGGGCAAGGTATTCCAGCTATAGCCTGAAAGTAGCGGAATATTGGCGAAAAGCTCCAGCCCAGAACCGGCAAGCCACTTATTTACCATCGGAAGCCTGCTGAACAATATCATAAAAAGCATTTCCGCGCCGCCGCATAAAAAGCTGGCACAGGTGACCACTACCCCGCCGAACCTGGCGCACCGCCGTTTTCCCATTACCCCATATACAGCGAACAGCAAGGTGGAGATCATCGCCAGCAGTACTCCATAGGGGCTTAAACTGGTATGAAATGGATTAATGATCGCAAGGATTCCACCAATCTCAAGCAGCAAGGCAGCTATCTGGTTTCTACGAATCGGCTCTTTCAGCATAAAAAAAGCCAAGACAGCAGTAAAAATCGGATTGCTGCTGAACAAAACCGCTACCACAGAGGCTGGCACCTCCTTTACGGACATCTGATAAATCGACATGCTCAGCACCATGCCCACAAAGCCCAGCAGTAAAAAACCAGGAAGATCCTTCCAGTTCAGCGAAGCCCTCTTCTTTTTCAGCGTCCTCACCGCAAAAGGAATTAAAAAGAGGCCTCCGGCCAAAAACCTGGTAAACGTCATCTGTAATGGATGAAAGCTTCCCGAAACCTCCTTCAGCGCAATCTCCATCGTACTGAAGATTACGGCGGTCAAAATAATATACCAATATCCCCTTTTCACTTTAAACCATTCTTTCCCCGGACAGTTTGCCTAAAAGCTCCTGTTCCGTTTTCACAAATGTACTTTATAAAATGCTTTGGCCGTTGATCTCAAGCTGAAACTTGAGTCCCAGCTTTTCCGCCGCCTTCCGGCAAAGCAGCATACGGTCTAAAAAAATTTCAAAGTAATCCATAACCGGGGAAATCTCCGTGTCAATGGTCACGCAAAGCAGGATCGCTTTTTTATCGTCTGTCAGCTTGGCGCTGGATTCTACCACCGCATAATTCACACGGTCATGGATATCGAAGGTGGAAAAGTCCCCGTTGCGGACACGGCTCCGGCGCACGTCCGTTTTATCCGCCAAGATGAGTGCCGCAGCTACCTCGTTCACTGGATAAGCCGTGCTTTCATCATGGTTGCCGATAGCGCTGATAATAGTGGAAAGCTCGTCTGCGTCCGCCCCCAGATTATCTAAAATACGAAACGCCATAACCGCGCCGCTTTGCGCGTGGTCAATCCGATTGATGACGTTGCCGATATCGTGAAGATATCCCGCGATCCAGGCCAGCTCAGCCTTTCTGCTTCCATAGCCAAGCTCCAGAAGCAGTTCTTTGGCGAACCGCGCTACCTTGGTAACGTGAGCAAAGCTGTGCTCTGTATAGCCTAGAGCCACCAGAGCTTCATCCGCTTTAGTAATATAGGTGCGTATTTGTTCATTGTTTTTGATAATGTCTTCTGTAATCATAATGGATGCCTTCTCTTTCCTTTGGTCCCTCGGAAGCCAAGCGTTCATACAATAGCTAATAAGAGGTGATTTTGCTATGGATTTAAAAAACGGTAATATTTTGATCCGCCAGTTAGAAGCAAACCCCAAAGCAAAAGAATTAATGCTTCGGGAATTTCCTATGCTCAGCAGCCAGCTGATCCGCCTTGCCCGGAATATGACGCTGAGCCAGGTGCTCGATCTTGTCAAAAGCTTTCATGTACCGCAATCAAAAATCAACCGCGTTTTACAGCAGCTAAAAAAATTATAAATCATTCGCAGCCATCTGTAAAGCTTCTCTGCGTTCTTCCCCTATCACAATAATTTGTTCGCACCTTCATAACCTATAAAACGTGTAAATACAGCGATCTCTCTGGATTCATTGAGAAAGCCCCAAAACGAAAAGAATTTATCAGTCAAAACCGCCTGATAAGCCGCAGGCTGAGAAGCCCTCAAAAGGCTTCCAACGGGTAAGCGTTCCAGAAGAAGGAAAGCTATGCACCTGCTTCACTTTCCCCTGCTATCCGTAAAACGGCGCATTTAACCGGCCGATGGCATGGATCTGATATTCAGCTTTTTATGAGCGACCCGATCCGCCCGGCGCTTGAAGCGAAAGCTGACAGTCGGCTTTCTCTGGCTTAACCCAGATTTCCATGATAAAACAGCAAAAAGCGCTTAGTATGGAAACAATCTAAGCGCTTTTTGCTGTGCCCATTGAATCCTGCTTCTCCAGAACTGCAAAGCGGCTATCCCGCACCAGCGCCATAAAGAGCCTGCGGTCCCTTCATGGCGATTGCCAATCTTCTCGATCAGGCTTGATTATTTATCCGATTTTTGCAAATCCTATCAGCAAGGAGTGTGATGGAAATGCAATCCATTTGGAGCAGTACCGAAAATTTTCTCCCGCGAGAGCCGTTGAAAGGAGACTTAACGACCGACGCCGCCGTCATCGGAGGCGGTATGGCCGGGATTCTGACCGCTTATTTTCTTAAACAGCATGGCGTGGAACCTGTTGTGCTGGAAGCGAAAACCGTTGGCAGCGGACAAACAAGGAATACAACGGCAAAGATCACTTCACAGCATGGCCTGATCTATCATAAGCTGCTGGAAACGCTTGGCGTAGAAACAGCCCGCGCTTACGCCGAAGCAAATCAGCGCGCCATTCAGGAGTATGAACGCATTATCCGGGAGCATAAAATAAGCTGCTGCTTTGAACAAAAGCCGGCGTTTCTTTATTCTCTGGAGGAGTCGGAGCCATTGCTGCGGGAATCCAAAGCCGCCGCCCATTTGGGAATAGAAGCGAGGTTCACAACTGATACGGGACTTCCTTTTCCTGTAAAAGGCGCTGTGCGGTTTGATGGGCAGGCTCAATTTCATCCGCTGAAGTTTTTAAACGCAATCGCGCAGGAACTGACGGTTTATGAGCGCACCAGAGTTCGAACCATTGAAGGAGACCGTATTATAACAGACAAAGGAACTGTCACCGCGAAGAACGTCGTATTTGCGGCCCATTATCCGTTTATAAATATGCCCGGGTACTACTTTATGAGAATGCATCAGGAACGAAGCTATGTGCTGGCGCTTCAAAATGCAATGCAGCTTGAGGGAATGTATCTTGGTATTGACAAGGCTAGCGGATGGTCTCTCCGCAACGCGGGAGAGCTGCTTTTGTTCGGCGGAGCAAATCACCGTACAGGGGAAAACCGGAACGGCAGAAAATACCGGCAGCTCCGCGAAAAGTCTCAAGAGCTTTGGCCGGACAGCCGTGAGATTGCTCACTGGTCCGCGCAGGACTGTATGACGCTGGACGGCGTCCCCTATATTGGGAATTTTTCGGAGAACACACCCCATTGGTACGTGGCGACTGGTTTTCAAAAATGGGGCATGACCAGCTCCATGGTTTCCGCCATGCTGATATCCGATCTCATTATGAAACGGGAAAACCCGTGGCAGAAAGCCTTTTCTCCACAGCGCTTTACGCCGGGAGCATCGTCTAAATCTCTGCTGGAGGATGGCCTTCATTCCGTGCGGGATCTTTCCCGCCGCATCTTTGCTCCCGGCCGCGCCGAAGTGGAGGCACTTCCTCCGGGGCATGGCGGCGTTGTAGAACGTGACGGTAAAAAAGTCGGCGTTTACCGCGATGAAGCCGGAAACGACTATGTGGTTTCCATCCGCTGCCCTCATCTTGGTTGTCAGCTTGAATGGAATCCGGATGAAAAAAGCTGGGACTGCCCCTGTCACGGTTCCCGCTTTGATTATAAAGGAAATCTGATCGACAACCCGGCTCAGGAGGATCTGTGTCATGATTAAAGCGCGCTTTTATGGAAGCTCCCGTCTCCCCTATTTTGAGGGCTGGTATCTCAAACAGCAAAACGGCCGCGATACCGTTGCGCTGATTCCGGCAATCCATATCGATCGCCGGGGCGGCTGTTCCGCTTCGCTGCAAGTCATTACAAACGAAGGAAGCTACGCCGTCAAATATCCTATCCGGCAGTTTTCGGTGCAAAAGCGCCCCGCCGTTCTGCGCCTTGGCAATAACATTTTTTCCGAGCGGGGCTGTCACCTGTTTTGTCAAACCCCTGAACTTGATCTCAAAGGGATGCTGCGTTATGGCCCCATGTCCCGGCCTGCCGCGGATATCATGGGGCCATTCCGATTTATTCCATTTATGGAATGCCGCCACAGCGTATTCAGCCTAGCTCACCGGGTAAACGGCCATATTACCGTGAATGGAAAATGTTATTATTTTCGTGACGGCACCGGATATATGGAAGGCGACTGCGGCCGCTCATTCCCCAGACGCTATTTATGGACGCAGGCAAACATCGGCGGAAATTCGGTAATGCTGTCGGTTGCGGACATCCCATTTGGCGGCATCCATTTTAGCGGCTGCATTGCTTCCGTTTATCTGAGAGGAGAAGAATACCGATTCGCTACCTATCTCGGAGCGCAGGTTCAGGCACTGTATGACGGCCAAGTAGTAATCCGTCAAGGAAGCGATATCCTTGCCGCCCGTTTACTGGAACCAGCACCGCATCCTCTATATGCTCCGCGTTTTGGCGATATGAGCCGAGTGATCCATGAAAGTCCCTCCTGCAAGGTTCAGTATATCTTCAAGAAGCGGAAAAACGTCTTGCTTAACGCCGTGACCTCCCAAGCCAGCTTTGAAGACGCATGGAACCAATAAAAACTTAATTCATTTATTAGAATACTTTGAAGTAAGCCAATCTTCTTCTCAGACTGTAGGATCTCACGATAATGCGGTTGCAGAAGCGTTTTTCCCCATTCTCAAAAGGAAGGACAACTATTATTGGCAGCACTTGTAGTTTTAAAGGGAGTCTGATAAAAAGACTCCATTGATTTATTACCTTAACCTTACAATACAGTATAACATCTTAAAATAAGAGACTGTGTGAAGATAGTACAATAGACTAATTGGTTCAGAAACATTCCCTTTGTGATTTATTGTATTGAAATCTGCGTTTTTCTTCTTTTGACTTGGAAATGGCAAAAAGAAAAAGCAGTATCAAAAAATGCTTAAATGCTAATTATAACAAAACACCATTGCTGTCCAAACCTGAGGGGTTCAGATGTCAATGGTGTTTTCATTATGTATGACCGGGACGAAATTGTTGTCCGCTAGTCTAATACCATTTGAGAGGAATTTAATAATCCAAAATCAAAAGATATCTTCAACAAAATGAGAATCCCCGATTCAGAATAGATATATTCTATTGTTTTTACAACCCGTTTTTCTGTTTTTTACTTTTGGATGTGTTATTCCTATTAAAAGAAACAGACTGCAAAAAAGGCTTGATTTCTAGGTTTATAGAATAGAAAAAGAGGCCGGAGTTGAGTTGTCTTATTTTTGAGTTCCAAAATTCCACTTCTGCTCATATTCTAATAAAGTAGACAGTACCAGAAGGAGGAAACTATATGCGTTCAGTATGGCTTCAAAGGCTGAGCAATCTTTTATGCGTAAAAAGCATTGTAACAATTATTTTAACCGTAGTATTCGCATATCTCTCGATTATAGGAAAACTTTCAGAACAAGATTTTCTCACAGTCTTTTCTGTTGTGATTGCGTTCTATTTCGGTACACAAAGTCAACGTCTAAATGAGAAAATAAATGAAAGTTCTAATTCAAGGGAATAAAAAATTTATCCGTTGCCTTAATTTTAGAAAATTCTGAAAAGGAGTCATCTCTGATATGGATTACTATAATAAATATACTTCTAACAGATATTGTCCCTGTTCTTCATCAGGAGAGAATTATGTGTTTGTTCAAGGAAATACTGGTCCTCAAGGGCCTCAGGGAATCCCCGGACCGCAAGGGCCTCAAGGGCCCAGGGGAGAGAGAGGCCCGCAAGGACCTCAAGGACCTAAAGGAGAACAAGGGTGTCCTGGCCCAGCTGGTCCTCGTGGGATGGCCGGTATTCAAGGACCTCAAGGACCTCAAGGAGTTCGAGGTGATATGGGTCCCAAAGGAGACCAAGGTTTTATGGGTCCTCAGGGGATTCAGGGGAATCCTGGACCTATGGGCCCGAAAGGTGATACCGGTTCAGCAGGTCCAGCTGGACCTAAGGGTGACAAGGGGGAAAAAGGCGATCGTGGACCGCAGGGTGAACAGGGACCACAGGGAGAACAAGGACCGCAAGGTGTAACCGGACCCCAAGGTATACAAGGAGATTCTGGCTGCCAAGGTCCACAAGGTGAGCAAGGCCCTATGGGTCCCGCTGGTGTAAAAGGTGATACAGGGCCTATTGGACCTCAAGGTCCGACTGGCGCTACCCCTACGGTGGAAATTGGTTCTGTTTCTTCTGGAAACTCAGCTGCGGTAGCTGCCAGCTCTACGGAAACCGGTGTCCTTCTGGATTTCGTCGTTCCTGTTGGTCCTGCCGGACCTCAAGGAGACCAAGGTGCCACTGGGCCTTCTGGTGTAAAAGGTGATACAGGGCCCCAAGGAGCCTCAGGAGAAACTCCGAAAATCATCGAAGTGGAAAATACCAAAACGAAATATATTCTCAGTTTTACTACTTCCACTCAAAGCATTATCAGTCCGAATCTGAAATCTAATACAGAAACGTATAATGCGGATCTCTCCACAATAGGAAGTACATTACGCATCCCATTAGAAAATCTAACTTTGATTGCACAATCCACCACTGCTTCAAGTCTTAGGCTTTCTATTCAGCCCACCACTACTGGCACCTCTGTTTTGGCAGATATACGACGCGTCAGCATTTATGATAGTGCGATGGATGTCCAGACCAATAACAATTTTACGATTTCTGCAAATTTAGTACTAGATGACATTATATATACTCAATCACAGGAAATGCACTGGATACGGATTCGCCTTCAGGATCCTACCAGTAAATTGTGGTCTATGTGCGAGATACGAACCTTTGCTTCTCAAGGCGGCGCAAGAACCTCTATCTGTGTAGAGTGGTTTTATACGGGCGCATCATTTATAGCCCCCTAAAAAGCATTATTATATATTAGTTTTAATTATTTTTTTTAGTGCTGGAAGTCATATTGTCATTTCAGTAAAATTCTAAAGTAACTCTCAGAAAAAAGTTGAAGCGTCCTATAATTGAGTTCTAAATTTAAGCCTCTACTATAAAAGATCCCATCTATTATCCAATTTAGTTTGAAAAGAGCTTTAAATAATCAGAAACCAGAATTAATCTTCACTATAGAAAAAAGTAATAAATGAAAAAGCGGCGTTCCCAACCTGAAAAGTCAGGTGGAAATTCCGCATTTACTTACAAAAAGCAGCTTATGGAAAGTAGTTGTACCAAGATAATTGTTTTCGAGTCAGCTTCTTCCAGAAGCTATTTCCCATGTTTTTAATAAACCAATATTAATTGTTAGTATCATTCCACCATTCTGAATTCAGATGACCTCTTCGTCCCCAAAAATCCCCAGGACATCGCCAAGCCCCCCAATTCCACTCCGTTAACCATCACATAAATGTCTCTAGACTCGCAGAGAAGCAAAGGCTGACAGCATTTCTCTGTACCTGCTCTTTATTGCAGTGACTGTGTCATTTCATATCCGCCTGCAAAACGGATTTGTATTTGCTCTTTGGACAGAACCGTAATCCTTTCAATCATTCGATATACTAAGGCTTCGGAGTATTCTTCTCATCTTAGATTTTCTGAGGAGAGCAGTTCCCGAATCTTCCTGTACTTTTCTTCGGCAGCGTTTCGCCTTTCTTCTGAAGGTTCCAATTCCTTACAATTTTCTTTCAGCTTCCGCATTTCCTTTCCGATCTGCTCTAACTTTCGGTCCGCAATCTCATTTCCTTCTCCGGCCATAATCAGCAATTGGTCAAATTCCTGTTTCAATTTTTTTCAGCTTGTTTTTAACTGCTTCCGGGGAAAGTTCATCCAAATTATCGGAGAGACTATCCAGCAGGGCGTTTTCAAGATTGGCTGCCATATCTTTCTGACGGTTCTGAATTAAGGACCGGATCGCTTCCAATATCGCATGATGCAGAGCTTCTTCCGGATGAATTTCGGGCTGATCATCTGCTCCTTTGCGATATCCAAGAAAATTAACATATCGAAATGAAAAACGTCCCTGACGATAACCCATTCGGATTCCTTTCGTAATGTTACTTCTAATAGATTCGCTTTACGCCTGGGAAAAGGCACTCAAGCAGGTCAGAATCATCTCGCTGTTCATATCAGAGGCGTCTATTCCCTCTTTTTCAAAAATCACGGGAATTTCCCAGCTTTTCAAGAGCCTCACATGATGGATACAATCTAGTATGTTACGGGCGAACCGGGAAACCGATTTGGTTTGTCCTGCCAGCACATGTTCCACCTGGGCGTCGGTAACGGACAAGCCTGTCTCCCGGCGGACCTGTTCCTTCGCTTCATCGATGCATCGGATCATGCCTAACTCCAGGCTCCGGCAGGCGGAAGCGTTCGGGATTCCATTGACCAGCCGCATGAGGCCCACAGTCCAGCCACCTATGTCCATAAGGAGCACAGAGGGTTCTCCCTATATTAATTCCGGGTAAACAGCAATGGCGGAGCAACTCTGTGGAAAAAGCCTGACGTCCTGAATGGCCACCTGATCGGAGGTTCCTTCAAGCCTGAAGCCTATCGACTGGGAAGGAAAATTGCCGGGTTTTCATTGCGTAGTACCCATGATCGGCTCCAATATTCCTGTTTTCCTCAGCCATTCGCTTGCTCTGTTAAAAACTTATTTTTCCGGTGGGAAAGCTTCCTGGTTTGCTCTTTTGGAGATTGGACACCCACGGTGGGACAACTTTGAAAAATTGACTTAAATCCTTGGTTTTCAGTATAGAAAAATAGGCCGAAATCTGGATTGTCTCATTTTTGAACTCAAATTCAGCCCTCTATTGACCCTGAACCTTACAGAGGCTTTGTGAAACCGCAGTCTGGGAAAGATGTACAGCCATAAAAATCTCCGTTTACGCTTGCCCTTTTTACCAACAAACCCTTGCAGAATTCACATCTCATTGCGGGATCATCGGCCACCTTAATTTTCTTAAAATCATTCAAGTCGAGCAGTTCGGAAACCTCTTTCTGCACCTTTTTACTTACCATACGCTGCATTTGTTCCGTAGTGGATTTGTGACTCAACAAATTTAAGCTGCCTTGCCAAACCAGGGTATCATCAATCAGTATTACCTTTTCGTGCATATTTTTGCGAATCCGTACGATGACTCCTTCCCTTCGCAAATTATCGATCAAGGCTCGGGCCTTCTTTTGATAAAGCCTCACATGTTCGCTTACCGACCGAGTATAGACGATTACCTCTCCGCCTGCTTCGATGATTTTCTTAAATATAGGCAGTAAAACTTCAATTCGTCCTTCTCGGACAAAGGGACAGAAAATGATCACTCGCTTACTGGCATTTTTTAAATCCGGAATCACTTTGGCCCAGAAACTATTTTGATTATACTGCCCCAGTTCTTCAACTGGCACTCCTTCACTCAACCGCTTGATTTCATTTTCTTCATCTGTAGTCTGGAAACCAATTCCCAACTCAGAAACGGATAACGTTACTCCATGTTGATGCAGAATATCCAGCATATCCTTGAAAATATGCCCTGTGAAATTCTGTTGTACGAATTTCACATTTGCCAATAAAATGAACTTAGATTTTGCCCGTGTGACCGCGACATTCAACATGAGCGGAGCACTCTGGTTATTCCTGCTGCCGTCGTCAAAAAAGAACCATTTTGCATCCGTACCTTCGCTCTCTACAGAATCGCAGATGATAACATCTTTTTCTCCACCCTGAAAACTATGTACCGTATTTACTTCGATTCGTTTTCTTGCCGGGCTGTTTTTCCCCAAAGATTCATCTAAAATATCATTAATTAAGTCCTTTTGCGAGCGATACGGAACGACGACACCAACCGTGATCTCTTTACCATCCTGTGTTTCATTCGCTAAATAGTCTTGCGCCATAGCCGCTGCCAGTGTTGCATGATACAAATTACACCGACTTTGCCCATTAGGCCCTCGATTCATCCATGGAGCGCCCTCTGAAGTATCCACTAAAAACAACGGCTGATCCTGCACCCACTGATCGGATAGAACCCTGGTCTTCGTATTGTCTCCGCTTTGCAAAATGTCTCCATAAAACAACTTGTTGGGGATTGCAGCAATGGCAGGGTTCATGCGGTATTGAATGCTCAACGGTTTCACGAATTCACTGCTTCTGGCTTTGCCCACCGAGTTCATTCCAATAATATCGAAAAAGCTTCTATTGTGCCACTTTTTCAGCAATTCATTTTTACTTTGTGTGCCGATTGGAGGAAGCTGTAAAAAATCTCCAATCAGGGTGCAGGATGAACTGACCAGGCCCATTGCGAAAAACATAGGCAGTAATGGAGCCATGCTGATCTCGTCGATGAACAGCGCGTCATATTGTTGTGCTTGCAAATCGGTAGACATATACGTCATCGACAGCGTCGCGCCGATTACTGCCGCCTCTTCGATCACCTGCTTGCGCACAGCAGCGATAAGCCGCTCCAACTCTCTGATTTGTTGTTCAATCGCATCTATCTTCTTGGCCAGCTCTCTGATTTCTTTTTCTAAGGTTGACTCGGTAAGCCCGACAGTCGAGAGTGCAGACTCGATTGCCGATACTTCGGATAGTATAATTTTCTCCAAATCGGCAATTTCCAAAGAAAGGGCAGGTTGCTTGCTTTGCAGCAATTTGATGGCATTTCGCCTTTCTTCACAAGAATTTTCAACTTTATAAATCTTTTGCCTGGCTGATAAAATTTTCTGCTTTGTACGCCTGGTTTGAAACATTTTGGTTTCCAGCCGGGATAGTTCTGCTTTCTGAGATTGTAACGTCGTTTCATCTCGCCCAATCTCTGCCATATATTGCTTAAGTTCTTTCTCCTGCTGGTTGTATATTGTTTTTTTCTCTGACAAATTACTCTGCTTTTGCCTGCAGTCATCCCGCATAGCTTGTATTTTCAAAAAATCGGAAAGTTTGTCTTGCATCGGCAGCAATTTTAATTCAAGATCTTTTATTTGGCTGGCAAGCTCCTCTGATTTTGTCCGAATAACCTCATCCAAGGATAGCATCGGATACTTATCCAGTTGCGAAGCGCCCATTCGAACCAAATGGCCTTCTGTATAAACAGGCTCATCATGGAGAAGCTCCGCCAGTTCTTCCATTGCGCCATCTACCGCAGTATTTGCATGAGAAAGCAGCAGGACGCGACGCCCCCGCTTTATTTGTTCATTGATCGCTATCGCTATTGTATGCGTTTTCCCCGTACCCGGAGGGCCCCAAATGATGGTGTCACCCTGAAATGAATGTACTACAGCAGCTTTCTGATATTCGTTTACCCGACTATATCCCGCTAAGCCCGGTAAAGATTTCGTACCGGCTTGAAACTGGCCATTAAACAGCCGCGCCGCGATCGCATACCGCTGATCGGCGTTGTGCAGGTTCTCCTGAAAACATTGCAGAAGTTTCTCAGGCAGAGCGGTACGGTCGAGAAAGAGTTTTATTTCTTGGCTCAAAGATAGGGGGCGAAATGTTTTCAAAAGAACTTGACAGTTGTCGGATGAGACATATTCGCAATCGAATTGAGCAGAACTCGTTACTATTTTGTACACTACATTGTCCTGAGGAGAAAATGGCTGCTTAGTGTCAAATTGGTATATGTTGTACCCATTTTTGCTTTCAAAGAGTATACCATTCATCAAGATAATATTGTTATCTTTTGATTGTTTGAGCTCTTCAATCTCAGCTTTTAAGACTTCAATGAATTCCTGAACATAGCCTTTAGGAGTTATCGGATCTTTTTCTGTCATGGTTGGTCACCTTATGTCATTTAAAATGATATCGAAAGTACAAAAATTTAGTATATATATAATAATTTTACTGTATTTTTACTGAATTTTCAATATCTAACAACAAAAGCTTATATAAAAACAAAAAACTGTTGTGATCGTGCAACAAATTCTTTGTTTTTAAGGGGAAGTATTAAAAGAAAAGATACCACTTAAAATAAGACACCAACCTTTGTTACTCCCATACTGGGCCTTATGTCGAACTTTGTTCGCAGATTTGCTCTTAATAAAAAGACCAGAACTTCAACAAAACAAGTTATCATCCTCATTAGAATAAGAATTCCGGATCCAGAATAAATACATTTGATTGTTTTTACAGCCTATTTTTCTGTTTTTTGCTTTTCGATGTCCCATTTCTATAAAATGAGATAATCAATGGCTTAAACGCTGGGGTTTTGGCATAGAAAAAGAGGCCGGAATCTGGATTGTCTCACTTTTGAGCTCCAAATTCCGGCCCCTGTTCACTTGGGAGGGAGTGACGAAATTGTTGTCCGCTGGTCTAATACCGTTCGGAAAGAATTTATGAACCCAAAATCAAAAGGAACACTCAACAAAATGAGAATCCCCGGTTCAGGATAGATACATTTGATTGTTTTTACAATCCATTTTTCTGTTTTTTTGTTTTTCAATGTCCCATTTCTATAAAAAGAGATAAACCTCGAGAAACAGCTTGAACGCTGGGACTATAGCATAGAAAAAGAGGCCGGAATCTGGATCGTCTCATTTTTGAGTTCCAAATTTCGGCCTCTGTTCAAACTTCGACCTCTGTTCAGTTCAAATATTTATGCCCCAAGTTTCTAATTTTTCAATTTGACAGAAACCAGATTGAGCCGCTATAGATAAATTTCGGCATGTAGTAGGCATAATAAAATTATTCGATTGGTTGGTGCAATAATGATCGGTAAAAACTTCTATAGAAGACGTATCCAAATAAATATGCAAATATAAAATACTATCCATAACCGAACGCAGAGGACAACATCTCACTATCTTTGAAGCTGAATCACTTCGAGATCTATCAAATATCAATTCTCCTTTTTTGAGATTACAAACTAGGGAAAGATATTTGTCTCGATTTGACCGTAACCGAAACTCAATTTCATCAGCTGTAGTAGATGTTAAATTAATGGCTACCTTAATTTCCGCACAAATACCATCTCCGGCTTGATAATAAAATGGCTCATTAGAATTGACGGTAATATTTTCCCAATATTTGGGATCTACTCGATATCTTTCTAACTCACGGATGGGTCGACTTTGAAGTTGGTTTCTATACAATGAGAGTTCTCTTGGCAATGACATTGCACCACTGTATCCAAAACAGCTGGTATCGTATTTTTCAAACCACGGCATCCAATCCCAACTATTCGCCCAAGCAATCATTATTCTTCGTCCATGAGCATCGACTAATGTCTGTGGCGCATAAAAATCGGTTCCCCAATCTATTTCACCATAGGTATCCCAAAAGAATTTGCCGCTATCATAGTTAAAGTCACCAATTAGATAAACCGACTTTCTTTGTTTTAATCCATGTGGCGAAAAAAGCAATACATATCTCCCATCTAATTCAAAAAAATTGGGGCATTCACACACAGATCCCAATTCACCGAAACTCTCCACCAATTTATTCATAAAAGACCAATGTCTACAATCGGTAGATCGATACAGTAATACACAACCATAATCATTTTCTGCAGATCCTGCAATAAGGTACCAATAATCTCCATGCCGCCATACTTGAGGATCTCGAAAATCCTCATTAGAAGCACTACAAAGAGTTTCCTTTAGCAGTGGATTTTCAAAATCTTTAGTAAAATTAATGCCATCACTACTCTCAGCATAGCATTGCACTTGATTTTTGTTTTTACTATTAATACCTGTATAAAACACCCCTAAACGGTCACCTAAATCGATAGCATTCCCAGACCAACACCCCGCATTATCATATGTTAAACCTGGTGCAAGAGCGGGTTTTACATATTCCCAGTGAACCAAATCATTGCTGACCGCATGTCCCCAAAACATCTTAAAGTCTTCGGGATCTGCGGCAAATGGGTTATGTTGATAAAATAAATGATAAGACCCATTCCAATATATAAATCCATTCGGATCGTTACACCAACCACAAGGCACTTCAAAATGATATTTTTGTCTCAAAAAATGGTTTGCTATCTCTCCCATATTTTGTTTCACACACACATCGGCTCCAGATATCGTAAAGATGCGTTGCAAACTAGCATAACTTTTCATTATGTTTCTCTCCCCTGATCAGCATTAAAAATCAAAATTGTCCGGGTCTGGACCTGTACGTCTATGCCGATTCATATTATCAATAATTGCCATATCTTCATCGGAAAGCTCAAAATCAAAAATATCAGCATTTTCGATCATACGACTCTTATGAACAGTTTTAGGAAAGACAATAATATTTTTTTGCAACATCCAGCGAAGGATTACTTGAGAACCTGTTTTTCCATACTTAGCGCCAATGTCACCGGTTGTTCTATCACCAATGAGTTCACCAGCTGCTAGAGGTCCCCAGGCCTCAAATGCAATATTTTTCTCTCTACAATATTGAATCAAAAGATTATCTTGCCACAAGGGAGAAAATTCAACCTGATTCGCAGCAGGCACAATAGAACCGTGTGCGATTACATCATCTAAATGGTGCTGCAAAAAGTTTGAAACTCCGATAGCTTTTGCCAAACCTTTATTGTATATTTCTTCCAGAACTTTCCAACTCTCTAAATACACTCCAGGAACCGGCCAATGAATTAAATACAAGTCAACATAATCCACCTTAAGTCTATCCAGACTTTCTTTAAAAGCATCCATTTGACGATGTGCCCTCATATCGCTATTAAATAATTTTGTAGTAAGAAAAATCTCCTCTCTTTTTAATCCACTCTCTTTAATCGCTTCACCGACACTTTCTTCATTACCATAGGCAGAAGCCGTATCAATGTGACGATAGCCTACTTCAAGCGCATTAAGTACAGCATTTTTAGTTTCATCACCTTGTGCTGCTCTGTAAACACCAAATCCCAACCTGGGGATTTTAATGCCGTTGTTCATAGTAATTGTAGATTTCAAATTTAACATATGCAAAAAATCCTTTCAAGTTAAATTAATAAGTTGTTTCACGTTTCATTAATTCTACACGCATTCGGACTTCACAACTTTGTACAGGATCATCTTCTAAAAGTTTACAAATTGTATCTACAGCCCAAAAAGCGATCTTATCGATAGGTTGACAAATAGTAGTTATAGAGGGCGTTGTTATCTCCGAAAGTATTGTCCCATCGTACCCAATAATTTTAAAGTCTTTGGGAATTTTATATCCCAATTTTAAAGCAGTTTTAACGGCAACTACCGCCCATAAATCGCTCCCAAAAAAACCATCTGTATAGGGATATTTTTTTAATAAATCAGCAAGGCTGTTACAATTCTTCTCAAAATTTTCATAGGAACGATATGTATCCATTTCTACAGTATGGCATATAACACCGCGTTCTTTTAAAATTTTTGAGAATGCAATATGTCTCTCGGCCCATGGTGCCTCGACCTTTGTTTCATATGCAATATGAATAACTTCTCGGCATCCGTTTTCGATCAAACAATTTGCGGCTAGAGTTCCACCCATTCTATGGTCAGAAGCAACATAAGACATCCCTTTTTGCACATACCGATCAATACAAACAACAGGAAAATTTAATCCCTGATAGCTACTGGGCTCAAGGCCATAATCACATAAAATTAAACCATCCACCTTATTCCTTTGAAAAGCCTGAAGGCGCTGTAATTCTTTAGAGTTATTTCTAGAAGAATTACATAACATAAGTTTAATATCCCTGTTATAAAGTTCAGACTCAATATGGGATATTAGTTTAGAATAAAACGGATATTCAATATCAGGGACTAATAATCCAATCGTTCCAGAACGTTTTTTTTTGAGATTTCTAGCCAACTCGTTAGGTTGATAATTTAATTCTTGAACTGCTTTTTGAACCTTCATTATCGTTTTTTGAGACAAATATCCTCGATTATTTAAAACCCTCGAAGCAGTCGATTTAGATACTCCTGCTCTTGTCGCTACATCATCTAAGCTAACCATTTTGATGCTCCTTATCTAAAATAAGTTTTAAAATTTATATACCAAACAGCTTTATTTTTTACCATTATATCATAAAGATTTTAAGCTATTCAATAAAATTGTTCAAAACCATAGAACAGGGGCAACTAAATGAACGCTTTAAACGTGTTAAAAATAGTGACAATCGATTTTCATATTTTAGAGTTTAACAGCATTATAGTATGTTGTCAATAGCAATAATAATTTTTATATTATCAACAAAGAATTTATCGGATATAATATATAAATAAATTTTTACTTTTTAATTATTTTATATTGACATTTTATATTGTTGAATGATAATATTAAAATATGACAATCGATTATCATAAATCATTTTGAACGATGGAGGTGAAATTGCAAAATATTAAAAGATCCATGGCATGGGCATAATCCAGCCTAGCATTGATAATAATTTACTATTATTAGTCCAATTGTCATTTTGATCTGCTTTTGACGCTTATAATTTAAGAATTTTTAAGGAGTTGAGAGTATATGAAAAAATTAATTTCTACCTTTTTAGCCATCGCCATGATAGCATCATTGGTTGCATGCTCTTCTGGCGAAACAAACACTTCTGATAGTAATTCTACCACCTCAGAAATTGTAAATTCCGAAAGCTCAGAAACATCCAATGAAAAAATCACTTTAATTTTCGGAGAACACGTTGCTAATGTAGAAGATCAGTCCCCATATATTTGGGCCATTGCCCAAAATTTCATGGAGGAACACCCTAATGTAACCATAGAATTTCAAGGTTCTGAAGGTAGTGAGCACGCAACTAAAATGCAGTTGGCTGCTCAGTCCAATACACTGCCAGATCTTTTTTATCTAGATATCCCTCTGGCCAAACAAATGTATGAACAAGGGTATCTCTATGATATGGCTCCCCAAGCCGAAGAAAGAGGAATATTGGACTGTTACCAGGATGGCCTATTGGATCCTCTTTATGTTGATACCGCTCTGATTGGACTGCCAAGTGAAGTTATGATGCCTTGTTTCTATTATAACAAGGCAATCTTAGAAGAATGCGGGGTGCAGCTTCCTGAAACTTATGATGATTTAAAAACTATTATCCCTACACTAATAGATAAAGGATATATCCCTATTTCAAAAGGAGCCAAGAACAGTACATGGGCAATGTGGAATCTATCTGCTTTCATTGTACGATATGGTTATTTTGAACATTATGACAATATTATGATAGGCCAAGATTCATTTGTAAACGATGATTTTATTAATGGATATGAAAAAGTAAAAGAACTCACTGAAATGGGTGCTTTTCCTGAAAATGTTGCTACCCTAGACTATTTTCAGTCGGTAGAAATGTTCATTGGTGGCCAAGCTGCATTTCTAGAAGCAGGCGCCTGGGAGTCATCCAAGTTAGATCAATGCGATATCGCCTCTGACATCGGCGTTTGGTTTGGCCCAACTTTCAGCGACGGTGTCGGGGAGCAAAAGCAGACTATTAAAACTGTAAATGGTCCGTTTGTTATCTCCAAAGAGAGCGCGAACGATCCTGCGAAAGAAAAAGTATTAATGGACTTTTTTGAGTTTTACAGCAGCACAGAAGGCACTAAAATTGTTGCAGAAGAAACCAATATTCTCCCTGTTGCTAAATATAATGGAACCATTGACCATGAAGCGCATCCCGTCTTTGCGCAAGTCGTTGCCGCATTTGGCGATGAATGGGTTGGAACCCCGGAACCCAAATCGACTTTACCGACTTCAACTGCTACTGTATGGGAAGAAAGCTTTTGGAGTGTAATCAATGGAATTAACACTCCGGAAGAAGCTGCGCAATCTGTTCAGGATGAATTGGAAACTGAATTAGGATAGGCATTCATCAGAAAGCCGTCGCTTTTGAGAGGCAAATTCTTTCAAAGCGGCGGCTTCCAACGAAGGGAGCATTGTTATGAAATGGGTCAGTAAGAAACGAACTATTATAGGGTTTGTTTTACCATCATTTGTTTTTTTTACACTCTACCTTATCTATTCGATCTTTGTAGCAGGATATTATAGTTTAACAAATTATAACGGCGTGAAAACACCAGACTTTGTTGGTTTGGCTAACTATTTTAAGATTTTTCAAGACAATATCTTCCTAAATTCTTTAAAAAATACCGGTATTATTTTAATTATCACTATTCTTATTCTGTTGCCACTGTCTTTTTTGCTTGCTGCACTTTTAGATACCAACTTTCGTGGTCAGTCAATCGTAAAGGCAATGAATTTCACACCTTATATTATCGCTCCAATCTTGGTTGGTACTATTTGGATGTTTATTTTGGACCCAAAGATTGGACTGGTCAATGGATTATTATGCAATATCGGATTAGACAGTTGGCAGCAAGATTGGATTGGTGGAAAAACATTAACTCCTTATTCTGTAGGCATCGTCTATACTTGGCAGTCTATTGGTTTTTATGCCACTATTTTTCTTGCGGGTCTCAAAACAATTTCACGAGATCTTTATGAGGTAGCTAGTGTAGAAGGAGCAAATTTCAGACAAAGGCTATTATATATTACTATTCCGCTTCTAAAGGAAACCATTATTATCAATATGGTTCTTATGATCACAGGGGCTTTAAAAATATTTGAGATTGTCTACCAGTTAACCAACGGAGAACCGAATCATCTTTCTGATGTTGTAGTTACTTATATGTACTATATCACTTTCAAAAGAATGAAATACGGAGAGGGCATGGCTATCGCTATGGTTATATTGATTATCTCTGTTATCATATCGTTCGCTTATATTAGAAACGCTCGCAAAAAATTAGATAAGTAAGGAGAAAATATTAGGATGGAGAAAAAGCGTCTAACAGCTTCTAAAGTGATCCTGTTTACAATCTTATTTATTCTAACGGCTGTTGTAATGGTTCCTTTCCTTTGGTCCATTTTATTGTCATTTAAAACCAATAATGAAATCGTAAATGCTCCGACCGCATTGCCTGCAGTTTTCAATTTTGACAATTACGTTCGCGCCTTAGAAACTTTGGATTTGCCATCTATGTATAAAAACACTATCATTATTGCAGTTGTCGCAGAGTTTATTACTCTTATTATTACATTTATGAGTTCATTTGCAATCAGCAGGTTGGTCTTTAGAAAGGAACGGAATAGAAAAGCTTTATATTATTACTTTTTATTTGGACTAGCTGTTCCGATCTATATTTTATTATTTCCAGTATATCGATTGAATGCAGCAATGGGAGTTTTGGATACTTATTTAGCTTTAATTCTTCCATATATTGCAGTTGCTATTGCTTTTAATTCTTTGCTATTTGTAGGCTTTTTAAATGATTTTCCCGGAGAAGTTGAGGAAGCAGCAATTATAGATGGTTGTGGTGTAATAAAACTTTGCGCTCAAATTATTGTTCCAATTATTAAACCGATCTTTGCAACAGTAATCGTATTTAATGTGATTTATATCTGGAACGAATTTCCCTTCGCAGTCACATACATTACATCACCTAACATGTTCACTCTTTCTCTCAGTGCTTCTATGTTTAAAGGTCAATTTAGCATGGATTACAGTGGTATGATTGCCGCAACAGTATTAATCATGATTCCACAATTAATCTTTTATATTTTTCTGCAAAAATATATTATTAGCGGGATGACCGAAGGAGCTGTTAAAGCATAAAGCATCAAAATAGTCAAGAGGAGATTTGCTATGAAGAAAATAATAAATAAAGACAGCAATGTTGTTGAAGAAATGTTGTCGGGATACCTATCGGCTTATAGTCGATATTATGAAAGAATTCCGGAAAGTAATGGCTTTTATTACAAAAAACATCGGAGAGATAAAGTTGTTTTGGTGATTGGAGGTGGAAGTGGCCATGAACCTCTATTTAATGGCTTTGCTGGAAAGGGACTTGCTGATGCAGTCGCATGCGGAGATGTTTTTGCGGCACCTAATCCATTTCTAATTAGCCAAACTGCAAAAGCAGTAAATCAAGGGAAAGGTGTTCTATTTGTCTATGGTTGTTATGCAGGTGATAACATGAACTTCGATATGGCAGAAGAACTATGTCAAGATGAAGGAATAAAAACTGCACATGTACGAGTTTATGATGACTGCGCTTCCGCACCAAAAGCGAGGAAACACTGCCGAAGAGGAATTGCCGGAGATGTTTTTGTCATAAAAATAGCAGGGGCTGCTTGTGACGCAGGTCTAAGTTTGGATGAGGTGGTTCGGGTAACTGAAAAAGCTCGTGACAATGTTAATACAATTGGTTTAGCAACTTCCCCTGGATCTATTCCCGGGTTAGATCAGCCTACCTTTCAATTACCAGATGACAAAATTGAATTTGGAATGGGACTTCACGGAGAACCAGGTATCGAAAGAACTGATATGCAGCCTGCTAATCTTCTAGTGGATAAAATGTATCGTACAATTAAAGAGGAAATGGACTTATCTCATAATAATGAGGTTGCCGTATTGGTAAACGGCTTAGGATCTACTACATTATTAGAACTTAGTATTGTGTATAATGAATTGCAGAAGCATTTAGAAAAAGAAGGTATATCGGTACACGATGCTGAAATACAACAATTCTGCACTTGTCAAGAAATGGGCGGTTTTTCTATTACCATTTTTAAACTAGACGATGAACTCAAAAAATATTATGATACATCCTGCTACTCTCCATATTATGCTAAGGAGGCCCTAAAATAATGAAGTTTATTAATGTTGAACAGACAACAGACATGATGATTTCAGTATGTCAATCTATTATTAAAAATAAACCTTATTTAACAGAAGTAGATAGTAAAATTGGTGATGGCGACCATGGTATAGGTATGTCCAAAGGCATGGAAAATGCAATGAACATTTTACGAAACAAAAGACCTTTCTCAGATATTAATCAGATCTTAAAACTTACTGGTACTTCCATGTTGACTAGTATGGGTGGTGCCTCAGGAATAATTTTTGGTTCTATGTTTCTGGGTGGTATCAAAGATCTAGAATGCGTTTCACAATTAGACAAGAGAATTTTAGAAAAAATAATGAGAAAATCATTAGATACCGTAAAAGAAAAAGGTAAAGCTAAGATAGGGGATAAAACGATGATCGATGCTTTTGAACCTGCTGTAATAGCAATAGAGAAATGCACTGAAAGCGATTTAATTCCCGTATTTGATTCCGCTGCAACTGCAGCTGAGAAAGGAGTACAAGATACCAAGCAATATATTGCGAAATTTGGGAAAGCTCAATATCTTGGAGAAAGGGCTGTAGGATTTCAAGATGCCGGTGCAACCTCTATCGCTATCATTTTACGTGCAATGTCAGATTATGTAAATACACTATAAATTATGAAGAAGATTTAAAATCTGAAAATGTATGAAGCCATAGTGGATACAGCTCTATATTTATAGAAATTTTGGATGCCACAAAAAATCGATTCAAAAACTTTAGATATTTTTGTATTTCCTTCATATACCACGTTAGTGTTAATAATTATAATTCATTAAATTACATTAACTTACCAAATGTAAATGGATTATTTATTGGTAGAAGTGCTTGGGTTGCTGACAACTTTTCATTAATTATTGACTAAGCATTCCAATCCCCAAAAGTATATAGGCTAATAACTTTATTATTTCATTATACTATTAAATTTCTAAAAACTGCTTGATTATATTTACACATTTAGTATCTCCCCAAAACACAAACACAATAAGGAGCAGGTACAGAGAAATAATGGCAGGACAAAATCTGCCAGCATTTCTCTGTACCTGCTCTTTATTGCAGTGACTGTGTCATTTCATATCCGCCTGCAAAAAGGATTTGTATTTGCTCTTTGGACAGAACCGTAATTCTTTCAATAATTCTATATACTAAGGCTTCGGAGTATTCTTCTAAACTTAGATTTTCTGAGGAGATCAGTTCCCGAATCTTCCTATGCTTTTCTTCGACAGCGTTTCGCCTTTCTTCTGAATGCTCCAATTCCTGATCCTTTTCTTTCAGTTCCCGCATTTCCTTTCCGATCTGCTCTAGCTTTCGGTCTGCAATTTCATTTCCTTCTCCGGCCATAATCAGTAATTGGTCAAATTCCTGTTCCAATTTTTTCAGTTTGTTTTTGATTGCTTCCGGGGGGAAGTTCATCCAAATTATCGGAGAAACTATCCAGCAGAGCGTTTTCCAGATTGGCTGCCAATCTTTCTGACGGTTCTGAACCAAGGACCGGATCGCTTCCAATATCGCATGATGCAGAACCTCTTCCGGGATACTCGGGGAATCTCCGCAGTATCGTTTTCCAAATTCTACCCGGTTAATACACCGCCAGACCACCTGTTTCCTTCCATGAATATCCCAGGTGATTCGCCGGTAATAGCAGCCGCAGTTTCCGCAAAACAGTCTTTCCGATAGGGGGTATTTGCTGGTCAACCGTCCGCGGTTCGTCTTTGCCTTTTTCTGTGTGACCGGTTTCTTGCTGTTTCGCCTGGCCAGTTCTTCCTGTGCTAACTGGAACATTTCCCTTGAGACAATAGCCGGATGGTGATTCTTGATATAGTATTGGGTAACTTCTCCATTGTTTTTCTTATGTTTTCCTTCGAACAGGTTTGGGGTATAGGTTTTCTGCAGCAGTACATCACCCATGTATTTCTCATTCTTCAGGATTCGTACAATAGTCTGCTTATTCCATTCCGTATGACCGGTTGGCGTCAGAATTCCCTTGTTTTCAAGGCATTGCTTAATATCGTCTATGCTGTCCCCATTGAGAAAGTTCTCAAAAATCATTCGGATAGTCTTTGCCTCTTCCGGGTGAATTTCAGGCTTTCCATCCGCTCCTTTTCGGTACCCCAGGCAGTTTGTGTATCGGAAACTAAACCGCCCGTTTTCGTAACCCATTCGAATGCCTTTGGTAACATTGCCGCTGATAGATTCGCTTTCCGCCTGGGCAAAGGCACTCAGGCAGGTCAGAATCATCTCGCTGTTCATATCAGAGGTGTCTATTCCCTCTTTTTCAAAAATTACGGAAATTCCCCAGCTTTTCAAAAGCCTCACATGATGGATACAATCCAGTGTGTTACGGGCGAACCGGGAAACCGATTTGGTTAAAATCAGGTCGATCTTTTTCTTTCCGCAAAGAGTAATCATTTCCTTGAATTGTTCCCGCTTATTGGTCCGTACCCCGGAGATTCCTTCGTCCGCAAAAATACCCGTTAATTCCCAGCCCTCATGGTTGGTTATCAGATTCGTATAATAGGCCACCTGGATTTCGAAGCTGCTTTGCTGTTCTTCTTCCTCTGTGCTGACCCGGCAGTAGGCGGCAACCCGAAGCTTTCGTTTTTTTCTTCGTAGGTCGGCCAGTGTGCGGTTTGCCGGTATTTTTATGATTTCCCTATCCGGCATTAGTGCTTTCTCCTTTCCTTAAATAATCTTTTCATTTATTAATTGAAGCTTTACAGAACCTTTCGGCTCTAGAATTACCTTTTCAATGATTTGACTGAAAAGCTGACGATCCATTTCTCTATCCTCCGAATGCCCTTTTAACTGATCTTGAATGTTCCCGGTTCTGTGGTCTAATCTTCCCATCTGGCATACCCGGTATTTTTCAGCGGCACATTCCAGAATGAGGGATAGGGCTTTTCCCGGTTCCACCTGTCTTTGATTTAACGTCTGCTCGATTTCACGGGTTAGGCGGGTAACTTTCAGGGACAATTTATTGTCATGCACCTCTGTTTTTCCGCCAGTCCGGGCTTCCGTCTGGACAGAGAAAGCTCGAAGTTCTTCCCGCAAAACCCGGCGCAGGGTGCTTTCCAGAGTGTCCTGCCGGACGTTTTCCAGAATCGCCCGTGCGATAAAGGTATTGCACTGTCCTTCCGGTACTGACTGCAGGAGGACCCATGCTTTTCTGTGTTCCTCGTTCTGCAGGTTGGGACGGAATGAAAAACGGGGCCTGCTCATTTCTTGCTCACACCGCCCGAAAACTGGCCCAAAATCCGCTCGAACCCTTCGGCGTTTACTTTATCGTCTAAAAGGGTAAAAAACCGCCGCAGGCCGTCCTGGGGCCGGATTCCCCGCTGGATCACGGAGGCTCCGCCGCCCAGCATCACTGCCGGCTTTTAAATCGAAGCCTGCTTCCATGGCTGCGGACAGCAGGGCTTCTGTGTAAATCCGCCCCTGTTTTTGAATAACACTCCGGGCATTCTCGTCCATGCTGCAGCTTTGTCCTGCCAGTACACGTTCCACCTGGGCATCGGTAACGGACAAGCCTGTCTCCCGGCGGACCTGTTCTTTTGCTTCATCGATGCAGAGGATCATGCCTAGCTCCAGGCTTCGGCAGGCGGAGGCGTTGGGGATTCCATTGTCCAACCGCATAAGGTCCACGGTCCAGCCTCCGATGTCCATAAGGAGCACAGAGGGCTCTCCCCGTATGAATTCTGGGTGAACGGCAATGGCGGAGCAGCCCTGTGGAAAAAGCCTGACGTCCTGAATGGCTGCCTGATAGGAGATTCCTTCAAACTTGAAGCTTACCGGCTGGGAAGAACGGAGCAGATATTCCCGGAACGCTTTCTTTTCCCGGCCGAATCCGGCTAAAGGCAGGCCCGCGCCAAGGTTCACGGCACATTCCCTTTTTTCTCCGCGCTGCTGGATTTCTTTTGTGATGGCTGCTAAGGTCAAAAGGTAATAATTGTCGTTTTCCATTTTGTTCCTCAGAATCGGCTGCCTGCCGGTTCCGCACACATAATACTTTCCCTGGTATTCTAGCGTGTTTTGCAGGGTATATGGTTCGTACCGGTAAGCCGTGATACCGGCTTGGAATGTAAAATGCCGGGTTTTCATTGCGTAGTATCCATGACCGGCTCCAATGTTCCTGTTTTCCTCAGCCTTTCGCTTGCTCTGTTGAAAACTTCCTGCTGTAAGGGCTTTGTTCTTTCCCAGCCGGTAAATCCTGGGGAAGAGTGTGTAGGGGAGAGAGTGTGAGAGAGGGGAAAAATGGGAAAAGCGCCCCGGCTGCTTTGCCGGGGCGCTTCTAAAAAAGGGCGCACCTCTCCCATGTACCTTTAGGCTGTTAAACTGGCTCGGTGAATCCGAGTTTACAATCTATCTAGGAACCGCTGGAACAATCCAGGCGGGAATTGAAAATCTAATCTTCAGGAGGTAATGGCCGCGCGGTATTTTCGCGCGATTGACGGGTTAGGAAGAATTGTTCTCCCCGCTGAACTTCTCCATCACTTAAATTGGAAAAAAGGGAAAATGTCTGTTTCCATTGAAGAAAAAGATGGCTCCTTAATCGTTTCTTCCGTCCCGGCTGCAGGTCGACCCCCAGAGCCTCCTTCTCCTGTCAAATTCCAGGACAGCCCGGACGGACAATCGAAAATCATTTCTCTGCCGGTGTCTAAAAAATGAAAAAACCGCCTTCCTGAGCAGTAACAAGAAGGCGGTTTTTTGCTGTTTTTGCTCTTTTGGGGGTTGGACATCCACGGTGGGGCGATTTTGAAAAACCGGCCCTAAAAAGCCCGGAAACCCGCATGAATACTGAAAAAAATCGGGGTGACATCTATTTCGTCACCCCTTCTTGTGTTAGGACGTCACACTGATAGCGGAAGTATACTTTTCTCACGGCTTTCCTTTAAAGCCATGCCTATGACAAAGCCGTGAGAAAATAAGATTTTGCACCAATTTTTGTATTAGCTGGCGAATGGTAGCGCTATAACTTAATATTTAGCGTCTTGTCTTGCCAGAATGAAGCTTTATAGTGAAGCATTAGATTAGCATCATCTTTCGGAACTTGAAAATAGAGATCGGCAGACTTCTTGCCATTCGGGGCTAGATCACCGCTATTAAGAGCACCATCTACCGTAAATTGCAAACCCGCATCAATACTTTGAATGTCACCATCGCTATCTTGAAGCTCCCAATCGTAAGAATTGTAAGAGAGCTTCTCGCTGGATTTATTTTCTATTTTAATGCTAACTTTAACAAATTCCTTACCTGATTTAGGTTGGTAAAACTCATTATTGGAATTATAGTTTCGCTCAACAGAAACTACGGTTACCTCTCTTCCTTCATAAGAAATTACATCACCAACGGCAAAATCGGTTTTTTCTTCGGCCTCTTGATTAGAAACGTTTGAGCCACTATTTTCACCCACTTTAGTAGGTTCATTTTTATTTGAAGCACCGCCACCGATTGCTACTAATACGACGATAATAATTACCCAAAACCACCATTTCTTAAATATTGGTTTTTTGTCAGATTTTTTAGCGTCTTTCTCGCTCATTTTTATCCTCCGCACCATTTATAATAAACCTGCATGAATCATTGGTGCTGAATAAAAACGACACCGCAGGGTGTCTATTCCTATATTCGCAATTAGGTATTACCGTCATGCTTAGCGGTGCCGTTTAAATACGGTAATTCGCCAAAACACGGCGCTAATTGCGCTTATTTAAATATAGGAATAGACAAGATTATTATATCACAGTGAGGCTTTTACCGCTTTTTGAGCTTACTATGTTCTATTTTTTATATATTCGAAAATGTAGGAAAATTTTGTTATGTTATACCTAACAGTGGAGGAGAGAGGAAACTTCCATATGCTAAGTAAAGCAGAGAAAAAGACACTTATAAAACGTTTTTATACCGGTGAATCGGCAAAGGATATTGCACATGAGAATAATATCCCATTATCTACCTTGTATTATTGGATTAATAAAAACAAACCTTTGAGAGCTAATCGGTATAGCCGTTTTACGCAAGCGGAGTACTATGAGCTAAAAAATGAAGCAGACAAACTAAGCATCGAAATAGAAATATTGCAGAAAGCCCTGGATTATTTAAACATTAGTAGACGTAGTCGACTTCAGTTTTCCGAAGAAATATATTCACTGTATAGCTCCAGAGTTATCGCTCGAGCTCTTAAGATAAATAGGTCAACCCTCTACCATCATATAAATCATAATAAAAATGAAGATGCATGGTTCTATAAATACGAAGAAAGAATGAAGTCCGAAATTCTTAAAGTCTACGCCGAGCACAATGGAAATATCGGAGTCGAAAGAATTGTTGCTATTCTTAGAAGGAAGGGTATAAGGACGAGTAGTAAATATATTTCCAAATTACTTGGCGTGCTAAATCTTAGAAATACTAAAACCGAGATTGAACGTCGCCGAAGGATGGAAATAAAAGATATCAGAAAGCACAATTTACTTCTTAGAAATTACGAAGTTATGAAACCAAATCAAGTTTGGCTAACAGACTCGACTCTCGTATATATAAATAAGAGACCCTATTGGGTATGTATATGTATGGACTTATTCTCAAGAAAAGTGCTTTCCATACGCATTAGTCCTAACAATAGTACAAGGCTATCTAGAAGTACGCTCGTAGCAGCTATACAAAATAGAGACATAAAGCCTGGCCTTATCCTACACTCTGACCGTGGCTCTAACTTTATTTCCTACACATATAACAAATATCTAAAAGACCATCATATAATTCACTCGTACTCTAGGCCATCCACACCAACAGACAATGCGCCACTCGAATCATTCAACAGGACTCTAAAAGATGCAATTTTATTAAATGAAGCTGGCAAATCATATAGTACGGTTAGAAAACATATTTCCAAGTTTATGGACTATTACAACAACAAAAGACCTCACAGTTCGCTTAACTATTTATCGCCTAACGAATACGAAGACAGATATCAGGCCGGAGCTATATAGATATCTGGAATATAAATTTTTCTAAGATTATAAGAGAGAAAATAGCAACTTGAGTGGTTCAAATATGGTATGTTTTAAGTTTTTACATCCGAAATTTTTAAATAACACAAATAAGCATAAATAAAAAAGCAATCTGCAAAAGTTGGAATTTTCCAAGCATTTAGTGCAGATTGCATGGGGACTAACAAGCATTTTGAGTCTCCTATTTAATTATGGGGATAAGATATTTGTTTTAGAAAAATAATGAAAGCATAAGTTCAATGTTTTAGACTTTTAGACCAACGATTCTAAGTATCCCTCTGCAATCCTCAATGCACCAACTTTTAGATTCGTAAATCAATTCATATTATAGACAGAAGCAAAAAACAAAAAGCAATCTGTTAAAGTTAAAAACCCCAAAGCTTTAGTACAAATTTCGAGAAAACTAACAGAAAAATGTTATAATATTCTATATCCGGGGTTTGGCGCAGTTGGTAGCGCGCGCGCTTTGGGAGCGCGAGGTCAGCAGTTCGAGCCTGCTAACCCCGACCAGGTAACCTGCTCATACGATTTATGTATGAGCGTTTTTATATTTCTGGATAAAACTTGAGGTATAATTAACAGAGTATGCCTCAAGAAAAACCAGAACACCTAAATAGAAGCCAGATTATTAACCAAGGAAGTTTCTATACTCCAAAAAAATTCGTAGAACTTGCAGGTGGATGGATAAAAGAGTTTATGCATGACCCCTCGTATGTCTTTTTGGATTCATCTTGTGGCTATGGCGCATTTCTACAATTGCATGATTTGTTCAAAGAAAATAGATTTATAGGAAATGATATTGATGGGCGCGCAATCTCTACTGCTGCGACAATATATCCTGACATTAGTTTTTTCTGCAAGAATGCACTTGTCCAGGTTTCTAGAGATATATTCGGTATATCTGATAGCGATCCATTAATTATTATTGGAAATCCTCCATACAACGACACTACTTCTCAGAGTGGGCAGAAGATAAAACGTGGTAATGATATTGAGATCGATAATGATATAAAATCACGCGATCTTGGTATTAGTTTTCTAAACTCATACGATAAATTAAAAGCGGATTATGCCTGTATATTACATCCGCTTTCATATCTGATTAAAAAAGCGAACTTTAAATCCGCAAGTAAATTCTTTAATAATTATAAAATTGAGAAAAATATAGTATTTCCAAGCAGCGAATTCGCGAATACCTCAAAAATCGTTAGCTTTCCGGTTATAATGGCTTTATATCGCAGGCATGAGGGAAGCGGAATAACATTCGATAAAGTAAAAAATATCGTCTTTAATACAACCGATGGATGCTCCTTTTCGACTAATTGTTGGGACTATGTAGGTGACTATATTAGAAAATATCCGGGAAATACTCGCTATGACCAAGAGATATTATTCTACACTCTGAGGGATGTAAATGCCTTGAGGCGAAGTAGAACATTTATTACTGAGCGAATAGCAAATGCTATAGATGTTGATCCCCAAATGTTAGCCTACTACTGTTATATTGATTGTTTTAAGAAATACGCTAACGCCCCATATTATTTAGGTAATTTTGATATTCCGTTTATAAAAGAGGAATTTCCTTTGGTATCTGAATTGGTTATGAAAATCTCGAAGCACAATCATCCAGAAGTATTTGGTGATAATGACGCTCCAACTGATGCGGAAATAGAGAGTGTGATAAAATATATAAATAAAGTAACTAGTTTAAGTTTATAGGAGTATTATGTCTGAAACCGCAGCGGTGGTGTTTGATGGTTCATCATTAAAAGTTAAATTGCCAATGACGCAACCAACTGGAAAAATTCGTATTAAAAGACGTTCGTTCTTTTCTGAATATGGAATGCCGGTTGCGTCACGCTCGGAGTGTCTAGATTTGAAATGTTATATTGAATGGCAGATTGGGTATGATTTATTAGCTACGCCCACTAATTCTAAGAATACTAGCTTGTCTCACCTAAAGTTTTTCAATTATAAGCAAGAGATGAAATATGCATATGAATTATCGGAAATCATATATTATTCCCATAAGCTGAAGCTTATTAGCGAAGAAGATATTGTCGATACATATAACAAGATAAAAGCCGTTAGCGACGATAATTTGATTGACGTTATCGATAAGATGCGTATTTTTAGAACATCGCCAATTGAGACAACAATCAATGATATGGTGTTCTTCGAGATGAAGGTTTCCTACCCACTTATTGTTCATAAATTTGGAAAGTACGATATTTACGCAGAAGTAATGAATAGAGAGAAACAGCGCGGCGTTGGTGTTCAGCCTATGCTTTATGTCTGCATCCCGATAACTAGCCTTGCATTTGAGCAAGACCCAATTGGTCGATCATTGAACGCTAAAGAGTCAAGCAACTGGTATGTTGGTAAAGAAGAGGCGAAACTGTCTCTTGAGCTATTTAGGATGTTTGGAATGCTTAGTGTTAAGCATAGGCACGACGTGTTGACTATCTTAGAAACGCTATTTCCATGTATAAAATAATTGACAGATAAAATGAAGATACTATCTCTTAGATATGGAGAGAATTTTGCTCCTCCTTGCGGAACCATGTCTGCTCATAGAGCCGTAATCTCCATGTATGGCTTTGTTTGGTATGGTAAATTTGGCTGTCCAATATCAAAAAAAGTAGTTACTCAAGTGATGAAAGAAAAACCCGCCCGTGTATTATTCATAAAAAGCGGATCACTGGAAAGATATTGGGCAGAAGTTGAAACAATCACTCGCCAATGCCCCGATAAAAAATTTATTCCCGAATATTATAGGAATATGGCTAGTAAAGTAAAGTGCTGGATAAAAATAAAACGAATCTATGTTGCACCGCACAATATAATGTCGCAATGTGTCGTAGTGTCATCTGGTATGCCACTATCGATTGCGTCGAAAGCTTCGATGAACCCGTGCCTTCTAGTCGAATGTATCGAAGCTACAAAAAATGTAGAGTGATGCGCCTAAAAACTACAATAGCCTAGCTTTAAGGTAACCTCAGGTGAGAAAAGCTCACACTTTTTACCTGGGGCTTTGTTTTGCTATTCGATTTTAGATAACCTTGACGGCACGGGTTGTAATAGTGAAGGCAATCCGCTCCAACGCATCATCGGCGTCAGCGTCATCGGATAATTCAAACGGAATTCCTGCCTGCACCAACATCTGGCATATATGCTGCTTTTGGTCCTGCGTGAGATATTTAATGCCGATAGATACCAAACAAGAAAACTCCTCACTGGTAGCAACCCCTCGCAAGATTCTCTGGTGAAAATCAGTTTTGCTCATTGCATTAATCTGTTTAATACATTCTTCTGCATCAACCATGTATGTTCCCATTAATATCATCCTCTCTAAATTTAGTACTTCGGCAGAATCAACCTTTTTTCTACCACCTCAGCCACAAGCTGCAAGGTGTTCTGGTAACCCGTTTTCTGCAAGATATTCTTGATGTGGTACTTGACTGTATTTAGCGTAATATCCAGATCTACTGCAATCTCTTCGTATTTTCTGCCTTGCGCAAGCTCTCGGATAATATCAAATTCCCGACTGGTAAACTCAGCGCTGTTGCTGTACCCAATGCGAATCACCGGCACGTCCTCGGGATAAACATATTCGCCGTTCATCACCCGGTCACAGACCTCCATCAAGGCAGTGCTGCCATATTCCTTATACCAAAAGCCGTTACATCCACATGCTTTTGCCTTTTGAATAAAGGAGTGTTCTGGCATGGAAGTCATGATGATGATCTTGATTTTAGGGTTGTATTGCTTAATCTTTGCCGCAGCTTTCAAGCCGGATTCTTCCTCAGCCGTACAGACATCCATTAGAATCAAATCGACACGCCCGCGAAGACAGGCTATTTCTGCATTCGCCGCATTTTCTATGGAGGCGTACAGGACATATTTTTCTGATTTGGCAATCTGGCTCTCAATTGCGTCCCGTGTAATCCTGGAATCTTCTACTACTAAAACCTGTATCATTTCCGTCCTCCTTTCTGGGATTCATCCAAATCAAAGGGAATATCGATAATAAGAGAAACGCTATTGTCGCAGAGCACCTTTAAGGAGGCACCCTCTTGTTCTAATCGTTGCCGCAATGCGCTAAGGCCGTTGCCTTCTGTAATGCTTGAAACAGACACACTACCGTTGTCGGATATCTCTATGTGATAACTTTTCTCGTCTTGCTCGATTTTTACCATCAATTCCGTAGCATTTACATGGCGTACCGCATTGGTGAGCGCCTCCCGAATGGCGGCATACAAAAGCTGTAATGCCTTACGACTTTTTGGCTGTTCCCCAAGGAATATAACCTTACATCCAATCAGCTCCGCCACCTGCATCAGTTCGGGCTGCAGAGAGGAATCGGGAACCGTCCACACGGTAGAAATATTGGAAAAATCCTGAATGGTACTGTTCCAGCTTTTCCGCAGTGTGTCGGCATTCTCAGCCAGACTGTCTTCCGTAATTGCCTTAGTGGTGGCCAGCAGACAATGACCCAGCTCATCATGGATATGCATTTTCGCGGTGAGAATCTCTTTATTCAAATTGACTTCAACGATACCGTCCAGCAAGGCTTTCTGACGCTTTTGCATATCCTGCAGCCGAATGGTGTTCTCGTACAGTTCTTCGCTGAGTCGGTAGAGTTCTGTAATTTCCGCCGCCTCGATCTGAACGGTATTGGAAGCAAGAAATCTCAGTTCAAAACGCCAGACCGAGCTGTCGGAGAAGCGGAAGAACAACTGTTGGTGGATGCTTTCTTTGTCCGGATCTTTCGGTAACCAGGATTGGGTTAGCTTTTCCGCCTTGCCATTACTGGCAAAGTTTGCAAGTTCCTCCCATGTCACCTTTGCGTTCAGAATCGTGTGTCCGGTCAGTTCAAGCATCAGCTGATTCATTTTCTCATTAACAAGAATGACCCGCCCGTCCAATGCAGAGAAACAGATGCCGCCGGGATAAGAGTCAATTGCCTTTTTGATCATTTTAGCTGACGTATTCTTTTTCATGACTGCACCACCTCTCCTTCTTTCAAAAGTATAAGCCGATAGCCTGCCGGAATTTTCTCTGTCTGAAGGCCATATCCGCCTTCTAAAGAACGGGAAACAAACTCGTGAGCTGTACCGGTAATCTCAAAGCAAACCGTATCGCTGATTTGGATTGCCACAGAAGTCAGACGAAAATCTGCCTCCTCTAAAATCTCTTCCAAAGTTTTCATGATGAGAAGAATCAGCTCTGGTCCTAAATTCGATATGGGACAAAAATCCAGGCTTGTTCGGATGCCGATATTCTTCATACATTTGGCCATGTCCTGTAAGCTGATGGCTAAATCACTTATCGGAATCATCTGTTGTTCCTGGTAAGTGAGCTGTAAGTTGCAGAACCGCTTGATGTAGGTGCCGATGAGGCAAATGCAGTTCCAGTCATCCGTCGAAAGGGATTCATTTGATAAAAGCGCTGTCAACAGAACAAGCTGCCCGGCCACCTCCGAGGATAGGCAGTCATAAATATTGTTGCGCGCCTGAACGCTTGCCTCATCTGATTGGACGCGGATTTCCTGCGCCAGCAAATCTTGTTCTTCTTCCAGTTCCGCATTCAGTCTCTGAAGCTCCCGTAAAGCCTGATTGATCTGCGAGAGATCGGTCTGCCAGACCATATACCCGTCCGGGATTTGGTGCAGGTGCATGATAACATCTTCCATAACAGAAAAATGCTGATTTTGTTTTAGAGCTTCCAGCATAGCAGGCGTGATTTCCGCCGCATTTTCCGATACTGCAATCCGCTCATCGTTCGGTGAAAGAATTTGCATTGCCACCGTAGATCGCCGGAACACTTCCTCGTACTGCGTGTTTACCGGAATCAGTCCGGTCAGGATATAAAGCTGCCAGCAAAGCACAAGAATAAAAATCAGTCCCGCCGAATATTCTACAAGCTCAAACCGCACCACGTAGGCCGTAGCAGCATAAGGAATACTAAATAGAAACAGTAGGATCGGCTCGTAGAAGGGAATCAACTTTCGGTAAAGCGGGTCTGACTTTGTCGTACCATTTCGCTGATAAATGAAATATACCTGATATGCAATCATACTAAGCGCCCATATATGGACGATGTATGTGCCGATGTATGGATGAAAGTATAAATTCGGCTGTGGCTCATTTGGCACGATATAATAGAAAAAATGATGCAGATCATTCGTCAGCGCCAGTACGCTTGAAAGGCACGCCGGAATCAGAAGCAGATACCACTTTTTGCTGATCCGATAATCGTCTGCCTTGCCAAGATAGAATGAGCCGTAAAGACCGAACAGTGGGATGAAAATAGCCGCGATATTGATGAAGTATCCGGTAAAGCGCATCCATGGAATATTAACATAGAGGAAAGCATCCTGGATGAAGCGAACGGTTAAATACAGGATACTCACGATATTTTGCGCAGTCAGATGGGTGCGCATGGTTTTTTGTGTGATTTTCGTACTGATCGTATATTGCCAGCCGAAAAGCAGCAGCATATAGACCGCCCAGACAAGATATGACCGCAGAGCATCCTCCGGCAAGTATCGCATGCTGAGCTGCCGGTATGCGGAGACTGCAAAAAGCAACGCCGTAGCCGCAAAAAGCCGGACAACGGATTTTTTTCGCTTGCCCATTCTATTCCCCTCCTTGCCCAAAGATGATTCCTTAGAATAAGATAAGAATATTATAGCATGAAAGATCAAATTCGCCCCACACAAAAGGGTAGCTTATTCGGCCTTTTTAATAATAAGCAATACCCACAAGCATCATTCGGCTTGTGGGTATCTTACTTTTAACTAGTTATTAACCTTTTTGCGTTTTATAAAATAAGTACAGCTTAATCCAGCCGCAGATGCGAGCATGACTACTATCCATAAAGCAATGTTCGCTGAATCTCCAGTCTCTGGTGATGTTGTATCCGTATTCGGATTTGTAGGATCACCAGGCTTAGATGGCGTTGTGTCGGAAGTCAATTTAGGGATGCTTACCGTTTTTGTTGCACCACAGGTCTTGCAAGTATATGTTTTGATACCTTCTGCATCCTTTGTAGCCTCTTTTGTGACCTTTCCGTCATCCCAAACGTGAGCCTCTTTCTGAACATCTCCGCAGGAGCAGGAGCGCTGGTGATTGCTTCCATCTTTACAATCCGTCCATTCTCCATAAGAGTGGGTGTGAGTCGCAGCTACTTTTTTGTATCCGATCATGACAGGAGAGGTTCCCATCAGGCGGAACGATATGCCATTCTCACTCTCTGTTACTTCAGGGGTCTCCACTTCTCCGGCATGATGACCATTCACATCTTCATCGAACATATGCGTAACAACAAAATCGTACTCGTCAGCATTGGTTCCCTCTGGATAAGGAAGTGTTACCGCAATTCCTTCTTCTGGGAAGTTCTCGGCAGTAACAGGAATCCATGTTTCGCCGCCATCTTCACTTGTTACAAACTCAATGTCATAAAGTACAGTATTATCAGCCGAATATCCTTCGTTGGAAACGATGGTTTCTGTCAGTTTATCTTCAATCTTTTCAACCGTATTATATTCCGTATCTCCCAGATCGCCGGGTACTTCGCTGAGACCTTTGGTAATGTTGACTTTTTGCCGTACCGAGAATGTAATCTTATCAGAAGCAGGAATATAAGAACCATCAGAAGTATTCAAAACAGTACCGGAATAAATGGTTATTGAATTATTTTCAAGTTCAGGAATACAACGGTATATATTTTTATCTAAATCCCAACAATCCATTTCATATTGAACAAACGAATTGTCTCCCTCTGATATAGTCATTCGTTCTCCATTCAACTCATGCGTATAAGTACTTCCGTCATCGTATGTGACTGTAAACTTAATACCGTTTAAATCAGCCTCCTTGCCATTCTTTTCTATATCTTCAATAATACTATCGGGTATTGGCAGGATTTTGATCTCTGTCGGAAGTTTATATTTAACAAGCTCAAATTCACATTCCTCATCCATTGTCAATCGAGAAAGCATGAATATAATTGGATTTTTATCAGTACTCTTATAGATACTATATTTTCCGTGACCATCGTTTGGAGTACAATCCCGAACATTATTTGTCCGAAGGGTATAGTACTGAGATCCATTTGGTTCAGGCTGATAACGATAATATAAAGTCTGCCATGTCTGATCGGATAGTTTATATGTTTTGTTTAAAGTAATATCTGTTGGTTCGATGAAGTTAAATGTCACGTCAGCTTCCCCAAGAAGGGAATTTCCTTCGATGTTGTTGAAGAAGAAATTACAACCAGAGTAATCATTTAACATCTGTTTTCCTGTAAGAGAAACTACATACGAATTATATTCCGTCTCAACACTTATATCTACATACTGACTGAGATCCTTGACAGTAGTGTACTCCAAAAGCATGGAATCTGTAGTTACATCCTCTTCAAATCCATTAGGGTCAGTCGTGAAGAGTTGAACTCTATATTGGGTTGTTCCTCCAATAACAACATCCATCTTAGCTGTTTCACCTGTCTGAAGTTCGTTGGTATTCATGTTGTAAATAGAACATTCATAGGCATTAACCGGTTCTTCCGGAGGCGTGCCAATTGAGAAGCTGTAAGTTGCCGTGATTACCGGATTACCATTCTCATCTTTATTTACGGTAACCTTCATAGGCTCTCTTTCACCAGTGCCATTCATATATTGTACATAAACATTGTTTTTCCCAGACAATACATAATAGTAATCTCCATGATAAGACTCAAATGATTGGAACGTCATTTTCATCGTATATCGGCTATTATTCTGGAATGTGTCAGCAGCAGTTAATTTTTTACCGGTGCTATCGTAAAATTCCTGAGTGGGTACGACATAATCAAGAATAAAACCATCCTCCCACGTTGGTTCTGCCGCGACAGCCAGCCAATCACCATTACCAGCTGACGTACCAATCATATCATCCAACGAAGACGGGAGCTGAACAATAAGATCATTTTCTATGACCTTCTTTTCCGCATCTGGCCCTGCAAGAGAATCTCCATTCGCCATTACAGTTGTCGGGAACATCATGACTATCATGCATAATGCAAGCAAGAGTGCTCCCCATTTTTTTAGTTTCATCAAAAACTCCTCCTTTTTGTGCGTATAAGATAAAAGCCTATTAAAGCTACCTTATAATAACACTCCCAAAAGGAAGACGCCCCACACAATCAGGTGGTTTTTTGAAAAAAATTAAAAAAATATGTCCACACTGTTCTTTTTGGGAAAATAAGATCAAAAATCGGTACCATGTTCACGAATGTTGTCGCTGAAAACTAAAGATGAGAAGGGAAAACTGACCAAGATCATCAACTTTACACTACTTAAGTAGACCCCATCAAGGGCCTTCTTGGATAGCGGCGAAACTTATGAATTTACGTGGATTGTCAAGAAATCCACCGCGGAAAATTAACGATACAAAAATATTATAGGGCATATTCCGTCCAAGATTATTGGGTTGAATTGGACTTTCATGAATAGAGTAAAATAATCCGCCAAGGTGCAAAAGTCTTGGCGGATTATTTTACTCTTGTCGCGAAGTCCATTTATAGTCTTTTAATACTTCAGCATTTTCGCAAATCATTTTTCCTAGTTCGTCGACTCTCATTGAGTATCGAATTGGTTCTCCACTGGATGTGTCCACGTATTGTGCCTCGATAACGGAAGGCGGAAATATAATATAAGGTGCTGGAGGTACACGAAACTTTGCGAATAGACTATTATACCCCTCCTGAGAAGCCATTGGTGGAATTCTATTGGACTCAATTCCAATAGCAAATATTTGTAATAATGAAGCGTAATGCATGAACTCATCTGAAAAAATGTCTTGTAGTGGTGCTATCGCAGCCATAAGTTCCACAAAATCGTCATCCGTATATTTCGTATGATTTACCGTATCTAACGCAAGTTTATCACCGACACGTGTTTTCTGCTTTTCGAGTTCGGTAAACATGTCATAAACAAGCGCTTTTAGAAATTCCGATTCTTGTTTATCTCTTTTGAGTTCTTTAATCACAAAGGCAACCCTTGGAGACAAATTAGGCGTATTCCTGATAAGTGTTTCTCTCAGTATTGCATACTTTAGTGCGGTAGCTAGAAATAAACATAGACCTTCCACTTTTCCTTTTCCAATTGATATTTCTGAATTTCTTGCCAAACACTCTAGAGTTGTAGACACTTCCTCCGGGATAAATACATCGGTTTGAATAATATTCCATATTGCCATAGAAAGGTCAAAGTACTCATGAGGCGATATCACTTCGGGTATTATTTTTATGAATCGCTCTACTGCAATACCTACTGCACCATCTTTTTTAAATGCAGCTACTACGGCTTTTGGTACTGGACGCTCACCTTTTCTGAATTTTGATAGTGCCGTCTTATCAATTGCCTCATTGAATACGAGATGCTTCTCTTTTTCGTCCTTTGTCATAGCTGCTGGCAAGAGAATATATCTGTCTATGTTTTCGCGAGTAGGTTTAACTTTTCCTCCATATTCTAATTCAGTGTCGATATCTCCACTACAAAATTTCACAAATTCATTTTCAAATGCCACATAGTTTAATTCTTGCATCTCTAAGGCCCCTTTCATGTCAACTCTACGTCAACTCTACGTCAACCTCACTGTCGGCTACATTTAAATTTGCCTGCAATATAATAACGTCAAGAAAAGCGAGAGGTGCTAAATACGAGACCTAACCACTCTCAGATTTATATATTATAACATTTTTTCTCGCTTTTCTCAATCTCGAAGAAGGAGGTGAGACCTATGAAAAAAAGAGATGACATCATCTCTAGAGTTAATGCCGGATCCAAAGGTGGTAGCAGCGAAAGTCAGGATGCTGATTTTACGCGTTCATTGCCCCCAGGGACCTTCAGGAACTCTTAACCCCACATCTTTTGGCGAAGAGCCTTCGGGCTCTTCGCAATCTTCAACCGAAAGAAGGTGCAAAGAATGTATGGAGAACACGTAAGGCTAAAGTACCGGGATATAGACGACCTTATGACTTATGAATTCGTGTTCTTCGATTATGGAGATGACGAAGAGTCATGGTGTATCTACATTATCTCGGATATTGATTATGGCACGAGGCCAAGCGACTGCCACAGTGCGCATTGGCTAAAAAACGAAGACGAATCATTCAGATATATATGCTGGGAGGGAGAAATTACAAGTTTTGAAGATGCATTGACCATTGCTTCTGTTTGGGCTGATTGCACAACCAGGTATATAGAAGGCCCTTTCGACTTCGACTTTTATGCGCACTCTTATCAATAAGAGCCCAACGCAAATGTATCCGTAAAAATCTAACAAAACAAAAAGGAGAAAACCACTATGAAGTTTACGAAAAAAGAACAATCGTTAGTTCCTACAAAGGAATTACTCAATGAGATTCAAAAGTCTATCGCGTGCAAGCAGCCCGAACAGCTCGTCATGCTTGGTTCGTCGGATAGAAAGCATATAGATACTGTATTTTTCGTTGATAAATCAAAATCGACACAAACCAGCTGCGAACCAGATATTGAAGTCTGTAATAAAAAAATTCGGGAGTGGTACGAAAAAGACATTGCATTCTGCGGATTTGCACATTCGCACCCAGGCGCTTATTCTCAGCTATCCGACGCTGACATTGAATATGCCGATAGGATTATGGAAGCCTTCGACATGGAAAGTATCGAACTTCCAATCATAATCTTAGATCCACGATATGATGGCGGCTGCGCCATTTTCTGGTATACGCTGGAACGCAATAAAGAATTTACTGGCGAACCTCGCGAAGTTAATATCTTACCCGGAAGCCAACCACAGGTTCCATCGAACTTATTTTCTAAAATTCAGAACACGGTTCCCATCAATGAGCTTCAGGAATCTACTATCATCCAAGTTGGCTGCGGTGGTTCTGCTGGGGCTACAGAAGCGATGGCGAGATGTGGTGTAGGCAATTTTATCCTTATAGACCCCGATATTTGCGAGGCTCGTAACGTCTTGACTCAGCGTTCCTATATAGCCGACTCGGGACAAGCAAAAGTAAAAGCACTCGCCAATAAGATTCTCAATGTTAATCCAAAAGCGAAAGTAGATATTCATTGGATGGCTATTACCAAAGATACTACTATCGAAGAATTCGTCGAAATGCTTCCAGAGGACACATTCAAAGATCCGAGCAAGGTTCTCATCGTAGCAAGTACAGATGATTTTTCTGCTCAGGATGCAATCCTAAACCTTGCATTAAAACTAGGTGTTCCATTCATGGCTCCGCAGATGTATGCTGACGGATTGGCTTCCGAGATTACCTTCTATTATCCCGGCGTTACTAAAACTTGTCCTAAGTGCATCCTGCACAATAGATATGAAGAGTACGCAAAAGGATATAAAAATACTGTAACATCCGAAGGAACAATCTATCCGTCTGTCTTGCAGACAAATGCTCTTGAAGCACAGATAGCTCTGATGCTTTTGCTGTACCACAAAGGAAATAATCGATATACAAATATGCTGGATGAAGTAGCCGATCGAAATCTCGTACTCTTGCGCCTTGCTCCAAATGCAGGCAAAAAATATGGTTTGGATTTCATGGATACTGCGATGCATAAAGAGTTCTCTTTTTTCGGTGAGACACTCTGGGTTCCAGTAAAGCCATTAGATAATTGCCCATTCTGTAACCGTAGTAATCTCGTCGTATAACCTGGGAGGTGACCTAAATGATAGATCTTAGTATTTTCAAAGATGCAGATCTTACGAATTTAAAAAGCGATTTAGATACGCTGGATAATGAGCTAATCGGTACTACTTATGACTACGAGTGCCGCCTGACGGAAAGCTGTTCGCCAAGAGAACTGTTATTGAAATTCTGTAAACCAACCCCATTTACTTACGGCATATTTACGGAACCACATTTTGCATACTCAGGACGGAATCAATTAATAAAGATACTGTCCGATGCTCATGCGCTGAATTTTGACTGTTGGAACACTTTTGAACGAGGACTCCGTTTACTCGGTGAGGGGGACTATGTGCCTCCTGCCCCCTCATTAAACACTCAGCCAGCAGGACAGGCTCCAGAATTGAAGACGGGTGAAGAATCAATAGATATCGCGTCTATTACGGATTGGAATGCTATCTCTACACCGGAGCAGTCCGAGTCAAAAACGCCAAGTTTTGAGCTTCTCAAAGAACGTCTGCAAAAGATGGTGATTGGCCAGGACGATTCCAGCGAAGCTATCGCCTATGTAGTCGCACAGCACCTTGCCAAGAAGAATCCTACAAAGCCTGTTTCCATTCTGGCATCCGGGTCACCCGGCGTAGGTAAATCCGAAACTGCAAAGGCACTAGCAAAAATTCTTTCCCAGGACTGTGGGCAGGAATATGCCGTATCATGGACAGACCTCAATAACTTTACCGAAGCTTTTTCGGTCTACCGTCTGATTGGTGCTCCTGCCGGATATGTCGGTTACGAGGACGAAGCTGTTTTTGAAGTGGTCGAGAGGAATCCCTACACGATATTTATCTTTGATGAGCTGGATAAGGCGCATCCAGAGGTTTTGAAAACCTTCATGGCCATTTTGGACGAAGGCCGTTGCGCATCCCGAAAAACACTAAGTGACGGTTCAAGGGAGTTCGATTTCAAACACTGTATTTTCTTCTTTACCTCCAATTACGACCTCAGCTCGAATCAACCTGCGAAGCGGAAGATCGGCTTTGCTGTATCGGATGACGTTGAGGATATTTGTCTGAAGGAAAATGAAATAAGTGTCAGCTATCGGGATAAACAGAACCACTCTGTATCGGATACATCCTTGCCTATGCGTATTTATCGGAATAATGAATCGGCACGAAGGGCTTTTGTTGGTGTCGGGGTACTTCGGGAGATTGCTTCCAGATTCCAATGCTTCGTTAACTTTAAACCCCTTTCGGACGAAGCGAAAATCCGCATTCTGGCAAAACAGATTATTGAGATGGGCTTCGAGTATTCCCATGCCATCTCCTACGTTTCGCCTAGTATCATGCAGGGGCTCATTGATGCAGCCATGTCCGGCGACAGCCTGACAGTGCGCTCCTTCAAGTCGGTAATAGAGGGCTATCTAGCTCCTGTATTCGCAAGGACAGAAGTTATGGATAATCGAACCTACCGGCTGGAGGGTTCTCTGGAGGAACCGCAGATGATCGCCGAAAATCACGCAAGGTAATACCGTAAAACAACACATTTCAAGCACTTGTGCAAATATTACAACATCGTTTTTTGTATGCCACAAAATGCGCTTTTACCTCTGTTAGCATGTGTCACATCGCTATAAAAGTGAAAACAAAATTGACTTCTTGTCAACCTGCTTTTGTGGTTTACTCACTGCAAAGGCCGACAAAGCCTGGCACATTAACAAATTGATTAGGGCGGTCGCTGTGGCCGCCCGGAAAGGAGAACAAACTATCATGCCCGCAAAGAAATATTCCACCATCCTTGCTGATCCGCCTTGGGATATTAACCAGAAAGGCAAGCGAGGAGCTATTATGCACTACTCATTAATGACCTTAGAAGATATCAAAAATATACCTGTTGCCGATTTAGCGGAGGAAAACGCACATCTATGGCTGTGGTTTCCAAACGGATTAATGCCAGAGGCACTGGGTGTTCTGAAAGCCTGGGGCTTTACCTATCGAAACTACTTCACCTGGATCAAACCCTACCTTGGATTAGGGAACTATCTGCGCAATGGCAGTGAAGCGCTTCTGTTTGGAACACGCGGCAAAGCGCCTGTGAAGTTTAAAGGTCAGCAAAACTGGCTCTTTGCACCACGTCAGGATCATTCCCATAAACCAGAAGAAATGTATCCCATCATTGAACGTGTATCTCCCGGACCATATTTGGTACTGTTTGCCAGAAGATCGCAACCGAATTGGGATGCATGGGGCAATGAAATTGAATCAGACATTATCATCCCCGGCTACCCCGTACCGGAATACACAGATAAAGCAAAAGAAAGTGAGGAGGTCTGATCATGTATGAATTCACCGGAAAGCCTTATTGCCAGAATTCTCAAATGGGCATTTACCCTCTTCATTGCTGCGATTGTACTCCGCTGGACTGTATGTATCATCATGGAAATCTGGTGGGTGCTCATACTTCTCGCCGCCATTGGCATTGGAATTTATGTCGCTTTTCGTGTTTGGAAGAACCGTCATGGAGGACAATGGTAAGAAAGGAGGGCGAGCTATGACCAGGCATCAAATAGAAACCATATGCTGGAAGGAGTTCGTCTGGCGGCGCTCATTTAAACTGGAACAGGTTCATGAGATGCTGGCACACCTGGCTACCGTATCCTCCCGAGGAGCTGTCATTTGGGAAATCCGTGCGAGGGATGGCTTTATCAGGCACTTGCTGGGCGCAGACCCAGCAAGTATCCACAAAATCACAGAAGCGCTTCAGGTTCACGGAGACATAGAGTTTTATCCTGTTGCAGAGCAAAATCGCAAAGCGGTTAACACAGTAAGACAGATTAAAGTTTCCCATCCTAGCCTGTCTCTCCGAACGGATATTACGGAATCTACGATTCGGGCAGGTCTTGCGGCTATGGCCGCAACCGCCCGTGGCGAGGAAGCGGTTTTGCAAATCACCCTCGGGGCAGCCTATCCACCCAGCACAGTCCCGAAGAATCTTCCTGATCCGAACGCCGGATGGTTGCAAGCAGTGCTTGGGAACGTATCCCAGGCATCCACTGAAACTCGTAAATCCATTAAAGAGAAAGCAGAGCAACATAGCTTTCAGGCTACGATTCGCATTGGCGTATCTGGTACAAACGCAAGATACCGCATCAACTGTATCCTGAGTGCATTGCGCACCTTAGAGGCGGCGGGCGTCAGAATCTACGATGAATCCGAAAAGCCAACAAAATTGAATAACACTCATGTACCTTGGCATTTCCCGTTGAAGCTATCCGTCAAGGAGCTTGCAGGATTCTTGATGTTGCCGTCTGGTGATGAAGAATTGCCGGGAATGTCGGATATCCATCCACGGGCAATGTATCCGCCTACATGGTATAGGGAGCCGACAAACCGGTTTAATGACCGTTCGTTTGGAACAACCTTAAACCCAGCAAACAGTCAGAAGCTCAGTATCTCTCCGGACGATAGTTTAAGGCCGACAATCATCCTAGGTCCTACCGGCGCCGGCAAGACTAATGTGATGCAGGCCATGATTCTCGCGGATATCAATGCTGGGCGCAGCGTGTTAGTGATTGACCCGAAGGCAGATCTGGTTACGAGCATCCTCGAACGTGTACCGGCCTCAAGAGCAGACGATGTGGTCGTAATTGACCCTTCCGACGATAACCCTGTAGGTTTCAATCCCTTGGCTTTGCCGGGTAACCCCACCCTCATCGCCGATGCTATTCTGGCTGTCTTTAAAGAGATCTTTTCAGATAGCTGGGGTGTCCGGAGTCAGGATGTGCTGAGTGCAGCATTATTAACTTTGGTTGAGACGGACGGCGCATCACTATTGTGGCTACCACCACTCCTAACAGACGAGAACTTCCGTCATAAGATTACAAAGGACGTCAAAGATAAGATTACGCTCAAACCGTTTTGGAGCACCTTTGATAACCTTCGCCCTGCTGAACGTGAGCAATGGGTTGCGCCTGTGCTCAATAAAATGCGCCAATTTCTGTTCCGACCGGGACTAAGAGGTATTTTAGGGCAGAGCCATCCCAAGTTTCAGCTAACAGATTTGTTCTCCCAACGTAAGATTGTCCTTGTCCCCTTGAATCGCGGCACAGTGGGCGCAGAAAGCGCCAGACTGCTGGGCAGCCTAGTGGTAGGCCTTACCTGGACGTTAGCCCTTTCTCGGGCGAACGTCGCGCCGGAACGCCGCCATTTGGTCTCCCTGTATATCGACGAGCTGCAAGATTACCTGACCTTACCCACGGATTTATCCGATGCTTTAGCGCAGGCCAGAGGTCTGGGCGTAGGTATTACCATGGCGCATCAGTATCGCGCACAGTTGCCATACGAGATCCGTGCCGGTGTTGATGCGAATGCAAGGAACAAGATCATCTTTGGACTGAATGCCAGCGATGCCAGAGAAATTGCCACGATGGCTCCTGGATTGGAAGCGTTGGATTTCATGCTCTTGCCAAGATATCAAATCTATACAAATTTTATGTCGGGTGGTAGACAGACTGGCTGGATACAGGGCAAGACAATCCCCGCTCCACCGGCACTCCATACTGCGGCAGAAATTAAGGCACGAAGTCAAACTCGCTATGGTCGATCCAGTGGTGAGGTTGAGGCAGAATATCTCAAGCTATTTGAGGAAGCCCCGAGCCTGATCGGGCCAGATCTTGATGATTCTGTCATTGGTCGGAGGAAAATATGAAGACGAACCGCCCGACCTTTCGCAGCGATGAATATGCCGATGATTCTCCCGACATATCGGCACAAAAACCGTTTAAGGGAAGCGACCCCTACCGCCATGTAGCGGTAGCCTATTCCCCCGGCGAGGAGGTGATCCCCATAGGAGTCAGAGTCGGAAGAAACCAACTGAAAAAATACAACGAGGAGCTATCAACACGCGACCGAGAGATTCTTGCATCTCTAAAAAAGTGCAAGTTTCTGCTTACCGGGCAGATCCAGCGTCTACATATAATCAATGCATCTACGCAGAAGGCTGCTAGGCGAGCCGCCGCCAGAGAGCTTCGTAAGCTGAAAGATTATGGTCTTGTCAATACGCTCGAGCGAAGGATTGGTGGCACTCGTGCCGGATCAGGCTCTCTGATCTGGCATCTCACAGAAGCTGGAGAGCGTTTCCTGGCAATAGGAAGTTCTGAGCAATATTCGCGAAGACGCTATTTAGAACCCTCACGCATGTTTCTACGGCACTCTCTGGCTGTATCAGAATGTTATGTTCAGCTTGTAGAGATTTGTCGCAGGACTCCGGGGCTGACATTACTTACCGCTGACTGGGAACCGGATTGCTGGCGACCATATACCCAGCACGGCAAAATCGTCTCATTAAAGCCAGATCTGTTCGTAGCCACGAAAAGCGATGGCTACGAGGACAGGTGGTTTATTGAGATTGATTTAAGCACGGAATCGCCATCTACTGTTATCGGCAAATGTGATCGCTATCGCGACTACTATCGTTCTGGATTGGAGCAGAAGCAATTCGGTGTGTTTCCGGTAGTTGTATGGTTAGTGCTGGATGCAGGACGCAAGGAACGACTCCGCTCCGCCATCCAAGAGGCGTATCCGAAGGGTGGCAAATTGTTCATTGTCATTACGGCAGATGAATTTGAACGCCTGATCCGGCAAGGCTTTGACGCAAAAGATCTCTGCTAGTGGTTATCCTCTGGCAGAGACGTCAAAAGCCTGCGGCATGCAAGTCGAGGCATCTCGCTGAGACGAAAAAGGCCAGATGACTGTTTTTACTAATTTTAACGAAAGGAATTACATGATACAAAGACCAAGCCAGGAAGAGATTGAAAAAGGCTTAGCAGAATTTAAGGGCGACTACAAAAGAATTCTCCGAAACATCACGAATTGTTTGGAGTTCGATTATAAGGCAATCTGTTCACTTAGAACGCTCTTAGCTGATTCCAAGGAGGATATTGCTGAAATCAAAAGAACCATCCGTCCATATGTCGTGGATCTCATTTATGTCTTGATTCTCGATGAGAAGGATCTGAATAGCGGCGAGTACGGGGTGGATGAAGAATGACACGAAAAACTCTCACCGAAGAAGAAATTAAGAGCAAATACAACTCTATTTCAGAATGCCTTGCCATCTGCTACATCCAATCCAAGAGAATATTGGAAGATGCAGAAGTGCTCAATATGGATACGAAGCCCATCAAAGAAGACTTAGCCTGTTTCATTCAAGAATTTACGCAGCTTTGTATGTAGCAAGCACCTTTTAAAACAAACACAGCAAAAACAAAACATTAGAGCCTTTTGTAATCTATGCAAAAGATGCTCTCGGCTTGCATACCCCAGGCCTTTGGCAAAAATGCAATTACGCTTGATCAAGAACGGATTAGCCGGCGTTTCCGGCTAAGTACCTTATACTTATACACCCCCAAAAACAGACTAGCTCATAGTAGAACATTCTTAAAGTCGCCGGAGGCCTGAAGCGTGCAAGTCGGGCAAACATAATCAGCAAACGAAAACCTATCTATTTTAGACTATTAACTTTAACGAAAGGATCAATATGGATTACCACACACTCGTCAGTCTATATGACGCGCATAGCGATGCCGTCAGCGAGCTGGAGCACGCTTGCGAACGATTTAACCAAGCAGTTATTGACATGCATAGCTACAACATCTCGCTAATCGGCACAGCGGGGCAGCTCCGGGAATTTATAGATAAACTGGAGCGTTGTTATAAAAGCATTATCGAATTTCAAGATAGTAAAGAGAAAGAGTCGAAAGTAAAATAAGGTTTTCGCGAATTGAGACGTTTGTCTCCGGCTTGCATACTTCAGGTCTTCGAAAATAACAACATATCAGTAAAGGAAACTTATGAACCACACATTACATTTTAACTTCGAGGGAAACGGTATGTCGTAGCAATTACGGCATCAAGAGGAGATAGCTCAGGTCGTTTGGCTATCTATCCTCGCCGCTTTCCAAAGAATAAACGACAGCACATTAAAGGTATATAGCCACACCGAAAGGAGGTTGAGATTCGTGGATATATCATGCTCGTAAATCCGAAATCACATCGGACGCACCTTAACATCGTAGTCTCAGACCGTTCTGAGAAAACACCGTAACCAGCAGGAGCAACTGCACAAATCCAATTCTTTGAGATAGGAGGAAATGACAATGATGACACAAACCATTAAGGAACAGATTCTGGCTGTCCGGGATACCGGAGAAACCAACATGTTTGACGTAAACGCCGTTCAGTATATCGCTAACCGCGAAGGATACTATGAACTGGTCGTTTACCTGATGGATAACCGTAAAGAGTACTGCAGCTTCATCATGACAGGCACCGCACCGGGGCTTGAAAATGATGACGGCGAAATGTAGCCGAAAAGCGTAGAAAGGGGGATGTTTCTATGACGTTAGACTTTAACGATGATAGAACCTACACCAAAGATGTAGTTCTCAAAAATGTCAGATACGCATTATTTGATCCTAAATCACTGCAAGATGATGCGTTCTTCGCTAAATTCTTAGATATGGCAGTCGTATTCGTCTTAATGGATCATTCCGATCCAAACAGGCCGAGATACAAGATTGTTGACGCAGTAGATATGGTTTCGTTGGACATTAGGCTCAATGAAATCATGGACGCCGCCAATGCGAACTGCAAAAAAGTCGGATATCGCATTATGCCTATGGAGGATGCCATATCCGAGATTATCGGAATAGAGATTCCTAGCGATGCTCCCTATCCGATGTATGTCGGAACAAATCCGGAACGCATACTCGGAGCTTCCATTCTGATGTATGAAACATATCTTGAGGATCTTGCGGCGCAGATAGAGGATGACCTCTGCATCGCACCGTCAAGCATTCATGAGGTTCTCATCTTTCCACTTTCTCTCGTACAACCCTCAAAAATCATTGAAATTGTACGGGATGTGAATCGGACTGTTGTATTGCCGCAAGAGAAGCTCAGCGATAGTGTATATATTTATCGCCGAGGCACTCATGCTATCTCGCAGGCCACGCTGAAGAATCCTGATGATTCCACTTGCGAACAAAATGATTAAGAGTGATGAATGTATAAAAGGAGGAATTGAGTATGTGGCAAGAAGGATCTATTGGCATTCCGGTAAATAAAACAACCGGAAAAGGATACATAACAGTTCACTACACTATAAAGCTGTTTGGTGAACCGAGCGAATTCGGCATCAACCATGGCAAAATCTCAAAACTGGAATTAAGGCAAGATGGCGAGATTGTCGCTAATTACGATCGTGGCTGGGATATTTATCCGGACACTAAGGAAGCCAAATTGGCTCTCTGTATCTTATTAATCCGACACAATTAAAGGAGGTCTCTATTATGACGACTATAAAATATGCCGCATCTGGCGAACAGAGGAAGAAACTCGTAAACGCCTTATCTGAGATTCTCGAATGCGAGTCTAAATATCTCAAAGCTCCGAGCTATGGATATGAAGTTGGTTCATGCATTGTTAATCGTACTGGGGATATTGAATTCCCGGACAATATGGCTGAAGAAGAAATTGAAGCCATCGTCAAGAAACTAACTTGGCATGGCTTTGAAAGAATTTTGGACGGGTCTGCGGAAGAAATCGACGGCGCACCTGCATTGGAAGAGTCTGCTCTCAAGGCAGAAGATCCAACTGAGGAAAATGTATCCGATACCGTGGAAGCGACCGTCGAAGAATTTGAAGATGTTTTAGACGAAACCGTTGTTGATGAAGACAAAATCACCGCTGCTGAGGATTCGGATGCTTCTAAAGAAACATCAGCAGAGTCCATCAAAGAACCGGAAGCTCCTGTTATACCAGAAGGCAGTTTTGAATCAGTAGAAGCTACGAAAGAATTAACGGATAAACCATCAGAGGAGACTTCCATTCCGGAAGCGACCGAGCCAAAGAAGATCGTGATTGAGCTGCCAGGCTCTTACCTTGATGAGGCTGAACTTGGCAGAGTCAGAGCGATTGTTGCCAGTAAAGCAACGGTTCTCAAGAAAGCGCTCGAAACAGACGATCTGTCCATTGAGCGTAAAGAGGACAAGGTTTGCTTTCCGTGGTTCACTGATCATGGCATTGATGGAGAGGCGAAAGCATATATGCAGCTTGTATCTGGCATTGCGAAGAGAGCCAAAATGCTCACTCGCGTTACAGCTACAGAGAGCGTCTCGGAAAACGATAAATTTACGATGCGGCTCTTTCTTGTGTCCTTGAACTTCAAGGGAACAGAATATGCCTTTGCCCGTAAATTCCTGCTTCGCAACCTATCTGGAAACAGTGGTTGGCGAACTGAGGAAGCGAAAGCAAGGCATGATGCCCGTAAAGTTCGAGCAGAAATTGAAGCACCAGAAGTAACTATTGGACAATCATCTGAAGGAGGTGAAGCTGATGCAGGAATTTCCGAATAAACAGACGATTGGAAGACTACGAAAAACATATCCAGCCGGGACACGCGTAGAACTTGTTTCTATGAGCGATCCTTTTACGAAGCTAACGCCTGGAGAACAAGGAACCGTACAGTTCATTGATGATATCGGAACGATCTTTGTCAACTGGGATTGTGGCTCCGGACTCGGTGTTGCTTATGGCGAGGATACTATCCGCAGAATTTAGGGCTATACCCACTTATACGCCAGCCCCATTGTGGGCTGGCAATTCTATAGTTAAAACTATCGCACATTAACAGAAAGGAGGCGCTTATGCGCTCGGAGGTAAAGCAGAGAATTGCTTCTCTTAGAAAAGAAAATTACTCATATGCTTTTATCGGAAATATGCTGCACATTTCGCCTAATACAGTGAAATCGATCTGCCGCAGAAATGGCTATGAAGCATTTGGAAAACGAAAAACAAAGGCTGAAAAAGCATTGCCAAATCTATGTAAGCATTGCGGCCGACCACTAGACAATACGGCTGGGCAAAAGAAAAACTTTTGCTCGGATAAGTGTCGTATTGAATGGTGGAAAGAAGCCAGAAGAAAAAAGTAACTGGAAGTTAGATTTCAGACTCGACATTTTCTCCAAAGAGAGTGATGAATGTCTGTAGGAGGTGGAATTTATGCAGATTAAAGAGATTAGCGCTACAAAACTACCGGATATCGGAATCAAGCGGGTTGCTGCTTATGCGAGGGTTTCCTCAGATAAGGATGCAGCAATCCATTCGCTGTCCTCTCAAATCAGCTATTACAACGAATATATCAGCACCCATGTTGGCTGGGAATTCGCCGGAGTATATGCCGATGAAGGCATTACCGGTACAAAGGACAACCGTCCAGAGTTTATGCGCATGTTGGAAGATTGCCGCAAAGGAAAAATTGATCTGGTGATTACAAAATCAATTACTCGATTTGCACGAAATACTGTAGTGCTTCTGGATACTATCCGAGAATTGAAACTGTTGGAGATCGATGTATTCTTCGAAAAAGAAAACATGCATAGCATCAGCAAGAATGGTGAGCTTATGCTGACTTTACTTGCGATGTATGCTGAAGAGGAAGCCAGATCTGCAAGTGAAAACCAGAAGTGGCGTATCCAAAAGATGTTTGAGCAAGGACGGCCAAATACTGGACGCATGCTGGGCTATTATCTGAAAAATGGACAACTAACTATTATTCCCGAAGAAGCAGAGGTTGTTCGAATGATCTTTGAGGATTATCTTTCCGGCATGGGGAGATTAGCTATCGCAAATAAATTAAACGACTTGCATATTCCTACTGTTCGAGGAGGCAAAGAATGGAGAGAAGGCGCTATTTATCTTATTCTACGGAATGAGAAATACACTGGAGATATGATTCTACAAAAGACCTATTCAGAGGACTTTCGTACTAAAAAGCGTATTATCAATAACGGAGAAAGGCGAAAATATCTTGTAGAAAAAAGCCATGAATCCATTATCTCGAAAACTATCTTTGCGCAAGTTCAGGAAGAAATATCCCGTCGGCAGTCTTGTATAAAGATGGCTACGCATACATCTAAAGGTCAATTTTCCGGATTGCTGACTTGCTCAGAATGCGGAAAACATTTCAGGCGCAGAATAGCCAACGCAAGCTCTAAATATGCGAAACCCGCATGGCTTTGCTCGACTTTTGCAACCAAGGGTAAGCGATACTGCAACAATAAGCAGATACCGGAAGCCATCTTAATAGAGAAAACAGAAGAAGTATTAGGAGTAAGTTCACTTGAAGGTATGGAATTGCGGGATTATCTAACCGGAATTATCTGCCATAAGGAGCAAAAGCTAACTTTCGTCATGGCAAATGGCGACCAAATAACGGTTGCATGGAGCAATCCATCTCGCCGAAACAGTTGGACGGAGGAGATGAAACAGACAGCCCGACAAAAAACTTTAGAAAGGAGTAGCCTATGAGCACAAAAAAGCGAGTGACCGTTCTTGAGCCTATTAGCTCACAGGTCATCTACGATAACACTACTGAAGCGCCTAAGCTGAAAGTTGCAGCTTATGCCCGTGTATCGACGGAGCAGGATGAACAACAATCCAGCTATGAAGCTCAAGTGAATTATTACAATCAATATATTCGCAATAATCCTGCGTGGGAGTTTGTCGGCATATACGCCGATGAAGGTATCACCGGAACAAACACTAAAAAACGCGATGGTTTCAATCGCATGATAGCCGATGCGAAGGCTGGTAAAATTGATCTGATTCTTACTAAGTCGATCAGTCGTTTTGCTCGTAATACGGTTGATGCATTGCAGACGATTCGTGAACTTTCGGCACTAAAGATTGAAGTTTACTTCGAGAAAGAGGGTATCCACACCCTGGATAAGCAGTGTGAAGTCATGCTCACAATTATGTCTTCGCTCGCTCAGGAGGAAAGCCGTTCTATTTCGGAGAACGTGCGCTGGGGAAAACAGAAAAGTATGCAGGACGGCAATGTGTCGTTCGGATACGGTCATTTCCTCGGCTACCGCAAAGGTAAAGATGGGCGTCCTGAAGTTGTACCAGAAGAAGCGGCAATTGTTCGGGATATTTACCGAATGTTTCTTGATGGAATGACTATACGCAATATTGCGAAGGAACTTACCGAACGTGGGATTAAAACCCCGGGCGGTAAAGATATTTGGTCTGTTAGCACAATCAGGAGCATTCTTTCCAATGAGAAATACAAGGGCGATGCATTGCTGCAAAAGACCTACACCCTGGATTATCTCACAAAAACAGTAAGGAAGAACAAAGGCGAGGTTAAGCAATACTATGTCACAAATTCCCACGAGGCAATTATCGATGAAGATGTCTTCAATCTCGCCCAAGTTGAATTACAAAAACGCTCTAAAATGCGCCGGGGTCTCAGAAATAGCAGTCCCTTCTGTACAAAACTGGTTTGTGGAGACTGTGGTTCGTTTTACGGTCATAAGATTTTCCACGCCAAGGAAAAACACAGTAAGGATGTCTGGTATTGTAACCGACGCTATCAAGGGAACAATAACTGTTCCACGCCCATTCTCGCTGAGGACGATCTGGTGAAATACTATCTCCAAGCCTTATCTAAGATTCTTGAGAATAAGGACAGATATGTTTCTGCTTGTAAAGCGCAAATGGACGAAGCGGATGCTCTCGAAAAAATACGACATAAGCGCGAGAAGGCAGAAACGAATCTAGCGAAAGATATGACCAAAATCCAAGCCCTTGTGCGAGAAAACGCTTACATTTCCCAAGATCAGCAGGTTTACCGCCAGCGATTTGAAGAAATGTCGAAGCACATAGAACAGCAAAAAATCCACATATCTAAACTTCAAGAGCAGGAACTTCGCCTTGTAGGTGTTCGCGAAAAATTATCCCGCTTTATCGAGGCACTCGAATTTTTTGATGCAGAGCCAATATTTGACTCTGCGACATGGAATTCTCTCATTGAACGAGTTCTTGTAAATCAGGGGAATCTTATCTTTGAGTTCAAGAATGGTGAAAAGATAAGAATCTCCATCTAATCTCTCGGCAAACTATATACCAAAAATATGAGCGGCCAGCAATGACCGCTCTTTTTTTCATGTATTCTATCCGTGATACAATAAACCTATCAATTCGATGTCTTACCGCAAAACGAGAGAGGAATAGAATATGCAAGAAAAGGGATATGTATATATTTTAACGAATCCTAGCTTCCGCGAGGACTGGGTTAAGATCGGGAAAAGCTCCAGGCCTGTAGATGTCCGCTCAAAGGAGCTAGATAATACTGCCGTGCCGCTACCGTTTGAAATCTATGCCACAGTAAAGAGTAGCAAGTATTCATACATTGAATCGAGTCTCCATAAAATTCTTACAGATTTAGCAGATAAGCGCATTCGTAAAAATCGTGAATTTTTCAATATGAAACCAGAAGAAGCTTTTCGTTATCTGAAGCTTATTGCCGAGATGGATGAAAATGCTGAGATTAATGCCCCGGAAGACGAACCGAACTCTAGTGGAGGCGATTCTGTTCACTCAAAAAGCTATACTCATCTGGGGAATTATACTGTAGAGACCGACGATATATTTTATCTTTCAAATGGAGTCGCAGAAGGCAAAATGAGAGTTCAAAATGGATGCGAATATGTTGTTCTTGAGGGGTCTATATTAGATCCTAAAATCACATCAAACGAAAGTAGTATCCGAAAGTCAAGAAAAGAGCACGCTGATTCGTTGAGCGAAGACGGAATGGTCGTTGTTCGAGACATTACATTCAATACGCCATCCGGAGCCGCAAACTTTATTCGCGGCGGAGCTTGTAATGGCAAAACATATTGGAGAACGGCATCGGATCGTCCTCTAAGTGAGTTTATTTTATACCACAAGAATAGCTCAGATAACTGATATATTAAGGCTTTTTGAAGCCGTGCGACTTATGCTTATTTTTCTCAGATGCACCAGTTTTTAATTTTATGCACCAATTTTATTGGTGCAGCTGATGTTCAGACTCAATAAACCTCATTAAAAAATGAGCCTCTGCCTAGAGACTCATAACTGGAATTGGTGCAAGAACAAAGAAAAATCCCCGAGGAATCGGGGACTTTTCTCACGCCGCATCGCTATCAGTGTGACGTCATAATATGAAAGTAAAGACCTATTTTGATACCAAATGCACACGGTACTAACCTTTTATTAAAAAGTTTACCCATTGTTAAAAGGTGCACCGGGAAATCGCCGCCGACATAGCGTTTTCCTTCCACATTCATAGCATTTCAGAAATACGCGAAATCAGCAGTTTGTACCGCTTGGCAGTATCGGCATTTTTGCCGCAGTATTGTCTGAGCATTTCCTCATTCGGCTCATATAGCCGTAATAGCTTGGCGGTGGATGTGGGCTTTTTGAGTGCTATTTATCGGGTGGATTGGCGTAAATACAAAAGGACACAGCGATACTCCATTGAAACCGCCATGTCCTAAAAAGATTTCACTTATCACACTCTTCGATACATTGATTAGCGTTTCTGTTTTACAATTCGGACAAAAGAGTGAGAATTTCTTGAACTCTGTATCAGGGTGCACCTTAATTCGGGTTTTGTTCTTACAGTTTGGGAATAGCAACCAGCTTTCCTCTTCCAAGATATCTCCTTCTTCCAATATGAATAATCCTCAATTGAAGAAGCTATAGACATAAAGGTGCATCCATTTCCTAAAAACTTCATCCACTCAATTTCCAACTAAAATCACAGCAGACCTGAATCAGTTCCTCATCATGGGTGATCACCAATATGGTTTTCCCTTCGGACGCGGCCTGCACCAGCGAGGAGGCGATTTTCCGCATGTTCCCGCCATCCAGTCCCGACGTCGGCTCGTCGAGCAGCAAAATCTCCCTGCCGGATAAAAGCCCGCAGGCAATGGAAAGGCGCTGTTTCTGCCCGCCAGACAGAACGGCCGGGTGTGCGTCCTTGTAAGGATAAAGGGCAAATTTCTTCAGCAAATTTCTGGCCTTTTCCAAACGCTCCTCCGTTCTGGAACCCCCTAAAAGCAGTTCTTCGGTTACGCTGTTTGTAAAAAATTGCGTGCCGGTGTCGTTGGAGCTGTACCAGCAGCATTTCCGCCGCTGCGCCGAGCCAGCATTCCGGCCGTGCAGGAAAATGTTGCCCTTAGACGGGCGTTCCAAGCCGGCGACGATTTTTGCCAATGTTGTTTTTCCCGCCCCGTTGTGTCCAGTGATAGCGATGATCTGCCCTGACCAAGCCGCAAGGTTTAAATTTTCCCAAATTGTATGATTCCTTCGCTTGCAGGAAAGGCCCCGCAGGGAAAGAATAGGTGTACCTATGCCGATGGGTGGGGAAAGCCTTGTAGACCTATACTGCCGCACAGCGCGAAGCTCCAGCTGCTCCAGAGTTTCGGAAGAGAGGCGCCTCATTTGTTCGGGCGTGCGCTCCCACTGAACAGATCCATCCCGGATATAGACAAACCGATCCGCCAAATCCATCAACCAGTAAAGCCGGTGTTCCGCAATCAACAGGGTGCAACCCTCCTGCTTTAACCCTTGCAGAGTTTCACGCAGTTCCGCAACGCCTTGTTCGTCCAGATTGGCGGTAGGCTCGTCGCAGACATAAATGGGAGGATTCATGGCATAAACAGCGGCCACGGCTGTACGCTGTTTTTCCCCGCTGGAAAGCACGTCGAGGGAACGGCTACTCAATCGTTCCAAATGAAACCGCCGGATAGCTGTATCAGTCCGCAGAATAATTTTTTCATGAGGGAAGCCGTAATTTTCACAACCGAAAGCAACTTCTCCCGGCATTTCAGAGGAGAAAAATTGGCTTCCTGGATCCTGGAACACACTGCCCACCGTTTTTCCCCGTTTCCAAAGGGGTTCACCACTTCTGTCCTTTCCATCAATCTGAATACAGCCGGAAAACTGACCTGTATAAAAAGCGGGAGCAAGACCATTTACCAGACGGATCAAGGTGGTTTTTCCATTCCCCGAAGGGCCGGTCAATACTATGCATTCACCTTTTCGGACATGCAGACAAATATCGGTCACACCTGTTTCGGAGCCAGCATATTGAAAATTAACATGTTCAAACCGGATCACTTTATCCCCCCTAACAGTAAAAACAGGATGGTTCCAGCCGTCCATATCCCTAGCCAGAGGAAATCAGCCGGCTGCATCCCTCTGGCATAGTAGCTTCCCCGCACGCCCGGCGCCTGGGCACCCCGCGCTATGGCCGATACGGAAAGCTGGTCCGCAATTTGCAGGCAGCGCAGCAGCAGAGGCACCAGCACATACTCGCAGGTAACGGCAGGATGGCGGAGCACCTGCACGGGTTCGGTCAACCTTCGGTTCTTCATGGACTGCCGAACTCCCTTCAGCTCTGCCTTCATGGTTGGGAAAAACCGAAACACCACCAACAGCCCCAGGATAACCGGGGTGGGGGTATGGATTTTCGACAGAGCGGCCGAAAGCTGTCCCGGCGGCGTGGTAATGAGATTCCACGCCACCAGGAATATCGGCATGAGATTGTAAAACATCAGTACATAGAACTCTGAGAAAACCACCATATGCAGGCCGTGAAAGCGGATGAGATACAGCAGCAGCGCCAGTACCAGATAAAAAGCGCCGAAAGTCAGGCAAAGCCTCCACCGTCTTTCAAAAACCAACTGGCAGAAAGCAAGCAGCGCAAGAAGACAGGTGAGCAAAGTGTTTGCGGTAAGTGATACCCCAAGGATAGCGCATGCCACCGCCCACGCTTTTACCGGAACGGATAAGGCTGTTTCCCGCATTTACAGAACCCCCGCTTTTTTGAAATGCTTTTGAATCAGTTTCCGTCCGACAAGGCTGCCCAGGAACCCGCAGAGCATGGTAAAAATCAGGATAAAAACTACCCAGCCCGGCGCTGTATAATACTGAACGTAAGCGTCGATGTAGCTCTTCTCCATCCCACTGGCAACCGCAAAGCTGTAATAGGTATCCCAAAAAAACCAGATGGGAAGCAGGTTTACTCCGTTGTATAACAGGCTGGAAACCGTCCAGGAGACAGTCAAACGGTTTGGCGTAATCCCTTTCCACAGGATGAGTTCCGCAAGGATTCCCACCACGATAAACCACGGGAGCAAAAACCAGTTGCCCATAATCAGAAAGACAAGGCCCAGCAGCGTCATGTATACCAGCGAAACAAACCGTTTATGGATGCGGTTTACCATCAAAAAATAAACAGGCCCGCAGACAAGCATGGTGATGCCTACGGAAAGCACCATGCTGACAAAATCGTTTAGCATGCAGATCATGTTGATTCCCAGCTGGATGACAATGAGCAGCACAGTCATCAGCACCAGGGTGATAACGTCTTTTACAGACCATTTCTTTGTGTTTTCCATTTTGATTCTCCTTTATACTTTTCAAAGTTCTTGAAGTTTCCAACCTAATGCCTGTTCACGCAGTCCGACAAAACGCCGGTACAGGCCATTCTGCGTCATGAGTTCATGATGCGTTCCGCGCTGTACAATCCGCCCCCGCTCCAGTACAATAATTTGGTCTGCATGCCGGACCGTGGAAAGCCGGTGGGCAATCATGATAATGGTCTTATCCTTTGTCAACTCGGAGATGGCAGACTGCAGTTCCCGTTCATTTTCGGGATCTACCGATGCGGTGGCCTCATCTAAAATGATGATAGGCGCGTTCTTTAGGATGGCGCGGGCGATGGAAATACGCTGTTTCTCACCGCCAGAGAGGGAAGCGCCTCCTTCTCCCACCGGCGTTTCATAACCGTCTGGCAGCTTGGAGATGAAATCATGGCACTGGGCCTTTTTTGCCGCTTCCACCACCTGTTCATGAGTTGCTTCCGGGCAACCGAACTTGATGTTGTTTTCCACTGTATCTTCAAAGAGGTATACATTCTGAAAAACAATGGAAAAATTTTTTAACAGGCTGTCGCAGGTGTAATCCCGTACATCATGCCCACCTATGCTGATTTTTCCTTCACGCACATCCCAGAAGCGCGCAATAAGGCTTGCCAGCGTGGTCTTGCCGGAACCGGACGGCCCAACCACGGCGCAGGTCGCCTTCTCTGGAACGGTCATTGTGATGTCATGCAGCACGTCCTCCTGCCCATAGGCGAACGAGACATTCTGCAGTTCAATATCAAAGCGTTCCGGGGTAAGATCTGAGCCGTGCTCATCCAGCACGGGGGTATCCATAACGGCTTCCATTCGGTCAAGGGAAGCGTCGATTACCCTGGCAACCGACGCCATGCTGCCCACCAACTCCACACTAGAATAGATCATAAAACTGGATACCAGCAGGAGCAGGCATTTGACCGGCGTAATATCTCCGCCCAGAAGCAAGTAAGGCGCGACAACGAGAATGGCGGCTCTGCTCAGCCTGAATACGGTTTGATAAACGCCGGTCAACGAGGAAAACGTGCTCTCCAAAGCGATATTGGCCTCCGCGCTTTCATGAATCGCCTGATTGACTGCCTTGCCGGAACGTTCCCCCAAGCCGAAAGCTTTCACAACGCCCATGCCCTGTATGTATTCCAAAAAGCAGGTCACAAGATTTGCCTGTGCCGCCTGCCTCCGGGGGGAAAGGCGTTTGGCGGCTCTTTGGATGCCGGCATAAACCAGCATGGACACGGCAAGGCCCGCAAACATCAGCAGACCAATATGCCATTCATAAAACAGTAGCCATACCCCGATCACAATGGCGTGGATAAATCCGCCGGCCACCCGTTCCAATACGGTGACCGCATTGTTTTCAATGTCTCCAAGGGTGGTAGTTGCGGCGGCAGCGATTTCGCCCAGCCGGTTTTCGCTGAAATATCCCATGGGGACGCGCTTCATATGTTCGCCAATCTCCAACCGCTTCTGAGAGCACATGGCAAAACTGCCCAGTGTCCGCTTGACACAGGACAGGTTGTTAAAGAAAATGCGCCCTGCAATGCTGATGATCATAATACCCAATGAAATCCAAATGACAGATGCCGACATGACACCGCCCTCCGTTGTGGTAAGAAGACCGGAAAGGACGGTCAGGATCGCCATAATCGGCAGCATCTCAAAGACAGAATCCAGAAGGCTGAACACAAAGGAGGCCAGCAGGTCGTTTCTCTTGCTGCCGGAAAACTTCAGTAACCGTTTTATCATCTCAATCATACCGCCGCCTCCTTTGTATCCTTCGCGCTGATGTGCGCCTCCCACAATTCCCGATAGAGCGGGCAGTCTTTCAAAAGCGCATCGTGGGTTCCCTCCGCTTTTATCAACCCATTGTCCATCACCAAGATCTTATCCGCCGCTGTAATGGTGGACAGGCGGTGCGCGATTACAATCAATGTTTTTCCCCGCACCAATTCATTGATGGAAGCTTGAATGACCGCTTCATTCTCCGGGTCGGTGAAGGCTGTGGCCTCATCCAGGATTACCACAGGGCTGTTCTTCAAAATGGCGCGTGCAATCGCAACACGCTGCCGTTCGCCGCCTGACAGGTTGCTTCCGCCTTCCCCCGCCAGGGTGTCGTAGCCCTGGGGCAGCGCGGAGATAAAATCGTGACAGCTTGCCTGTTTCGCTGCGGCTGTGACCTCCTCGTCTGATGCGCCCGGCCTGCCCATGCGAATGTTCTCCTTTACAGAAAGATGGAAGAGAAAATTGTCCTGCGATACATAGGACACAATATCCATCACCTGCTTTAGAGGCAGCCTGCGCACATCTACGCCTCCGATCTGCACCTCGCCGCTGTCCGCTTCCCAGAAGGAAGCGATCAGGCGCGCTACCGTGGACTTGCCGGAACCGGAGGGTCCCACAATCGCAGTCATACCGCAGGGGGCCGCATCGAAGCTGATCCGGTGCAGCACCTCGGTGTCCCCGTAGCCAAAGGAGACTTCCCGGAAGGAGATATTGCCGTTTTCCAACGGCGCCGGTTCCAGAGGGCGTTTCATCTCTTTTTCCTCCAACATGCCGGCAATCTCCTGGACAGTGGAATCCACCATCGCAAGACTGTCCGTGTATTGCAGCGCCTGAATGAGCGGCTTCACAAGCCCTAGTGCAAGAATGATGCAGGCGATAAAAACAGGCGCAGTCAGGCTGCCGCTTTGAAAAAGCCACGTTCCTAAAGGGAGCACTCCCAAAAGGCAGGAGGGCATGATGGAAATACCCGCCACATAAAACCCATTGGTCTGTTTGAACCATGTAGCTTTGGCCGCTTCATTCTCTTTTACAGCGTCGGCGTATTTTCCATAGGAGGAACTGCTCTGGTTGAACGCCTTGATGACTTCGATTCCTCCGATATACTCCACAATCGCCGCATCCATGTTCTTTCCTGCCGTTAGAACCCGACTGTACCGCTTTTCATAGTCCTTCATCATCCCCATATAGCAGAACAGCCCGATGGGAATGGTGATAAGAGAAATCAGGGCAAGTCTCCAGTCCAGTACAAACATATACAGGAGCATCAGCGCCGGAATTAAGATATTGGCGGTCAGCTCCGGGATCATGTGCGCCAGCGGAAGCTCCAGTTTTTCCACGGTATCTACCAGCAACGTCTTAAACTTTCCGGAAGGCGTGTCCAAAATGGTTCCCATCGGCACACGGGAAAGCTTTGCAGTCAGCTCTGTACGAATATTCTTCAGGATTGTAAACGCCGAGCGGTGGCTGAGCATGGTGGAGGCTGTGTTCAGCCAGGTGCCGCCCAGATAGCCCAACAGCGCATAGAGCGCCAGCAGTCCAATCGGCGCCGGTTCGTAGTTTTTTCCAAGAATTCGGATGATGATTTGCGTCACTGCCAGATAGGGGACAACACCGCAGGCAGAACCCAGTACGGCCAGCAGCACCGAAGCGGTCAGCCGTCCCCGGCATTGTCCTGCAAAGCGTAAAATCCAGCGGAGCACATTATTTTTCTTCTGTTCCATAGTCAACTCCCATCATTTCCTCCAGGCGGCAAAGCGGTGATGCGCCTGGCTGCGTTTCTGTAATTCCTCCGTCCCGCAGCACCAGAACCCGGCTACAGACGGTTTGGATAAACTCATAATCGTGCGTGATGATGAGCAGGATTTTCCCGCGTGCCGACAGTTCTCTCGCCAACCGACCAACCTCCAACATACTTTTCAGATCAAGTCCGCTGGTGGGTTCGTCAAAGATCAACAGGTCTTTTTCACAAACCAGACTGACTGCAACGGCAAGCCGCTGCTTCTGTCCCCCCGACAGGGAAAGAGGATGCCGATCTTTGTAAGGCGTCAAGTCCAGCCATTCCAGCGCTTGATTGACAGCATTGTTATCCGCCTTTTTCATACCTAGCTGGCATTCTGTCTCTACGTTGGCGGTAAACAGCTGATGGCCTACGTCCTGCATAACCATATACGACCGCTCTTTTCGCTGCTTCTCCGAAAGCGGGCGTCCGTTTAAAGAGATCGTTCCCGCACCGCACTTTTGCAGACCGCAGATGGTGCGGGCCAGTGTTGTCTTGCCGACACCGTTTTGACCGGTAACCGCTATGATTTCACCGCCATAAGCGGTAAAATTTACTTCCTTCAATATCTCTTTGCCTCCCAGCTGTACCCTGAGCCCTTTCACTGCCAACGTATTACCGCCCGTCTTTATCCCGGTTCCCAGCTGCATGACCTGCGGCAATGTACAGCTGCGGAGCCCCATAGAGGAAACCTCCTGCTCTGTGAGTGCTCGAAATGCAGAAGCAGGCATATCGCGCACTATTCGGCCATCCTTCATATAAAGCACCCTGTCAGCCACTTCCATCAAATACCATAGCCGGTGTTCCGCAACAATGATCGTCTTACCCTGTGACTTGACCATCCGGAGCAGCCGTTTCAGTTCCCGGATTCCCTTCAAATCCAGGTTGGAGGACGGTTCATCCAGCACAATAATTTCCGGCTGTGTGGCGTAAACAGATGCAAAGGCAATTTTTTGTTTTTCGCCGCCGGAAAGCTCAAAGATATTCCGGCGGCGGAGGCTGGACAGGTGTAGTTCGCTGCAGGTTTCTTCCAGCCGCTTCTTTAACTGTTCCTGCGGAAGCGCACGGTTTTCCAACCCAAAAACAATTTCACTATCCGTGTCCGTATTGAAAAACTGAGTACGCGGGTTTTGGAACACAGATCCCACATGGTCGGACAGTTCTACAATTTCCGAATTTGGCACTTCCAACCCGCAGACCGATATTATGCCGGTTAGTTCGCCGCTGAAAAAATGAGGAATGAGGCCATTGATGAGACGAGTAACTGTCGTTTTCCCGCAGCCGCTTTCCCCGCAGAGGAGGACGCACTGGCCGTCCGGGATTTCCACACTGACATGATGCAATCCGTTCTCCTCCTGTCCATCGTAGGAGAAAGAAACATCGTTCAGCCTGACCATCAAGCCCACCCCCTAACCGCAGCTAAAACTGCGAATAGAACCATACCGATGTAACATGCCAGGACTACTCCGTCCCATATATGGAAACGCACATTTTCTATACAGGTACGGCGCTGCACATGATCAATTCCTCTTGTGATTGCCGCCTGGGTAATTTCATCGGAAATTTTAGAGGCGGAAACCAGCATTGGCACATAGACATATTCCATTGTCCGCATAGGGTGGCGGAGAAAACCGCCTGCTGTAACCGGAATCCCACGCAGCGCCATAGCGTCCTTAACAGCGTTCCATTCCTCCTTCATGGTAGGAAAATACCGCAGCGTAATGGAAAGCGAAATGGTAAATCCTTTTGGCAGGAGAAACCGTCCCACCGCCGCCAAAAATTTGCTGACTCGTGTAGTGGAAATCAGAAAACTCCCCAGCATAAAACAGGGAATGAGCTTGCGTATGTAGACGGCAAACATATAGACAATCCCTCCGGCACTGACAGGCAGGACAGGAACGAGCCACAATTGAACCGCCAGCAGCACGAGAAAAAGAGCACCATATTTTACAGCGCTGTGGAATCTTCCCGCGCTGAAAAGAAGCAATAGCGGCAGCCCCACAAAGACGCATTCCACAATTATGCTCCCATTCAGAAAAACAGACACGCTTGTAATGGCGAGAATTAACAGTTTGGTACGAGGATCCAGTTTCATTTTAAACAATCCCCGCTTTTTCAAAATGCTTTTTCAGCAGCTTTTTGCCGATATATCCGCCGGCCAAGGCGCAGAGGACCGTGCCCAGCAGCATCAGTGGAATTACCCACCATTGGGCGCCGATGGCATCAATAACGCCTGCAAAAGAGGATATGTCGCCTTTTTTATTCATAAACTCGGCAAACTGTGCGGGCATGACCGCCATGGGAACATACGCCCCCATCGGAGACAGGGCAAACAGGCAGTAGGCTGCCATATTCTTTTTGAAGGATTTGAATTGACCGGACGCGCAGATAAAATCAGCGATTATACCCAACACAATAAAGAAAGCAGACATCATCCAGAACATTCCTGTAATTAATAGAAGAATCCCCGCAATGATCCCCAGAATTATGATTGCCCCGCGCTTCGGGATCTTCGCCACATAGAGCATGAACACTGTCCCTGTAAACAAGGCGACAACCATTGGCATAAAGGGAAAGGTGATTGGCGTCATTTGAGCTAGGCCTCCAACAACAAAGGCAACCGCCGCATAAATCAACGAAAAAATGCCTACGGAAATAAAGTCTCTGGTCTGTAACTTATTGATCTGCTTCATGATAAAAGCTCCTTTCGCGAGTTAGTCTTTGCTAACCAAAGTGCAAAAATTTAAGGTTCATTTGAACCTTAAAAGGCCGTTCCAGCCGTAGTTGAAAAAGGCTGCCAGTTCATTCACATAGTCAATCGCCTGTTCCCGGGTCATGTCATGGGCGACTGTTTCAAAAACGGCGGTAAAATAGGCGCTTGTGATCATATGGTGAAGGTCCCGGCTGACCGCGCCCTCCAATTTCCCGAGTTGCCGGAGCTGCTCATAGTAATCCTCTGTCTGATCGACCTCAAGTTCCACCAGTTCATGAATATAGTTAGCGTACTGGGTTCCTTCGGAACAGCAGATCACCAGCTTGAACGCATCGAAATGATCGTAGATGTAATTGATAAAGTAATTCAGGTAACTGGTCGATAAATCACGGCTCTGTTCCGCTTTATCCTCCGGAATCAATTCATAATGCGCTTGTTGTGCTTGTTTGAATTGAGTGATCAATCCGTCGGCCGCCGGAGAGACCAGAGCGTCAAACAATGCTTCCTTGCTGTTGTAGTACCCATAAAAGGCTCCTTTGGTAAATCCGGCTTCCTTTACAATGGCTCGCAGGGAAGCGTCTTTAAAGCCCTTCTCTAAAAATTCCCGTTTTCCAACCTCAAGAATGCGCTTTTGCGTATCAGTTAGTTCCACGTTTTACTCTCCTTTTATATACCAGTGGTATATACCACTGGTATATTATAATATAAGCAGTATGGTTTGTCAATAGGTTTTCACAAAAAATTGATGATTTCCTTCAACCGCTTCCGGATTATATCTCCGTCCCATCCTTAAAGGTCCCCTGGATGTCCTCCTCACTGTATACCGTCACGGAATCTACAAGGCTCGACCATAACCGCCGTCAAATTGCTTTCAGTGTCTTATGGTTTTCTTCGTGCTCTCTGATGATGGTAATCTTTTCTTCGTAACAGAACTGATATTTTCCCATTTTCTTTTCAACTCCTTGACTCTTCTACTATACATCAAGGTGTCCATTATTTTTATGTCTACTTTTTAGGTATCATATCATCGTCTACCGTCTCCATAATATCATCCAGATGACAGTCCATTGCTTCGCATATTCGCAAAAGCACATCCGTTGTAATATTGTCTCCCTTGCCCAATTTTGCAACAGAAGCGGAGCTAATCCCAGCCTTTTCTTTTAGGTCGCTCTTTTTCATATTTTTGTCAATAAGCATCTTCCAAAGTTTGTTGTAGCTGATACGCATGGTTATAACTCCTTTACTGATTTCCCATCATCATATCGTAATGCTGCTTTTGCTCCATAGCGTCAAATATCATTTCAAAGATATTCCGACACTCCTCGGCATTCAGGCAGTCCTCAACAAAGTCCTTTCCATCGCTCATGCCGATTGAGCTTGCGTTGATATACGAAAGCATAGCTGCAGCAAGCTGAAACTTTTCTTCGTCATCGTTACCGTCGGCATCTTTAAATCGGCCTTCTGCTTTTCCCTGGACTAAAATTACCTGTCGTAACTGCGAGCCCTCGTAACCGCACAACTGAAGAAAGTAATACTCCAGAATGCGCCGAATCACATTCATCAAGGGAACAGCTGATTTTACTTCTTTGTACTCATCCCATAGCGCCGCATAGGAATTTTTGACAGGGTTAATATTTATCCGTTCCGTCGGAGCATTCGGATTGACATCGTCACACATCTTTATGGTGGATTTCGTTCCGATTTTACGGATTAAGTAAAATGACGCATAATCATATTTTGACACATAGCTGTAAGAAACCTCACGGTGAAAGTAAGCGTTGTGGGTAAGGATAAAAATCTGCTTGATGAAATTGCCCTTGGCAGTTCTATTTCGGTTGTCCGCGTTATTTCGACATATTTCAACCATTTGCCGAACAAGGGTACTTACGATAAACAGAGAACCGCTATCCATGCTGGAAACAGGATCGTCAATGACAATGATTTTCTCTCTGGTTTCTCCATCAGCTGAGTCACTGCCCTGCACAAGGTGATAAAAATACAGAAACGCTATAAAGTTCTTTTCGCCCTCACTTAAATTATCGGCTATGGAATTGTCGGAACGGCGAACCTCATAGACATTATCCACTCCGGGTTTCGGCTGAAGACTGAAGCCGCGCATACCGGAATCCCGCAGCATTTGATTGATGCTGTCCTTCGCAGTGTCCGTTTCTACCGTTTTTGTGCGAAGGGTCTTTAGCTGTGCTTTAATTCTTTCGAGTGTTGCATTCTGCGCTTCAATGTCTGTATCAAGGGCATCCAATTCAGTTTGCATAGCAGCATCCGCTTTTCTGTGAGCATCAATGACATCCTTCAGCATAAAAGCAAGCAGGCTGAACACCACATTTGTGCATTCCACTCTCTTGGTAGGTCTGGCTGCCACAACAGCGTTATTGGCATCGATCAGTGAATTAAAACCGTTAATAATGACAGCTACTTCGTCGAGGATTGGAGCAATATCCGTTAGTTCTACCACGGATGCAGGGTTCTCCACTTTAGCCTTTATTTTTTCTATATTATTCTGAATCACCGCCTTAAGGACGGCAAGTTTATCCGAATACGGTTTGATGTCAATTTGCAGGTACAGTTCGGCGGGCGTAGCCTGCAGGGGTACAAACAAATCGTTTGCGGCCTTTTTGTACCGAGTCAAAACTCGTCCAAAAGGCGAAGATTGTCTTGGTATCTGTTATCAAAACTGTCTATAAAGGTCTGTTCAAAATTTCCGCGAAGGACTTCTCCGCAATAAGGGCATCTTCCTTTTGCGTCATGGGAATACGCATCGTGACCCTGCCGCATCCATTCCGTTGCTCCAATATCGCGCAAAAATCCGGCGAGTTCTGTGTCTGCGCTGTTCACGATTGGATTGCAGAGAATATCTTTTCCTTCCACAGAGTCAACAGCATCGGGATCAGAAATGCCATTAAATCTTTGGTAGTGCTTTGCGGTCTCAGAATATGCCGACTCATACAGCCTGCGAAGTTTATCCATATCCGCATCTGCCGGTGCGTGTTTCATGATTTCACGAACAAACGGATCGGATTTACCTTTTTTATCCATCGTACCCGGAAACATTTCACGGATAGCCTTGCCGCGGTCCCAGCATTCCTTCAAAAAATCTTTGTACAACTTATCCTTTGCCGCCGCAGTCTTGTCGCGTTTATCGCTCGCCTCGGCCAGCATCTTCTTTACACGGGAGCGTTCTTCTGAAGCCTCATCAATTTGCTGCTGAATTTCAGCATTTTTTGCATTAAGGGTGAAAACACCCCTTAAATTGCGATAACTGCGAAAGTTCTCATCAATAAAATCCTGGTTATAAACGAGCGGAAGATAATCTGCCGCTGTTCTTCCGGGAGCGTATGTTACGCCAGCTCCACTTTTTATTGCTTTTGCTATCGTAGACTTGCCGGCACCGTTATTGCCAAAGAAAAAGTTTACATAGGTAGGCTCGATATAGGCGTGGCTGTCCTTATAACTTGCGTCCGTCAAATCTATGCGGATAATTTCTGATTTGATTTTCTCGGCCATAAAGACATCTCCTTACACAGGCATCGGCATTCCGGGGATTCCGGCTTCCTTAAACGCCTCGAATACATTTACTTTGTGAACAGACCATGCGCTTTGATTCAGATCCGTAATGGCGCAGTCCATGTTTAATCCAAAAAAGACAGCATTTCGCTTGTCACACAGTTTTACCTGTTGTATCGGTGCAATTGGCTTAAATGCAATCTTGATATTTTTCCCTGCTACCATAATTTTCTGTATGTAGCAAAGCATACAATACTGGCTTGGTGACGTTACGCCTTTCAGCTCGGTATTCTCATGGCAGATAATCGCTGGAAAACGCTTCAATTCCGCAATGCCCGCATCTGTAAGAGTAGAGCATCTCTCAAAAATCTCCGGCGGGACATTATACTTTGTCAAAGCACGGGATGCTATAACCGAAACGACACCATCCTTGAAAACATCATCATCGCAGGTGACTATAAGCTGATAATACTCCGTGCTAAAGGATTGAACGGCAATCATCATTTCTGCCGAGGAATCTGCCGATTGAGGATAATTGATATTGTATGTGAAATTAACCGTAGCTCCCGGCTGATTGGCTACTGTCACATTGTTTGTGCCGGTCTGCTGTAAGGCAGGAACAGCCGACTGGTCAGCCATCTGCTTAATTATCAGATCCTTGCTCATGATACACCGCCCTAAAAGTTAAAATTTATCGTACCGTTATTTGTCAGGTTCAGATTCTTTTCTCCGTTTTGGATGACATTGATCTGCTGTTGAATAACGGTTGTATTTTTCTCTTCTTCAGTGGCACCTGATGTTTTTTCCCCATCCACGACCTCCGCTTCTTCCGGCTCAGCATCGTCTTTTGATGATGCTGGGCTTTTTCTTTTTGTTTCAGCTGCGGTTTTCAAGATAGAGAGGAACAGATCGGCCAACTGTCTTCCTGCGTTAAAGCCGTCAATTGCGGGTAGGTATTTCCGAAAGCTGTCACAGAGACTTGAAACCGTCTCATCTGAAAATTCATGAATATATGACACAAAATTCTCTGTTTCGATGTATGGGCTGATTTTTTTGGCAATTCTAGAGATGCCTGTTTGCCCATTGAAATAAGAACGGTAGGTAGTCTCGGTTGGTTCATCTACTGCACTCTGACCATCTTCTGTTACAAGCACATCAAAGAGAGTCTTGGTAAATGCAGCCTGGCTGCTTGAACCGCCGATTATCGGATGCAGAATTTGCACAAAGTCCTTGAATTCCATATTTTCCATCTCCTTGACGAAACCTATCAAAGCCTATCAACGGCTATCTAATCCTATCAGCTCGATTTTCTATAATTAAGACAGAAGCTGACAGAAAACCTGTTGCTTCGACAGAGCAGCTTTCGCAATTGTGCTGTTAGAAACTATTATAGCACAGATTTTTGAATTTTTCTACCCCTTTCGCTAATTTTGCATCTGCGTTTGCAAATTGTAAATCGGCAGTTGCAAATCTGCTCTTTCAATCCGCCAGATAACGCATCGGTCGATCACCGGTGGCTCAACGGTACCTGACGGTTACAAGTAAATATCATCAGCTGCTTATTGAGCGGGTTAGCTGCAGACCGGAACGGAGGATTCTCCGTCGGGACTGTAGTTGGATTTCTATACCCATTTTGCAGCTGACCATAAGAGTTTCCTTCGTTCCATGCAAATCGAACGGAGGAAATTTTTATGTCAAACGAAGCAAAGAAATTCTTTATCCCTGTTGAAGGACAAGCCATTGAGGTCAGCGAGGAAGTCTACCGGGCGTATTACCGCCCAATCTGGAATACCCGCTACCATGCCCAGAAGAACGGCGAGTGCCGCTGCCCCAAGACTCAGATCTGGAAATGCGACGGTGTTTGCCCCGGCTGCCCGTTCTACGCCGCCGGGAAGAAAGTGTCTCTCGAAACGGCCATCGGCGGCGAGGACGACGATCTGACTCTCGGAGATACGCTGGCGGACGATGCGCCGACTGCGGATTCTATCCTTATGGACGAAGAACTGCTCAAGGCGCTGTATGACGAGCTCGACCGTCTTGACCCGGAGGGCAAGCGCATCTGCGCGCTGATGATGCACCACTCGGAGCGGGAGGCCGCTGCAATCATGGACATGGCGCGTTCCACCTTCAAGCGTCACTGGGCAAAAATCCGTGCGGAACTGCAGGACAGGCTCAAGGATTATTACATCTAACATTTCCCTTTATCCCTTCGGCTGCAACTCTGCGGTCGAAGGGATAAATCTTTTTTTGGCAAAATGCGGACCGCTTCGACGGCTTCCCTCCAGTGGGTACTGAGGACAGTAAGACAACTCAGCACCTCGGAAAGGAGGAACCGCCAATGAACGAGTCCAAATGCACCAAGCCCGTGAGCGATGAGGAACTGATCGGTGTGCTTACGGCAATCAGCGTAGTGTCAAAGCGTCTGGCAAAAAAGCTGATTCAGCTGAACCAGACAAGTCAATCAGAGGAAGGAGGTAAACACGATGAGCAAAATGAGCGAAATGGAAGCGACCATCCGAGAGTTACGGGATATTGCATCTTCTATTAACGACATCGCCAACTGGCTGACCGATGCGTTCGGTAACACCGACAGTGCGGAAGCTGCACCCACCCCGGAAAAGACATATTCGCTCGAAGAAGTCAGAGCAATTCTGGCAGAAAAGTCAAGAGATGGCTTCACCGCTCAGATTCGTGACCTTCTTCAGAAGTATGGAGCAACCAAGCTCTCCGAGGTGAACCCCGCCCGATACAGGGACCTTGTGGCGGATGTGGAGGTGCTGGGCAATGGGTAATCACGCTCTGCTTTCCGCATCCTCATCCCACAGGTGGCTCAACTGCCCGCCTTCGGCAAGGCTGTGCGAAAGCTACGATGATAAGGGCAGCGATTTCGCCGCCGAGGGTACCGACGCCCATGCGCTCTGCGAGTATAAGCTGCGAAAAGCACTCGGTATGGCGGCGCAGAACCCGACCGAAAGCCTTACCTGGTACAGCGCCGAAATGGAGGACTGCGCTAACGGCTATGTTGCCTTTGTAATGGAACTGGTCGCAGAAGCCAAGAAGGTCTGCACTGACCCTGTCGTGCTGATCGAGCAGCGGCTTGACTACTCCAAATATGTAAAAGAGGGCTTCGGCACCGGCGACTGCGTCATCATCGCAGACGGTACGCTGCACATTGTGGATTACAAACATGGGCGCGGAGTCCTGGTGGAAGCCGACGATAATCCGCAAATGAAGCTGTACGCCCTCGGCGCACTGGAGCTGTTCGACTGCATCTACGATATCGACACCGTCAGCATGACGATCTACCAGCCAAGGCGCTCCAATGTCAGCACCTTCACCATTCCAAAACAGGAGCTTTGCGAATGGGCGGACAAGGTTTTGACGCCGACTGCAGAGCTGGCCTTCAACGGCAGCGGTGAATATCACTGCGGTGAATGGTGCCAGTTCTGCAAGGCAAAAGCGGATTGCCGCGAGAGAGCCAAGGCCAATATGGAGCTTGCCCGATATGAGTTTCGGCAGCCGCCTCTGCTCACGGATGAGGAGGTCGAGGAAATCCTCGGTCAAATCGACGGGCTGACCACCTGGGCGTCCGACATCAAGGACTATGCGCTGCAGGCAGCTATCAGCGGAAAACAATGGCCCGGCTACAAGCTGGTCGAGGGTCGCTCCAACCGAAAGTACACAGACGAACACGCCGTCATCGCTGCCGTGACCGCCGCAGGGTACGACCCTTACGAGCACAAGGTTCTCGGCATTACCGCTATGACCGCGATGCTCGGGAAGAAGCAATTCAATGCAATCCTCGGTGACTTGATCACCAAGCCGCAAGGCAAACCCACGCTTGTGCCGGAAAGCGATAAAAGACCGGCAATGACAACCATTATCGATGATTTTAAGGAGGACAACTGATATGTCGAATTCTACTACTAAGCTCGTAAACCCCATGAAGGTCATTACCGGCAAAGATACCCGCTGGTCCTACGCCAATGTCTGGGAAGCGAAATCCATCAACGGCGGTACGCCGAAGTTCAGCGTCAGCCTCATTATTCCGAAGTCTGACACCGTGACCGTACAGAAAATCAAGGCGGCTATCCAGGCAGCCTATGAGGAGGGGCAGGCAAAGCTCAAGGGCAACGGTCGCTCCGTTCCGCCTTTGACTGCCATTAAAACGCCGCTCCGCGACGGAGATACCGAGCGCCCGGATGATCCCACCTATGCCAACAGCTACTTTATCAACGCCAACTCCGCCACCGCTCCCGGCATCGTGGACGCCGACTGCAACCCGATCCTGACCCGCTCCGAGGTTTACTCCGGCGTGTACGGTCGCGCCAGCATCAACTTCTACGCCTTCAACAGCAATGGCAACAAAGGCATCGCCTGCGGACTGAACAACCTGCAGAAGATCCGTGACGGTGAGCCTCTCGGCGGCAAGTCCAGCGCGGCATCCGATTTCGCCACCGATGTGGACGAAGATTTCCTGTCTTGAGGAGGTGCGCAGCATGAGTATTACCACGATTCTCTGCATTCTGCTGCTGTCCCTGTATCTGCTCCTGGCGGTGTTTTGGATCGTCAGATCCATCATTGACACCGTCGATGACCGTAAGCGCGACAAGCGTAATGCGGCATGGGAGGAAGAACGCCGACAGCTTGAAAAGGAACACGCCCTTCGTGAGGTGGAATATCACGAAGCCCGTATGAAAGAACTCAACAAAGAGTAATCTCCGGCCTGTGGGCGGTGGGAATGTTCCTGCCGCCCATTCGGGCTATGGAAAGGATTCCTGTTTATGAAAACACTCAGTATCGATATTGAAACATACAGCAGCGTCGACCTTGCCAAGTGCGGCGTCTACAAATACACCGAAGCGCCGGATTTCGACATTCTTCTCCTCGGATATTCTGTTGACGGCAGTCCCGTGCAGGTAGTCGATCTTGCCTGCGGTGAGACGATCCCTTCAGAGATTATAGCTGCCCTGACGGATACCTCTGTCACAAAGTGGGCGTTCAATGCGCAGTTTGAGCGGATATGCCTCTCACGCTGGCTTAGGAAAAATGGAAACTTTGATAACACCGGCTACAGCATCCCGGAGGATACCGTGGGAAGCTATCTCGACCCTGCCTCCTGGAAATGCACCATGATCTGGTCTGCATATATGGGGCTTCCGCTTTCGCTGGAAGGTGTCGGCACCGTGCTGGGACTTGGAAAGCAAAAGCTGACCGAAGGCAAGGAACTTATCAAATACTTCTGCCAGCCTTGTGCGCCAACAAAGGCCAATGGCGGCCGCAGTCGCAATCTGCCGGGAAATGCGCCGGACAAATGGGCTGCCTTCAAACGGTATAACAGCCGGGACGTTGAAGTCGAAATGTCCATTCAGGAAAAACTCGCCAAGTTTCCTGTGCCGGAGATGGTCTGGGAGCAGTATCACCTCGACCAGGGGATCAACGACAGAGGTGTTGCACTGGATATGGAGCTGGTGCGCCAGGCGATTGCCATGGACACCCGCTCACGCAGAGAGCTTACCGATGCTATGAAGAAGCTGACCGCTTTGGATAACCCCAACTCGGTACAGCAGATGAAGCAGTGGCTTTCGGATAACGGCTTGGCGGTCGATTCCCTCGGCAAGAAGGAAGTTGCGGAAATGCTCAAGACTGCGCCGACAGAGCTACAAAAGGTTCTCCTTCTCCGGCAGCAGCTTGCAAAATCCTCCGTCCGTAAATATCAGGCGATGGAGAAAGCTGTATGCGCAGACGGCCGTGCCCGCGGAATGTTTCAGTTCTACGGGGCCAACAGAACCGGCCGCTGGGCAGGACGCATTATTCAAATGCAAAATCTGCCGCAGAACCATCTTCCCGATCTGGCCGAGGCTCGCAGTCTTGTCCGCTCCGGCGACTTTGACGCCGTACAGCTATTGTACGAAGATGTGCCGGATACCTTGTCGCAGCTGATCCGCACCGCGTTTGTGCCGAAAAGCGGCTGCAAGTTCATCGTTGCCGACTTTTCCGCCATTGAAGCCAGAGTGCTGGCATGGTTTGCGGGAGAAACCTGGCGTCAGGAAGTTTTTGAAAAAGGCGGCGACATCTACTGCGCATCCGCATCGCAGATGTTCAAGGTTCCTGTGGAAAAGCACGGTGTAAACGGTCACCTGCGGCAGAAAGGCAAAATCGCAGAATTGGCACTGGGCTATGGCGGCTCTGTCGGCGCGCTCAAAGCAATGGGCGCCCTGGAGATGGGGTTGTCAGAAGATGAACTGCAGCCGTTGGTCACTGCGTGGCGCAATTCGAACCAGAACATCGTGAAATTCTGGTGGGACATCGACCGCGCTGCCATGAGTGCCGTAAAGCAGCATCTGGACAGCGAGGTCTGCGGCATCGGCTTCGCCTATCGGAGCGGGATGCTCTTTATCACGCTTCCGTCAGGCAGGAGGCTTTCCTATGTGAAGCCCAAACTCGGAACTAACCAGTTCGGCGGCGAGTGTATCACCTATGAAGGTGTCGGCGGCACGAAGAAATGGGAACGGCTGGAGACCTACGGCCCGAAGCTGGTTGAAAATATCGTTCAGGCCACCTCCCGCGATATCCTCTGCTATGCCATGCAAACCCTGTCCCACTGCTTTATCACCATGCACATTCACGATGAACTGGTGATTGAAGCCGCACCGGAAGTTGACCTCAACGCCGTTTGCGAACAGATGGGACGCACCCCACCATGGGCTGCAGAGCTGAAACTCCGCGCCGACGGATATGAAACCATGTTCTACAAAAAGGACTAAAACCGGACCACTGCCCACGGAACACTCCAGTGGGTAGTGAAAACTATAGATTGGAGGAGCCTGTCATGGCTGATTTTAGAAACGCAGAAGGCTATGCCGATCCTACGGCTTACGGCGCTTTCTGTGCCATTGAAAAAGAAGAAAAGGCACTCCGGGCATTCAGACCCATCGTGTATATCTGCAGTCCGTATGCCGGAGATGTCGAAAACAACACTGCCGCCGCAAGACGCTACAGCCGCTTTGCGGTGAAAGCCGGATATATTCCCATTGCCCCGCATCTGCTCTTTCCGCAGTTCCTTGATGACAACAAGCCAAAGGAGCGTGAGCTGGGGCTGTTCTTCGGCAGCGCAATTCTCAGTAAGTGTGCGGAAATGTGGGTTTTCGGTGAACACATCTCCGAAGGTATGGAGACAGAAATCAAAAGAGCCACATGGAAAGGCTATCGGATTCGCTATTTCAGCGAGTCCTGCAAGGAGGTATCACGATGAAATTTACACTGTACCGCGCCGACCGCTTGGGAATGCCGGAAAACTGCGTCTACCTACATAAGGTCGAGGTGACTGATAACAACACACTGCTGCAGGCCGTGTCTTACGATTATGTATGCGCCGAATACCGGGGCAACTACCGCAACAACGACAATTTTCTCGGAGCAGATTGTCTCCCGGTCGACTGCGACAACGACCACAGCGACGATCCGGAGGACTGGGTCTATCCCTCCGATGTTGCCGCCGCATTTCCCGGCGTGGCATTTGCGGTTCACTACAGCCGCAACCACATGACGGTGAAAAACGGCAAGGAAGCGCGACCTAAATTCCATGTGCTGTTTCCCATTGACCGACTGACGGATGCGGCGCAGTACAGCGATTTGAAAAAGCTGGTCAACGCCATCTTCCCGTATTTTGACACTAAGGCGCTCGATGCCGCCAGATTCTTCTTCGGAACAAAAGCACCGCAGGTCGATGTCTTTGACGGGCCGATGATGCTGACAACTTTCCTTACTGATGATGATTTCGACGCAAATATGGACTCCGGCAGCTACGGCAGCATCATTATTCCCGAAGGAAGCCGCAACGCCACCATGTCACACTATGCCGGGCGCATTCTGAAACGCTTCGGAAATACCGAGGAAGCGCACAATCATTTCACGGAGGTCGCCGCCTGCTGTCAGCCGCCCTTGGAGCAGGCGGAACTGGACAGCATCTGGCGCAGCGCACAACGATTTTACGGAAAGATTTCCGCGCAGGACAGCTACATTCCGCCGGAGCAGTACAACCAGGAGCTTAAGTTGAAGCCGACCGACTATTCCGATGTGGGACAGGCCACCGTGCTTTCCAGGGAATACGAGGCAAAGCTCCGCTATACGCCATCTACCGATTTTCTCGTGTACAACGGCGGCTTCTGGGAAGAGTCAAAGCCCAAGGCACAGGCCGTAGCGCAGGAGCTGACGACCCGCCAGCTTGAGGAGGCAGAGACCGAAATCAGAAAAACCACCGCTGAGATGATGAAAAACGGTGCTTGGGAACTGCTGGCATCGATGGGTCCCAAGAAAGCAATCGCGGCTTTTAATTCGGAACAGGCGCGGTCTTTTCAGAAATACGAGAATGCCACGACCTACCGCAACTACGCCATCAAGCGCCGTGACTCCAAATACATCTCCGCTGCATTAAAAGAGTCGCACCCCATGCTGGAGATCGACCAGCGGCAGTTGGATTCGGATGAGTTTCTGCTGAATACCCCGACCTCTACTTACGACCTCCGTCTGGGGCTTGTATCCGCACGGGAACATACAGCGACGGATTTCATCACCAAGCAAACCACCGTTGACCCGGCCGATGAAGGCATGGATATCTGGCAGGACGCCTTGGAAACACTCTTCTGCGGCGATGCGGATCTGATTCGCTATGTGCAGGAGATTGCAGGCTTGTCCGCCATCGGAAAAGTGTGTGTCGAAGCCTTGATTATTGCTTACGGCGAAGGTCGAAACGGTAAATCCACCTTCTGGAACACACTCTCCCGTGTGCTTGGCACCTACAGCGGAAATATGTCCGCTGATACGCTGACCGTGGGTTGCAAGCGAAATGTGAAGCCGGAACTGGCTGAAGCCAAGGGCAAGCGGCTGATTATCGCAGCAGAACTGGAGGAAGGTATGCGGCTGAGCACTTCCAACGTGAAGCAGCTGTGCTCTACGGACGAAATCTACGCCGAAAAGAAGTACAAAGACCCCTTCAGCTACGTGCCAAGCCACACGCTGGTGCTCTATACCAACCATCTGCCGAAGGTCGGCGCAATCGACGCCGGTACCTGGCGGCGGCTGATCGTGATCCCTTTCAATGCCAGGATTGAAGGGAAATCTGACGTCAAGAATTATGCCGATTTCCTGTTCGATAAGGCCGGCGGCGCAATCCTGAAATGGATCATGGTCGGTGCAAAGCGTGTGATCGACAACGACTATCATATCGTCAAGCCTGCCGTGGTGGAGGAAGCCATCAAAAAATACAAGGACAACAACGACTGGCTCTCGCAGTTTCTGGACGAATGCTGCGAGGTTGGCGACGCTTTCTCCGCGAAATCCGGCGATGTCTACAACGCATACCGCAGTTATTGTGCGCAGGTGGGTGACTATGTTCGCAGTACGACAGATTTCTACACTGCGCTGGAATGCGCCGGTTTTGAAAGGAAACGAAGCAAATCCGCACGGATGCTTTTCGGCCTGCAGCTTAAGTCGGATTTCCTGAATTGAGCATAGGGTGACGGTCGATGACACTCTCTACAGGAACTTCTCCTATAGCCTTAAAAAACAAGTCCTAAGAGAAGTTACTGAAATAACTGTCATCGACTGTCACCACCCACCTAATTCCTGATGGAGGATCACTTATGAGAGAGAAAACGATAGAACAGAAATTGATAAAAGCCGTAAAAAACGCTGGCGGCATCGCACCGAAACTGGTCAGCCCCGGCTTTGACGGAATGCCAGACCGTATGGTGCTGATGCCGGAAGGCAAATTCGGCTTTGTGGAGGTCAAGGCGCCGGGCAAGAAACCGCGACCGCTGCAGGCTGCCAGACACGGCTTGCTGCTGCGGTTGGGCTTCAAGGTGTATGTCCTCGATGACCCGGAGCAGATTGGAGGGATAGTGGATGAAATACGAACCGCATGAATATCAGAAATACGCCATTGACTACATCGAGACGCATCCCTTCGCCGCAGTACTGCTTGATATGGGTCTTGGCAAAACGAGCATCACCCTCACCGCCATAGGTGACCTGCTGTTCGACAGCTTTGAGGTACACCGGGTGCTGGTGATTGCACCGCTGCGAGTGGCTCGTGATACCTGGAGCGCGGAGCTGCAAAAGTGGGATCATCTCCACGGTCTTTATTACTCGGTGGTGGTCGGCAGTGAAGCGGAACGCAAAGCGGCGCTCTTGCGCAAGGCCGATATCTACATCATTAACCGAGAGAATGTACAGTGGCTGATTGAAAAAAGCGGAACGCCCTTTCACTTCGATATGGTGGTCATTGATGAGCTTTCTTCCTTCAAAAATCACCAGTCCAAGCGGTTCAAGGCTCTGATGCAGGTGCGACCCAGAATCAAGCGAGTTGTCGGGCTGACCGGCACTCCCGCTTCCAATGGCCTAATGGATTTGTGGGCGGAGTTCAAGGTTATCGATCTCGGAAAGCGTCTCGGCAGATTCATCACGCATTACCGACAGGAATATTTCGTGCCAGATGCCATGAACGGGCAGATCGTTTACAGCTATCGCCCCAAACCGGGAGCAGAGCAGGAAATATACCGAAAAATATCAGACATCACGATTTCCATGAAATCGACCGACCACTTAACAATGCCGAAACTCATATCCAGCGAATATCGGGTGTATCTAAGCCAGGATGAGCGGGATGCCTACGAGGAAATGAAAAAGCAGTTTATTCTGGACCTGCCCGACGGAGAGATCAGTGCCGCAAATGCCGCTGCGCTTTCCGGCAAGCTGTCCCAGATGGCGAACGGCGCAATTTATGATGATGCCGGAAATACAGTCCTTATTCATGACCGCAAGCTGGACGCACTGGAGGACATCATCGAAGCCGCCAACGGCAAGCCTCTTCTGGTGGCGTACTGGTTCAAGCATGATTTGGAGCGAATTACGAAACGGCTTCATGCGCGGCACATTCCGTTTTCCCGCCTTGATACTTCCGACAGCATCCGAAGGTGGAACAACGGCGAGATCCCCGTGGCGCTTATCCACCCCGCCTCTGCCGGACATGGGCTGAATCTCCAAAGCGGCGGCAGCACCATCGTCTGGTTCGGGCTGACATGGTCGCTGGAACTGTACCAGCAGACAATAGCCCGTCTGTGGCGGCAAGGACAGATTTCCGAAACCGTGGTGGTTCAGCACATTGTAGCGGACGATACCATTGATGAGCAGATTTTGTGTGCGCTGAAAGCCAAAGACAAAACGCAATCGGCCTTAATAGCTGCAGTCAAGGCAAATTTGAAAATCTGAGACAATAGTTCGTAAAATAACGACAATCCGTGCCAATCCGAGAATCTTAAAATATCGGAGGTACGCATATGAACCCCTATCAGGCATTAGCCAACGCCATTGTAGAACTGGCCGTAAAAGACTACAAAAAAGCCCTCAAGCAGCATTACCGCTTTCCGAACAACAAGGATTATGACGATGCCGTGACATCCTTGGAGCGATTCTTCCGTTCCGGCTGGTACGAAACGCTGACCGACCTGGATGGCGAATATCTCATGACAGGTGTTCGCCGCATGGTGCGCAAGGAGGTGGCAGCATGACGGCAAAGGAGTTTTTGAACCAAGCCTATCTGCTGGATCAGCGGATCAAGAGCAAGTCCGAACAGATACAGTCTCTGAACGAGCTTGCTACCAAATGCACCGCCACGCTGACGGGTATGCCGAGAAATCCCAATCGCGGCGGCTCCACAATGGCGGACGCTGTGTGCAAGATCATTGACCTGCAGAATGAGATCGCCGCGGATATGGATCGGTTGGTACAGATCAAAAAGGACATCGTAGACGTCATTGCAAAGGTCGATGATGTAAAGTTCCGCATCCTGCTGGAGAAACGGTATCTGTGCGGCGAGACCTGGGAAGAAATCACCATGAGCCTGTACCACAACCGCCGCTGGGTCTTCCGTCTGCACGACAAAGCCTTGGACGCCGTGCAGGAAATCCTTGATTCCGGCGAAACAAGCCACCAAAAGCCACTATAACGCACCGCCGGTTTATAGTATCATTATAATGGCGAAAGAATAGAGAACGGCCTCATGGGAGCAATCCCGTGGGGCTTTTCTTATGCCCAAGGAGGTGAAACGATGCCGAAGAAACCGTTGCGACCCTGCTCTCATCCCGGCTGCCCCAACCTCTGTGAAGGACAGTTTTGTGAACAGCACCGTGTGGAGGAACGCCGCAAGTACGACAAATACGAGCGCAGCTCCGATGTTAACCGCAAGTACGGCAGAGCATGGAAACGCATCCGTGACCGCTATGCGGCGGAGCATCCCCTCTGTGAGATGTGCCTTAAGGAAGGTCGGCTGACTCCGGTACAGGAAGTTCACCACATCCTGCCCGTTTCCAAAGGCGGCACTCACGCAAGAGACAACCTCATGAGCCTGTGTCAGTCCTGTCACACGAAGATACATCACGACCTCGGCGACCGGTAGGGGGATGAATATCTCCGGGACCTTTAAGGTCGGGCAACGGCCCGGGGTCACGTGTGCGAAAAAGGCAAAATCAAAAGGGTAATTAAGGGAGGTGAGCTCGGATGCCCACAAAATCGAATAACACAGGCGGGCGCGGCGGTGCAAGACCCGGTGCGGGAAGGAAGAAATCCGCAGTCAAGGACAAGGCCGAAAACGGGAATCCCGGCGGCAGAAAACTTGAAGTGCTGGATATTCCCGAAGTCGAGGGTGTTGCTATGCCGAAGCCCCATGATTTTCTTTCTGCCGAGCAGCGGGACGGCAGCGTCCTGCAGGCACAGGAAATCTACACGGAAACCTGGCAATGGCTCAAAGGTATCGGCTGCGCCGCAAAGGTGTCGCCGCAGCTTTTGGAGCGCTACGCCATGTGTTCCGCCCGTTGGGTGCAGTGCGAGGAAATGACCAACCGCATGGGGTTCCTCTCCAAGCACCCCACCACAGGAAAGCCGATCCCGTCTCCGTTTATCAACATCGGCATCAACTACATGAACCAGGCGGTTCGGCTCTGGAATGAGATTTTCCAGATCGTGAAAGAAAACTGCAGCACGGAATACGGCGAGTCAACGCCGCAGGACGACCTTATGGAACGCCTGCTCCGTGCGAGAAAGGGGTAACACCATGTTTGAAAAAGTAAATCCCTGCCACCCGGATAAGGTGGCAGACAGAATTGCCGGTGCGCTCGTTGACCTGGCATACAAGAAAGCAGAAAATCCCCGCATCGCCGTGGAAGTGCTCATCGGTCACGGCGTGTGCTACATCATTGCGGAGGCTTCGGTGAGTATTCCGATAGAGGAAATCACCGCCGCCGTTCACCGCATTGCTGGAAACCTCGCTGTGGACTATGTGGAAGTGCCGCAGGACGGTCACCTTGCCGAAAACCAGGCAGACGGCGTCCGCTGCGGAGATAACGGCATCTTCAAGGGAATGCCCGTGACCGAGGAGCAGAAAAAGCTGTCGCAAATCGCACGGAGCATTTTCTCCAAACATCCCTTTGACGGCAAATACATTCTGGACGGTGACCGACTCATCCTCTGTCAGAGCAATGCCGAGACACAGCATCTGCGCGAGATTTATCCCGATGCGGAGATCAACCCACTCGGTGACTGGACAGGCGGTACCGATGTGGACACCGGCGCTACCAACCGCAAGCTCGGTTCGGATATGGCTGACTCAGTGACCGGCGGCGGTCTGCACGGTAAGGATCTATCCAAGGCAGATGTGTCTGTCAACATCTATGCTTTTCTCAAAGCCCAGGAAACCGGCAAGCCCGTAACGCTCTGCTGTGCCATTGGTGATGACACCGTAGACGGCAGACCGTATGAGAAAATCGTGGAGATTGCTCGAAACTATATCCGCTCGGTCGGCGGCTTTGAGAAGTTTGCGGAATGGGGGCTGGTTTGATGAAAACAACGACCGAAATGCAGCTCGTTCCCATTACAAAGCTGGTGCCGTATGTCAACAACGCCCGGACACACAGCCCGGAACAGATCAACAAGCTCCGCTCCTCGCTCCGTGAGTTCGGCTTCATCAATCCCGTCATCATCGACCGTGACTATGGCGTAATTGCCGGTCACGGTCGTATTCTTGCCGCCAAGGAGGAAGGCATCTCTGAGGTGCCGTGCGTCTTTGCCGACCACCTCACCGAAGCCCAGAAGAAAGCCTATATCATTGCCGACAACCGTATGGCGATGGACGCAGGCTGGGATGAAGAACTTCTGCGTGTGGAGATCGAATCCTTGCAGGCAGCGGACTTCGACCCGCTTCTCACCGGCTTTGACGAGAAAGAACTGTCAAAGCTGTTTGACGACGGTATTGAAGCCGAAGAGGATGATTTTGATGTGGATGCCGAACTGCAAAAGCCTACCTTCACGAAGTCCGGCGATATCTGGACACTGGGACGGCACCGGCTCATCTGCGGCGACAGCACCAAAGAGGAAATCTACGCAGCCCTTATGGACGGCCGCAAGGCGAACCTCGTTATTACCGACCCGCCTTACAATGTGAACTACGAGGGCAGCGCCGGGAAAATCAAAAACGACAACATGGCATCGGAGAAGTTTTTCGACTTCCTCTTCGATGCCTTTTCCAATATGGAGAAGGTCATGGCGGACGATGCGTCCATTTATGTGTTCCATGCTGATACCGAGGGGCTGAACTTCCGCAAGGCGTTTGATGCCGCCGGGTTCTACCTCTCCGGCTGCTGTATCTGGAAGAAGCAGTCTCTGGTGCTGGGGCGCTCCCCGTATCAATGGCAGCACGAGCCGTGCCTCTACGGTTGGAAGAAGAAAGGCAAGCACCAGTGGTACACTGGGCGCAAAGAGTCCACCATCTGGGAGTTCGACAAGCCCAAGAAAAACGGCGACCATCCTACCATGAAGCCGATCCCGCTTCTGGCCTATCCCATTCAGAACAGCTCTATGGCAAACTCCGTGGTGCTCGACCCCTTCGGCGGCTCCGGTTCTACGCTCATTGCCTGTGAGCAGACCGACCGCATCTGCTATACCATCGAACTGGATGAGAAGTTCTGCGACGTCATTGTTCGCAGATACATCGAGCAGGTCGGCACGGATGAAAAGGTCAGCGTACTGCGGGACGGAAAAGAATACAAGTTCAACGAGGTGTGTTATGGAGCAGAATAAGCCGGAATACCATGTTGTTTCTCTTTCAGGCGGCAAGGACTCCACCGCCATGCTGCTTATGATGCTGGAAAAAGGAATGCCGGTCGATGATATTCTCTTCTGCGATACCGGCTTGGAATTTCCGGGACTGTATGCGCATCTGGATAAAGTCGAGCAGTATATCGGAAGACCCATTATACGCATCCAAGCACCGCACTCCTTTGAGTATTATTTCTGTCAGCATCCCATTCGCCGCAAGCGCAGCACCACTTTCGCTGAAAAGTACGGTGCAGACCACCTCGGCTACGGCTGGGCGGGGCCAAAAATGCGCTGGTGTACGGAACGGCTGAAAAAAGAGCCGAGGGAACGGTATCTGCGAAAGCTGAGGGAGACCTACACCGTAATCGAGTATGTGGGGCTTGCCGCAGATGAGGGATACCGCCTGGAACGGAAGAATAATCAAAATCCAAACCACCGGCATCCGCTTGTGGACTGGAACATCACCGAAGCGGAATGCCTTCGGTATTGTTATGACCACGGCTTTGATTGGGATGGGCTGTATGAAATATTCTGCAGGGTGTCCTGCTGGTGCTGCCCATTGCAGTCGCTTTCGGAGCTGCGAAAGCTGTACCGGCACTTTCCTGAACTGTGGGAACAGCTGAAAACATGGGACGGTATGACATGGCGAAAGTTCCGCGCAGACTACTCGGTGGAAGAACTGGAGAAACGCTTTGACTTTGAAGAGAAATGGCAGAACGCCGGAAAGCCTCTGAAAAGCAAAGCGTTTTATTCTGCCCTGAAAGACCGATTGCGAGGTGAAAACACATGAAGAATAAGACTTTGACCCTCGGAAGCCTCTTTGACGGCTCCGGGGGTTTTCCGTTGGGCGGACTGCTTGCCGGTATCACTCCCGTGTGGGCTTCGGAAATTGAGCCGTTTCCCATCCGAGTGACCACCAAGCGTCTGCCTTTTATGAAGCACTACGGGAATATCTCCGCTATGGACGGCGGCAGAATCGAACCCGTGGACATTATCACCTTCGGCTCACCGTGCCAGGACATGAGCGTGGCAGGCCGAAGAGACGGCTTGGACGGAAAGCGTTCAAGTCTTTTCTATGAAGCCGTCCGAATCATCAAAGAAATGAGGTGTGCCACAGGTGGCAGATATCCAAGATACATCGTATGGGAGAACGTCCCCGGTGCCTTCTCCTCGAACAAGGGCGAGGACTTCAAAGCCGTCCTCGAAGCGGTCATCGGCATCGCCGAGCCGAATGCCGAGGTGCCTATGCCTGAAAAGGCACGATGGCCCTACGCCGACCTATACATGGGAGATGGATGGAGCGTTGCGTACCGAACTCTTGACGCACAATACTGGGGAGTTCCCCAGCGAAGACGCCGCATCTACCTTGTCGCAGATCTTGCAGGCGGAAGTGCCGGAAAAATATTATTTGAGTCAGAAGGCCTGTCTGGGTATTCTGCGGAGGGCTTCCGCTCGTGGCAAAGAGCTGCCGGAAGTTTTACGCCTTGCGCTGGAGCGGCAGGCTATGACGGATACAACGGCAGTCTGACGGGCGACACTTCCGCCACCATCGGCGTGAACTGCGGAATGAGTACCGGTCGTAACGGCATTGTTTTGAATGACCAGGGCGGCAACCGCATGGAAGTTTCCGAGGATGTTGCGGCAACGCTCCGAGCAGAAAATCACGGGCATCCGCCCTGCGTGATGGAGTCGGCAGGCTTCTGTACCGAGCATTCCGCAAAGAGCCGCACTATCGGCTATGAGGAAGAGTGTTCTCCCACGCTCCGTGCTGGGGTCGTTCCTGCGGCGGTGGCACTGGAAAACCATCCGACCGACAGCAGAGTCAAACTTTCCGAGGACGGGAATGTGCAGACGCTGACCTCACGCATGGGTACAGGCGGCAACAATGTACCGCTTGTGATGAAGATCCGCTCCGGCTGCGACGGCGGCGGCAAGGGTCCGCTCATCCAGGAGAACAAATCCGCGACTCTGTCCTGCAACAACGACCAGACGCTATTCGAGCCTTGCGGCTGGGACGGCGGGCAGGTTTCTCCGACCCTCACCAAGCAGAATGCCGGAGGAAATCAGCGTATGCCGGACAAGGACAATTTTACCTGCATCCTTCAACCCTTCGGTATCTGCTCCAAGGACTCCAATGCCATGAAGTCGGATAATCCGCACAGCGGCATCTACGAAGCCGAAACCGCACGGACGCTGGACGGCAACGGCGGCAACCCCTCCTGCAATCAGGGCGGCATTGCCGTTGTTGCTTTCACGCAAAATCAGCGTGATGAAGTGCGTGACCTGGGCGACCGCTCCGCTGTGGTGTGCGCCAATGCCGGGACGAAACAGCAGACCTATGTGCTGCAAGGCTCCATGATCGGTCGTGAGAACAAAAATGGCCCTCAGGGTGACGGCATCAACGAAGATGTCAGCTTCACCCTAAATACAATCGACCGCCACGCTGTCTATACCGTGACAACCGGCAGCTTTGCCCAGGTTTCCGAAGATAAGGCTCCTACCGTACTTGCCCGTGACTACAAAGACCCCACCGCTGTCTGCTACGGCATAGGCAGAGATACCTTCAACCAGGGGCAGAACGCTAAGTTCGCTCCGACCTTTGAAGAGGAGCTTCAGCCAACGCTGGTGGCAAAAGGGCCGGGTGCTATCCAAAACGGATACACCGTCAGACGGCTGACGCCCACTGAGTGCGCCAGACTTCAAGGCTTCCCGGACAACTGGTGCGCCGATCTCGGCACGGAAAAGCCGACCGATGAGGAAATGTACTTCTGGCACAAGGCGTTCAAGACCTACTCTGAAGTGACCGGCTGCAAGATGAAGTCCGACAAGCAGATCGCCAAGTGGCTGAAAAAACCATACTCGGACAGTGCGGAGTATAAGATGTGGGGCAACGGCGTGGCACTTCCGTGCGTATGGTTTGTGCTCTGCGGAATTGTGTGGTATGCACAGTCCGGCGGCGATAATGCGCCGATATAATCTACACCGGAAATGTGAAGATATAGCTGGATAAGTGCACAACCTGACGGTAATATGTGACTACCATAAAACAAGGAGGTCACGAACATGACGATTACAATCCATGCACAGGGCGCAGAGCGCAAGCGGCTGGTGCAGACCATCTCCGACTGGCTCGGTGTCCCCGCAAAGTACTGTGGCGCACCCACATTCAACTATGAGGTGGATTACTTCACCATCGACCGAAACGGCAGCCTTTCCTTTGATGACCGTGCCGACAGTGAGGTCATTGAACGCCTGCTGCAGCACATCTACGATGAGGGCTTTGGCATCGACCAGAGCCACACTGATGACGAGGACGAGCCTTGCGCCGTCTGCATTTCCATGCCGAAGAGTCTGTTCACCGACAGCAATCTGGAAAACCTCAAGGCACTCATTGCCGCCAAGGGTGGTCTTATCAAGAAAGCCCTCGGTGTGGACGATCTGCCGTTGGAGATCACGGACACGAAGGTATCCTTCCCTTGGTTCCCGGCGACTCCAACCCCGGACGAGATGAAAGCCTATGACACCTTTATCTGCAAGCTGTGCGAAATGGCACGAAATCAAAGCCGTGTCAATTCTTCCGAAAAACCGATTGAAAATGAGAAGTACGCATTCCGTTGTTTCCTGCTTCGGCTGGGTTTCATTGGTGATGAATACAAAGCTGCTCGAAAAATCCTGCTGAAGAACCTCTCCGGCTCTTCGGCTTTCAGAAACGGAGGTGCGCAGCATGAGATTTCCGAGTAAAGAGACGGTCGAGCGTATCCGTAAGGAATACCCGGTCGGCACCCGTGTGGAGCTTGTTCAGATGGATGACCCACAGGCACCGCCTGTCGGCACGAAAGGCACCGTGCGAGGTGTGGATGACATCGGCAGCATCATGGTTGCCTGGGATAACGGCTGCGGTCTGAGCGTGGCTTACGGGGAGGATATTTGCCGTAAACTGCTGTAATATACACAGTTTCCGAACCACAAGATCGTGTAGTTTATAGCTCAGATATAGCTGGATATAGTGTGCTTTCAGAGGTAATATGTGACTACCGAAAGGGAAAACAAACCAAAACGGAGGTCACAAACATGAGCCAGAGAACAGAAAACCAGGTAGCCGAAATGAAGAAGCAGACCATCGGGGTCGAGGTCGAAATGAACAGCATCACCAGAGAGAAGGCCGCAAGGCTGGCAGCCACCTTCTTCGGTACCGGGCGGTACGAGAACACCGCTTGCCGCAACGGCTACTGCACTTGGTCGGCTTGGGATGAGAGCGGACGCGAGTGGAAATTTCAGAAGGACGTCAGCATCGCGGGCCCAGACAGCGAGAAATGTGAGATGGTCACGCCGATCCTCACCTACGTTGACATGGAGACCTTGCAGGAGCTGGTTCGCCGCCTCCGCAAAGCCGGAGCAAAAAGCGATGCCACCAGAGGCTGCGGCGTTCACATCCACATCGGTGCCAAGGGGCACACGCCCCAAACGCTCCGAAACCTCGCAAACATCATGGCAAGCCACGAAGACCTCCTGGCAAGCGCACTGAACCTCGACAGAGGCCGCATCAGCCGCTACTGCCGCACGGTTGACCCCAGATTCCTGGAACGGCTGAACAACAGAAAACCCACCACCATGGCAGCCTTGGCTGATATTTGGTACGGCAGCCAGAACGCCGACTACGGCAGAAGCCAGCACTACAACGACAGCCGCTACCATATGCTGAACCTCCACGCCACCTTCACCAAGGGAACGGTCGAGTTCCGGCTCTTCCAGTTCGATGCTCCGGCAGACGGCAAGCAGAACGGACTCCACGCTGGTCAGCTCAAGAGTTACATTCAGCTGTGCCTCGCCCTGAGCCAGATGGCAAAGACAGTCAGAACCGCAAGCCCCAAGCCCCAGCAGAACGAGAACCCCAAATACGCAATGCGAACTTGGCTCCTTCGCCTCGGCTTTATTGGCGACGAGTTCAAGACCGCAAGAGAACTCCTCACGAAGCGCCTGGATGGGGATGCAGCCTTCCGCAGCAGTAGAGCAGCCGCTTGAAGGACGCAGCCCAGAGGCCCCCGAACCCGCTGATTGCGGGCTTTCGGTGGTAGAAGGCAACTTCGGAAAGGAGTATTTTTTATGGAAAAACGCTATTACATCGCTTACGGCAGCAACCTCAATGTCCGTCAGATGCGGATGCGCTGCCCGTCGGCACGGATCATCGGCACATCGGTTCTCAAGGATTACGAACTGCTTTTCAAGGGCAGCAAAACAGGCTCTTACCTTACGGTGGAAAAGAAGTCCGGCGTCTCAGTTCCTGTTGCTGTATGGGAAGTCACCGCAGAGGATGAAAAAGCCTTGGACCGTTACGAGGGTTTCCCGAACTTCTATTACAAGAAGGAGTTGACCCTACCAATCAAGGGTATCCGCACGGGCAAAATCCGTAAGCGCCGGGTATTCGTGTACATCATGCATGAGGACAGGCCTATCGGCATTCCGTCCATTCCTTATATGCAGACCTGCATCCAGGGCTACGACGATTTTGGCTTTGACCGGCTTGTGCTGATAGACGCTTATCTCAAATGTGGGGAGGAACATCATGAGGGAAAATAAAATCATCCGAATATCGGTCTGCCCCAGGTGCGGGCAAGCTTACCGGGAGCATCCGGCTCTTTCAAGGCTCGACAACGAAACACTCATTTGCCCGGATTGTGGCACACGGGAAGCACTCGATTCCATCGGCGTAAAGCCGGAGGAGCAGGAGCAGATCATCGCCTCCATTCACCGCTGCCGTCAGCCGGAATAACGCTGTAAAATACACAGTTTTTACTCCGAATGATCGTGTACTATATGCCTCCGAAATGACTGGATATATCCCGGACATGACGGTAGTATACACTCACAACAAAACAAACGGAGGTACACGATTATGTGGAAAGAAGGCAGCATCAAGGTAAACGGCGAGGTTTTTCACTGCTGGATGAAGCAGTACGACAAAGGCTCCGAGTGGGGTATCGACGGCGGACGCATTTCCAAGCTCATGCTCAAGCGGGACGGCAAAATCGTCTGCAACTACGACAGAGGCTGGGACATTGACTCCGCCGATGAAAACACACAGCTTGCGCTGGAGCTTCTGCTCCACAGCGAGAACTGGTAAGCCACAACAACTCAAAGCAACGGCTCCGAAAGGGGCTGCTGCTCGTTGTACGGAAGGTCGCACCGATTTCGGTGGCGGCTATTTTTATTGCTCTGCCGGAGGGGGTGAGAAATTGCGAAAGCTGAAAAACTACAAGCCGACAAGGTTCATGGAGAAAACCTCCTACTACGATGTGGACGCAGCGGATTATGCCGTGATGTTCATCGAGAGCCTCTGTCATACCAAGGGCACCTGGGCGAGAAAGCCTTTCGAGCTCATCGACTGGCAGGAGCAAATTATCCGGGACATTTTCGGTGTCCTCAAGCCCAACGGCTATCGACAGTTCAATACAGCATACATCGAGATTCCAAAGAAACAGGGCAAGTCCGAGCTTGCCGCTGCGGTGGCGCTTCTGCTCACCTGCGGTGACGGAGAGGAACGCGCCGAGGTCTACGGCTGCGCTGCCGACCGTCAGCAGGCTTCCATCGTTTTCAATGTGGCGGCTGACATGGTGCGGATGTGTCCTGCACTCTCCAAGCGGGTCAAGATACTGGATTCTCAGAAGAGACTCATTTATCAGCCAACGGGCAGTATCTACCAGGTGCTCTCGGCTGATGTCGGCAACAAACACGGATTTAATACCCACGGCGTGGTGTTCGATGAGCTGCACACCCAGCCCAACCGCAAGCTCTTTGATGTCATGACAAAAGGCTCCGGTGACGCCCGGATGCAGCCGCTGTATTTCCTCATCACTACAGCCGGAAATGATACAAAGTCCATCTGCTATGAGATCCACCAGAAGGCCAAGGACATCATCGAGGGACGCAAGATCGACCACACCTTCTATCCCGTCATCTACGGTGCGGAGGAATCGGACGATTGGACGGACCCGAAGGTTTGGAAGAAAGCCAATCCCTCCCTCGGCATCACGGTCGGCATCGACAAGGTCAAGGACGCCTGCGAGTCTGCCAAGCAGAACCCCGGCGAGGAGAACTCCTTCCGACAGCTGAGACTCAACCAATGGGTCAAACAGGCGGTACGCTGGATGCCGATGGACAAGTGGGACAAATGCGAATTCGCTGTCTGCGAGGATGATCTGGAAGGTCGCGTCTGCTACGGCGGTCTGGACTTGTCCTCCACAACGGATATTACAGCATTCGTTCTGGTGTTTCCGCCGGAAGATGAGAACGACAAATACATCATCCTGCCGTACTTCTGGATACCGGAGGACAACCTCGACCTCCGAGTCCGGCGTGACCATGTGCCATACGATGTGTGGGAGCGACAAGGCTTTCTGCAAACCACCGAGGGCAATGTGGTTCATTACGGCTACATTGAGAAGTTCATTGAGAGCCTGGGCGAACGGTTTAATATCCGTGAAATTGCTTTTGACCGCTGGGGCGCTGTGCAGATGGTGCAGAACCTGGAAGGCATGGGCTTTACGGTCGTTCCGTTCGGGCAGGGCTTCAAAGATATGTCCCCACCGACCAAGGAACTCATGAAGCTGGTGCTGGAGCAGCGCATTGCCCACGGCGGGCATCCGGTTCTCCGCTGGATGATGGACAACATCTTCATCCGCACCGACCCTGCCGGAAACATCAAGCCGGACAAAGAGAAATCCACAGAGAAAATCGACGGTGCCGTAGCGACCATTATGGCACTTGACAGAGCTATACGCTGTGGAAACGACAAGACCGAGTCTGTTTATGACAGTCGAGGTCTTTTATTTATATGAAGGGAGAGTTTATATGGGTATCTTTTCAGGGCTGTTCAAATCCAGGGACAAGCCTCAAGACCGCACATCGGGCAGCAATTATGCCTTTTTCTTCGGTGGCACGACTTCCGGCAAAGCGGTAACGGAGCGCTCGGCCATGCAAATGACTGCCGTGTATTCCTGTGTCCGCATCCTGTCGGAGGCTGTGGCGGGGCTGCCGCTGCACCTATACAAATACACGGACAGCGGCGGCAAGGCAATGGCGCTCGACCATCCGCTCTACCGCTTGCTCCACGATGAGCCAAACCCGGAGATGAGTTCCTTCGTGTTCCGGGAAACCCTCATGACGCACCTGCTCCTGTGGGGCAATGCCTATGCACAAATCATCCGCAACGGCAAAAATGAGATCGTAGCTCTGTATCCCTTGATGCCGAACAAGATGTCGGTGGACAGAGACGAGGATGGTCGCCTGTACTACACCTATTACCGTGGCACAGACGAGGCTATCAAGAACAAGGAGTTCGCCGTAACGCTTCAGCCCTCGGATGTGCTGCATATCCCCGGACTCGGCTTTGACGGGCTGGTCGGTTACAGTCCCATTGCAATGGCGAAGAACGCCATCGGCATGGCTATCGCCTGTGAGGAGTATGGCGCGAAATTCTTCGCCAACGGTGCTGCACCGGGCGGTGTGCTGGAACACCCCGGCACGATCAAAGACCCACAGCGTGTGCGTGAGAGCTGGCAGTCCACCTTCGGCGGCAGCGGCAATGCCAATAAAATCGCCGTGCTTGAGGAAGGCATGAAATACACGCCCATCGGCATCTCGCCGGAGCAGGCACAGTTCCTCGAAACACGCAAATTCCAAATCAATGAAATTGCTCGAATTTTCCGAGTTCCGCCCCACATGGTCGGTGACCTGGAAAAGTCGAGCTTTTCTAATATCGAGCAGCAGTCCCTTGAGTTTGTAAAATACACCCTCGACCCCTGGGTCATCCGTTGGGAGCAGTCCATTCAACGCTCCCTGCTGAACTCCGAGGAAAAGAAGAAGTACTTTGCAAAATTCAATGTGGAAGGTCTGCTCCGCGGAGACTATCAGTCCCGCATGAACGGGTACGCCATCGGCCGCCAGAACGGCTGGATGTCCGCAAATGACATCCGGGAGCTTGAAAACCTCGACCGTATCCCGGCAGAGGATGGCGGCGATTTGTACCTCATTAACGGCAATATGCTCCCGCTGAAGAATGCGGGTGCTTTTGCAGATACACCTACCGATGACGGAAAGGAGGAAGAAACCGATGAAGAAGTTCTGGAATTGGAAGAACCAGACGGAAACGAACTCGGAGACGCAGGAACAGATACAGGAAAGAACCCTGTTCCTGAACGGGACCATCGCCGAGGAAAGCTGGTTTGACGATGATGTCACCCCGCAGCTTTTCAAGGACGAGCTCATGTCCGGCAGCGGAAACATCACCGTATGGATCAATAGTCCCGGCGGAGACTGCGTGGCAGCGGCTCAAATCTACAATATGCTCATGGACTACAAGGGTGATGTGACCGTGAAAATTGACGGTATTGCCGCATCCGCAGCGTCCGTCATCGCTATGGCAGGCACGAAGGTGCTGGTGTCCCCGGTGTCCATGCTCATGATCCACAACCCCATGACGGCGGCATTCGGCAATTCGGACGAGATGCAGAAAGCTATCGAGATGCTCTCAAGCGTTAAGGATTCCATCATCAACGCCTATGAGATCAAGACGGGGCTGTCTCGTGCAAAACTGTCTCATCTCATGGATGCGGAAACCTGGATGGACGCAAACAAGGCTGTGGAACTCGGCTTTGCGGACGAAATCATGCAGAGAAACTCGGAATCCGAAGAGGTACCCACGCCTGCCGTTTCCATGCTGTATTCCAAAGCGAATGTGGTGAACTCTCTCATGGAGAAGATCGCCGCAAAATGCGCCATCACCCCGAAACCCACCCGTACACAAAAAGCCGATGACCTTATGGAGCGGCTCAATCTCATTAAAAACTGGAGGTAATTTATATGACGATCAACGAACTGCGTGAAAAGCGCAATAAGGCTTGGAACGCTGCAAAGGCATTTGTGGAAACCAAGCGCGACAAGGACGGCCTTCTTTCCGAAGAGGATGCCAAGACCTATGCTCAGATGGAAAAGAAGGTGCAGGACTACGGTGCTGAGATTGAGCGCATGGAAGCCATGTCCGCAATGGAAGCACAGCTGAATAAGCCCACTTCTTCTCCCATTACTGAGAAGCCCATGAACGGCAAGTCCACCGCTGACGAGAAGCCCAAGACCGGCCGTGCTTCCGACGCCTACCGCACCGGAATGCTTACCGCCCTTCGCAGCAACTTCCACCAGGTGAGCGATGTCCTTCGCGAGGGTGTTGACGCTGACGGCGGCTACCTCGTACCCGAGGAGTATGATTCCCGCCTCATTCAGACGCTTTCCGAGGAAAACATCATGCGAAAGCTCGGTCACACCATCACCACATCCGGTGAGCACAAGATCAACATTGCAGCGACTGCGCCTGCCGCTGCGTGGATTGAGGAAGGCGGCGCACTCTCTTTCGGTGACGCAACCTTTGCACAGATCCTTCTGGACGCGCACAAGCTTCATGTCGCTATCAAGGTGACCGAGGAACTGCTCTACGACAATGCGTTCAAGCTGGAGGATTACATTCTCACCGAGTTTGGCAAGGCACTCGCCAATGCCGAGGAGGACGCATTCCTCAACGGCACCGGTGTCGGTCAGCCGCTTGGCCTGTTTGCGGAAACCGGCGGTGGTCATGTGGCAGAAACGCTTACTGCCGCACTCAAGAGCGATGACCTCATCACCCTCATCCATGCGCTGAAGCGTCCCTACCGCAAGTCTGCCTCTTTCATCATGAACGACAAGACTATCGCGCAGATCCGCAAGCTGAAGGACAACAACGGTGCGTATATCTGGCAGCCTTCCTATCAGGCAGGTGAACCGGACCGCATTCTCGGCTACACGGTTCATACCTCTGCGTATGCTCCGGAGAATGCTATTGCGTTCGGCGATTACAGCTACTACAACATCGGCGACCGCGGCACCCGTTCCTTCAAGCAGCTCAACGAGCTGTTCGCGGGCAACGGTATGATCGGTTTCGTGGCTAAGGAACGTGTGGACGGCAAACTTATTCTCCCCGAAGCCGTTCAGATTCTCAAGCTGAAAACCGAATAAGGAAGGAGGCGGCGGTGATGGACGAGCTTCTTTCCAAAGTAAAAGCCAACCTTATCCTGGAACATACGGCGGATGATGCCCTGCTGAAAAGCTACATCACCGCCGCTGTTTCTTACGCCGAAAGCTACCAGCACATCCCAGAAGGGTACTACAAAGAGAACCCTATGCCAGCCACCACAGAGCAAGCCGTCATCATGCTGTCGTCCCACTTCTACGAAAGCCGGGACGGCAGCACGGGCGGCTTTTTTGCGGATAACACCGGAGCGGCACAGCAGGTGTGGAACACGGTCAATCTGCTGCTCCGCTTGGATAGGCGGTGGCAGGTATGAGTTTCGGAAAAATGAACGGCTTTGCCGACATTGTAGAAACCCATCAAGTCAAGGACAGCGAGGGCTTCACCCATTCCGAGGATAAAGTCCTTGCTTCCGTCCGTGTATACCGGGAAGGTCGGCACGGCAGTCAGCGTTGGGCGAACCTCGCTGCGTTCAGTGAAGCGACCGACCTGTTCCGCTTTCGGTGTATTCCTGGGCTGACGGTCACTACCGATCAGTTTCTCATCTGCGATGACTGCCGCTACGACATTGTGTCCGTAGAGGATGTCAAAGGCCGTGGGATGTACATCGAGATTTTAGCGAAAAGGAGTGAACCCACCATTGGCAAAAGCTGAAATGAAAATGCCGGAGGATTTTCTCCTGAAGATCTCCAAGCTCGGCAGCAACTTTGACAGTGTGGCAGATACCGTCCTGCAGGCCGGTGGCGAAGTCGTGCTGAAGAAGGTCAAAAGCAATCTCTCATCCGTTATCGGCAGAGGGACAAAGTTCAAATCCCGCACCACGGGCGAACTGGAGGGCGCACTCGGCCTTTCTCCCTCCAAGCTGAACCGGGACGGTAACCACGACATCAAGGTCGGCTTCGCAGAACCCCGCTCGGACGGCGGCAGCAACGCCAAACTTGCCAACATTCTCGAATACGGCAAGCACGGTCAGCCCGCAAAACCCTTTCTGAAGCCCGCAAAAACGGCATCCCGGCAGGAGTGTATCGATGCCATGACCAAGGCACTGGATGAGGAGGTGGAAAAGCTGTGAGCCTGCTATCCGATTTGCAAACCATCGCAAAAAGTTGTGGGGTTCCCGTTGAAACGGGTGTGTTCTCCGGCAAAGCGACGGACACCTATCTGGTCATCACTCCGCTGTCGGACAGCTTTGAGTTCCACGCCGACAACGCTCCCGGCTGTGAGACACAGGAGGCACGGCTGTCCCTCTTCACAAAGGGCAGTTACACCAAACTGAAAAATGACCTTGTCCGCGCCTTGCTTGGTGCGGACTTTTATATTACCGACCGCCGGTACATCGGCTTTGAGGCCGAAACCGGCTACCATCACTACGCCATTGATGTGGCGCAAATCTACGAACTGGAGGAATGAATCATGGCAACGATCGGTCTTGACAGACTGTATTACGCAAAAATCACCGAGAACGACGCCGGTGAGGAAACCTACGGTACGCCGGAGCAGCTTGCGAAAGCCATCTCCGCTGACCTTTCGGTGGAACTGGCAGAAGCGACGCTCTATGCCGATGACGGCGCTTCGGAGATCGTGAAGGAATTCAAATCCGGCACGCTCTCCCTCGGCATTGACGATATCGGCTCTACGGCGGCATCCGACCTCACGGGTGCAACCATCGACAAGAACAAGGTGCTGATTTCCGCATCCGAGGACGGCGGCGACCCTGTGGCGGTGGGCTTCCGCGCCAAGAAGTCCAACGGCAAGTACAAGTATTACTGGCTGTACCGAGTAAAATTCGGTATTCCGGCGACAAACCTTGCCACCAAGGGCGACAGCATTACCTTCTCTACACCCACTATTGAAGGCACCATTCTTCGCCGCAACAAGGCAGACGCAGGCGGAAAGCACCCGTGGAAAGCGGAGGCACTGGAGGGCGATGTGACCGCTGCGACTATCACGAACTGGTATAAGGAAGTCTATGAGCCGACCTATACCACGACACCCGAAAAACAGGGTTAACGGAGGTAACACACAATGGATAACGAGAGAACTGCAGTCATCACCATCGGTGACGAGGAATACACACTCCTGCTTACCACCAAGGCTACCAAGGAAATCGCCGGTCGCTATGGCGGTCTGGAAAACCTCGGCGAGAAGCTAATGAAGTCCGAGAACTTTGAAATGGCCATCGGAGAGATCGTGTGGCTTATCACGCTTCTGGCAAATCAGAGCATCCTCATTCACAACCTCAAGGACAAGGAGCACCCAAAGGAGCCGCTCACCGAGGATGTGGTGGAGCTTCTGACCACGCCCCTCGATCTCGCCGGATACAAAACCGCTATTACGGAAGCTCTCTACAAGGGTACCAAGCGGAATGTGGAAAGTGAGAAAGACGCAAAAAACGCGCAAGTCGGGTAACGGTCTCCGATGCGGAGCTGTTTACCCGGCTTCTCTATTACGGCCTTGCCCACCTTCATCTGTCGCAGGATGAGGTGTGGCTGATGCCGTTCGGTCTGCTGCTGGATTTGTGGGAGTGCCACAAACAGTATAACGGGCAGGCTATTCCTGCTCACGAACACTACATCGACGATATTATACCGGACGGCATTTAAGGAGGTGACGGTACATGGCAGACAGTTTCGGACTGAAGATCGGTCTTGAGGGCGAAAAGGAATTCAAAAAAGCGCTGGCGGACATTAACCAGTCCTTCAAGGTGCTCGGCTCCGAAATGAAGCTCGCCACCTCTCAGTTCGATAAAAATGACAAATCCGTGGAGGCTCTCGCCGCACGGAATAAGGTGCTGCGAAAAGAGATCGATGAGCAGACTACAAAAATCGAAACTCTTCGCAAGGCTCTGCAGAATGCCGCCACCTCCTTTGGAGAGAACGACCGCCGCACCCAGAACTGGCAGATCCAACTCAACAATGCCGAAGCCGCCCTCAACGATATGAACCGTGAGCTGGACGAGAACGAGAAAGCCATCAAGGAGGGCGGCAAAGCCGCAGAGGAATCCGGCAGTAAGTTTGAAGGCTTCGGCAAAGTTCTCAAAACCGTAGGTGTGGCACTCGGCGCAGTGGCTGTTGCCGCAGGTGCCGCCGCCGTGAAGCTCGGCAAAGAGGTCATCGCCGCCTATGCAGACTACGAGCAGTTGGTCGGCGGTGTTGACACCCTGTTCAAGGACTCCTCGCAGGAGATCCAGCGGTACGCCGCCAACGCATACAAAACGGCAGGACTTTCTGCCAACGAGTACATGGAGACGGTCACGGGCTTTTCCGCAAGCCTCATCCAGTCCCTCGGCGGCGATACCGAGAAAGCCGCAAAGTATGCGGATATGGCAATCACGGATATGTCCGACAACGCCAATAAGATGGGCACGGATATGTCCTCCATTCAGAATGCCTACCAGGGCTTTGCCAAGCAGAACTACACGATGCTCGACAACCTCAAGCTGGGCTACGGCGGTACAAAGCAGGAAATGGAACGGCTGCTTGCCGATGCGGAGAAGATATCCGGCGTCAAGTACGACATCTCCTCCTATGCAGATGTGGTAGAAGCCATCCATGTCATGCAGGAGAGCATGGACATTGCAGGAACGACAGCCAAGGAAGCGGAAGCCACCATATCCGGCTCTGTCAATGCGCTGAAATCCGCCGTGTCGAACCTCATCGTGGGCTTCGGCGATGCGGACGCTGACATGGAGCTGCTGTGCAACAACATGGTGGATGCCTTCAAGACAGTGGTGGCAAACATCACACCGGTCATTGAAAACATCGTGGCGGCTCTGCCCACGGCGCTGGACGCTCTGCTGACGGCTGTGGGTGAACTGCTGCCCACACTGCTGGAAGCAGTCACCGAACTGTTCTCGCAGGTGCTGGAAACGCTGCTTTCTTTGCTTCCGCAGCTTATCCCGGCGGCGGTGTCCGCGCTCATGACCATCGTGAATACGCTGATTGAGAATCTGCCCCTTCTTATTGAGGCTGCGGTTCAGTTGGTGTCCACGCTGGTGACCGGCATTGCGGATGCGCTGCCCACGCTCATCCCGGCAGCAGTGCAGGCTATCGTTACCATCGTACAAGGTCTGGTGGACAGTCTGCCGATGCTTCTGGATGCCGCGCTGCAGCTTATTACGGGATTGGCGCAAGGGCTTCTGGACGCAATACCCGTTTTGATCGCCGCCCTGCCGGAAATCATCAACGGTATCATTACCTTTCTGCTGGATTCCATCCCGCAGATTATCGAAACAGGCATTCAGCTTCTGACCTCGCTTGTTGCCGCATTGCCGGATATCATTATGGCAATCGTGGAAGCAATCCCGAAAATCATTGATGGAATCATCACTGCCGTGCTGAATGCCATACCGCTCATTATTCAGGCAGGCATCGACCTGCTGATTTCGCTGATACAGGCTTTGCCGCAGATCATCACGACTATCGTGCAGGCGATTCCGCAAATCATCTCCGGCATTGTCAATGCACTGGTCGGAAACATCGATAAGATCATCATGGCAGGCGTTCAGTTGTTCGTTGCCCTGATTGAAAACCTGCCCACCATCATCGTGGAGATCGTCAAGGCCGTGCCGCAGATCATTGCGGGCATCGTGAAAGCCTTCGGCTCTCTGATGTATAAAATCGTGGAAATCGGCGGCAACATCGTCAAGGGACTGTGGAGCGGTATTACCCAGCTTGCCTCGTGGCTGTGGGATAAGGTGTCCGGGTGGATCTCATCCATCTGGGACGGCATCTGCGATTTCTTCGGCATCCATTCACCCTCGAAGGAGATGGCATGGGTCGGTGAAATGCTGGTCAAGGGTCTTGCAGGCTCCATTGACGACAACGGCGATGAAGCGGTCAAAGCCGCAGAAGGGATGGCAGAGGACATCAACGGCGTCATGGGCGACCTCGCCCACGATATGCAGACAGCCCTGCCCACCGACTTTGACGTGAACGGCTCGATCCGCTCTGCCGTGGACGGTGTGGTCGGCAAGGCGGCATCCGCTTTCACTATCGCACTGAATATTGCCACCTTTAACAATTACAGCAGCGAGGATATCCGTCAGCTTACCAACGAAGTCATGGAAACGGCGAACCAGTTCGCCCAGCGGAAAGGAGTGGTATTCGCATGACCTATTTTACCTACAACGGCCGCAGTTCCGCTGAGTTCGGTCTGCATATCGAGAAGAAGGACGTGTTCTCCGCACCGGAATACGATGCGGAGTTCATTTCCATTCCCGGCAGGAGCGGAGATATCATCAATCCCAACCGCCGCTTTGCCAACATCAAGGTGACCTACACAGTGTTCCTCGCTCGGAAGAATATAGCCGCACTTGCCGCTGTCCTGCGGGACATTAAGGGCTGGCTTTATTCCGAGCCGGACAGATACCACGAAATCACCGACTCTTACGATGCGGGGTATTTCCGCTACGGCGTCATCTCCGGCAATCTGGACATTGAGGAGCAGCTGAATAAAATCGGCTGCTTCACCGTGACCTTCAACTGCAAGCCGTATAAATACAGCTTTGCAGGACAGGAGACGGTGGCGGCTGACGCTTCCGAACTGACGATTACCAATCCGACCGCTTTTGAGAGCCGACCGTACATCAAGCTATACGGCAGCGGTGCGGTAGCACTAATGATGCAGCCCCAAGGCCGGGGCATGATGATTTCCAATCTGGATGAGTACATCGAGATCGACAGCGAACTCATGAATTGCTTTAAGGATACCACCCTCAAAAACGATACCGTTACCGGCGACGGCTTTCCTATGCTCAAGCCGGGAACGACCACCATCGCCTGTGCAGGAAATGTGCAGCGGATCGAGGTCATTCCGAGGTGGTGCTGTCTGTAAGGTCGCTCCCGATTGTAAGCGGTAGAAAAATTCAAAAAGGTGTGGTATAATGTTTTTAAGTGAGGATGACAAATCGGAATTTATAAAGGAGAATATTGATGAAACTATTTTTATGTTCGCACTTTTCAAGTGTGGGAAGTCTGATAAAGGAAGAAATTGAAAATAAGAAAGTCGCATTTATTCCAACAGCTTCACTGCGTGAAGGCTACACCGGTTATGTCGGCTCGGCTCGAAAATTATTCAAAAAGTTGGGAGCAATCGTAACTGAAATTGATATTTCAACGGAGGCTTATTCAACGATACAGTCTGTTTTTGAAGAAGCAGATGTGATATATTTTACCGGCGGAAATTCTTTCTTTCTTATGGACCAGCTCCGTAAAACGG
>ENA-OQLI01000146-OQLI01000146.1-human-gut-metagenome-genome-assembly--contig:-NODE-146-length-106267-cov-18.081600_pt1 | contig 106267 bp, 102 predicted proteins | sample MGYA00242805_ERZ504812 | MGnify/ENA primary metagenome ERZ504812 (study PRJEB26092, sample SAMD00036430) | human gut metagenome | host: Homo sapiens | study: EMG produced TPA metagenomics assembly...
TTAAAAGCCCTTTATCTGGCTACCTTTGAAGCTACAAAAAAATGGACTGCAACAATCCGGAACTGGGCTCAGGTTTATGGAGAGTTAAGTATCATGTATGAAGGTCGCTTGCCAGAGTAATAAAAAAAGCAGAAAAACAGGCGGATTACCCGCCTGCTGTTGACATGCAATTTTGTAACTGTTATATATAAAGCAAGGGCGAAAAGCTGATTTTGTTTAAGCCTATCGCCCATTCTTATCATAGAAGATCATATTTACAGACTTTTCTTCATAGTCTCCAAGAAACAACATTCCGGTTTAAATATATTCTAATTTTTCAAAATATTGCATAAGGATGTTTGCGCAATTTTCAACCCCAAGTTCGGATGTGTCAAGTATCATATGGTAATCATTGACGTCTCCCCATGTTTTTCCTGTATGTTCATAATAATAAGAAGCTCTTTCTTCATCAGTTGTTTCGACTCTCTCTTTTGCACCGTTGTAGTCGAGGTTTTCTTTTTCCATAATTCTGCGAATACGGTCTTCTTTGTCGGCACACACGAAAATATTCAGTACGTTCATCTTGTCTTTTAAAATATCGGATGCACAGCGGCCGAGAATGATGCACGGATGCTCGGCGAGCTTCCTGATTGCTTCAGCTTCGCTCTCATACATGCGATCGTTTAACTGTTCCTCAATATAAGCCTTGTCATATACCGGTATGTCGAGACGTTTGGAAAGTTCTGTGGCAATAATGCTGGCGCCTGTTCCGAAACGACGGCTCATGGTGATTACTAACTTCATAAGAACTCCTCCTTTGTGACGTTTAAAATTTAATCAAATATTATTATAACACTTCTTCGGCGATTTGTCTGCTGAGAGAATTTAATTCCTCAAGCTGTGCTTCTTTGAGAGAAGATTTTATTGTAACGGAAGCTTCTAAAAGACGCATGTTTTTCATTTCTTTGATCTTTGCGGAAATCAGTTTTGTTGCCTGAGGAGCCCATGATCCATTTCCAAGCACGGCAATCGTACGATTTTGCAGGGAAAGAGCTTTCATGTCTTCCAAATAATTGTCCATCAGAGGATAAATGCCGTTATTATATGTTGGGGAGGCAAGTACAATGTGGCTGTATTTGAAGCTGTCGGAAATCAGTTCGGATACATGGGTCTTGGAAATGTTATGCATATGAATGTTTTTTACGCCTGCCTCTGCCAGCATAACGGCAAGGATTTCTGCCATATTTTCGGTATTTCCGTACATGGAAGCATAAGCGATCATAACTCCCTTTTCTTCCGGTTCATATCGGCTCCAAAGATTGTATTTTTCTATAATAAAATTCAGATTACTTCTCCAGACAGGACCGTGGAGCGGACAGATCATCTGAATGTCAAGAGATGAGGCTTTTTTCAATACATTTTGAACTTGCGGGCCGTATTTTCCGACGATATTTGTATAATAACGGCGCGCTTCATCAAGCCACTCTCTGTTAAAATCAAGTTCATCGTTGAATAAATTTCCGTTTAATGCATTAAATGTGCCGAAAGCATCGGCAGAGAAGAGCACTTTATCCTTTTCGTCATAAGTCATCATTGCTTCGGGCCAGTGAACCATTGGGGACATAATAAAACGAAACGTATGTTTTCCGGAACAGAAAGTATCTCCTTCTTTGACTGTGAGTGTTTTCCCCGTCAGGTCAAAGCTGAAAAATTGTTCGATCATCGGGAATGTTTTTGCGTTTCCGATAATCTTTACGTCGGGATAGTGAAGAAGGAGTTCTCCGATAAGAGAACAGTGATCCGGTTCCATGTGATTGACAACGATATAGTCAAGATTGCGGCCGTTCAGTACAGACATAACGTTTTCTATAAATTGTTTTCCGATCGCATAGTCGGCTGTATCAAAAAGAACTGTCTGTTCATCCAAAAGAAGGTATGAGTTGTAAGAGACACCTTTGGCAAGAGGGAAAATATTTTCAAACAATTCAATCTGACGATCGTTTCCCCCGACCCAATATAAGTCTTCTGTTACTTTTCTGAAACATTGCATTATAAGATTCCTCCTAAATTTAATATACAAAATAAACAAGTAAGTTGAATGTTAAAAAATAGTCAATTATATTCTAGCACAATAGAAAAAAAGCGCAATATTTATGTGAGTAAAAATAAGAAAAATAAGAATTGTATCTGCAGGAAAAATGAGATACACTGTTAAATAGATTCGGCTGTATTCAAAATATTATAAAAGAAAAAATCGGTAGATTTTTCAAAGCAAAATGAAAGACCGGAAAAGGTCAGAGTAGCAAACGAAAGGAGAAAGAAAATGTTATTTGTATGTTATCCGAAATGCAGTACATGCATGAAAGCAAAAAAATGGCTGGAAGAAAAAGAAATTGAATTTGAGCAAAGAGATATCAAAGAAGAGAAACCAACAGCGGAAGAACTGAAAACGTGGTGGAGGAAAAGCGGACTTCCGTTGAAGCGCTTTTTTAATACGAGTGGAAAACTTTACAAAGAAATGCAGTTAAAAGACAGGATTCCGAATATGAGTGAGGATGAACAGATTGAACTGCTCGCTTCTGACGGGATGCTTGTAAAAAGACCGATTCTCGTGCAAAATGAGAAGGTTCTCGTTGGTTTTAAAGAAAAGGAGTGGCAGGAGATTTTATAAGCGGTTAAGATTTTTAAATATAGTTAAAAGAGAGAAGAGCATATGAATACGGTAAATGTCAGAAAGGTAGAGATAGGAAAAGGAATCCCGAAAATCTGCGTGCCTGTTGTCGGAATTACGAGAGACGATATTATTGACGCAGCTTGTAAAGCGAAAGAAACGGCGGATCTTGTGGAATGGCGCGCAGATTGGTATGAAGATGTTCTGGATTTTAAAAAGACAGAAAAGATGATGGAAGAATTAAGAGAGACGCTTGGAGACATTCCGCTCCTTTTCACATTTCGCACATTAAAAGAAGGCGGGGAGAAAGAGATTGAAAAGAGTGTATATGTAAAGCTGAATGAGATGGCAGTAAAAACGGGTTTTGCAGATCTTGTGGATGCAGAAGCGTTTACCGGGACAGATGAGGTAAATACAATCGTAGAAACGGCGCATTTGTATGGAGTAAAAGTGATAGCATCTAACCATGATTTTCAAAAAACTCCGCCAAAAGAAGAAATTGTATCGAGGCTTTGCTTTATGCAGGAGTGTGGTGCGGATATTGTGAAAATAGCGGTAATGCCTCAATCTAAAAAAGATGTGCTTACGCTGCTTTTGGCAACGGAAGAGATGGTGAGGGAGCATGCAAAGTGTCCGGTCGTTACAATGTCTATGTCGGAAGTAGGAGTAGTCAGTCGTATTTGCGGTGAAGCATTTGGTTCTGCTCTTACATTCGGAGCGGTCAAAAAAGCGTCGGCGCCGGGACAGCTCGGGGCAGAAGAGCTTCGAATGGTGCTTAAAATCTTGCATGACGTTTGATAAAAGGGCAATTAATTTCGATGAGAAGTTAGTTGCTCTTTCATTATGGATGTTTTTATAAACAGATAAAGTTGTTATGCAGATCTGAAATTTTATATCTCGATGAAAAAACAGTTGCAATATACCTAATATGGGTATATAATGCACTTATACATACCCCATATGGGTATTTTAGGTTTAAAGTATGATGGTGAGAGGGAGAAAAGGCAAAAGCCGGAAAATATATTCGGAGGATAATTATGGAAAAAGAAAAGAAATGTCCGGAATGTACACATCGGATAAAAAAGCGTACAGAAGAAGAAACAAAATTGATGATAAACCGCTTAAACAGAATAGAAGGGCAAGTGAGGGGGATTCGCAGAATGGTGGAGAATAATGCGTATTGTCCGGATATTCTTATACAAGTTTCGGCGATTACCGCGGCATTGAACAGTTTTAATAAAGTTCTTTTATCAGAACATATCCGTACTTGTGTTTCGGAAGATATCAGGGAAGGAAAAGATGAGACGATAGATGAACTTGTAACAGTTTTGAGAAAACTTATGAAATAGATTCTGAAAAGGCAATGGAATCGAGGATTTGAGAATCGAAAGGAGGAAACCGGTTGAAACAATATGAAGTTACAGGTATGAGCTGTGCGGCATGCAGTGCACGTGTAGAAAAAGCTGTATCAAAGATTGAAGGAGTTACGTCATGTTCTGTAAATCTGCTGACTAATTCTATGGGAGTAGAGGGGGCTGTCGATGCACAGACAGTTATTGAAGCTGTAGAGGCGGCGGGATATAAGGCGGCGGAGAAAGAAAGCAGGACAGGACAGGAAGCAGGCAGGATGGAAAAGAGCGGAGAATTAAAAGATAAGGAAACGCCTGAGATGAAAAAGCGATTGATCGCCTCTCTTTGTTTTTTGATTCCGTTAATGTATCTGTCAATGGGGCATATGATGTGGGGATGGAAAGTTCCGGAAATTGTGAGCGAGAATCACGTGGCAATGGGGATCATACAGCTTCTGCTGACAACAGCCGTAATGGTGATCAATCAGAAGTTTTTTATCAGTGGAGTCAGAGGACTTTTTCATAAAGCGCCGAATATGGATACCCTGGTTGCTCTTGGCGCAGGCGCGTCTTACGGCTACAGTATTTATGCTCTGTTTGCGATGACAGATGCGCAGATGCGTGGGAATGCGGCAGAAGTAATGACATATATGCATGAGTTTTATTTTGAATCTGCGGCGATGATCCTGACATTGATCACAGTCGGTAAACTTCTGGAAGCAAGGTCAAAAGGAAAGACGACAGATGCGCTGAAAGGTCTGATGGGTCTTGCGCCTAAGACGGCGACTGTTGTGCGCGGCGGCGAGGAAGTAAAAATCGGGATCGAACAAGTGCAAAAGGGAGATCTGTTTGTCGTTCGTCCGGGGGAAAGCATTCCGACTGACGGTATTGTAGTCGAAGGAAGCGGAGCGGTTGACGAATCAGCGCTTACCGGCGAAAGTATTCCGGTTGATAAAAAAGAGGGAGATTGTGTATCGGGCGCGACGATAAACCAGTCCGGTTTTTTGAGATGTAAGGCGACCAGAGTGGGAGAAGACACAACTTTGTCTCAGATTATCCATATGGTGGGAGATGCGGCTGCGACAAAAGCTCCGATCGCAAAAGTGGCAGATAAAGTGTCGGGAGTGTTTGTTCCGGTTGTTATGGCAGTTGCTGTTTTGACGATTATTGTATGGCTTGCATTCGGAGAAACGATCGGTTTTGCTCTTGCACGGGGAATCTCGGTTCTTGTGATCAGTTGTCCTTGTGCTCTCGGTCTTGCGACGCCGGTTGCGATTATGGTCGGAAACGGTGTGGGAGCAAAGAACGGAATTTTATTTAAAACAGCAGTTTCTCTTGAAGAAACGGGGAAAATTGATGTTGTAGTGCTGGACAAAACAGGAACGATCACAAAAGGAAGACCGACGGTGACAGATATTTTGCCCGGTTCGGCTTTTAGTGAGTCGGAACTTCTGACGTATGCATACATTCTTGAAAAGAAAAGTGAACATCCGTTAGCGCATGCAATTTTGAAAAAGGCAGAGGAAGAAGCAATCCAGACGAAAGAAGAAGCGAAAAACTTTACGGCAGTTTCCGGAAATGGTTTGACGGGAGAGATAGGCGGCGATAAATTTTTCGGCGGAAACTTGAAATTTGCAGAAGGAAGAACTGTTATTTCGGAAGCGGTAAGAAAGCAGGCGGAAAGTTTTGCATCAGAAGGAAAAACACCGTTATTTTTCGGAAGGAATGAGGAACTGATCGGCATAATCGCCGTTGCAGACATTATAAAAGAAGACAGTCCGCAGGCGGTCAGAGAATTGAAAAATATGGGGATCAAGGTGGTCATGCTCACAGGCGATAATGAGCGTACGGCAAAAGCGATCGGAGAGCAGGCGGGTGTAGATGAAGTGATTGCCGGTGTTTTACCTGATGGAAAAGAGGATGTGATCAAAAAATTAAAAGAAGAAGGAAAAGTGGCGATGGTTGGGGACGGGATTAATGATGCGCCGGCTCTTACGCGGGCGGATGTCGGAATCGCCATCGGAGCAGGAACGGATATCGCTATTGATGCGGCGGATATTGTGCTTATGAAAAGCAGGTTGAGCGACGTGCCTGCCGCTGTGCGCATGAGTCGGGCAGCGCTTCGCAATATTCATGAAAATCTTTTCTGGGCATTTTTTTATAATGTGATCGGCATTCCGCTCGCAGCGGGAATCTGGATTCCTATCTTCGGGTGGAAATTAAATCCGATGTTCGGGGCAGCGGCAATGAGTCTGTCAAGCGTATGTGTTGTAAGCAACGCCCTGAGGCTGAATTTGTTTAAATTATATGATGGTTCTAAAGATAGAAAAAGAAGTCAAAAAAACAAGAAAAATTCTGAAGAAGAAAAGGAGAATAAAACAATGAAAAAAGTAATGAAAATCGAAGGAATGATGTGCGGACACTGCGAGGCGAGAGTGAAAAAGGTTCTTGAAGCGCTGGATGGAGTGGAACAGGCGGAAGTCAGTCATGAAACCGGCACGGCAGTTGTTGAAATGACAGAAGAGGTTGCTGACGAAGTACTTAAAAAGGCAGTGGAAGATCAGGATTATAAAGTGTTGGGGATTGACTTCTGACAATTTGAATAGTAATATAGGTATGTAGCTATCCATTTGAAGAACGGATTTCTGAAAAGTGGGTAGCTTTTTTAACGAGCATCGTTCTTTTAAAAAGAACGGAATAAAAGGAGGAAAAACAATGAAGAAGAAAATGCTCAGCGCATTCTTGTGTGCAGCTATGGCAGTCACTCTCGTTGCAGGGTGCGGAGCTCCGGCGGCAGACGCAGGCAAAGACAAAGGAGGAGACTCCAAAAAAGAGGCGTCGGAAGGAATTCCGAAAGATGAAATCAAGGTAGGATTTGTACATATTTCCGATCCGAGCGATATGGGATATACATACAATCATGATCTGGGAACAAAGGAAATGCAGAAAGAACTGGGATTGAGCGATGACCAGATCATCAACAAATATAATGTGCCGGAAGATGCAGAATGTGATACAGCTCTTAGAGAACTCGTAGAAGCAGGATGCAACATTATCTTTGCAACAAGCTTCGGGTTTGAAGACTATGTGAAAGAAGTAGCCGCAGAGTATCCGGACATCCAGTTCTGTCATGCGACAGGATTCCAGGCATCGGATTCAGGACTGGATAACTTCCATAATTATTTTGCGTCTATTTATGAGGGACGTTATCTGGCAGGTATTGCGGCAGGACTTAAGACAGAAACAAATAAACTCGGCTACGTAGCGGCACATCCGTTTGCAGAGGTTATCAGCGGATATACAGCGTTCTATCTTGGAGCAAAAAGTGTGAATCCTGATGTAACAATGGATATTATGTATACAAATTCATGGAATGATCCGACAATCGAGTCTCAGGTTGCAAAAGCTCTTATCGACCGCGGATGCGATGTGATCTCCCAGCATTCGGATTCTACAGCTCCGGCAACGACAGCTGAGGATAATGGAGTATGGCAGGTTGGATATAATAATGATATGATTGCCGCTGCACCGAATGCGTCTTTAGTTTCTCCTCGTATTGACTGGGGAATTTATGTGACAGAAGCTGTTCAGGCAGTGATCGACGGAAAAGAAATTCCGGCTGACTGGTGCAAAGGATATGCCGACGGAGCCGTTTATTTGTCTCCATTGAATGAGAAGATCGCAGCAGAGGGAACGCAGGAGGCGATCGATAAAGCGGCGGAAGCGCTGAAAAACGGAGAACTTTTTGTATTCGGCGGTCCGCTTAAAGGAGTAAGTCCGGACGGAGAGAAGATTGAAGTTGCAGAGGGAGATCATTTCCCGGAACAGGAAGAGGCTTCTGCACCGTCATGGCAGTATATTATCGAGGGATGTAACGTAGTTCAGTAATTGTATAAAGTAATTCTAAAAAATAAATCCGAAAGAAGATATCTTCGGAAAATGAAAACAGAGCCGTCTTCGGACGGCTTTGTTTATAACATTAAATGTTTTTTAAGCGGAATACCGCTTTGTTCTATGAGGATTTCATGAGGAAATGAGAAAGATACGGCAGGAGAGAAGAAGGAGGAAAAAAATTTGGGAGAAGCAGCGCAGTATGCAATAAAAATGCATCATGTAACGAAAACATTCGGTAAAGTCGTTGCCAATAAAAATGTAGATCTTGAACTGAAAACAGGGGAGATCCTTGCGCTTCTCGGTGAAAACGGAAGTGGAAAAACAACATTGATGAACATGTTGTCAGGAATTTATTTTCCGGATTACGGAGAGATTTATGTAAAAGGGAAGGAGGTAACGATTCGTTCCCCGAAGGATTCTTTTACTCTCGGAATCGGAATGATCCATCAGCATTTTAAGCTTGTGGATGTGTTGACGGCAGCGGAAAATATCGTGTTGGGATTGGAAGGGAAAACGGTGTTAAAACGCCGTGAGATCAATCGGAAAGTAGCAGAATTAGCACAAAAATATGGCTTTGATCTTGATCCGACAAAGAAAGTTTACAATATGTCGGTTTCTGAAAAACAAACGGTGGAAATATTAAAAGTGCTGTACAAAGGCGCGGATATTTTGATTTTAGACGAACCTACGGCGGTTCTTACTCCTCAGGAAACGGAAAAGCTGTTTGCTGTTTTGAAAAACATGAAAAAACACGGGAAATCGATCATCATCATTACACATAAATTAAATGAAGTAATGGCGATATCAGATCGTGTTGCGATCTTGCGAAAGGGAGAATATATCGGAGTTGTGGAAACTTCGGAAACCGATCCGGATCAACTTACGGAAATGATGGTCGGCCGGCCGATCAGTCTTGAGATTGAAAGACCGGAAGTAAAACGGGGCGGAAAACGTCTTCGGGTGATCGATCTTACCTGTTTGAGCGGAGACGGAGTGAAGGCTCTTGATAATGTTTCGTTTGATGCTTATGCAGGAGAGATACTGGGAATCGCCGGAATTGCAGGAAGCGGACAAAAAGAACTGTGCGAGACGATTGCGGGACTTTATCCTTCTGTCGGGGGATCTGTTTTGTATTCTGAATCATCAGAAAAAGGGGCGGTAAAAGAACGTATTTTAGGATTAAGCCCGGATGAAATCGCCAAAAAAGGAATTTCAATGGCATTTGTTCCGGAAGATCGTCTTGGAATGGGTCTTGTTGCCGGAATGGATATGACAGATAATGTCATGCTTAGAAGTTATAAGTCGAACAAAGGTATTTTTGTAGATCGGAAAAGTCCGAGAGATCTTGCGGAAAAACTGATTAAGGAATTAGAAATCGTAACTCCGGGCGTGGAAACTCCGGTAGGAAGACTTTCGGGAGGTAATGTGCAGAAAGTTCTTTTAGGAAGAGAGATAGCCTGTCAGCCGTCGGTTCTGATTGTCGCATATCCGGTAAGAGGTCTTGATATCAATGCGTCTTACAGAATCTATGATCTTTTGAACGAACAGAAGAAAAAGGGAGTTGCGGTTGTATTTATCGGAGAAGATCTTGATGTGCTTATGCAGCTTTCGGACCGCATCATGGTTATGTGCGGAGGAAAGGTAAGCGGTATTGTCGATCCGAGAAAAGTGACAAAAGAAGAAATCGGATTAATGATGATCCGTACAGAACAAGATGGAGAAAAAGAGGAGGTGACAGAATGAGTTCCAATGTGACACATGCGAAAGAGCCTTTGTTCCGAATGGTAAAAAGAGATGCGATTCCTCAGAAAAAAGCGTGGATGATCCGTGCGGCTGCTTTTCTTTTATCTTTGGCTACGGGCGCTGTCGTGATCATGATGCTCGGACATAATCCGTTTTCGGTATATATTTCCATGATAAAGGGAGCATGGGGAACGAAGACTGTTTCTTATGAGACGATTAAGATCGCAATTCCGCTTCTTATCACGGCGATCGGAATTTCTTTTGCGTTCAAAATGAAATTCTGGAATATAGGGGCGGAAGGACAGATTTTGGTAGGTGCAGTTGCGGCAGGTGCGTTTGGTCTTTTTACTGCTCATATTTTTCCGAAGATCCCACTTGTAATTCTTATGATGCTGGCGGCGATCGTAGCGGGCGGTTTGTACGGTTTGCTCCCGGCTGTCTGCAAGGCGAAGTGGGGAACAAATGAGACGTTGTTTACACTGATGTTAAATTATATTGCTCTGGCATTTATCAAATATCTTATGAACGGCCCGTGGAAAGCTCCGGGAAGCAGCTATCCGAAAATAGCGATGCTTGTTCCGGGAGCGCGTTTGACAAAAGTATTCGGAGTGCACTGGGGATGGATCTTAGCGCTTATTCTCGTTGTCGTATCTTATATTTATTTTAATAAGACGAAACAAGGCTATGAAATTGCTGTTGTAGGTGAAAGCAATAATACTGCCAGATATGCGGGAATCAATGTGGGACGGGTATTCCGCAGAACGATGTTTTTATCCGGAGCGCTTTGCGGACTTGTCGGAATGCTTCAGTTTGCGGGATCGGACTTTACGATTACGGAAGGAACTGCAGGCGGCGTCGGATTTACGGCCATTACAGTTGCATGGCTCGCAAAAATGAATCCGGCGGGAATGTTGGTTGTATCAGTATTTATCGCGATGCTTGAGCGAGGGGCGAACGCAATTCAGACACAGTTTAAAATTCCGGCATCTGCGGCCGATCTGTTGATTGGTATTATTTTGTTCTTTATGCTCGGATGTGAGTTTTTTATCACATATAAGTTGATCGGAAGAGGAAAGGAGGAACATCATGCTTAATACGTTGAATGGATTATTTATTGCGGCAGTATTGGCCGGAACGCCGCTTCTTTTAGGAGCGCTCGGTGAAATACTGACAGAAAAATCAGGAAACTTAAATCTTGGTGTAGAGGGAATGATGTTCATGGGGGCGATCACGGGACTGGCAGGTTCGTATTATTATGAACAGGCAGTGATCGGTTCGGGCGGGAACCCGAACGGAGCGGTTTCTTCTGTCATAGCTCTTCTTACTTCTTTTGCGGCGGGTTCTCTTGGGGCACTGATCTACAGTTTTTTGACGATTACGCTCCGGGCAAATCAAAATGTAACAGGTCTGACATTAACAATTTTCGGAACCGGTTTCGGAAATTTTTTCGGAGAGTATATCGGACAGAAGGCCGGCGGTTATGTGGCGGTATCTGAAGTGACGAAGAAAGCATTTTCAGGGATTGATATCCCGGTTTTGTCAGATATCCCGGTGCTTGGTCCTCTTTTATTCCGGTATAACTGGGTCGTTTATTTTGCAATCGCGGCAGCGCTTTTTATGACATGGTTTTTTAATCGTACAAGAGTGGGACTGAATCTTCGTGCTGTCGGGGAAGATCCGGCAACTGCGGATGCGGCGGGTATCAATACGACGGTATATAAATATATGGCGACTGTGATCGGCGGAGGGATCTGCGGAATCGGTGGTATGTATATGAGCATGGTTACAACATCAGGCGTATGGGTGCATAACTGTGTCAGCGGGTATGGATGGCTTGCGGTAGCGCTTGTTATTTTTGCAACATGGAGTCCTGCAAGAGGAATGCTTGTGGCGCTTGTATTCGGCGGTCTTACGATCATGCGTATGTATATTAATATTCCCGGACTTCCGGCTCAGATTTATGATATGTTCCCGTACATTGCTACGATACTTGTTCTTGTGATCACAAGTATGCGCAGAAGTAAGGAGCATGCACAGCCAAAGAGCTGCGGACTGAATTATTTCCGCGAGGAAAGATAAAGGGATTCGTATATGAATATTTTATTCAGCTATGCATAGTGATTTCCGATGACGGTAATGGGTTTTGATATGTTTTCGGAAAAGTGCATAGCTGAATTTTTGTATAAGCGACGGGTCAAAGTCGGGGTGTGACCGAGATCTTGGCGAATGTTTATAATACCGGAATGTGCTTTTGGAACTTCCGGTAATTGTTTTATGTACGGTTGTTCTGGCTGTGGAAGCTGCGCAATGATAACTGTCATGGGATTGTGGGAGGCATAGAAATATGATATCCTAAATGAAAATTTATTGTATGAAGGCTGATCGGCATTTTGGGGTTATACCGTGCTGAAAAATATTCGGATATATTATTCGCAAAAATAGTGTTGACAATTTAAAGAGGGTATAATACTATAATAGCAGAAGCGAACAACTGTTCGATACTAAAAATCGTTATACAGAAGGAGATATTTTATTATGGCGGGAAATGATGAAAAGAAAAAAGCGCTGGATGCGGCGATAGCAAAACTTGAGAAGGATTTTGGAAAGGGCGCGGTGATGAAACTCGGAGAATCAGGAGCTCATGTTGCGGTAGAGACAGTTCCTACAGGCTGTTTGAGTCTTGATATTGCGCTTGGATTGGGCGGAGTTCCGAAAGGACGCGTGATTGAAGTTTACGGACCTGAGTCCAGCGGTAAGACAACGGTTGCGCTTCATATGATTGCGGAAGTGCAGAAACGCGGCGGTATTGCGGGATTTATTGATGCGGAACATGCGTTGGATCCGGTCTATGCAAAGAATATAGGAGTGGATATTGACGAACTATATATTTCCCAACCGGACAGCGGTGATCAGGCTTTGGAGATTGCAGAGACGATGGCACGTTCCGGCGCAATCGACATTATCGTTGTAGACTCTGTTGCGGCTCTTGTGCCGAGACAGGAGATTGAAGGAGATATGGGAGACAGTCATGTGGGACTTCAAGCGCGATTGATGTCACAGGCACTTAGGAAACTGACTCCGGTTATCAGTAAGTCGAACTGTATTGTGATTTTTATCAATCAGCTGAGAGAAAAAGTCGGGGTCATGTTCGGAAATCCGGAGACGACAACCGGAGGAAGGGCGCTTAAGTTTTATGCGTCTGTCCGAATGGATGTCAGAAAAACAGAGACTCTGAAACAAAGCGGAGAGATGGTCGGAAACCATACCCGTATTAAGATTGTGAAAAATAAGATAGCTCCGCCGTTTAAGGAGGCGGAATTTGACATTATGTTCGGAAAAGGAATTTCAAAAGAAGGAGATATCCTTGATCTGGCTACTAAGTTAGATCTTGTTAAAAAGAGTGGAGCATGGTATGCATATGAAGGCGATAAGATCGGACAGGGCCGGGAAAATGCAAAGACATATCTGTCTGCTCATCCGGAAATAATGGAAGAGTTGGAAAAGAAAGTAAGAGAACATTATCAACTTGGGACAGATTCTTCGGAAAAAGATGAGAAAGAAGTGAAAAAGGAAAAAGAACAAAAAGGGAAAAGTGACGATCTTGCATTAAAAGGTGATGAAAAATAATGATAGTCACTAAAATAGAGCCATGTACAAAAACGAAGTTTAAAATTTATATAGATGAGACATTTAAGTTTGTACTTTATAAAGGAGAGGTTTCCCGTTTCGGAATTCGGATCGGGGAAGAAATCCCGCCGGAAACAGAAGAAAAGATCCGAACGGAAGTGCTTTTGAAGAGGGCGAAGCTTAGGGCGATGCATCTTCTCGAGGATATGGACCGAACAGAGTCTGCCCTTCGCGAAAAACTTCGTCAGGGTCTGTATCCGTCTGACGTGACAGAGGCGGCGATTGAATATGTAAAGTCATTCGGTTATCTTGATGATGTCCGGTATGCGGAAAACTTCGTGAGGAGCAGGCAGAATGTGAAGAGTAAAAAAGAAATCGGCACGGCGCTGCTGCAGAAAGGGATTTCGTCGGAAATAGCAAAGCGCGCTATGGAAATCTGCTATGAAGAAATGGGAGAAGAAGAGGCAATCCGCAAAATTTTAAGAAAAAAAAAGTTTGATCCGAATAAGGCGGAAGAAGCTCAAATGCAGAAAATATACGGCTATCTGGGGCGCAAAGGATTTCGTTATGATACAGTCCGTCAAGTGATACAAAATTATAATGACGATGCTTGACATTGTTGTGAAAACAGTATAAAATTTAACTGTTGTATTTAAGTAATATGTACAATGAAAATTTAATAAGGAGGTGCTCCTGTGCAAGTAGATTTAGTGATCGCTATTATACTTGCTGCGGCACTCGCTTTGATAGTTGGGATGGTTTCTCGATTTCTCACAATTTCCGGTTTGAAAAAAAATGCAGAAAGTAAAATCGGAAATGCAGAGGCAAAAGCAAGAGAAATCATCGATGATGCTGTGAAAACTGCTGAAACAACGAAAAAGGAAGCTCTTCTCGAAGTGAAAGAAGAATCGATCAAGACAAAGAATGATCTTGAGAAGGAGACAAAAGAAAGAAGAGCGGAATTGCAGCGCTATGAAAAAAGAGTGCTGGCAAAAGAAGAGGCAGTTGATAAGCGTTCTGATGTGTTAGAACATCGGGAGTCGAAGCTTACGGCGAAAGAAGACCAGCTTCGTCAGCGGGAAGCCAAGGTAGAAGAGCTGAATCAGAAACGTGTGCAGGAACTAGAACGAATCTCAGGACTTACCTCCGAACAGGCAAAAGAATATCTGTTGAAAACTGTTGAAGAAGATGTTAAGCATGACACCGCAAAAATGGTCAGAGAATTGGAAACACAGGCGAAAGAAGAAGCAGACAAGAAAGCAAAAGAATATGTTGTCAATGCAATTCAGAGATGTGCGGCAGACCATGTTGCGGAAACGACAATTTCCGTTGTGCAGCTTCCGAGCGATGAAATGAAAGGTCGTATTATCGGTCGTGAAGGAAGAAATATCCGAACACTTGAAACATTGACCGGTGTGGAACTGATTATTGATGATACACCGGAAGCGGTTGTTTTATCGGGATTTGATCCCATCCGCCGTGAAGTTGCAAGAATTGCACTTGAACGTTTGATCGTAGACGGACGTATTCATCCGGCGAGAATTGAAGAAATGGTAGAAAAAGCGCAGAAAGAAGTCGATACAATGATCAGAGAAGAAGGAGAAGCGGCAGCGTTAGAAGTAGGCGTGCCGGGAATTCATCCGGAGTTGATCAGACTTCTCGGTCGTATGAAGTTTAGAACAAGCTATGGACAGAATGCGTTGAAGCATTCGATTGAAGTGGCTCAGTTGTCGGGACTTCTTGCGGGCGAAATCGGTATAGATGTCAGAATGGCGAAACGTGCCGGACTTCTGCATGATATAGGAAAATCTATCGACCATGATGTAGAAGGGTCACATATTCAAATCGGTGTGGATCTTTGTAGGAAATATAAAGAATCCTCAACCGTAATTAACGCGGTGGAATCGCATCACGGAGATGTTGAGCCGCAGACATTGATCGCATGTGTAGTGCAGGCAGCCGATACGATTTCGGCAGCAAGACCGGGTGCAAGACGCGAGACGATCGAAACATACACCAACAGATTGAAACAGTTAGAAGAGATTACCAACCAGTTTAAAGGGGTGGATAAATCTTTTGCCATTCAGGCGGGCAGAGAGATTCGAGTTATGGTAGTTCCAGAGCAGGTATCTGATGATGATATGGTGCTTATGGCAAGGGATATTGCAAAACAAATTGAATTTGAACTTGAGTATCCCGGACAGATTAAAGTCAATGTAATCCGTGAATCACGGGCAACAGATTATGCGAAATAGCAATGAATCATAACAGCAGACGAAAGACCAGCCCTTGTCGAAAGACGAGGGCTTTCTTTTATTAAAATATGTTGATTGCTGAGAGGATACGGGGAAGGAGAAAGACGATGAGTGAACAGATTAAACGTGTGAACAGAGAATTGAAATTTAAAGGAACGATTATTGATTTCTATCAAGATACAATGGAAATTAATGGGGATCATACAGTTGTATGGGATTTTATCAAGCACAAAGGAGCTGCGGCAGTAGTTCCGGTCACTGAAGATGGAAAGATACTTATGGTACGTCAGTATCGAAATGCACTTGAGAGATATACTTTGGAGATACCGGCAGGGGCTCTGGATGAGGAAGGAGAGCCGGGGTTTAAATGTGCTGCTCGGGAATTGGAAGAAGAAACAGGTTATAAAAGTGAGGAATTGGAATGGCTGATCACCTTGAGGACAACGGTTGCTTTTTGCAATGAGAAGATCGAGGTGTATGTGGCGAAAAATTTAATCCCTTCAAAACAGCATTTAGATGAGGATGAATTTATTGATCTGAAAGCATATTCTCTTGATGAATTAAAAGAAAAAATATTTACAGGAGAGATTGAAGATGCAAAAACAGTTGCATCATTAATGGCATATGCAGTAAAATACGAAGCCTGAAAATGATGTAAGAAACGGATCGTGAAAAGTGATAATGAAAAAATTCCGGCATATAATGAAATATCAATAAAAAGTAAAGTGCAGAATGGCAAAAGGATCAGCAACTGCGCGATACAGGGAGGAATAATGAAGGTATTTCATGTGAAAAAGCAGTTAGCGGCTTTGTTTATGCCGGGATTTTTAATTGGAATTATTTATGTCAATTTTCTTGCTAAAAAATATGTGGCAGCTCCGGATCTGTTCAGTGAATATTTTTTGGATCAATTCAGGGGTGTGCAGATAGACGAAAAAGAATATTTATGGTATCTGCTTCGCATTCGCTGCGTTCCGTTTTTTATGCTTTCAGGGTTGGCTCTTACGAAGTTGAAAAAAGTAAGCGCCGGGCTATTTCTTGGGTGGACAGGCATATCTGTGGGGGTGCTTGTTTCGCTGGCGGCATCGAACTTGGGAATGAAAGGCTGTCTCTTGTGTCTTATAGGTGTTTCTCCACAGTTTCTTTTCTATATTCCTGCGTATTTTATGATCCTGAAATATTGTTATGAGTCAGAAGATGGCAGATGGAACAGACAGAAAACAATTTTTGTCGGTTTGATGATGAGTTTAGGAATTATTACCGAATTATATGTGAATCCTGTATTAGTGAAGTTGTTCTTGAATTATGTGTAGTTGTCTATAGACTATGTGCTGCGCACATAGTCTATAGATCTTTTGCTCCTTTTCGGAGATGAAAAAATAAAATAATAACGGCGATTCCGAAAACAAGAAACTGACTGGTTAAAAGTCCGATCAGATAACCGTATATTCCAAACTTGGGGATTGCAAAAAATACTCCGGCAATACGAACAAGAAGACCGGCAGTGTTGACGAGAAGTGTGCAGAATGTTTTCCCAAGTCCGTTAATTATGCTTGTAAGGGCGGTATTTGTGTAAAGAAACGGGCAGATCCATGAAAGTGTTAAAATGAAACTTCCGGCAGCAGAACTATGGAACAAAACTCTTCCGAGAAAGTTTCCGAAAATCAGAAAAAACAGACAGCATCCAAGGCCTAAAATGAAACAGCTTCCTACAGATTGTTTCAATAAACGAATGATTCGTCTGTTATCATCAGATGCCTGGGCAGCGCTGACGGCAGGCATAAGCACTGTTCCGATAGAAGTTGTGAGCGCCGAAGGAAAAAGGATGCATGGCAGAGCCATTCCTGTCAATACTCCGTAAAGGCGAAGCGCTTCCGAAGAAGTCATTCCGTAGATTTTTAAAAAAGTCGGGATGGAGGCCGCCTCAATGCTTTGGAGTAAAGTAACTGCCGTTCGATTTGCTGTAAGAGGAACAGATAAAGCGGACAGTTTTCTGAAAGTTTTTGAAATGGAAGAAATCGAAGCGGCATAACAAAGCTGCTTTTGCCGATTCAGCATCTGTATCGAAAAAAGTGCGGCAGCCGTCTCGCCTGCGGCAATGCCGGCGGCGGCAAGTTTGACAGAAGGGATTTCCCCGGTTTTTTTAACAAAGAGAAAAAGCAGGACGACGAAAAGAATTCGAGCAGATTGTTCGATAAGCTGTGACAGGGCAGGAATTTTTGTCTGCTGAAGCCCTAAACTGTATCCGCAGATACAACTATGTATTGCGGCGAACGGTAATGCATAAGAGACGATAAGAAGGAGATTTTCACACCTGGCATCTCCTAAAAAAGTTGTTGCTATATAAAAGGCGTTTTTTTGGAGAAAATATAATTCTATAAGTGAGAGAAAGAGTGTGAAGCCAAGAGAAACTGCAAGAATGTTTCCGGCTTCTTTTTGCCGTTCAATATGCGGGGAGGATGAACTGGCGGCAGAGTAAGTAACAACAGATGACATTTTTTCTGCGACCATGTGTGAGACGGCGGTTTGAATCCCGAATGTGCTGACTGACAGACAAAGTGCATAGACCGGGAAAATGAGCTGATATAAACCGACGTTTTCTTCTCCGAAAGCATGACTTAAAAAAATACGAAAGAAGAATCCCATAATGCGAGTGATCAATCCGGCGGCAGTTAAAACGGCGGCGCCGCGAAATAAATTGCGGGAAGAAAAGGAGCGGAATTTGTCAGAACGGAATAACATAAAATCACCTCGATTTGTAACAACAGACATATACTTGTTAAAACATATGTCATAAGGAGACTTGACAGAACCGGGGATGAATGCTATGCTACAAAAGAAATCCCTAGTAAAATACTGGGGAATCCATTCTGCAATATTAAGAATAAAGAAATAGAGTATTTTTATTAAGGAACGGAGCGTGAGAAAGTGAAGTTATCTACAAAAGGAAGGTATGGACTTCGTGCGTTGATCGATCTGGCGCAAAATGGAGGTGAACAGCCGGTATCTATTACAAGTATTTCAACAAGACAAGATATCTCGGAACGATATCTTGAGCAGTTGATGTCTATGCTGAAAAAAGCGGGGATTGTAAGAAGTGTAAGAGGAGCCGGAGGCGGATATGTGCTTGTAAAAAGACTGGAAGATATTTCTGTGGGAGATGTGCTTCGCGCATTGGAAGGCAGTCTTGAGCCGGTGGACTGCGCGGGTCTTGAACCAAATGGAGGATGCAGTGTTTCGGACAGCTGCGTGACAAAATATGTTTGGAAGAAAATTAACGACAGTATTAACCAGACGGTAGATGAGATTAAACTTGATCAACTCGTAAAAGAAAACGGAAAAAACTGTAGAAACTGATTACAGTTTATTTAATGAAGAGATGGAGGAAAAAAGATGGATAAACTGATATATCTTGATAATGCGGCTACGACAAAAACTTCACCTGAAGTTGTGGAAGCAATGCTGCCTTATTTTACAGAACATTATGGGAATCCGTCCAGTATATATTCGTTTGCGGCGGCAAATAAGGAAGTGATTTCAAAACAAAGAGAGACGATCGCAGGTGTGATCGGAGCAAAGGAAAATGAGATTTATTTTACGGCGGGAGGAACGGAAGCCGACAACTGGGCATTGACGGCGACAGCAGAGGCGTATGGCGCAAAAGGAAAGCATATTATTACGACGAAGATTGAACATCATGCCGTTTTGCATACATGTGAATATCTTCAAAAGCGAGGGTATGAGGTTACTTATCTCGATGTGGATGAATATGGAGTTGTAGATCCGAAGTCGGTAGAGGCGGCGATCAGACCGGATACGATATTGATCTCGGTCATGTTTGCGAACAATGAGATCGGTACGGTAGAGCCGATAAAAGAGATCGGCGCGATCGCTCATGAAAAAGGAATTTTGTTTCACACGGACGCCGTACAGGCGTTTTGTCAGATACCGATCGATGTCGATGAATGTCATATAGATATGCTCAGCGCCAGCGGACATAAATTAAACGGTCCGAAGGGAATTGGATTTTTATACATCAGAAAAGGAGTCAAAATCCGCTCGTTGATCCACGGAGGAGCACAGGAGAGGAGACGTCGTGCAGGAACTGAAAATGTTCCAGGAATCGTCGGTTTCGGGAAAGCAGTTGAAATAGCTGCAGCGTCTATGGAAAGAAGAATGGAAAAAGAAAGTCAGCTTCGGGATTATTTGATCGAAAAGATTGAAAAAGAGATACCATACTGCAGATTAAACGGCGACAGAGAAAGGCGTCTTCCGAATAATGTGAATTTCAGTTTTCAATATATAGAAGGCGAGTCGCTTCTTATCATGCTCGACATGAAAGGCATCTGCGCTTCCAGCGGATCTGCGTGTACATCGGGATCGCTGGATCCTTCACATGTTCTTTTGGCAATCGGGCTTCCTCATGAAATTGCACACGGATCTTTGCGTCTGACGCTTGGAGACGATACGACAAAAGAAGATCTGGATTATGTGACGACCTGTTTGAAAGAGATAGTAGCTCGACTAAGAAGCATGTCTCCTCTTTATGAAGATTTTTTGAAAAAACAAAAAAATAAGTAAAGGAACAGGGAAAAGAAATTGACTTAAGTCAAAAGAAAAATATCGTTTGAATAAGCGGAAACAGAGAATAGGAGGAATTTATTTATGTATACAGAAAAAGTAATGGATCATTTTCAGCATCCGAGAAACGTAGGAGAACTTGAAAACGCCAGCGGCGTCGGAACAGTGGGAAATGCAAAATGTGGAGATATCATGAGAATTTATCTTGACATTGATGAAAACCAGATTATTCGGGATGTGAAGTTTAAAACTTTTGGATGTGGGGCGGCTGTAGCAACAAGCAGTATGGCGACAGAACTTGTAAAAGGGAAAAATATTCAGGAGGCAATGAAAGTAACAAACAAAGCTGTGATGGAGGCTCTTGATGGTCTTCCGCCGGTAAAAGTACATTGTTCGTTGCTGGCAGAGGAAGCAATTCATGCGGCGCTTTGGGATTATGCTGAAAAGAACGGGATCAAGATTGAAGGGCTGGAAAAACCAAAGACAGATATTCATGAGGACGAGGAAGAAGAGGAATATTAATGAAGAAAGTGGTTGTAGGAATGTCAGGAGGCGTGGATTCGTCTGTGGCGGCATATCTGCTGAAAGAACAAGGCTATGATGTGATCGGCGTTACGATGCAGATCTGGCAGGAAGAAGACGTCTGTACAGTAGAAGAAAACGGAGGCTGCTGCGGGTTAAGCGCTGTTGAAGATGCGAGGAGAGTTGCAGCGGCATTGGGCATTCCTTATTATGTGATGAATTTCAGAGAGGAATTCCAAAAAAATGTAATCGACTATTTTGCAGATTCTTATGTGAACGGCCAGACGCCGAATCCGTGTATTGCATGCAACCGTTATGTGAAATGGGAAGCGCTTCTTAAGCGCAGCATCTCGATCGGAGCAGATTTTATTGCGACAGGGCACTATGCAAGAGTTGAGCAGCTTTCAAACGGGAGATATGCTCTGCGGCGTTCGGCAACTGCTGCAAAAGATCAGACTTATGCATTATATAATCTGACGCAGGAACAGTTGAAACGAACGTTGATGCCGGTAGGAGAATATACAAAAGAAGAAGTTCGGGTAATTGCGGAAAAGATCGGACTGCTCGTTGCGGACAAGCCGGACAGTCAGGATATATGTTTTGTACAGGATGGAAACTATGCTGCTTTTATAGAAGAACATACAGGGAAGAAAGCTTCGGAAGGAAACTTTGTTACATCGGATGGAACTGTCATAGGGAGGCATAAAGGGATTATCCATTATACGGTCGGTCAGAGAAAGGGACTTGGTCTGGCACTTGGATATCCGGCATTTGTTCTTGAAATCCGTCCGGAAACGAATGAGGTCGTTATCGGAACTTATGAAGAATCTCTGACAACGGTTGTCCGTGCAAAACAGCTGAACTTTATGTCGGTAGAAGATCTAAAAGAACCGCTGCGTGTGTTTGCGAAGATCAGGTACAATCACAAAGGCGCGTGGTGTACGGTCGAGCGGACGAAAGAAGATGAAGTAACTTGCTGTTTTGAGGAGCCGCAGCGCGCGGTGACACCCGGTCAGGCGATTGTATTTTATGACGGCGAGTATGTACTTGGCGGCGGTACGATTTTGTGAGAGGTGTGAGAGGATGCCTAAACGATTAAAAGAAACAATGATACGATCTGATTTTCATATGCATACCGCATTTTCAACGGACAGTGAAGAGGCTGTTGAAAGTATGTTGAACCGGGCTGTTGAAAGAGGGCTCTATTCGGTTTGCATCACAGATCATATGGATGCGGATTACCCGCCGGATGACGAAATGGGAGAAAGTGCATTCCGGTTGGATACGGAAAACTACTTTCCGTTTCTTTTAAAAAAGAAAAAAGAGTATGAAGAACGGATTCAGGTGCGTATCGGAATTGAATTAGGACTTCAAAAGCATCTGGGGACAAGATATGAGACGTTGATCGAGAAGTATCCGTTCGATTTTGTGATCGGCTCTATGCATCTTGTCTGTGGGGAAGACCCTTATACCGGAAAGGTCTTTGAAGAGCTGGGAGATGCACAGGTATACAGGAGGATGTTCTGTGAAACGTTGGAATGCATTCGGAAAATAAAATGTTTCGATGTGCTCGGTCATTTGGATTATGTGGTTCGATATGGAAAGCATCAGGCGGAGGCGTATTCTTATGAAAAGTTTTCTGATGAGATTGACATGATATTAAGAGAATTGATCTCGTCAGGAAAAGGTCTGGAATTGAACATGGCAGGAATAAAGTATGGTCTTGGATTTGCTCATCCGCATCCGAGTGTGCTTCGCCGATATAAAGAGCTGGGAGGAGAGATCATCACCGTGGGATCTGATGCTCATAAAGCAGAGCATATCGGATATGAATTTGAGATCGCGGGCGAACTTCTGAAATCCTGTGGTTTTCGATATTATACAGAATTTGAGAATCGTAAGGCTGTTTTTCGACGGATTCCATAAAAATGTATTTAGGACTTGAATTTTTGTTCCTGTTTTAGTACAATTATGCTAGTTGATGAATTCTTAACAATGTTTACTTTGCGGGGGTTCATTTGCATAACTGGAAACAGTTAAATATTTTTCAAACTTTTAGGAGGAATTAATCATGGCAGTAAAAGTAGCGATTAATGGATTTGGACGTATTGGACGTCTTGCTTTCAGACAGATGTTCGGAGCAGAGGGATTTGAGATCGTAGCAATCAATGACCTGACATCCCCGAAAATGCTTGCTCACTTACTGAAATATGACTCAACACAGGGCAAATATGCACTGGCAGATAAAGTTGAGGCTGGAGAGGATTCTATCATCGTTGATGGAAAAGAAATTAAAATCTACGCAAAAGCAAACGCAGCAGAACTTCCGTGGGGAGAAATCGGCGTTGACGTAGTTCTGGAGTGTACAGGATTCTACACATCTAAAGCAAAAGCACAGGCTCACATCGATGCAGGCGCTAAAAAAGTTGTTATTTCCGCTCCGGCAGGAAATGACCTTCCGACAATCGTATATAACGTAAACCACGAGCAGCTTACAAAAGATGACAACATCATCTCAGCAGCTTCCTGTACAACAAACTGCTTGGCTCCGATGGCAAAAGCACTGAACGATCTTGCACCGATCAAATCCGGTATCATGTGCACAATCCACGCTTACACAGGTGATCAGATGACACTTGACGGACCGCAGAGAAAAGGCGATCTGAGAAGATCTCGTGCAGCAGCTTGCAACATCGTGCCGAACAGCACAGGTGCAGCAAAAGCAATCGGTCTTGTTATTCCGGAACTGAACGGAAAACTGATCGGTTCTGCTCAGCGTGTTCCGACTCCGACAGGATCTACAACAATTCTTACAGCAGTTGTAGAAGGCGAAGTAACAGTTGATCAGATCAACGCAGCTATGAAAGCAGCAGCAAACGAGTCTTACGGATACAATACAGATGAGATCGTATCCAGCGATATCGTAGGTATGTCTTACGGATCACTCTTTGATGCTACTCAGACAATGGCACTTCCGACTGGCGACGGAACAACAGAAGTTCAGGTTGTTTCATGGTATGACAACGAGAACTCTTACACAAGCCAGATGGTAAGAACAATCAAATACTTCGGAAAACTGCTTGAGGCTTAATTCATTTTAAAGTAATGGATTATTTTGGCGGACAGGCAGTGTCGCGCCGAACAGTTATGAAAATGACTCACAACGGGGTCCGGTCTTATTGTAGGACCGGACTCCGTTTTGTTATGAATCTTCAGAAAAATATTCAGGAGGCAATGATAATGGCAGCTCTTAATAAAAAATCAGTAGATGATATTAATGTAAAGGGACAGAGAGTCCTTGTAAGATGTGACTTTAACGTTCCGCTGATCGACGGTAAGATTACAGATGAAAATCGTATCGTGGCAGCTCTTCCTACAATTAAAAAATTGATTGCGGATGGAGGAAAAGTAATCCTTTGTTCTCACCTCGGAAAGCCGAAGGGTGAGCCGAAACCGGAACTTTCTCTTGCACCGGTGGCAGTAAGACTGGCTGAACTTCTCGGACAGGATGTGAAATTCGCAGCCGATCCGGAAGTAGTAGGAGAAAATGCAAAAGCGGCAGTGGAAGCGATGAAGGACGGCGACGTAGTCCTTCTTGAGAATACACGTTACAGAGCAGAAGAGACAAAGAACGGAGAGGCATTCAGCAAAGAACTGGCTTCTCTTTGTGATGTATTTGTAAATGATGCGTTTGGTACGGCTCACAGAGCACACTGTTCAAACGTAGGAGTTACAGAGTATGTTGATACGGCAGTTGTCGGATATCTTATGCAAAAAGAGATCGACTTCCTTGGAAATGCAGTAGAGAACCCGGAAAGACCGTTTGTTGCGATCCTTGGCGGTGCGAAAGTTTCCAGCAAAATCTCAGTTATCAATAACCTGCTTGACAAAGTAGACACATTGATTATCGGAGGAGGAATGAGTTATACATTTACAAAGGCTCAGGGCGGAAGTGTAGGAGCATCTCTTCTTGAGGAAGACTATCTTCAGTATGCACTTGATATGATCAAGAAAGCTGAGGAAAAAGGAGTAAAACTTCTTCTTCCGGTTGACACGATCGTAGCAGATGAATTTTCAAACGATGCAAATACGAAAGTTGTTTCACGTGATGCGATTCCGGACGGATGGATGGGTCTGGATATCGGACCGGAGACGGCAAAAATCTTTGCAGAGGCAGTGAAATCTGCGAAAACAGTTGTTTGGAACGGACCGATGGGATGCTTCGAGATGCCTAAATTTGCAGAAGGAACAAAAGTTGTTGCAGAAGCTCTCGCAAATACAGAGGCTGTTACGATCATCGGAGGCGGTGATTCGGCAGCGGCTGTAAATCAGCTTGGATTCGGCGATAAGATGACACATATTTCTACAGGCGGCGGCGCTTCTCTGGAATTCCTTGAAGGAAAAGAACTTCCGGGTGTAGCGGCAGCTAATGATAAATAAATGAAAGTGGTCTAGAAGAAGGAGAATATGGAAATGGCAAGAAGAAAAATTATCGCAGGTAACTGGAAAATGAACAAAACTCCGAGCGAAGCAGTTGCTCTTGTAGAAGAACTGAAACCGCTTGTAGCAAACGACGCCGTAGACGTTGTATTTTGTGTTCCGGCAATCGATATCGTACCGGTTGTTGAAGCTGTGAAAGGAACAAACATTCAGGTTGGTGCTGAGAATATGTATTTTGAAGAGAGCGGAGCTTATACAGGCGAAATCTCTCCGGCTATGCTTGTAGATGCAGGTGTAAAATATGTCGTTCTCGGACATTCTGAGAGAAGAGATTATTTCGGTGAGACAAACGAAGACGTAAATAAGAAAGTATTGAAAGCATTAGAGCATGGTATCACACCAATCATGTGCTGCGGTGAATCTCTGGAGCAGAGAGAGCAGGGTGTGACAATGGATTTCATTCGTCAGCAGGTGAAAGTAGGTCTTCAGAATGTTACATCCGAGCAGGCAAAAACGATGGTTATTGCTTATGAGCCGATTTGGGCGATCGGAACAGGAAAGACAGCTACAACGGAACAGGCAGAGGAAGTTTGTAAAGCAATCCGTGAGTGTGTTGCAGAAGTGTATGATGATGCAACGGCAGAGGAAATCCGTATTCAGTACGGCGGTTCTGTGAATGCAGGAAACGCAGCAGAGCTGTTTGCACAGGCTGACATAGACGGAGGTCTTGTAGGAGGAGCTTCTTTGAAAGCTGATTTCGGAAAAATCGTAAATTACTAATTTTTATCGAATATTTTGTAAAATAAATACGAGATCGATTTTATAAACAGACCGGACAGGTGCACAAATGCGTCAGTCCGGTCTGTTCATGCTTGCAAAACAAAGAAAAAAAAGGTACAATAAATAGCGGAATGAAAAGTACAAATGTATAGTTAAAGGAGATATGGATATGAGTAAAAAACCAACCGTATTGATGATATTAGATGGATATGGCTTGAGAGCCGATGATAAGGGTAATGCTGTAGCAGAAGGAAAAACTCCGGTAATGGACAAGCTGATGACAGAATGCCCATTCGTAAAAGGAAATGCAAGCGGAATGGCAGTCGGACTTCCGGAAGGACAGATGGGAAATTCAGAAGTCGGACATTTGAATATGGGAGCTGGACGAATTGTATATCAAGACTTGACAAAAATCACAAAGTCAATTCAGGATGGAGATTTCTTTGAGAATAAAGCGCTTCTTGCAGCATGTGAAAATGTAAAGAAAAACGATTCTGCTCTTCACATGATGGGACTTGTATCTGACGGCGGAGTTCACAGTCACAATACTCATATTTACGGTTTGCTTGAGCTGGCGAAAAAACAGGGAATCGAGAAAGTTTATGTACATTGTTTCCTTGATGGAAGAGATACGCCTCCGGCATCGGGAAAAGATTATGTGGCAGAACTGGAAGCTAAGATGAAGGAAATCGGTGTCGGTGAAGTGGCATCTGTATCAGGTCGTTATTATGCGATGGATCGTGACAACCGTTGGGATCGTGTGGAAAAAGCATATAATGCCTTGGTGAAAGGCGAAGGAGTTGAAGCGGCATCGGCGCTTGAAGGAATTCAGGCATCTTATGACAACGAGAAAACTGACGAGTTTGTGGAACCGTTTGTAGTGATGAAAGACGGCGCTCCGACAGCGACAGTAAAAGACGGGGATTCTATGATCTTCTTCAATTTCAGACCGGATCGCGCGAGAGAGATCACAAGAACATTCTGCGACGATCAGTTCGACGGTTTTGAACGAGGAGAACGGGTGAAAACAACGTATGTATGTTTTACAGAATACGATGTTACGATCGAAAATAAACTGGTTGCTTTTGTAAAAGAAGAGATTACAAACACATTTGGCGAGTTTCTTGCAGCAAAGGGTCTGAAACAGGCTCGTATTGCAGAGACGGAAAAATATGCGCATGTGACCTTTTTCTTCAACGGCGGGGTAGAAGAGCCGAATGAAGGAGAAGACAGAATACTTGTAAAATCTCCGAAAGTTGCAACATATGATTTGAAACCGGAGATGAGTGCGTATGAAGTAAGCGATAAGCTTGTTGATGCAATCAAGTCTGATAAATATGACGTTATTATTATAAATTATGCAAATCCGGATATGGTTGGACATACAGGTGTTGAGCCGGCAGCTATCAAAGCGATAGAAGCTGTTGACGAATGCGTCGGAAGAGCGGTTGAAGCTGTGAAAGAAGTGAATGGTCAGATGTTTATCTGCGCGGATCACGGAAATGCAGAGCAGTTGATTGACGAAGAGACAGGAGAGCCGTTTACGGCACACACAACAAATCCTGTACCGTTTATTCTTGTAAATGCAGATCCGTCTTATAAGCTCAGAGAGGGAGGATGTCTTGCGGATATTGCTCCTACATTGATTGAACTCATGGGAATGGAGCAGCCGAAAGAGATGACGGGAAAATCTCTTCTTTTGAAATAAAAATTTAGCGAATTCGTTTTATATACGAACAGACCTCGAAGATTCGGGGTCTTTCGTTTATGTAGAGCAATAATGGAACTTTATATATAAAGCAGCCGTAAAGGAGTAATAAAATTATGCGGGAAAAGCTGACAAAGAGCGATGTAGAGAAAATTCGGGAAGAGATTGAACATCGGAAATTGGTAGAAAGAAAAGAATTGATTGAAGCGGTAAAAGAAGCGCGTTCTCATGGAGATTTAAGTGAAAATTTTGAATATCATGCGGCAAAAAAAGAAAAAAACAGAAATGAAAGTCGAATCCATTATCTGGAAAGAATGTTAAAAACTGCGGTGATCGTAGAAGATGAATCTAAAGAAGATGAAATCGGACTTAATAATACGGTAGAGGTGTACTGTGAAGATGATGAAGAAGTGGAGACGTACCGGATTGTAACATCAGTCAGAGGAAGTTCCCTGAATGGTCTTGTAAGTATTGAATCGCCGCTTGGAAAAGCTCTTCTTGGACATAAAGAAGGAGATCGTGTTTTTATAAAAGTAAATGATGATTTCGGATATTATGTTATTGTGAAAAAAGTAATCAAGACGCAAAGTGAAGATGAGGATCACATCCGAAGTTTTTAAACTTTTTTTGGATGAGGGGAAAAAGGATAATAAGCATTTTTTAGAATTTTTTAGAATATGGAAAACATCAATAAAATTGATTTTCAGAGGGAAAAAGAATGAAATACAAGACGATATTTTTTGACTTGGACGGAACAATTACGGATTCCGCGCCGGGAATCATGAATAGTATTAAATATGCACTTGAGAAAAATCATCTTCCGATGCTTTCGGAAGAGCAACTCCGAAGCTTTATCGGACCGCCGCTGCGCGGACAGTTTTGTAAAGTTTGTGGTCTTGCGGATGAAGAAAGTGCGAGGATGGTTGAAGATTATAGAGAGTATTACCGTGACAAAGGGATTTTTGGAAATAATGTATATGACGGCGTGATCGAGATGTTGGAAAAACTGAGAAAAAAAGGATTTCGTTTAGCGATTGCAACATCAAAACCGGAGATGTTTGCAAAGCAGATTGCGGATTATTTTGGGTTTTCCAAATATTTTGACTTTATCGGCGGAGCCTGTATGAATGAAAGCAGGACAGATAAATATGAAGTGATAGAATATGTGATTGAGAGCTGTAACATTACAGACAGAAATGAAGTAGTCATGGTAGGGGATCGCTCTCATGATATGATCGGAGCAAAGAAAGCGGGACTGCACAGTATAGGCGTGTTGTATGGATATGGATCGAAAGAAGAATTGGAACAGTCGGGAGCGGAAATGTTAGTGGAAGTGCCGGAACAGATTGTCTCCTTGATGGAAGTTTGATTAAAACACTACATGTTGTATATAAGAGGAACAGATGATTTTTTAATAAAACGGCAGAGATGCGGGAGGTAAAACGATTTCCTACATCTCTGCCGTTTTTCGAGCTCTGTAATATTGTTTACATTGACTGATTTTCTTTTTCCATATTTTTAAAGGCAGTGGAAAGCATCAGTTTAATTCGGTTTAATTGGTTCACTTCGCTTGCGCCGGGATCGAAATCAATGGCGACAATATTTGACTGCGGATGGAGCCGGCGAAGTTCTTTGATCACACCTTTTCCTACGACATGGTTTGGAAGACAGGCAAACGGCTGCGCGCAGATAATATTTTGAGCGCCGTTTTCAATCAGTTCAAGCATTTCTCCGGTCAGAAACCATCCTTCTCCTGTCTGATTCCCAAGCGATACGATATCAGATGCCATTTCTGCTAAATGTTCGATTTTTGCAGGAGGTGAAAAATGTTTGCTTTCTGCGAAGGCTTTTGTGGCAGGAGACCGAAACCATTCAACCGCCTGAACACCGAGACGTCCTGCAAGTGCTTTTGACTTCTTCATCCCGAGATGAGAGACTTTGAAGTTTTGGTTATAAAAACAATATTGCAAAAAGTCTGCAAGATCAGGAACAACAGCTTCTGCGCCTTCTGCCTCTAGCAGTTCAACAAGATGATTATTGGCTGCCGGCAGAAATTTCACAAGTATTTCCCCGACAATTCCGACGCGGGGTTTTTTGATATCCAATATTTCGATCGAATCAAAGTCGTGAATAATGTCCCGGCAAAGCTTTTTGAATTTGTGCCGGGAAGGATATCCTTTTGAAACAAAGTCTTTGCAGATCTTTGCCCATTTGCGATGAATCTGATCAGTTGTTCCGGGAACGGCTTCGTATGGCCGCATATGATAGACACATTTCATAAAAATATCTCCGAAGAGAGCGCCGTATACGATACGCATGATAAGGGACGGGGTCAGTTTAAATCCCGGATTTCCTTCCAGGCCGCTTAAATTCAGTGAGATGACAGGAACGTGTCCAAAGCCTGCTTTTTTCAGGGCGCGCCGTATAAATCCGATATAATTGGAAGCGCGGCATCCTCCTCCTGTTTGAGTAATGATAACTGCCACTTTGTCAAGATCGTATTTTCCGGAAAGAAGTGCTTCCATAATCTGTCCAACAACGATGAGAGAAGGGTAGCAGGCATCGTTATTTACATATTTCAGGCCTACATCAACTGCCTGTTTGTTGTCGTTAGGGAGAATCTCAAACCGATATCCGGATCCTCTAAAGGCAGCTTCGAGCATTTCAAAATGAATCGGAGACATCTGCGGACAAAGAATAGTATGTGTCGCCTTCATTTCCTTTGTAAAAGGAACTTTTTCGATTGCTGCAGAGCGGATAGTGCGCTCTGTCTTTTTTTGTTCTCTGACGCGGATAGCAGCCAGCAGAGAGCGTACACGGATACGAGCCGCCCCTAGATTATTAACTTCGTCGATCTTTAAAGTTGTATAAATTTTACCTGAATTTGTTAAGATGTCGGCAACTTGATCTGTAGTAACAGCATCAAGACCGCATCCGAAAGAGTTCAGTTGGATTAAATCAAGGTTTTCTGTTGTTTTTACATAATTTGCCGCGGCATACAAGCGAGAGTGGTACATCCACTGATCCATAACATTAAGAGGCCGTTCAACGGGATGAAGATGGGATACAGAATCTTCAGTCAGTACGGCAATATTATAGGAAAGGATCATTTCCGGAAGTCCATGATTGACTTCCGGGTCGATATGGTACGGTCTTCCGGCAAGGACGATTCCTCTGTTTCCGGTTTCGTTCAAAAACCGGATCGTTTCTTCCCCTTTGCGTCTCATATCTTCCCGGCAGGAAGCAAGTTCTGTCCATGCATCGTGTACTGCGGAATAAATCTCGTTTTTTGACAGTGAGAATTTTGATCCCAGTTCTTCAAATAACCGATAAGCAATGGTTTCTTCGTTTTTAAAAGAAAGAAACGGATGGATGAAGTCGACTTCGTTTTCGATGATCGGATCGATATTGTTTTTTATATTTTCCGGATAAGATGTAACGATCGGACAGTTGTAGTGGTTGTTGGAATCTTCAAATTCATTCCTTTCATATGGAACAGACGGATAGAAAATGTGTTCGATTCCGTTGTTGATCAGCCATTGAATATGTCCGTGAGCCAGTTTTGCCGGATAACATTCGGATTCACTTGGAATGGATTCGATACCGAGTTCGTAAATTTTTCTCGTAGAAGCAGGAGAGAGTACGACACGGAATCCGAGTTTGGTGAAAAATGTAAACCAGAATGGATAATTTTCGTACATGTTAAGTACACGGGGAATTCCGATTATTCCTCGCGTGGCATCTTCTTCGGAAAGAGGTTCATAATCAAAATACCGATGAAATTTATAGTCAAACAAGTTTGGCAGCGTATTTGTATTTTTTTCTTTTCCGAGACCTCGTTCACATCGGTTTCCGGTTATAAATTTTCGGCCGCCGCTGAAGTGATTGATCGTAAGACGACAAGTGTTTGTACATCCGCGGCATTTTGTCATAGTAGTTGAATATTCAAGGGAACGGATGTCTTCAATAGAAAGCATAGTTGTTCCTTTACATTCTCCGTAACGTTCTCTGGCAATCAATGCAGCGCCGAATGCGCCCATGATTCCGGCAATATCGGGACGGATTGCTTCGCAGTCTGCGATTTTTTCAAAGCTTCTAAGGACGGCATTGTTGTAAAATGTTCCGCCTTGAACAACAATATGTTTCCCGAGTTCGGAAGCGTCTGATACTTTGATGACTTTGAAAAGTGCGTTTTTTATGACGGAGTAAGCAAGTCCGGCAGAGATGTCCGCTACGGAAGCGCCTTCTTTTTGAGCTTGCTTTACTTTAGAGTTCATAAAAACAGTACAGCGTGTCCCTAAATCAATCGGATTTTGAGCATAAAGAGCTTCATGGGCAAAATCTTCTACCGTGTAATTTAAAGACTTTGCGAATGTTTCAATGAAAGAACCGCATCCGGAAGAACATGCTTCGTTAAGCTGCACACTATCAACTGTTTGATTTTTGATTTTGATGCATTTCATGTCCTGACCGCCGATATCGAGGATACAGTCTACATCAGGTTCAAAAAACGCGGCTGCATAATAATGGGCAACGGTTTCCACTTCGCCTTCATCTAGCATAAGGGCAGACTTGATCAGCGCTTCTCCGTATCCGGTAGAGCAGGAGTGGACGATTTCAACGTCTTCGGGAAGCTGGCGGTAAATATCCTTGATCGCGGAAATTGTTGTTCCGAGAGGATCTCCGTCATTATTGTGGTAAAAAGAGTAAAGGAGTGTTCCGTCTTCTCCGACAAGAGCAGCTTTTGTTGTTGTAGATCCCGCATCAATTCCTAAAAAAGCTTTGCCTGTATAAGTTGCCAGATCTTTGATCGGAACTTGGTGTTTGCTATGACGGGAAATGAATTTATCATAGTCTGCAGATGTTTCAAATAATGGATCAAGACGCTCTACTTCAAAGTCTAATTGAATTTTATTTTCAAGGCGTTTCTGAAGCTCGCAAAGAGCTGTCGGCGTATCCTTTTTTGAATTTAAAGCAGATCCGATCGCGGCGAACAAGTGTGAGTGGTGCGGAGCGATAATGTGTTCGTCATCTAATTTTAAAGTACGGATAAAGGTTTCGCGTAGTTCTGATAAAAAGTGAAGAGGTCCGCCGAGAAATGCAACATGTCCGCGAATTGGTTTTCCACATGCAAGTCCGCTGATTGTCTGGTTTACGACAGCCTGAAAAATAGAAGCGGCAAGATCTTCTTTGGACGCTCCTTCATTGATGAGAGGCTGAATGTCGGATTTGGCAAATACACCGCAGCGAGCCGCGATGGAGTATAGCGCTTTATAGTTCTTTGCATATTCGTTCAATCCCGAAGCGTCTGTCTGAAGAAGGGAAGCCATTTGGTCAATAAAAGAACCTGTGCCCCCTGCACAGACTCCGTTCATACGCTGTTCTACATTTCCACCTTCAAAATAGATGATTTTCGCATCCTCACCTCCGAGCTCAATCGCCACATCAGTCTGCGGTGCATAGTCTTGCAGAGCTGTTGATACGGCAATGACCTCCTGTACAAAAGGAACTCCTAGATGTTTTGCGAGAGTAAGACCTCCGCTTCCTGTAATGACAGGAGAAACCTGAATTGAACCGAGTTTGTAAAGTGCCCGTCCGAGCAAGTCGGATAATGTTTCCTGAATGTTTGCAAAATGACGTTCGTAGTCTGAAAAAAGGACTTCGTTTTCACTGTCTAAAATTGCAATTTTGACTGTGGTAGAACCGATATCAATACCGAGAGTATGTAATTTGTTTAAGTTCATTGCATTATCTCCAAACTTTAAAAAAATAATGATTTTTCGAAATATTACTATAATGAAAAGAGAACTCTGAAAAAGAAAAGAGTTCCTACCTATTAAATGTATAATACTATTATACGACGTTTTCCATTATACGACATCATTTTTGGAAATACAATCGTGATTATTATGCGGGTTTTCGCTAATAATGTCGATTTATATAGCTATTTTACATAAAGATTGTGTTAAACGTGTGAAAAGAAACAACATATGTTTGACAAACAGATATGTGAAAGTTACAATTAGATAAAAATGTTAAAAGGTGAGGTAATGATTGTTGAGCTGGTTTGACAAAATGGAAAAAAAGGTTGGGCGTTATGCCATAAGTAATTTGACTTTGTACTTGCTTATTGCATATGGAATCGGTTATATGACCAGATTTCTTATGCCGGAACTTCTTCAGTGGCTGACACTGGAACCGGGATTAATACTGAAAGGGCAGATTTGGAGAATTGTTTCGTGGATTTTTGTAGCTCCGGCTGAGAAACCGATTTATTTTCTGCTTATGGTCTGGCTGTATTATTCTTTGGGAACGACTCTCGAACGTACGTGGGGAACATTTCGGTATAATGTATATATTATTTCGGGAATGTTGTTTACTGTGATCGGGGCATTTGTGCTGTACGGGGTGTTGTGCGCGACATATGATGCTGCTTTTATAGGCGGTCAGACGCTGCTCTTAACAGGAAGCGGATTATTTAGTGTTTCTTATATCTATATGTCGATCTTTTTGGCATTCGCGGTAACTTATCCGGATATGGAAGTGTTATTGTATTTTATTATTCCGATCAAAATGAAATGGATGGGGCTTGTATACGGGGTGATGATCTTGTATGGAATTATTTCAGGCAGCATGGTAACGAGAATCGCGATCATTGCATCGATTTTAAACTTTATTATATTCTTTTTATCAACGCGCAATTTGAGCAGGTATTCACCGAAAGAACGGGCCCGCAAGGCAAAGTTCAAACAGCAGTCGGCGCCTCATATGACATATGCCAACGGAGCAAGACATCGCTGTGCGGTATGCGGACGGACGGAACTGGATGATCCGTGTCTTGAATTTCGGTTTTGCTCAAAATGTAACGGTAATTATGAATATTGCCAGGATCATTTATTTACCCATGAGCATGTAAAATAGCAGTTTGTAAATTGCTTATGCGGGTGTTGAGAAAACTTATATCAGATAGATTATAAAGGAGAGAATTGATTGATGAAAAAGACAAAAGTAGTTTGTACAATGGGACCGAACACGAATGACAGGGAACTGCTGAAAAAGTTGATTGAAAACGGAATGGATGTTGCCCGCTTCAATTTTTCGCACGGAGATCATGAAGAACAAAAAAGCAGAATGGATCTGCTGAAAGAACTGCGTCAGGAATTGAATACAAACACTGCAATTCTTCTTGATACAAAGGGACCGGAGATCCGTACGGGAGTATTGAAAGGCGGAAAAAGAATAATGCTCAAGGCCGGAGAGCAGTTTACTCTGACAACAGAGGAGATCGAAGGGGATGAATCAAAAGTTTCGATCACTTACGAAGGTCTTGTGCAGGATGTTGATGCCGGTAGAGTGATTCTTATTGATGACGGATTGATTGAATTAAAAGTTGTTGGAAAAAGTGAAAAGGAAATTTTCTGCGAAGTCATAAACGGAGGAGAACTCGGTGAGAGAAAGGGAGTAAATGTGCCGAATGTAGCGGTTAGACTTCCGGCAATCACAGAAAAAGATAAGGATGATATCCGTTTTGGAGTAGAGCAGGGAATTGATTTTATCGCTGCATCTTTTGTGAGAAATGCAGAATGTGTACTTGAAATAAAAGCATACCTTAAAGAACTCGGTGCGCCATATGTTCCGATTATTGCAAAAGTAGAGAATGCAGAAGGAATTAAAAATATTGATGAAATTATCCGTGCTGCAGACGGGGTTATGGTTGCGAGAGGAGATCTTGGAGTAGAAATTCCGGCAGAAGAAGTTCCGTATCTTCAGAAAATGATTATTCAGAAATGTAATATGAACTTTAAAACAGTTATTACGGCAACCCAGATGCTGGACTCTATGATGCGTAATCCGCGTCCGACAAGAGCGGAAGTTACAGATGTTGCCAATGCTGTATATGACGGAACAGATGCGGTAATGCTGTCAGGAGAGACGGCGCAGGGGAAATATCCTCTGGAAGCGCTTCAGATGATGGTTCATATTATTCAGAATACAGAACAGCATCTCGATTATGAAGGAATGTTGGAAAAAACAGGAGGACATTTAAAAAGCGGTGTATCAAGCGCAATCGGATATTCATCTGTGCTGGCAGCATCAAATCTGAATGCCAAATGCATTATTACACCTTCTGTATCGGGAGCAACGGCAAGAGTTGTATCCAATCTGCGTCCGCGTCAGGTGATTTTAGGTGTGACTCCGAATGAGAGAACATTGCGCAGAATGTCGATTTACTGGGGAGTAAAACCGATTAAATCACAGGCGTTTAATACGACGGATGACATTTGCGACGGCGCGATTGAGCTGGCAAAAGTGAAGCAGTTTGTAGAAACAGGAGAGATTGTCGTAATCACAGCGGGAATTCCTTCGCCGAATGTAAAAAAAGAGAGAAGCGCCACAAGTAATATGATGAGAATTGCAACTGTGGAATAATATGTAAAAGCAAAAAATAGGAATCAGGCTGAAGATAAAAATATGAGGAGTGAGAGAAGATGGATAAAAGACCGTTTGTGACAAAAGAGAAGGTCGAGAAAATAACAAAAATATATCCGACTCCGTTTCATCTTTATGATGAAAAAGGAATCAGAGAAAATGTAAAAGCGCTTAAAGAGGCGTTTTCATGGAACAAGGGTTACAAAGAATACTTTGCGGTAAAAGCTACGCCAAACCCGTTTTTGATCGATATTTTGAAAGAGTATGGCTGCGGCTGCGACTGCTCTTCCTATACAGAACTTATGATGTCGGAAGCTCTTGAAATTACGGGAGAAGACATTATGTTTTCTTCGAACGATACTCCGGCGGAAGAATTTATTTATGCAGATAAGCTTGGGGCTATCATAAATCTTGACGATATTACGCATATTGATTTTTTGGAGCAGGCAATCGGTCATGTTCCGGAGACAATAAGCTGCCGGTTTAATCCCGGAGGATTATTTAAAATCAGTAACGATATTATGGATAATCCGGGAGATGCAAAATACGGTATGACACCGGAACAGATTTTGGAAGCATATAAAATATTAAAAAGTAAAGGCGCGAAAGAGTTTGGTCTTCATGCATTTCTGGCAAGCAATACTGTTACGAATGATTATTATCCGATGCTTGCAAAAGTTTTATTTGAACAAGCTGTAAAACTTTCAAAAGAGGCGGGAGTTCATATTAAGTTTATTAATCTCTCAGGTGGAATCGGGATTCCGTATAAACCGGATCAAGAACCGAACGATATATATGCGATCGGAGAGGGAGTTCGGAAAGTGTATGAAGAAGTTCTTGTTCCGGCAGGAATGGGAGATGTTGCTATTTATACAGAGTTAGGACGCTATATGATGGGACCGTATGGCTGTCTTGTGACAAAAGCGATCCACGAGAAAAATACTTATAAAAACTATATCGGTGTGGATGCATGTGCGGTAAATCTTATGCGTCCGGCAATGTATGGAGCGTATCACCATATTACCGTACTTGGAAAAGAGGATGAACCGTGTGATCATAAATATGATGTGACAGGTTCGCTTTGTGAGAATAATGATAAGTTCGCTGTTGACAGGATGCTTCCTCTGATTGAGCGGGGAGATTATCTTGTGATTCATGATACAGGGGCACATGGATTTGCAATGGGTTACAATTATAATGGTAAATTAAAATCAGCCGAACTTCTTCTTAAAGAGAACGGAGAAGTAAAACTTATCAGAAGGGCAGAAACTCCTGCTGATTACTTTTCAACATTTGATTGTTTTGAAATTGGAAAGAAACTTATGAATGTATAATTTTTTAGAATATATTTTATTATTAACGGAAATAGTTTTAAATAAAAGAATTGTTTAGACTTTCTTTTTAAATAGTGGAAAGGGGAAATTATGAAAAAATTACTTATTATGATGTGTGTATTATTTATTATTAATTTAGTAGCTATCATAATTCCTTTATGGAGTTCGGAGAACACAATGATTATTTTATATCGCATGGCTATATTTTGTAACCTTGCAGTATTTGTGCCTTCAATAACTTTAATATATAGAGAGAAAGGGAAAACTCAATAAGAAAATTGTGATATTTTATTTCCGTATGGCATACTCTTTTAAAATGTTTAAAATAATTTGTAAAACAGTAAAAAAAGCTTGCAATATAAAAAAACAAGTGATATAATAATTCTTGGCTTCAAAAAGAAGCCATTATGCGGATGTGGCGGAATGGCAGACGCACAAGACTCAAAATCTTGCGTAGGTGACTACGTGTGGGTTCAAGTCCCACCATCCGCATTAAAAAAGGATTCTGTATGACGGTGTTATACAGAATCCTTTTTGTCATATGGGAAATTTTATTTTCGTACGAGGTTACTTGGAATTTGTTTTGTTAAAAGCTTGAAAATCGGACTGAATAGTGATAATACTCATTGTATACTTGTATACAATATTAAAAAGTAATGCTTGCCAATGATGGAATAAAATGTTATGGTAGTTATGTATCAGTGTAGATTAGTATAAATAATTAATAGCAGGGTTAAGGAGGGCCATACACAAGTGATAAAGAAAAAGAAACTACTGATATGCGCACTTTTGATGTCGATGGTAGTAAGTTTTATGCCGGGCATGGAAAGTAATGCTACAGAGCTATCGGGGGAGGATCAGGTCACAGCGACACTTCAGGATGAAAATAGTCAGCGTCTTGAGGAGACAACGGCTATGGATGAAGATGGAGCAATTTATGAAATTCATGAGGAAAAAGGTATTGTTGCGGAAGGAACGCCATCACAAAACGCAATGTTTTTGGCAAAAACATCCGGGCAGAGTAAAGTAGTCAATTTTAATACAAAAGGCAGCGCTGTAACTTCTTTTACATATGGCGGCGGAAGCGGATATACAAACGGAGCTTATGGTGCAGACGCGGCATATTTAGGTATGACTGATGATGGGAAAGTTCGATTTATGCTGTCAGGAGTGACAGGAACGGTAAATGCTTCAGAAGTTCAGGTTGTGGAGTATGCGGCAGTTTCGGATCATGTAAGTTATTATGCGGTATCCGGTGGAAAACTGATCCATTATATTTCACAAGATTTAAATAAACTTCCGGTTTCTTTTATAAATAACGGAACAGCACCTTCTTATTTAAATGAAGGTGTAAAGTATTACAGCTATGATGGACATTATTTTTATACCGATTATGCAGTGATGCTTTCGGATTATCAAAATAATACAAACGGTCAAAACGCAGTGAATGCAGGGAATGCGTTTTATAACTTTTTCCAGTTTAAAAACATGAGAGAAGCTACAAAATACAGTGGCGAGGAATTGAACGTAATGCTCCAATCGGCAATGAGCGCTGCAGGAGTTGACACAGCTTCTTCAAAATTATCGGGAACAGGACTTTCATTTGTAAAATACCAAAATGTTTATAGTGTTAATGCGCTTCTCTCTATGGGAATAGCAATCAATGAAAGCGGTTGGGGGACAAGTTGGATCTGCCGGAATAAAAATAATATTTTTGGCTTGAATGCGGTGGACAGCGCTCCCGGAATAAGCGCCGATACATATGCGAGCATTGATGATTGTATTCGCAGTTTTATGAAAGAGTGGATGGATGAAGGTTATTTAGACAGCTCGGATTGGAGAAACCATGGAACTTATCTTGGGGATAAGAGCAGCGGAATTAATGTAAGTTATGCATCGGATCCTTACTGGGGAGAAAAGGCGGCTGCCCATGCATGGAATCTGGATTTTATAGGTGGAAATAAAGATTGTCAGATTCAGGAAGAAACGCCAAATGTACCGAACGAACCTGAGACAGACGTACCTGAAACACCGGATGTACCGAGTGAACCTGAAACAAACGTACCGGAAACGCCGGATGTACCGAGTGAACCTGAAATAAATGCACCGGAAACGCCGGATGTACCAAGCGAACCTGAAACGCCGGATGTACCAAGCGAACCTGAAACAAATGCACCGGAAACGCCGAATGTACCGGGTGAACCTGAAACAAATGCACCGGAAACGCCGAATGTACCGGGTGAACCTGAAACAGATGTACCGGAAACGCCGGATGTACCTGACGTGCCGAGTCAACCTGAGACAGATGCATCAGAAATACCGGATGCAAACAGAATTGAAACGCCGGGAACGGAAAATGTGCAAAACAGCGGGAATGCAGGAACGGAAACGACACCGGGCGGAACTTCTGTATCAGGAAGTCAGACAGGGACAAAAGAAGAAACAACAGTAGAAACAACAGTAGAAACAACTCCTACGGTAAATCCAGTCAGCGCAACGGTTCCATCTCCTAAAACAGGGGATGAAGGGCAGTTGGCAGTGTGGATTGTTCTTCTTGGAGTATCGCTGACAGCGGGTGTAGTTGTTATCGGAAAGAAAAAGTCCTTATATAGATAAATAGATAAGTATAAAATAATAAAAGCGAAAAGTGAATGAGTGCACTTTTCGCTTTTTGGTTTGCGCGCCATGGGCGCGCTCTAACGGGTGTAAGTCCCGAACACGCCCAGATAGTGGGAAGTGTATAGCTGAACAGCAAGTCCATCGTGAGGTGGAATCTGAAGAAAGTTGTAAGCAAATCTCTGGTCCGACGGACAGAAATCACATATAAGGCTAGGCTGTGAGAGATAAGTTGGCCAAAAGCAACGAAGTCTAATAACTATCACTTTTGTAGCAGCAGAGTAGATGTGGCGGATATATGGAGAGAAAGAGCGTGAACCTTAAGCAGGAGGTCTCACAGAGGTCTCATCAGCCTAGTAACAACGAACTGTGAGAAGTCAGCCGAGCCCATAGCAGTGAAGAAGTTTTTGTAATGGAAACGGAGCAAAGGGGCGAACAATCAATAAGTTTGAGTATGTTTCGTATTGCAGAAATGACAACATCTGTCGTAACCAATCGGGGAAAGGGTGGTCAAATCAAGCGAGGCGGAAAGGAAAGAACACATGGACACAAGTAGTCTAATGGAGCAGATACTTTCTGGTGATAACCTCAATAAAACATATCTGCAAGTCGTACGAAACAAAGGTGCAGAGGGAGTGGACGGAATGAAGTACACAGAACTTCAAGAACATCTTGAAAAGAACGGAGAAAACATCAAGGACCAGTTGAGGTCAAGAAAATATAAACCTCAGCCGGTACGGAGAGTGGAGATCCCAAAGCCGGAGGGTGGCGTCAGAAACTTGGGAGTACCAACAGTAACAGACAGATTTATACAACAAGCTATAGCGCAGGTATTAACACCAATCTATGAGGAACAATTCAGACCAAGCGGACTGAAATACCTTGGGTTTGGATTCTGCTTTGACACAAGAGCACACCAGTTTAAGGCTAAGCCACATGCAAAATCAGTTGTGAAGTTTAAGAGAAGAATGAAAGTACTTACTTGTCGAAGAGACTAACTGCATTTGGATTAGTCTCAATGTTAGATTACTACACCGAAAGGTGTGTTACTTGTTAAGTTGATTGAACCGCCGTGTACCGGATGGTACGCACGGTGGCTTGCGTACCATAAATTGATACAATGCACCCAACTTGCGTGAATGGGTGCATTTCAAATTTACATATAAAGTTCTTGTTTTCGCTCCTGCGGTTGGCAGGGGCTTTTTTAATGGCAAAAGAAAAGCACATCTTTCCCGGTGAGGGAGTGATGTGCTTTAAATGGCATCCATCAGTTCAAGGAGGATTTGCTTTTGCCTGTCTGTCAGGGTACTCCATTTTGAAAAGAGTTTCTGTTGCTCTTCGGTCAATTGCGCTTCTTCACCCTCGGCAAAGAATTGTGCCAGCGTGATGCCGAATGCCTGACACACTGCCTCTAAGGTCGGCAGCGTAGGAGCGTTATTTCTGTTGAACATATTTGTTACTGTGGAGTGGGAAAGGTTAGCCTCCTTTGCCAGACGGTAATCCGTCCATCCGCGTTCCTCCATCAGTTCTCTGATTCGTTTCTGCGTATCCATATCATCACCTACCTATCTGTATCTATTCTAAGTCCCAGAATGGTGGTATAATAGTCACAATCGGTAGATACAGTATGCCCCGAAAAGGCTATGATTGTAGACTGAGCGATAACGGAAACGCTAATCTTGCAAGGAGGCAGGTTTTATGGAGGAACACTTATTTGAGCGTCTTGCGCGTGAACGCGGAATTTCAGTGGAAGAAATGAGGAAAATTATCTCGGCACGGATTGAAAAGGGTTGGAATGACCCCGATCCTGAGAAACGGGCGCAATGGAGAAAAATTCCCTGTGCGGGAGATATTCCAACACCGGATGAATGGTTGCGATATTCCGTAGAACGTTTATTGGAAGATTGTGGGGAAAATTCACTTCGTTGGTATTTATGTGACTAAGTATGTGCCTAACTTGGAACGGGAGCTTAACCGCTCCAAGTTAGGCGCACTTTTATGCTACTTTTCCTTTGATGAACGTGTATTAAGAATATGATACTTTTCGCCAGTGACAGCCTATACCCCATTATTAATACTGAGCCAGACATAATCCCTGCGCCAAATGGAAAAACGAAGTTTTTTGCTTTTTCTTCAAATTATATTAACTAACTGCAACTTGTATTCTTCGAGAAAACGAAGTATAATCAATACCGGAGGTATGTGCTATGGATTATATGACTTTAAGGGAAGCTGGCGAAAAATGGGGGATCTCTCCCCGGCAGATCAATAGCTATTGTTCTGATGGCCGTATTCCCGGAGCTGAAAAAATGGGACGGGTTTGGTTAATCCCTAAAGATGCAAAAAAGCCGATTGATGGCAGAACCAAACTGGGAAAGGAGCGCAAAGGGAATGGCGAATGATATTCTGCTGTTAGAAGATGACATGAGTTTAATAGATGGGCTGCAATATTCTCTGAAAAAGAACGGCTATGCGGTTGAGGTAGCCCGTACCGTATCAGAAGCAAAGGGTATGCTGCAGAACATCGACCAATATGATTTGCTGATTTTAGATGTTACCCTGCCGGATGGGACAGGCTTTGAAATATGCGAGATGGTTCGTAATAGGAACGAACACATTCCAATCATTTTCCTTACCGCTTCCGATGAAGAAGTAAATGTCATTCGGGGTTTGGATTCCGGCGGGGATGACTATATTACGAAACCTTTCAAACTTGGAGAATTGTGTTCCCGTATTCGGGCCTTACTGCGCCGCGCCGGAATTTCTAAGAGAGAAAAAAGATCGGAGATTGAATGTGGCGATATTTCCATAGATTTTTTGAGCAATCGTGTTCTGCTGAATGGGCAGCTACTTGATCTAACCAATGTAGAATACCGGCTGCTCTGTCTTTTGGTGCGGAACGCAAATCAAATTGTCACAAGAGAAATAATCCTGAATGAGCTGTGGGATGATAACGGTAACTTTGTGGATGATAATACCTTATCCGTATATATCCGGCGGCTCCGTGAGAAGGTTGAAACAGATCCCTCCCACCCCGAACATTTAATGACCGCCCGCGGGTTCGGGTATCAATGGAAAGAGGTGTCTGTATGAGTTTCCTTCAAGATAAACAGATACGCAGATATGTCATTTTTCTGGCGATCTTTGCGCTTGTGACTTTATGTGCGGGCGGTCTGTTTGTCATAGATCAGAGTGATGCTGTCAGAAGCAGCTATATTGAACATGATGAAGCTATTGCTTCTTCGCTTTTGGAACAAGGCGTTCCAAAAGACGTAATTGCCAATGCCCTGACAAATACAGAAATAAGTCAAGGCGGAATCGAATTGCTTACGGAATTGGGAATTGAAAGCCAAGCGGTATTTAATTCTCTGCCTTATCTTTCCCAATTTCAAAGAGGCACGCTGATAACGGTATTGATTGGTTTGGCTGTTTTGCTTACTTTTCTTTTTGTCGGAACGCTTGTTTTCTTCCTGAGAAGGAAAAAGCTGTATCAGCAGGCCGGAAAAGTAATAGAGAACTATATCAATGGCGATTTTTCCCTTCATCTTCCACAAAACAGCGAGGGAGCAATTTTTTATATTTTTGCTTCTGTTGAGCAGCTTGCCACAATGCTTCAAGCCAAAAGTGATACCGACCATAAAGCAAAGGAATTTTTGAAAAGTACGATTTCTGATATATCCCACCAACTAAAAACGCCATTGGCTGCCATTACAATGTATCAGGAGATTATTGCGGATGAACCGGAAAACCCGGAAACCGTAAAAGAGTTTTCAGAAAAGATCGGGGTATCTCTAAAGCGAATGGAGGAATTGATCCAATCCATGCTGAAAATCACCCGTCTGGACACAGGGAATATTGTCTTTGAAAAAAGAAATTGCCCTGTGACAGAATTGATCTCCCGTTCTATCAGTGAATTGACAGACCGGGCCATAACGGAGAATAAGCAAATCATCCTGAAAGGCAATTCAGAGCAGACGGTCTTTTGTGATTTGGAATGGACGAGCGAAGCCATTGGAAACATTGTGAAAAACGCTTTAGACCACACAAAGCCGGGAGATACGATTCAAATTTCATGGGAACGTACACCGGCGATACTTCGTATTTTTATTGCTGATAGTGGCAGTGGAATTGCACCAGAGGATATACACCATATTTTCAAACGCTTCTATCGGAGTAAACATTCCCTTGAAACACCGGGGATTGGTCTTGGACTTCCGTTGGCAAAGTCGATTATCACCGGTCAAAACGGCCTGCTTTCCGTTCAGAGTGAGTTGAACGAAGGCACAACCTTCACAGTTTCCTTCCTTACTGAATCGTAAGATTAAATTCACCTGATTGTAAGCTGGCTTTGTTATCCTTTAGGAAAGGAGGCTGATGATATGGAAATCTTGAAAGTACAAAATTTATGTAAGACCTATGGTAAGGGCGAAGCAAAAGTTGACGCCTTAAAAAATGTTTCATTTTCTCTGGAAAAGGGAGAATTTGCTGCCGTTGTTGGTGAATCCGGTTCTGGAAAAAGTACCTTGCTGAACTGTATAGGAGCTTTAGACCTTCCTACTTCCGGCACGGTATTGATGGATGGGCAAAATCTTTTTTCTATGAAGGAGGAAGAACGTACCATTTTCAGGCGGCGGAATATCGGATTCATTTTTCAATCCTTTCAGCTTGTTTCCGAGCTGAATGTGGAGCAGAATATCATGTTTCCGCTGCTTCTGGATTATCGCAGACCTGATCCGGCGGCGGTTAAGGAAATCCTGGCGCTGCTTGGTCTAACGGAGCGCCGCCATCATTTGCCAAACCAGCTTTCCGGCGGGCAGCAGCAAAGGGTCGCGATTGGCCGCGCTTTGATTACAAAGCCAAAGCTGATATTGGCGGATGAACCTACCGGAAATTTGGACAGTAAAAACAGCCAGGATGTGATTGATCTACTCACGCAGGCTTCCAGACGCTTTCAGCAGACAATCTTAATGATTACCCACAATAAAAATCTGACCGCGTCGGTGGATCGGGTGTTCCGGGTAACAGATGGTGTGCTTGCAGATTTAGGAGGGAATACGGATGAAGCATTATCTTGACCTTGTTCCTATTTCTGCAAAAGTCCATCGCAAGCAAAGCCGGATGTCCATTTTCTGTATCGTACTGGCGGTGTTCCTTGTTACGACCATTTTTGGTATGGCAGATATGTTTGTCCGCAGCCAGATCATTAAAACACAGGCGGAAACGGGAAATTGGCATATCGCACTACGCAATATTTCGGATGAAGATGCGGCAGTTATCGCTGCGCGCTCTGACATAGAGACGGTTGTTGCTTATGATGTCTTAAATTTTCGCGGCGATCAGGGATATACCCTGAATGGAACAGAAACACTTATTTGCGGAAGTGATGAAGGGCTGTTCACCCAAATTCTCTCTGACATAATCGCAGAGGGCAATTTCCCGCAGAACGATAACGAGGCTATGGTATCGGTAAACGCAAAAGAAATGATTGGCTTGTCGATTGGAGATCAGATTGCCGTCAACCTGCCTGACGGAACCGAACTTGCATTTACCATATCTGGTTTTGTTGAGAATACTGCAAATCTTATGAGCAGTGATTCTTATGGCGTGTTTATCACAACAGAAAAATACCGCACGATTACTTCCACTGCTGCGGATGGCGAGCCATCTGAAAATAATACATTCTTTTATGTCCAGTTTTCAAATACGGGGAATATCCAAAACAGGATCTCTGAACTGAAATCTCAATTTGGATTAAGTGATGAACAGGTTTCAGAAAACACCAAACTTCTCGGATTGCTTGGACAGAGTAGCGATTCCTTTATGATGCAGGTCTATATTTCTGCTGCCGTTCTGTTTGTGTTGGTTTTGTTTGCAGGCACTATGATGATTGCAAGCAGCCTGAACAGCAATGTTGCCCAGCGTACAGAGTTTTTCGGATTGATGCGCTGTATCGGAGCGACACCCAAACAGGTTATGCGTTTGGTGCGGAAAGAAGCTCTCAGTTGGTGCCGCTTTGCAATTCCCGTGGGCGTTTTAAGCGGGATGGTCGTAATATGGATCTTATGCTTTATCCTTCGGCTCCTTAGCCCTGAATTTTTCGGAGAGATGCCTGCGTTTAGTATCAGTGTGCCAAGTATTGTGGCGGGAATTATTGTAGGATTGCTGACGGTGCTTTTGGCCGCCCGCTCTCCCGCAAAGAGGGCTTCAAGGGTTTCCCCGCTGGCGGCAGTTTCCGGCAATGCGAATGACTTGCAGCCGATCCGCAAAGCGGCAAATACAAAGCGCCTCAAAGTGGATACCGCGCTCGGTATTCACCACGCAAAGGCAAGCCGCAAGAATTTTGTGCTGACGGTGTGTTCCTTTGCTTTGAGTATCGTCCTTTTCCTGGCTTTTTCTGTAACGATCACATTTATGAACCATACCCTGACCCCGTTGTATCCGTGGGCGCCGGACCTATCCATTGTAAGCTCGGACAATTCCTGCTCCGTTAACAGGGCATTTATCGACGAGCTGAAAGAAAATCCTGCTGTGGATGCGGTTTATGGCCGGATGTTTGCGTATGATGTGCCTGTTACGGTGAATGGGGCAGAAAAGACCGCCATCTTAGTTTCGTATGAGCAGCAGCAATTTGAATGGGCCTCTGACTATTTGCAGTCCGGCTCATTGGAAACGGTACAAAGTGAATTGAATACTGGGCTGACCGTATATGATACACAAAACAGTATGCAGGTTGGGGACACGGTAACAATGCAAATTGGCGGCCAGCCTGTGGAGATACAAATTACAGGGCTTCTCTCAACCAGCCCGTTCAATAATACCGGTGATTCCGGCATTATCATTGTTTCCGAAGATACATTCCGTCAGATCACCGGGGAAGAAAACTATACCATCATTGATATGCAGTTATCCTCCGACGCGACAGACGAAGATGTGAATGCGATTCATCGCACCTACGGAGCCGGATTTGATTTTGTAGACAAACGGATGGATAATAGCAGCACATTGGGCGTTTATTACTGTGTATGGCTGTTCCTCTATGGTTTCTTGGCGCTGATTGCTTTAATTACCGTATTCAATGTGATCAACAGCATTGCGTTGAGTGTTTCAGCCAGAACAAAGCAGTATGGCGCTTTCCGGGCGATTGGGTTAAGTACCCGCCAGCTTTCCAGAATGGTAATCGCCGAAGCATCCACCTATGCGATAACCGGCTGTGTAGTTGGTACTGTGCTGGGATTGATCTGCAATAGAGTCCTCTTTGCCCTGCTGATAAATTCTAAGTGGGGAGATTCCTGGACTATTCCCTGGGTGGAGCTTGGAATTATCGTATTGATTATGGTACTTTCTGTGGTTTTGGCAGTGCGTGGGCCGATCAAAAAGATGCAGAAAATGTCCATTGTAGACACAATCAGCGCACAGTAATAGCTTTTCAGCAATATGTATAAGAAGCAGGCGGTGGTAAAACCCGCCTGCTTCTTCCTTACTAAACTGTAAGCTAAAATTCACCTGAATGTAAGCTGGTTCCTGTAAAATTGCAAATAGATAGTTGTCGGTAAGGAGGAAACAAGGGTGAGAAAAATACTTGTTGTAGATGATAATTTAGATTACCTGGAATTGTTGGCCTCTGTTCTGGGAAAGTATTTTGAGGTTTACGAGGCAACAGGGGTAAAAGACGCCCTGCGGGTGTTGGGCGACAAAGAAAAAGAAATTGAGGCGATCTGCTCTGATTACAACATGAGGGATGGCACAGGATTAGATTTGCTTGAAAAAGTCCGTCAAGAGGGCATAACCATTCCATTTCTGCTTATGTCCGGTGATGACGACCATGTACTTAAACAAAAGGCAAGGCTTTATGGCGGAGATTTTTGCAGTAAAACGGATTGTGATTTTATCGAAAGAATAAAGGCATTAGTCAAATCAGAAACATAATTTTGTTTTACCTGGTCGGTCTATGGCTTATCAGGAAATTTGTTCAATAAAATTAGAAGTGAGGTAATCACATGAGTGATTTTGTAATTGAAACAAGGGGATTGACAAAGGTATATGGAGAACAAACGGCTGTCAATTCTGTTAATCTCCATGTTAGAGCAGGCCGTATATACGGGCTGCTTGGCCGCAATGGAGCAGGAAAAACCACGATAATGAAGATGATCCTGGGACTCCGCCGAATTACTTCCGGCGAAGTGGATGTGTTCGGCCAAAACATCAAGGGCCGAGAGAAACAAATTTATCCCCGCATTGGCGCAATCATTGAAAATCCCGGTTTTTATCCCAATCTGACCGGTACAGAGAACCTTAAAATTTTCGCTGAAATGCGCGGGATCTACCACCATAATGCGGTAAAAAGCGCCTTAGAGGTTGTAGGGCTTCCTTATCGGGACAAAAAGCTATTCAGCAAATATTCTCTTGGTATGAAACAGCGCCTTGGCATAGCCAACGCAATCCTGCATGATCCGGAATTGCTGATATTGGACGAGCCAACCAATGGGCTTGATCCCATTGGTATTGCCGAAGTACGCAATTTCATCAAGGATTTAAGTGTCGAGCGCGGTAAGACCATTTTAATTTCCAGCCATATCCTTTCTGAAATTTCTCTGCTGGCAGACGACATCGGAATCATCGACCACGGTGTATTGCTGGAAGAAAGCAGCATGAAAGAGCTGGAAAAGAAAAACCGCAAGTATATCCTGCTCCAAGTGTCCGATGCGTCAAAAGCCTCTCTGCTTTTAGAGCATGAATTTCATGTGAAGGATTATGCCATGCAGGATGAACATACTTTGCGGCTTTATGACACTGCCCTTGATGTGGCGGCAATAAATAAATTTTTGGTAATGCAGGATGTGGCGGTTATTGGCTCTCAGCTTTGCCATGACACCCTGGAGGACTATTTCAAGGAGATCACAGGGGGTGTTGGGATTGCTTAAAATGCTCAAGATAGAATTTTCCAAGATGCGGCGGCGTCCGTTTATCCTGATTGCTACTTTGGCTGCGGTGATTTTGCCTGCGCCTATCTCCCTCTTGGCGGCAAGAACCGGGCAAGGGTACGATTTTTTATATAAGTCTGTTATCAACTTGGGACAGCTTATGCTTCTGATCCCCGTCCTTTGTATTGTGGCGGCAATGCTGTTTTTTGAGGAACGCGATAACAACACATTGAAATCATTGAAGATCGTCCCTGTTTCGATGAATATGCTGGCTTCTTCAAAGCTGATCGTGCTATTAGTTGTTTCGGTTCTCTATTCAATTTTAGCGTTCGTATCAACGGTGGTATTTTCGTTGATCGGCCACATGACGGTGGAGCAGTTTGCAATTAAATTATTGTTCTGTATTGCTGCGGGAATTATGGTATGGGTTGCCTCCCTTCCTTGCATTGCCCTTATTGTCGTATTCAATAGGAATTACATTTTCTCTGTATTATGTTCTTTCTTGTATGCGGTTATGGGATTCATCATTACTAATGCAACCATTCGGACGGCTGCTCCCAATGTTTTTATGGTATTACCTGTAAACGTGATTAACAGATGGCTCCTTCCTTTTTTTCAAAATTTAGATACGGCAAGCTACCCATTTGATATAGGGCCAAGCTCGGTAAGCACAATCTTTTGTGTAATATATCTCCTGATATATGCGGTGGCATTTGGCTGGATCATCTGTAATCGCTTTAGAAAATGGGATAATTAGCGGAGAATGGTATGCGTTTGATAAAAGATGAATTTATAAAATTAAAGCGGTGTAATATTCTTTGGGTAGGGATCATAACGCTGTTGTGTTCGCCTCTGCTATCCGTATTGCAGCAGGAATCCTTAAACGCCCCCATTCCTGATTACGGGTATGCCAACTTGGTAAACGGGGTAATTTGGAATAATATGGGTTTTTTCCTTCCTGTTACACTGATGCTGCTGGGCGGTTACATGATAAACCGGGAATACACGGACGATACGCTGAAAGAAATATTTACGATCCCCATTTCTTACAAGAAATTGATGCTGGGGAAAATCGGCGCTTTGCTTATATTATCTATTCTTTACAGTTGTTATAGTTTTCTCCTGACGACAGGAATAAGTGCGATTTTTTATCCCGGTGGTTTGAACGGTATGGCAGTAATAAAGGCACTCATTCAAATCTGTGGGATGGGGCTTTGTATCTGTATTTCCATACTGCCGTTTGTTTGTTGGTGCGGGGCTGCTAAAAACCGGTTTTGGGTAGGGACAGTTCTTGTATTTGTGTATGGATTCTTAGGCATCCCATTGGCTGGACACGGATTTCAGGATTATTACCCTATAAGCGCAGGATTGTCGATTATTCAATATTCGGGAGATACAGGAAGTACAACAGCCAACTTTCAGCCTGAGATTGCAATTATAGTTTTAATAGCTATTGTAGTTATTTCTTTGTTTATCTTAGTTATACAAGAAAAAAGAAGGCAACCATTTTGATTCAAATATAGTTTATGAAATGCCAATCTGCCCTGCGTGGATTGGCATATTTTTTCTAAGATTAAGGGAGGGTAAAAGGATGCGGGGTTCTTAAATGCTGCTTGAGTAGCTTTATCAGGTTATACTCGAAAAAGAAATCAAAAAAATTTTTCAAAAACTTTCCGGTTTGTACCCCTGAGATGTGTTCTGGTTATGTGAGGAGGCGAAAAAGAACCAGCTCAAATCTGCAAAAAGGAGGGATGCGGCATGAAGTCTCCCTCTGACTATGAAAAACGGATCGTTGCCATGGTAGATTCCTTTACCAAGACGGCGGCCCGTAATTTCAGCAGAAATCTCAAACGGGCAAAGGCAAACCGGGAGAAGCATTTTTCCGATGAACCGATAGACTATCTTCTTGAACTTTTAAGCCACGACGACAGGTATCCGTCTGACCATTTTGTGCTTTATGCGGACGAGTTATCCTGCGTGGTTCACAGCGAAACTTTATATAAAGCACTCTGCTCCCTGCCGGAGAAGCAGCGGAAGGTTTTACTTTTGGACTTCTGGGGTTCTTTTACGGATGGGGAAATCGCAGCCAGAATGGAGGTGACGACCCGCACTGTCTACAACTTAAGACAGCGCGCATTTAAGGCAATCAGAACTTTCTATGAGCAAGGAAGCTCAGAGCTATGAATTAACCTATGACCTAATCAAGCGAGCAGTTCACGGCGACCAGGAGGCAATCGAGGCATATCTCCTGCACTATGACGCTTATATCAATTCTCTGGTGATGTATGACGAAGTCGGCCCGGACGGGCAGCTACATTCCTACATCGATGAGGACATGAAGATACAAGTACAGATGAAGATCGTGGACGCATTACAGAACAAATGGAGGAAACTCATATGATACTCATGCCAGATTTATTTTCCTTCGCCTACGTCCCGAACTGGTACTCCCAGCTTGATATGCTGGTGGAGATGGCCCTGCCGGAACCGTGGCGATTCAAAAATCCGATATACTTAACAAAAAATCCAGACACTCCGATTTTGGAGCGGTACATCCATGCGATCTTTAAGAAACAACTGATTGACTACAAGGAAGAGCGGATACCCAGTAATGCAGCAAAATTCTTTCATATCGAAAATGAGTTTTGTTGTTTCCATACGGGCCTTTACACCAGGAGATACAAAGCGATCTATGCCTGTTTCGACCGGAATAAAAAGAAGGACTCTATGTTGGAATGGTATTTCAGGGGCTTTGCGGACGAACTGTCGCCGATGCTCCGGCACACATCTCCGTTGCCAAAGAAGCCCAGCTACTATATGACGCAATATGGCGTCAATTACAACCCGGAATGGCCGATCCGCGTCAACGTGGATCATATCCTCGGCGATGAGGAGAACCTTTCCCGTATCCCGGCAGAAATCCGCGAAGCGCAAAACCTGCCCCTGCTTTTGGAAACGGCAGTTGAGTTGGCGCGGCGGAAAGCTGTGGTGGAACCGAGCATTGTGGTTCCGCAGGGGTATCAGGGCCGGGTGCAATACTTGCTGCCGATCTGCCTGACCGATATGGAGCAGCCCGACCTTGCCATGACCCTCACGATCATGGACGGATATTACTTGGGGAATACCTGCCTCACCTTAGAGATGGCATACCTCAACGCGCGGCTTCTTTCCAGGCCGGTGGCGCATTGGCTCACGGACATTGTGGAATAGCTGCGCACAGATTGCAGGCCCGCTCCCCGGCAGCCGGATCGGCTCTGGCGGAAAGGAGTGACCGGTTTGCGCCAAGGCAAGAAGGAGGTTGAACAGAATGACATAAGAGATAAAATGCGTCCAGTGTACTGCCCGAAATGCGGGTGGAAACTGCTGGACGCAGTAAAGGGTACAAAGACACAGACCAAGATTCCCCACAAGGGTCGGTATCCCGATTTATATGTGAAGTGCGGGCACTGCGGCGCGGAGGTTGGGATCATCAAAACTGAATAGCTACCACCGAATGTTCCGGGCTGGTTCCGGGACTTACCGGATAGCTGCGGCAATACGACAGCCCTCATAAGGAATGTATATGACGGGCGGGCAACGGACAGCGAAGCCGGGAAACCGGTGCGGCGTTTGTCTGAGCATGATGCACGAAGGGGTGATTTCATTCCATCATCTGTGGTTGCCCCTTCATCACGCTGTCTTGAAAGAAAGACAGATGGGATATTGAGCCTGGCAAGCGGCACTTTTGTGCTGCTTGTCAGGCTCTTTTTTTTCGTTTTAGCGGCAAAAGTGCCGCCTGCCGGGCTCCGAAAGGAGAACGGCAAATTGAAAATCAATTACACATTTGCAAATGGTGAGACCTCTGATGTAGAGGTCAGTGAGGAAATCGGAAACTTGATTCTGGATTCCAGACGGGTGGAAAGCAACCAGGACCGGAAGGAACGGTACCATTGCTATTCCCTGGATGCAGCAGAATATGAAGGCGAGGATTATGCGGACGGCAGTACTCCGGAGACAGAACTTTTTCTGCAGATTGAAAACCAGCGGATCAAAGAGGCGTTCGAGCAGCTCTCAGAGGTACAGCGGCGCAGGCTGCTGATGCTGGCCGAAGGGGTATCCCTCCGGGAGATCGCCCGCCGGGAGGGTAAGGACATCAAGTCCATCCGGGAATCCATCGAAGGGGCCAGAAAAAAGTTTTTGAAATATTTCTGAGACACCCCCTCAAAACAGCCTTCCAATCTCCGTATGTTGAAGGACATCCCGATACCGTCCTTCAGAAAGCAGAGGTGATGAGATGAAACACACATTACAGATCCGTGTTTCAAAAAAGCCTGTGAACAGCGGCGCGGTCAGTGTGCGCAGTGTCTCCGTGCGGGAGCGGTTCATGCGTTTCCTGCTGGGTGACAAGGTCAGGCTGACAGTCATTGTTCCGGGCAGTTCCGTGGAGGAACTCTCGATCCGGGAGGTTGCGGAAGGAGGGCTGGCGCATGAGTAGGATAAAACTTCTTCTGGACGTGGTATCCGATCTCCGCTCCCTGGCAGACAGCCTGCAGGCGGTGGCGGACGCTGTAGCACAGAACGGGCAGGAACAGCCGGATCAAACCACGGAGGAAAAGCCGGCTCAGAAACCGGAAAAGAAAAATGCTGCAAAGAAAGTGGAGCCGCCTGTGGAGAAGGCAGAGCCAAAGCCGCTGACGCTGGAACAGGTGCGGGCGGCTCTGGCGGAGAAGTCCCGTGCCGGCCATACGGCAGAGGTAAAGGCGCTCCTGATCAAGCACGGTGCGGATAAACTGTCGGATATCGATCCGGCAGAGTACCCGGCGCTCCTTGCGGAAGCGGAGGTACTGTGATGGGAAAACAGAAGGTGAATTGTGCCGCAGGTACAAGAGAGGCTGGCCTGGGCCACGCATTGCTTTCCGCTTCCTCCAGCCACCGGTGGCTGAACTGCCCACCCTCCGCGAGGCTTTGCGAGAAGTATGAGGACACAGGCAGCGAATACGCCCAGGAAGGGACGGACGCCCACAGCCTGTGCGAATACAGGCTAAAACAGGCGCTGGGCATGGATGCCGCAGACCCAACGGAGAACCTTTCCTTCTACAACGAGGAAATGGAGCAGTGCGCTTTGGACTATGCGGCCTATGTGCTGGAACTGGTGGAAGGCGCAAAGAAATCCTGCAAAGACCCGGTGGTGCTGATTGAGCAGCGGCTGGACTTTTCCCGTTTCGTCAAAGACGGCTTCGGAACCGGCGACTGCGTCATCATTGCAGACGGCACCCTGGACATCGTGGATTATAAGCACGGGAAAGGCGTGGAGGTATCCGCGGTAGAGAATCCCCAGATGATGCTGTATGCCCTGGGCGCTCTGGAACTGTTTGACGGCATCTATGACATTGATACCGTCCGCATGACCATCTTCCAGCCGCGCCGGGATAACGTGAGTGTCAGCATCATGGCGAAAGATGACCTTTTGCAGTGGGCCTGCAACGACCTGACTTATAAGGCGAAGCTGGCCTATGAGGGCGGCGGAGAGTTTGCCTGTGGGGATTGGTGCCGGTTCTGTAAAGCGAAGGCGGTCTGCCGGAAGAGGGCGGAGTACAACCTGGAACTGGCGAAATATGATTTTGAGATGCCAGACACACTGGAGGATGCGGAGATTGCCGCCATCCTGGACAAAGTGGATGAACTGGCCGCCTGGGCTGCGGACGTGAAGGAATACGCACTTCGGCAGGCGCTTAGCGGGACGGAGTATCCCGGATACAAGGTGGTGGAGGGGCGCTCCAACCGCCGGTATATCAGCGAGGATGCAGTGGCCGATGCTGTTTCCCAGGCAGGATACGACCCCTACGCTAAAAAGATACTTGGCCTTACGGAGATGCAGAAGCTCTTAGGCAAAAAGAAATTTGACGAGCTGCTGGGAGGACTGATTGAAAAGCCCCAGGGCAAGCCCGTCCTTGTGCCATTGTCCGATAAACGGCAGCCTATGAATACAGCACAGAATGATTTTAAAGATTGAGGAGGAAATCAGAATGTCAAATAAAGTCAAGAACCCGATGAAAGTGATTACCGGCCCCAATACCAGATGGAGCTACTGCAACGTATGGCAGCCCAAGTCTATCAACGGTGGCACTCCAAAATACAGTGTCAGCCTGATCATCCCTAAGTCGGATACAGTGACCATCAATAAGATTAAGGCAGCCATCGAAGCCGCCTACAAAGAAGGCGAGGCAAAGTTGAAGGGCAATGGCAGGAGTGTCCCGGCACTTTCCGTCCTAAAGACGCCGCTCCGTGACGGGGATGCGGAACGCCCGGACGATGAAGCCTACGCAAACGCCTATTTCGTCAATGCTAACAGCGCCACGGCTCCGGGCATTGTGGATGCGGACCGCCAGCCGATCCTGGATACTTCCGAGGTTTACAGCGGTGTGTACGGCAGGGCGAGCATCAACTTCTATGCCTTCAATTCCAATGGAAATAAAGGGATTGCCTGTGGGCTGAATAACCTGCAGAAGATCCGGGACGGAGAACCGTTAGGCGGAAAGTCCCGTCCGGAGGATGATTTTGCAGAGGAGGATGAGGATTTCCTCTCCTGACGCATGAAACTGCCGATATCGGGTGGCGGGGGAATACCCCTGCCGCCCTTAAGGCGGTGAAGGGAGATGATAAACTTGAAATCTATATCATGGGATTTGGAAACGTACAGCAGTGTGGATCTTACGAAATGTGGGGTGTACCGATACTGCGAGAGCGAAGATTTTGAAATCCTGCTTGCCGCATATTCCATCGATGGCGGGGCGGTACAGGTGACCGACCTTGCCTGTGGGGAGAAACTCCCGCAAGAGATTCTGGATGCGCTGGAAGATGAAACTGTAGAGAAGTGGTCATACAACTCGCAATTTGAACGGATTTGTCTCTCACGGCTCCTCGGCTATCCGGCCGGTGACTATCTTGCTCCGGAATCCTGGCGCTGCTCTATGGTGTGGGCCTCAACACTGGGCCTTCCCCGTTCCCTGGAAAGCGTGGGCGTAGTGCTGGGGCTGGAGAAGCAGAAGTTGACGGAGGGCAAAGACCTGATCCGCTATTTCTGTGTCCCCTGCAGACCGACCAAAGCAAACGGAGGCAGGATGCGGAACTTGCCGGAGCATGACCCGGAGAAATGGGAACGGTTCAAGGCATATAACCTCCGGGATGTGGAGACGGAAATGCAGATACAGAAAAGGCTCTCCAATTTTCCGGTACCGGATACCATCTGGGAAGAATACCATCTCGACCAGGAGATCAATGACCGGGGAATCGGCGTGGATATGGAACTGGTCCGGCAGGCCATCGCCATGGATGCCCGTTCCCGTGAACGGCTGACCGCCGCTATGCGGGAACTGACGGAACTGGAAAACCCGAATTCCGTACAGCAGATGAAACAGTGGCTGGCAGACCACGGGCTGGAAACGGACACCCTGGGGAAAAAGGCAGTGGCGGAATTGCTTAAGACCGCGCCGGGGCCGCTCCGGGAGGTTCTCTCCCTCCGGCAGCAGCTCGCTAAGAGCAGCGTGAAGAAATACACGGCAATGGAGAACGCGGTCTGCGCCGACAGCCGGGCCCATGGAATGTTCCAGTTTTACGGGGCCAACCGCACCGGCCGGTTCTCCGGGCGGCTGATCCAGTTGCAAAATCTGTATAAGAATACCATGCCAGATCTGGCACAGGCACGGGCTCTGGTGCGGAGTGGTAATTACGAAGCCCTTTCCTTGCTCTACGAAGATATCCCAGATACCCTATCACAGTTGATCCGCACGGCATTTGTGCCGCAGGATGGCAGGAAACTCATCGTAGCGGATTTCTCCGCCATCGAAGCAAGGGTACTGGCCTGGTTCGCTGGAGAGAAATGGGTATTGGAGGTCTTTGAAAAAGGCGGAGACATTTACTGTGAGACTGCTGCCCGTATGTTCCACTGCAGGGTGGAAAAGCATGGGGAGAACGCAGAGTTGCGTCAAAAGGGGAAACAAGCCACTTTATCCTGCGGGTACGGCGGAAGCGTCGGTGCGCTGAAAGCAATGGGTGCATTGGAGGCAGGAATGACGGAGGAGGAACTGCAGCCCCTGGTGGACAGCTGGAGAGAGGCAAATCCCAATATCGTCCGTTTCTGGTGGGATGTAGACCGGGCAGTGAAGGACTGTATCAGGCAGAGAGTCCCCACGGAGACACACGGGCTCCATTTTGATTACCGGAGTGCTATGCTCTTTATCACGCTTCCTTCCGGCCGGCGGCTTGCCTATGTGAAACCGAGGATCGGAGAGAACCAGTTTGGCGGGGAGTCGGTGACTTACATGGGTGTGGGCGGTACGAAGAAATGGGAACGGCTGGAAAGCTATGGCCCCAAGTTTGTAGAGAACATCGTCCAGGGTACCGCCCGCGATATTCTTTGCTATGCCATGCAGACCTTAAAAAACTGCTCCATTGTCGCCCATGTGCATGACGAGATTATCATCGAGGCCGACCGACGGATGTCGGTTGCAGCGGTGTGCGAACAGATGGGAAGGACGCCGCCCTGGGCGAAAGGGCTGAAGCTCCGGGCGGACGGATACGAATGCGAGTTTTATCAGAAGGATTAGAAGGAGGTGCAGCCTATGGGTATTAACAAATATAACAGCGAGGGCTACTATGACCCAACGGTCTATGAAGCCCTTGTCAATATTGAGAAAGCGGAAAAATCGGCAAGGCGTGTATACCGGCCTCTGGTCTATATATGCTCTCCCTACGCTGGTGATGTGGAACGGAACGTGAACATGGCAAGGGCATACAGCCGCTTTGCGGTACGGAATACCTGTATTCCCATTACCCCTCACCTGCTCTATCCGCAGTTCATGGATGACGCCGTCCCAGCAGAGCGGGAACTTGCCCTGTTCATGGGAATGGTGCTGCTCACGAAATGTGAGCAGGTGTGGGTGTTCGGCGGCATCATATCTGCGGGTATGCGGGCAGAGATCGAGAAAGCGGAAAAGAAAAGCATTCCAGTGCGGTATTTTACGGAGGAATTAGAGGAGGTGGTCAATATATGAGGCATGGGAGCCTGGGTGGTGACTGGATAGAATTTACCTATGATCAGTTTAATGAAGTGTGCCGAGTAATCGAGCAGATTGACTATCTGGAGGTAATCCGTTATTTAAGAGAGCCTGCAATCCGTATCCTCAACCTGCAGGTTATGGAGAACTCCAAAGGGGAAATTATCCATTATGAGATTATCAGCAGCCAGGATGTGGACGCTAATTTTACGGGTGGTGCTGTCTTTGAGAATGGTCTGAAAACTTCCTGTTTTATGGTGGATGGAAGTAGTGCCTACGAAGTGTTCCAGTGTATTCAATGGTTTAACGAAAACAATGAGGTATGTGGATATACCTGGCAGACGGAATATGGTTCTGAACTGACACGGAAATATGTGGAAGATTCTGAACTTCATTTTCTGGCGGCATTTCTTGCGATTCAGCATCTGATGCTGCATTGCAAAGAACTTTTATCCTACCGTGTAGAGGAATGCATCATCCATCTTGCTGGAAAACGTCGGCGGGGGAAAAAGCGAGAGTATAGGCATCCCGAAAAGGTGCGCATTTATACCATCTCCAAGGCAGGCCCCCTTGAGCCTAAAAATGGGAAGAAATGTAAACAGGCACATATATGGCATTGTGACGCATGGGGCGTGAGGGGGCACTACCGGTATCTGAAATCCGGTAAGGTTTCCTATGTGAAACCCTATGTTAAGGGAAGAAAGAAAGATGCCTATAGTGGTAGGGAATATGTTTTGTTTAAGGAGGACAAGGAAATATGAATATGACTTTTTACCGGTCAAACGGGCGGGGAAATGCAAAAAACTGTATTTACCCGAAGAAATGTGTGGTAGATAACGAAGATGACTGCCTGGAGGTAATGGCCTTTGATCACGTCTGTGGGAAATTTGCGGATTTCCGCAGGAGCGGAGAGAATTTCCTTTCCTCCGATGTGGAAGTCATGGACTGCGACAATGACCATTCCGATGATCCGGCAGATTGGATTTACCCGAGCGATTTGGAACGTTTAATTGGGAAGGATGTGGCTTTTTTCGCTGTGCCGAGCCGCAACAATGGAAAGTCAAAGGATGGGAAAGCTGCACGGCCCAGGTTCCATGTGTACTTCCCCCACGATCCGATCACTGACAGTGAGACCTGTGCGGCACTGAAACGGGCAATCCAGCAGAAATTTCCTTTTTTCGACTCCCATGCTTTGGATGCTGCCCGGTTCATCTTTGGCAACCCCACAGAGGAAATATTGTGGCATGAAGGCGAGATCACCATCGACTGTATTGTGAAGCCCCAGGAGAAAAGTATTCCCCAGGGGCAGCGCAATTCCACCATGTCTCATTTCGCGGGGCGTGTGGTGAAACGCTATGGAGCAACTGAAAAAGCGCATCAAATTTTTATGGAGGAGGCGGATAAGTGTGACCCGCCGCTCCCGGATGAGGAGCTTGCTTCTATCTGGCAGAGTGCCTGCCGGTTTGCCGAGAAGGTGCAGAGCCAGGAAGGATATGTGTCTCCGGAGGATTATAACGGTGAATTCTGCCGGGAGTCATTAAAGCCCGCAGATTACTCTGACATCGGACAAGCCAAGGTGCTGGCGAAAGAGTATGGGGTGGAACTGCGCTATACGGCAGCTACCGATTACATCCGTTTCTGCGGCGAGTATTGGATTGAATCCAAGCAGCAGGCGGTCGGGGCCGCAGAGGAATTTCTGGATCTGCAGCTTGCGGACGCAAAGGATGACGTCCGCCGGGCAAAACAGGCTCTTCTGGATGTGGGCGTTGCAGAAGATGATATCATGTCCGGCGGCAAGGCGCTGGAAAAGAAAATCAGCGGCGACCAGACGGAGGCCTATCTTTCCTATTTATCCGCATTGGCATATCAGGCGTTTGTGATGAAGCGGCGGGATATGAAATATGTGGTGTCCGCCCTGCAGGCGGCGAAGCCTATGCTGGAGATCAGCGTGTCTGACCTGGACCGGGACGGTTTCCTTTTGAACACACCGGATGGGACCTATTATCTGCCGGACGGTCTGGAAGGCCGGCGTGACCATAGCCCGGAGGATTATATCACAAAGATTACAGCGGCTGGGCCAGGTGACCAGGGAAAGGAACTGTGGCTGGACGCGCTGGATAAGATTTTCTGCAAGGATAAGTCTTTGATCGACTATGTACAGCAGATCGTGGGCATGGCGGCGGTTGGCCGTGTCTATATGGAGGCGATGATTATTGCTTACGGAGAAGGCAGCAATGGTAAGTCTACCTTCTGGAACACCATTGCCCGTGTGCTTGGTACATACAGCGGCAATATGTCCGCTGATGCATTGACGGTAGGCTGCAAGCGAAATGTAAAGCCGGAACTTGCCGAGGTAAAGGGAAAGCGTCTGATTATTGCTGCTGAACTGGAGGAAGGGATGCGTCTGAACACTTCGGTCATCAAACAGCTTTGCTCCACGGATGAAATTTTTGCGGAGAAGAAATATAAAGACCCGTTTTCCTTTACACCGAGCCATACGCTGGTGTTATATACCAACCACCTGCCGAAGGTCGGCGCAATGGACTCCGGCATCTGGAGACGTCTGATTGTCATTCCTTTTAATGCAAAAATTACGGGCGGCAACGATCAGAAGAACTATGCAGATTACCTTGTAGAAAATGCCGCTCCGTTTGTCATGGCATGGATCATTGAGGGTGCAGAAAAAGCAATCGGGCAGAATTTTCATATCCCCGCTCCTGCCTGTGTGAAAGAGGCCATCAATAAATATAAAAGCGATAATGATTGGCTTGCCCATTTCTTGAATGATTGTTGTGAACGTGGAGACGGTTACGAAGTGGGATCGGGCAAGTTTTACTCAGAGTACCGTGCGTATTGTGCGCGAGTGGGTGATTTTACAAGAAGCACGACAGAATTTTATAACGCAGTGGAGCAGGCAGGATTTAAGCGAGTGAAAAAAAAGCATAGTATGTGGATTCTTGGCTTGAGGCTGCTGGAGTGTGATTTTGTGGATTGATAGGGAGAGGTCGGAGAGCTCTTAGTATAAAACCCCCTTTAGGGCAGTTTTATTATAGAAAATCATATATAGAGAGGTTTATGAACAGACTTCTCCGACCTCTCCCGAAAGGAGAAAAAATGCGTGAAAAAATCATAGAGCAGAAATTCCGGGCGGCAGTCAGGGCTGCCGGCGGTGTGGCAGTCAAGTTTGTGTCGCCCGGTTTGGATGGGATGCCGGACCGGTTGGCGCTTCTTCCTGGTGGGAGGATGGCATTTGTGGAGGTCAAGGCTCCCGGAAAGAAGCCCCGCCCGCTCCAGGAAGCAAGGCACCGTATGCTGAGGCGATTGGGCTTTAAGGTGTATGTGCTGGATGACGAGGGGCAGATTGGAGGGATCATTGATGAAATACAGTCCTCATGAGTATCAGAGATATGCCACGGAGTATATCGAGACACACCCTGTTGCGGCGGTGCTGTTATCGATGGGGCTTGGCAAGACGAGCATTACCCTGACCGCTTTGAACGACCTGCTGTTTGATAGCTTTGAGATCCACAAAGCCATCGTCATTGCGCCCCTCCGGGTGGCACGGGATACCTGGCCGGCAGAGATTGAGAAATGGGACCACCTGGGCAGCCTGATTTATTCCGTGGCTGTAGGAACAGAAACGGAGCGGCTGGCGGCGTTGAGACGGCAGGCAGATATTTACATCATCAACCGGGAGAACGTGCAGTGGCTGGTAGAGACAAGCGGCATCCCCTTTGATTACGATATGGTGGTGGTCGATGAGTTATCTTCTTTCAAGAATCACCAGTCCAAGCGGTTCCGTGCCATGATGAAGATTCGGCCGAAGGTGGGACGGATCGTGGGACTGACCGGGACGCCCAGCAGCAACGGGCTGATGGATCTGTGGGCTGAGTTCAAGCTGCTGGATATGGGACAGCGGCTGGGGAGGTTCATCGGCCAGTATCGTACCCGGTTTTTCCTGCCGGACAAGCGCAATGGGCAGGTGGTGTTTTCCTACAAGCCCCTTCCAGGGGCGGAGGAACAGATCTACCGGCTGATTTCCGACATCACGATTTCCATGAAATCCACTGACTATCTGCGGATGCCACAGTTCGTTTCCTCCGGTTACGAGGTGTATCTCTCCGAGGAGGAAGTGCAACGATATGTTTCCTTCAAGCGGGATCTGCTGCTGCAGCTCCCGGACGGGGAAATCACCGCCGCCAATGCTGCGGCTCTTTCCGGGAAGCTCTCCCAGATGGCGAATGGTGCGGTATACACAGATGAAGGAGAGACTATCGCCATCCATGACCGGAAACTGGATGCCTTGGAGGACATCATCGAGAGTATGGGAGGGAAACCGCTCCTGGTGGCTTACTGGTTCCGGCACGACCTGGAACGGATCACAGAACGGCTCCATAAGCTGAAAATCCCATTTTCCAGGCTGGATTCTTCGGAAAGCATCCGCAGATGGAATACAGGGGAACTTCCGGTGGCCCTGATCCACCCGGCATCGGCGGGACACGGGCTGAACCTTCAAAGCGGAGGCTCCACCCTTGTATGGTTTGGACTGACCTGGTCCCTGGAACTGTACCAGCAGACCAACGCCCGCCTCTGGCGGCAGGGGCAGCAGTCCGATACCGTGGTGGTGCAGCACATCATCACGAAAGGCACCATTGATGAGCGGATCATGAAAGCCCTGTTAGAAAAAGACACCACACAGGCGGCATTGATCGAAGCCGTGAAAGCGGATCTGAAAATCTGAGCCAAGCCATGAAAATAAGGGCCAATCAAAGACAATCTGTGAAAATCCGGGGGGAAATAAAAAATCTTTGATTGGAGGTGCCGTGTATGAGCATTATCTGGAAGTATCTTGATAAACGGTCGGCTGCTGTGGACGCATTGAAGGATTACGGCAGCATGAAATTTATTATCGGCCACACGGATGAAGAGGTTAAAAGCGCCTACGAGAAAATGGGCGGTGTCAGCAGCCCGCAGCTTGACGGGATGCCCCGCAGCCACAATCCGCAGGCTTCAGAGGACAGGATCATTAAGGGCATTGATGAGATCGATGTTTTAAAGGAGCGTTACCGGCAGGCGGTGGAATACATGGCATGGTTCGTCCCAGCCTGGGAAGAACTGACAGAGGATGAACGGTATGTGCTGGAAGCGTTCTATGGTGAGGACAACCAGTACGGAAGTAATGCCGCTGACGATGTGGCGGACTATTTCCAGATTGAACGGGCTTCCGCATACCGCAGAAAGAACCGGGCGCTGGAGCGTCTGACCATCCTCCTGTTTGGAAAAGCCTGATGTCCACTTTGTGAGATGAAGTTCCCAATTGGACGTGGTACGATAGTAACATCGAAAACTGCATAAAGACAGCCAGCCTCATGGGAGAAATCCTGTGGGGCTTTCTTTATGCCTGGAGGAGGTGAGCCGATGCCAAGGAAACCAAAGCGGCCGTGTTCCTACCCCGGCTGTCCCAAGCTGACGGATGGCAGGTTCTGTGAGGAACATCAAAAGATGGAGAATCAACGGTACGAAAAGTACGACCGGGACCCAGCAGCCAAGCGCAGGTACGGACGGGCATGGAAACGCATCCGTGACCGGTACATGAATGCACACCCGCTTTGTGAGCGGTGCCAACGGGACGGCAGGCTCGTCAAGGCGGAGCAGGTGCATCACATCAAGCCTCTGGCAGAGGGTGGTGATCACAGCGAAAATAATCTAATGTCCTTATGTTCTTCTTGTCATGCGAAGATTCATGCAGAACGTGGGGACCGCTGGCACAATCACTAAAGGCCCAGGGGCGGTCAAAATCTCTACGGCTCTGTCCCGTGGGAACGGGCGCGGGGTCTCGCGTGCGAAAAAGGCGAAATCAAAAGGGTAATTAAGGGCGGCCGGCTACGGCTGCTTATTTTTTCGAGGAAAGGGGTGAGAAAATGCCGACAAAATCCAATAACACAGGCGGGCGCGGCGGTGCGAGACCCGGTGCGGGAAGGAAAAAGTCTGCGGTCAAGGAGAAAGCCGAGAACGGCAATCCGGGCGGACGGAAGCTGGAAGTGCTGGACATTCCCGAAGTCGAGGGTGTCGATATGCCAAAGCCCCATGAGTTCCTCTCCGCAGAGCAGCGTGATGGGAGTACGCTCCAGGCGGAGGAGATCTACACGGAAACCTGGGAGTGGCTGAAAAAGGTGGGCTGTGCGGCGAAAGTGTCTCCCCAGCTATTAGAACGGTATGCTATGTGCTCCGCCCGCTGGATTCAGTGCGAGGAGATGACTAACCGTATGGGCTTCCTATCCAAGCACCCGACCACCCAGAAGCCAATCCCGTCTCCGTTCATCAATATCGGCATCAACTATATGAACCAGGCGGTGCGGCTCTGGAACGAAATCTTCCAGATCGTGAAAGAAAACTGCAGCACCGATTACGGGGAGGTTTCTCCCCAGGATGATTTGATGGAGCGATTGCTCCGGGCAAGGAAGGGGTAAAGCCATGTTTGAGAAAGTAAATCCGTGCCACCCGGATAAGGTGGCGGACCGTATTGCCGGCGCACTGGTGGATGCGGCGTACAGAAAAGAGGAAAATCCCAGGATCGCCGTGGAAGTCCTCATCGGCCACGGTGTCTGCCACATCATTGCGGAGAGTTCGGTACACATCCCGCTGGATGAGGTGGACGCCATCGTGAATCGCATCGGCGGAAACTTGCACACGGATTATGTGGAAGTTCCGCAGGACGGACGCCTTGCCAATAACCAGGCAGAAGGAATCCGCTGCGGCGACAATGGCATCTTCAAAGGGGTGCCGGTCACGGAGGAGCAGAAAGCACTCTGCGAGATTGCAAAAAGTGTGTATCACACTTACCCTTCGGATGGGAAGTACATCATTGATGAAGCAAGGCTGATCCTCTGCCAGAGCAATGCGCCTACGGAAGAACTAAAAAGGTTATATCCTTCCGCCGAGGTCAATCCCCTGGGAGACTGGACCGGTGGCACGGATGTGGACTCCGGCGCGGCCAACCGGAAGCTGGGCAGCGACATGGCCGATTCCGTGACGGGCGGCGGGCTTCATGGGAAAGACCTCTCCAAAGCGGATGTGTCTGTGAACATCTACGCTTGGCTCAAAGCGCAGGAAACCGGAAAGCCAGTGGAACTGTGCTGCGCCATCGGGGATGATACAGTGGACGGTGTTCCCTACGCTGAGATCGTGGAGACTGCCCGGAGATACATCCGGAGCCTTGGCGGTTTTGAGAAATTTGCGGAATGGGGGCTGGTGCGATGAAAACTACATCTCATTCGGAAGGAGCATTAATTTGGGTTGATGAACAGATGAAGACTCTCGGTGTGGATGATTATCATTTTTGCCCAGAGAACGATTGTTATGTTTGTGATCGCTACGGGAACTTCTATTCAATTTGTCACAGACAGTATTCCAAGGCAGGAAATTTAGTTGAAAAATACAGGATAATGAAACTAAACGGATCAATCGATAAGTATGGCTATGTTACGTATCGCATCACGATAGATGGAATCAAAAAACATCTTAAGGCACATAGAATGATGCTAAATGCGTGGATTGGAGAAAGGCAAAATCTTGTAGTAAACCATAAAGATGGCAACAAACAGAATAATGCCCTCTCAAATCTCGAATGGTGTACAGTTGCTGAAAATAATGCTCATGCGATTAGTACGGGATTGTTTGATCCGCATGCCGCCAAACATGAATTAGCCATACCGTTAGCAGACTGGCTCACATTATATATTCTGTATGAGCATTTCGGAATGTCTATGTGCGAATTAGGGCGGATAAATAATGTTTCACATTCGACTATTTCAAAAATCGTCCAAAGAATCCGTACAATTCTGCCGAAGGAGGTGCAGCATGGAACATAAAACAATTACAGAATTCCAGTTGGTTGATATTAATCGGCTTGTCCCATATATCAATAATGCAAGGACACACAGCCCGGAGCAGATAAACAAGCTTCGGGCTTCTTTACGGGAGTTTGGATTTGTAAATCCGATTATTGTTGATAGAGATTACAACGTTCTGGCAGGACACGGACGTCTTATCGGCGCAAAGGCAGAAGGATACAAAGAAGTTCCGTGCGTTTTTGTGGATGAAATGACGGAAGCGCAGAAGAAAGCCTATATCATTGCGGACAACCGCATGGCGATGGATGCCGGATGGGATGAGGAACTTCTGCGGGTGGAGATTGAGTCCTTGCAGGGTATGGACTTTGATCCCCTGCTGACCGGTTTTGATGAAAAGGAACTGGCAGACCTGTTTGGTACAGATGATGAGGCGAAGGAAGATGACTTCGATGTGGAAGCGGAACTGGAGAAGCCCTGCTTTTCCAAAGCAGGTGACATCTGGAGGCTTGGAAAACATACCGTCATCTGCGGGGATTCCACAGACCCGGAGACGTTCCGTTTGCTTCTTAGAGACACGAAGGTCAACCTGGTCTGCACGGACGCCCCGTATTTTGTTAAACTGGAGAGCCAGTCCGGGCGGATCGCAAACGACGATCTGGAGGATGCCCAGGCCTACGAGTTCCTCATGAAAGCATTTACGAACTTCAAAGATGCCATGGCCATTGACGCTTCTATCTATGAATTTTACGCCACTATGAAAGCGCGTGTGTTTTATGACGCCTTTGAGGATGCCGGGTTCAAGGTCGGCGCCGGACTCATCTGGAAAAAGCCCAGGGCTCCGCTGATGCGGACAGACTGGAAGTTCAACATGGAACCGATCATCTTTGGCTGGAGAAAGGATGGAAAGCACAAGTGGTATGGAGACCAGAAACAGAAAGCCGTCTTTGAATTTGATGGAATCAAGAATTCAAAAGAGGACGGACATGGTCATCCTTCCAGTAAACCTGTTCCTCTCATTGCGTATCTGATACAGCAAAGCACACAGGTAAATGGAATCGTACTGGATGGGTTTCTGGGTTCAGCATCCACGCTGATTGCCTGTGACCAGATCGGGCGGATCTGTTATGGGGTGGAACTGGAACCAAAGTTTGTAGATGTGGCAGTTATGCGTTACATGAACCAGCATGGCAACAGTGCGGATGGTGTGCTGTTGATCCGGGATGGAAAGGAACATACCTACGAACAGGCACTTGATATGGCGGAGGTAATTGCAGATGAGTAATGTAAAATATCGGTTTTCTGAAGACGGCCTTGTAGCCTATGGGGAACTGGCAAGCGGTCAGATTTTTGTGATAGATGCCGATATGGTCGAAAAGATTCGTACAGTTAAATTTTATCTGGGCAGCAAAGGAAATGGCAGCCAATATTATGTGATTGACTGTAAGGGACGAACCCTCCATGATTATCTGTTTGAACACAGGCCGGGCTATGAAATAGACCATATAAATCTGGACACATTTGACAATCGCAGGTGCAATATCCGTTATTGTACACATCAGCAGAACCAGATGAACCAGCCGCTGCAGAAAAATAATACTTCCGGTGTCAGTGGCGTGAGTTATTATCCGCCAAGGCGCAAATTCCGGGCAAGAATAAAAATCTGCCAGCAAGAGATACACCTTGGCTATTTTGATACCTTTGAAGATGCAGTAAAAGCGCGGAATATTGGAATGCTTTGTATGTTTGGACAGTATGGGAGATATAACGATACTGGAAAAGCACCGGATTGGATTGAAAGAAAAGTCGCTGGAAAATGTGCGCGTTATGCGGAACTCTCGCAGAACAGCGCATTTTTTGATTTCTGGGATGGGGGTGTTGTCAATGCTCCATGACAAACTGACCCTCGGCAGCCTGTTTGACGGTTCCGGCGGTTTCCCTCTTGGCGGCTTGCTCTCCGGCATTACCCCCGTTTGGGCATCGGAAATCGAGCCGTTCCCCATCCGGGTGACCACAAAGCGGCTTCCGTTTATGAAGCATTACGGCGATGTCTCCCGGATGGACGGTGGGAAGATTGAGCCGGTGGATGTCATTACCTTCGGCAGCCCTTGCCAGGACATGAGCATCGCGGGCCGGAGGGAAGGTCTGGACGGCTCCCGCTCCAGCCTTTTCTATGAAGCCGTCCGGATCGTAAAGGAAATGAGGTGTGCAACTGATGGCAGATATCCAAGGTATATCGTCTGGGAGAACGTCCCTGGTGCGTTCAGCTCCAACAAGGGCGCGGACTTCCAATCCGTCCTCGAAGAGATCTGCTCGGTCAAAGGATACAAGATTGATCCTGCTCGACCTGCGAAGTGGCCAGCCGCCGGGGAGATCGTGGCAGACGATTTCAGTCTCGCATGGCGGGTATTTGATGCGCAGTACTGGGGAGTCCCCCAACGCAGAAAACGCATCTACCTTGTCGCAGATTTTGCAGGCAGGAGTGCCGGAAAAATACTATTTGAGTCCGAAGGCGTGTCTGGGTATACTCCGCAGGGCTTCCGCCCGTGGCAAGGAGCTGCCGGAACTTTTGCGGAAGGCGCTGGAGCGTCAGGCTGCGTCTGCTTAAACGACCAGGGCGGCAGCCGCATGGATGTGACGGAGGATGTTGCGGCAACGCTCCGGGCAGAAAACCATGGGCACCCGCCCTGCGTGATGGGGGCGGCAGGCTTTTGTACCGAGCATTCCGCACAGGCAAGGGGCATCGGGTATGAGGAGGAAACCTCGCCTACTCTCCGTGCCGGTACGGTGCCGGCGGCGGTCTATGAGAACCATAGCCAGGACACCAGATACACCGGCCCGCTGGAGACAGCCCCTACGGTCATGTCTACCTATGGCACAGGCGGAAACAACCAGCCCTTTGTGGTGGAGACACCCAAGACGCTGAAGATCCGCTCCGGCTGCGAGGGCGGCGGCAAGGGCGCGCTGATCCAGGATAACAAATCCGCCACGCTGGGCTGCAACAATGACCAGGCGGTATTCGTGCCGTTCGTGAAAGGTACCCGGCCCCACTCTCCCGATGAGGGGCAGCAGTGGAAAGCATCTGATGTGGCGAACACGCTGAACACTTACGATATGGGCGAGGCCCGGTGCAATGAACTGGCAGTCAGAGTTTACGGCATCTGTTCCAAGGACAGCAACGCCATGAAATCCGATAATCCAAAGAGCGGGTTCTATGAAGCGGAAACTTCCAGATGCCTGGATGCGAACGGCGGCAATCCCACCTGCAACCAGGGCGGCATGGCTGTAGTAGCCCTGCAGGGCTCCATGATCGGCAGGGCGGATAAGAACGGACCCCAGGGCAGCGGCGTGAACGAAGATGTGTCTTTCACGCTGGATGCTGCTGACCGTCATGCGGTGGCTTACTGCATGACCACCGGCACTTACACCCAGATGCTCAAGGAACAGTCCCCGACCTTGATGGCAAGGGACTATAAAGACCCGCCTGTAGTGAACGAGACAGAGCCGGAATACATCGTCCGCAGGCTGACGCCCACCGAATGTGCCAGACTGCAGGGGTTCCCGGACTGGTGGTGCGCCGGGCTTGGGACAGACAAGCCGACCGAGGAGGAGATCGAGTTCTGGACAGAGGTGTTTGAGACACACCGCTCCGTCATGGGGACTTCCTCCAAGCCTAAGAGCCGGAACCAGATCATCAAGTGGCTGAAGAATCCTCACTCCGACAGTGCAGAATATAAAATGTGGGGCAATGGCGTGGCACTCCCCAATGTCTATTTTGTGCTTTCCGGCATTGTGTACTACTCACAATTCCCGGACTTTTTGTTGTGACATATTTTGCGCCGGATTCGCTTGCTATTTCCGCCGCTTAGAGTGATGAATGTAGTACCGAAAAACAAGGAGGTACAGAGAATGCGAATTGAATTTCACAGAACAGGCGCGGAAAGGAAGGCGCTGGTAACAGCCATCGGGGAAATCCTGGAGGTCAGGCCGCAGTACAAAGGGATGCCGAGCGCCGCTTACGAAATCGACTACTTTACAGTAACGAAAGAAGGTACGCTGGAGTTTGACGACCGGGCTGACAGTGAGGAAGTGGAAAACCTGCTGGAGCAGCTTGCTGACCGGGGGATCGTAGCAGCGCCGGCGGAAATGGCGCAGGCTTGGTTTAATGCGAGGGAGGCAGAACTATCCGAAAAAAGCGAAACCGAGCCGCAGGAGGCAAATGCGGGGCTTACGGTGGAAATCCCGCTGGACAAGGTGGCGGTGGGCAATCTTACCAAGCTGCTGGACGCCAAAGGGAATCTGATACGGAAGGCTCTGGGCATCACCGACCTTCGCATCGAGGTGCTGGACGACCGGGTGGCGTTCCCCTGGTTCCCCCAGGTAGACGCAGACTCCGCAGCCGCCTACACCCACTTCATTTCCGCGCTTTGCGAGATGAGCAGGAATGCCAAGCGGGTAACAGCGACCGAGAAGCCGGTGGACAATGAGAAATACGCCTTCCGGTGTTTTCTCCTGCGCCTGGGCTTCATCGGCAGCGAGTATAAAGCGGAACGCAAAATCCTGCTGAAGAACCTGACCGGTTCCTCGGCTTTCAAGAACGGGGGTGTGAGCCATGAAGTTTCCGAGTAGAGAAATCGTGGAGCGCATCTGCCGGGAATATCCCGCCGGTACCCGTGTGGAACTGGTGCGGATGGATGATGCGCAGGCTCCGTCCGCCGGCACGAAAGGCACTGTCAAAGGCGTGGATGACACCGGCTCCCTCCTCATGCGCTGGGACAATGGCAGCGGCCTGAATGTAGTTTACGGAGAGGATGTCGTGAAGAAAATTCCGGCAGTCAGGACCGTCTGCTACGGCAGGATGGAGGAATGGTATAGCCGCAGGGAGGCGGAGCAGTTTTTCCTGCGGGCCATGGCTGCCTCCGAAGGCAGTGAACAGAGGCGGTACGCCAAGATATATACAGAGCTGAAAATGGGCATGGAAGTTTGCACAGATGAGGAGGATACTTGAATGGAACAGGATATTTTAGACCGGCTTTATTATGGGAAAATCGTGCCGTGGGAAAACCGCAGGGGCAATACGCCGGAAATGGATTTGCTCAGTGGGCAGGTGGATCAGGACATCCAATGGTTGAAAAAGGTCCTGGGCGATAAGGAAAAGGAAGTGCTGGGGCACCTTTTGGAGAATGCTTCAGAACTGGAACGGCTGCAGGTCTGCGAGGGATTTAAGGATGGATTCCGGCTTGGGATACAGCTTGTAGTGGCTGGCCTTGGCGGTGAGAAACAGCCATAAACTACACAATATCCCGCGGTCATCTTTGTGTAATATATAACGCGGAATTAACTTGCTATTATCCTCTTTTAGAGCGAATATGTGTACACCGAAAGGGAAAACACACAGCCGCAGGGCAGAAAAACGGAGGATTTCAGAATGAACGAGAAAACAGCAAGGCAGATTGCAGAGATGAAGAACCAGACCATCGGGGTCGAGGTGGAGATGAACAGCATCACCCGCCAGAAGGCAGCGAAGGTTGCCGCTACCTACTTCGGCACAGGCAGATACGAGAACACCGCCGGCCGCAACGGGTACAGCACCTGGAGCGCATGGGACGGCCAGGGACGCGAATGGAAATTCCAGAAGGACGTTTCTATTGCGGGACCGGAAGAACAGAAATGCGAACTGGTCACCCCAATCCTGACCTACGGCGACATCGAAACCCTGCAGGAGCTTTGCAGGCAGCTTAGACACGCCGGAGCGAAAAGCGATGCCAGCCGGGGGTGTGGAGTTCACATCCACATCGGAGCGCAGGGGCACACGCCGCAGAGCCTTCGGAACCTTGCCAACATCATGGCGAGTCACGAGAGCCTGATTGCCGAGGCGTTGAAGCTTGACCGGGGTCGCATGAACCGCTACTGCCGCACGGTAGACCCACGGTTCTTGGAGCAGGTCAACCGCAGGAAGCCCCGCACAATGTCACAGCTTGCGGACATCTGGTACAACAGCAACGGCGCAAGCTACGGAAGAAACCACCATTACAACGATAGCCGCTACCATATGCTCAACCTCCACGCCACTTTTACCAAAGGCACGGTCGAGTTCCGGCTCTTCCAGTTTGATGAGCCGACAGCCGAGCGCCGGGGCGGCATCCACGCAGGGCAGCTTAAGAGCTACATCCAGCTTTGCCTGGCCTTAAGCCAGATGGCAAAGGATGTGCGGACGGCAAGCCCTAAGCCCCAGCAGAACGAGAACCCCAAATACGCCATGCGCACCTGGCTCCTCCGCCTGGGCTTCATCGGTGAGGAGTTCGCAACGGCCAGGGATTTTCTGACCCGCAATCTTTCTGGGGACACAGCCTTCCGGCACGGTAGAGCCGCCGCTTGAAGGACACGCAGGAGTTAGCCTCCTGCCACCTTACCCTTGACCGCCTCGGCGGTCTTAAGGTGGTAGAAGGGTAACCCCTTCGGAAAGGATGGATACCATGAAAGAAAAAAGATACTACATTGCTTACGGCAGCAACCTGAATGTCGGGCAGATGCGGATGCGCTGTCCCCACGCCACGATCCTCGGCACGGCCAACCTGAAGGGCTGGGAACTGCTTTTTAAGGGGAGTAAGACCGGCTCCTACCTGACCATCGAGGAAAGCGAAGGCGGCACAGTCCCTGTGGTGATCTGGGAGGTAACAGCAACCGATGAAGCCGCTCTCGACCGCTACGAAGGATTTCCCAACTTTTACTACAAAAGGGACATCCGGCTTCAGTACAAAGGCATCCGCACCGGGAAGCGCAGGACGGTGACGGCCTTTGCCTACATCATGCATGAGGACAGGCTGATTGGGATTCCGAGCAATTTCTATATGCGGACCTGCCTGGAAGGGTACGACACCTTCCGCTTCGACAAGGATATTCTGGTTGATGCTTATGATAAATGCCTGGAGGTATGCGGATATGAAGGATAACATCACAAGGATGGCTGTCTGCCCGCTTTGCGGCAGGATCTACCACGGCGCTCCGGCGCTTTCCAGAGAGGACAACGAAACGCTCATCTGCCCGGACTGCGGCACCCGTCAGGCTCTCCAGTCCATCGGCGTGGAGCCATCTGAACAGGAGCAGATCATTGAGACAATCCACCGCCATACGCAGGAGTGATATACACAATTTGTTCCTCCAATTTTTGTACAGATTATGCTCCGAATTAACTTGATAATATGTGCTTTTAGAGCGAATATGTACACACCGAAAGGGAAAACGAAGAAAACGGAGGATACGAAGATGAAAGAAACAGGGATTAAGAGATACGAGGACTACACCGAGAACTGCGTAAACCGCTACCGGCTGCCGAACACCAGCACGATGGAGAACCTTTCGATGAAGGTCACCGCCGGCGAGGGCGCGGTGCTGAAGATGGGCGACAAGGTACTGGTCACCGACCATGCCTGGAAGGGATTCATCGCCGGGGTGTACGAGTTCATCGAGACACCGGAAGAAACCGGGTACAGCTACATTGAGTGCCGCCTGAACCTCATCTCCATGAGCGCAGAACTTTTCGAGGATGGTGGCCACGCCATCGCCTGGGCGATGCAGCAGTAACAACAGCAAAGACAATAACCTGAGATCGAGCCGCATGGCTCTTTCTCTCGTACAGAACCATTTTGGAGGTCGCAGAGATGCGGCTATTTTTATGCCATTCGGGAGGTGATGTCCATGCGGAAACTGAAGAAATACAAGCCTACAAAGTTTATGGCAAAGACCTCGCACTACGATAAGGACGCCGCCGACTATGCGGTGATGTTCATTGAGTCCCTCTGTCATACCAAGGGCACCTGGGCGGGAAAGCCCTTTGAACTGATCGACTGGCAGGAGCAGATCATCCGCGACCTGTTCGGTGTCTTAAAGCCCAACGGCTACCGTCAGTTCAACACGGCGTACATTGAGATCCCCAAGAAACAGGGCAAGTCGGAGCTTGCCGCCGCTGTGGCGCTCCTGCTCCTATGTGGGGACGGCGAGGAACGGGCCGAGGTGTACGGCTGCGCCGCTGACCGCAACCAGGCAAAAATCGTGTTTGATGTGGCAGTGGATATGGTGCGGTTCTGCCCGGCGCTTTCCAAGCGGGTGAAGATCCTGGAATCCCAGAAGAAAATCACCTATCTGCCCACCAATTCTTCCTACCAGGTGCTTTCGGCGGATGTAGCGAACAAGCACGGTTTCAATACCCACGGCGTGATCTTTGATGAGCTGCATACCCAGCCCAACCGGAAACTCTTTGACGTCATGCTCCAGGGCTCCGGCGATGCCCGGATGCAGCCGCTGTATTTCCTGATCACCACAGCGGGCAACGACACTAACTCCATCTGCTACGAGGTACACCAGAAAGCCATCGACATCGCGGAGGGCAGGAAGGTTGACCCCACCTTCTATTCTGTTATCTACGGGGCTGCCGAGGATGAGGATTGGACAGACCCCAAGGTGTGGAAAAAGGCCAATCCTTCCCTTGGCATCACGGTGGGCATTGATAAGGTGAAAGCCGCTTGTGAATCCGCCCAGCAGAATCCCGGCGAGGAGAACGCTTTCCGGCAGTTAAGGCTCAACCAGTGGGTGAAGCAGTCCGTCCGCTGGATGCCGCTGGACAAGTGGGACGCCTGCGCCTTCCCGGTTTCTGAGGACGATCTGGAGGGGCGCGTCTGCTACGGCGGTCTGGATCTTTCCTCCACTACGGACATCACGGCCTTTGTGCTGGTGTTCCCGCCGCTGGATGAGGAGGATAAATACTACATCCTGCCGTACTTCTGGATACCGGAAGAAACGCTGGATCTTCGTGTCCGGCGCGACCATGTCCCCTACGACCTGTGGGAGCGCCAGGGGACGCTGATGACTACAGAGGGAAATGTGGTTCATTACGGCTACATTGAGAAATTCATCGAGCAGTTGGGCGAACGGTTCAACATCCGCGAGATCGCCTTTGACCGCTGGGGTGCTGTGCAGATGGTGCAGAACCTGGAGGGCATGGGATTTACGGTGGTTCCCTTCGGGCAGGGATTTAAGGATATGTCCCCGCCCACCAAGGAACTGATGAAGCTGGTGCTGGAGGAAAAAATCGCCCACGGCGGCCACCCGGTGCTGCGGTGGATGATGGACAACATCTTCATCCGCACCGACCCGGCCGGCAACATCAAGGCGGACAAGGAAAAATCCACAGAGAAGATTGACGGGGCCATTGCCACCATCATGGGGCTTGACCGGGCGATCCGCTGTGGCAACGATACAGGCGCTTCGGTTTATGACAGCCGGGGCCTTTTGTTTATCTGAGTTACTATGCACAATTCGGGCAATGAATGTTTGTGTAAGATATTCCGCAGAAACCGCTTGCTAATATCCCCATTCAGAGCGAATATGCACCTACCAAAAACAGGAGGTTTTGTTTATGACAAGAGAAGAAGCAGTAAAGCTGGCAGAGAGCAAGTGGTACGAGACACAAACAGCGGAGGAAATCGTGGCATTCCAGTTATATGAGGAACGGCTTTGTATGCCGTTCCCCTTATTCCATAAGGCTGTGGAAGAGGCGTTAGGCCGTCCGGTCTATACCCATGAGTTTGCCGGTGTAGAAAATCTGCGTCAGGAATTCGAAGCCATGAGAAAAGGAAACTGAAAAAAGAGAGAGTTTTGAGGGAAGGCATCGCGGAGGCGGTGCTTTTTCTCTGTCCATTTATCGGAGAGGAGTGATTGTATGGGATTTTTAAGCGGGCTGTTTCGATCAAGAGACGCTCCGAGCAACCGCACCGCAGGCAGCGCCTACAGCTTTTTCTTTGGAGGAAGCACTGCGGGCAAGCGGGTCAATGAACGGTCTGCCATGCAGATGACGGCGGTGTATTCCTGCGTCCGCATCCTGGCAGAAGCAGTGGCAGGTCTTCCTCTGCACCTTTACCGCTATAAGGAGGACGGAGGCAAGGAGAAAGCCATTGACCATCCGTTGTATCTGCTCCTGCATGACGAGCCGAACCCGGAGATGAGTTCTTTTGTGTTCCGGGAAACGCTCATGACCCATCTTTTGCTGTGGGGCAACGCCTATGCCCAGATTATCCGCAACGGCAAGGGCGAGGTCATTGCCCTCTATCCCCTGATGCCGGACCGGATGACGGTGGATCGTGACAGCAAGGGACAGCTTTATTACGAATACACCGTCAGCATGGATGACGCACCTACGGTCAAAGGCAGTCTTGTCCGGCTGCATCCTTCCGATGTGCTGCATATCCCAGGGCTTGGCTTTGACGGGCTGGTGGGGTATTCCCCTATCGCTATGGCAAAGAACGCCATCGGCATGGCGATTGCCTGTGAGGAGTACGGGGCGAAGTTCTTTGCCAACGGTGCGGCACCTGGCGGCGTCCTGGAGCATCCGGGTACCATCAAAGACCCGCAGCGTGTCCGGGAAAGCTGGCAGTCCACCTTCGGCGGCAGCGGCAACAGCAATAAGATTGCCGTGCTGGAAGAGGGCATGAAGTACACGCCCATCGGCATCTCCCCGGAACAGGCGCAGTTTCTGGAAACGAGGAAGTTCCAGATCAATGAGATCGCCCGGATTTTCCGGGTGCCGCCCCACATGGTGGGCGACCTGGAGAAGTCGAGCTTTTCCAACATTGAGCAGCAGTCACTGGAGTTCGTGAAATACACGCTGGAACCCTGGCTGGTGCGCTGGGAGCAGTCCATCCAGAGGACGCTATTTTCCCCGGAGGAAAAGAAACGGTATTTTGCCAAGTTCAACGTGGAAGGGCTGCTCCGGGGCGATTATGCCAGCAGGATGTCCGGCTACGCTACCGCAAGGCAGAACGGCTGGATGAGTGCCAATGACATCCGGGAACTGGAGAACATGGACCGCATCCCTGCCGAGGAAGGCGGAGACCTGTACCTTATCAATGGCAATATGCTCCCGCTTGGAAACGCCGGGGCTTTTGCAAATACCGAAGTTAGCGATGACGGAAAGGAGGAAGATTCTGATGAAGAAGTTCTGGAAGTGGAAGAACCAGGCGGAGACGGAGACAGCTCCGGCGGAACGGACGCTGTTCCTCAACGGCACCATCGCCGAGGAAAGCTGGTTTGACGATGACGTCACACCCCAGCTTTTTAAAGAGGAACTGATGGGCGGAAGCGGAGATATCACGGTCTGGATCAACAGTCCCGGCGGGGACTGTGTGGCGGCGGCCCAGATCTATAACATGCTGATGGATTATCCGCACAACGTAATTGTGAAGATCGATGGTATCGCAGCCAGCGCCGCCTCGGTTATTGCGATGGCCGGCACGAAGGTGCTGGTATCGCCGGTGTCCATGATGATGATCCACAATCCCATGACCGTAGCGATGGGCGATACCGCAGAGATGCAGAAAGCCATCGAGATGCTTGGCAGCGTGAAGGATTCCATCATCAACGCCTATGAGATCAAGACCGGGCTGTCCCGCGCCAAGTTGTCCCATCTGATGGACGCGGAGACCTGGATGGACGCAAACAAGGCGGTGGAGCTTGGCTTTGCCGATGATATTCTCAAACGCTCCGATGTACCGGAGGACATGGAGCCGCCTGCGGTGTCCATGCTGTATTCCAAAGCCGCTGTGAGGGGCTCCCTGATGGATAAGATCGCGGCAAAGTGTAAAACCAACCCTAAGAAAACCGAAGATTCCAAACCTAAGGGCCGCTCTGTAGACAGTCTCTACGAGCGGCTCAATCTTTTGAAACATTAAGGAGGATACCACTATGACGATTCTTGAACTGCGCGAGAAGCGCGCCAAAGCCTGGGAAGCTGCGAAAGCCTTTCTGGATTCCCACAGAAACGATAAGGGCGTCCTGTCCGCCGAGGATGACGCCGCCTATACCCGCATGGAGCAGGAGATCACCGACCTGGGCAAGGAGATCGCCCGCCTGGAACGTCAGGAGGCGCTGGAGGCGGAACTGAACCGCCCGGTGAACAAGCCCCTGACGGGTAAGCCCATGAGCGGCAAGGAGGAGACTAAGACCGGCCGCGCCACCGATGAGTACCGTTCTAACTTCTGGAACATGATGCGCTCCAAAGCACCGATGCCCTCTGTGGTAAATGCCCTGCAGATCGGGACGGACTCCGAGGGCGGCTATCTGGTACCGGACGAATATGAGCGCACCCTGGTAGAGGCACTGGAAGAGGAAAATGTATTCCGCCAGCTTGCCAGGGTGATCCAGACCTCCAGCGGCGACCGGAAGATCCCGGTGGTGGCGACCAAGGGAACCGCCTCCTGGATCGATGAGGAAGGCGCCTACACGGAGAGCGATGATTCCTTCGGCCAGGTATCCATCGGGGCGTATAAGCTGGGGACGATGATCAAGGTTTCCGAGGAACTGTTAAACGACAGTGTCTTTGACCTGGAAAGCTACATCTCCCGTGAATTTGCCCGCCGTATCGGCGCCAAGGAGGAGGAAGCCTTCTTTACCGGGGACGGTTCCGGCAAACCCCTGGGCATCCTGGCAGCCAGCGGCGGCGCAGAGACCGGCATCACTGCCGCATCTGCCACCGCGATTACCGCCGATGAACTGATCGACCTGTTCTACTCCCTGAAATCGCCCTACCGCCGCAACGCTGTGTGGGTGCTGAACGATTCCACCATCAAGGCAGTCCGTAAACTGAAAGATGGCAGCGGCCAGTACCTGTGGCAGCCTTCCCTGACTGCCGGAACGCCGGATACCATCCTGGGCCGTCCTGTGCGTACTTCGGCCTATATGCCCGCCATCGCCGCCAGCGCAAAGACCATCGCTTTCGGTGATTTCAGCTACTACTGGATCGCAGACCGCCAGGGACGTTCCTTCAAGCGCCTGAACGAACTGTATGCGGCAAACGGTCAGGTGGGCTTCCTCGCTTCCCAGCGCGTGGACGGCAAGATGATCCTGCCGGAGGCTGTCAAGGTGCTGGTACAGAAAGCATCGTAAGGGAGGGCTGACAGATGAGTTACAACGGAAAGAACTACATGGAGCAGGGCGGCGATAAGTGGGTGATCGGAGGCACCCTCGAAATCAAGGAGGGGGCTTCTGTTACCGGTTTGCCCGCCGCCGAGGTTCCCCAGGCGGCAAACCAGGCAGACAGTGTTGCGGAGGATGTTTCCACTCTGGTTTCTGATTTCAACGGCCTGCTGGCCAAGCTGAAGGCAGCGGACCTGATGGCATCCAGTTAAGGAAGGGGGCGGCGGTGATGGACACTCTGCTGGAAAAAGTCAAAGCAAACCTGATTCTGGAACATTCGGTGGATGACGCGCTTTTGCAGAGCTACATCACCGCCGCTGTTTCCTACGCGGAGAGCTACCAGCATATCCAGGAGGGCTATTACACGGAGAATGCGATGCCGGCCACCACCGAACAGGCGGTGATCATGCTGGCATCGCATTTCTATGAGTCCAGGGACGGTTCCACGGGCGGATTCTTTGCTGATAACACAAACGCGGCACAGCAGGTCTGGAACACGGTCAACCTTCTGCTTCGGCTCGACCGAAACTGGTGCGTTTAGCACCAGTGGGGTCCCCGGAAAGCCGTATGGCTTTTTGGGGAGAGGAGGAACAACGGAATGAGCGAGCTTTTCGTGCCCCAACGGAAACGAGCGATATGGAGTTTGTGACGACGAGGAAGGTGTGACATGAGCTTTGGAAAGATGAACACCTTCATCTCCATTGTGGAAAAACAGTTCACGCAGGATGATGAGGGCTTTAAGACGGAAACGGATGTGACTGTGGCAGAGGTACGCGCTTACCGGGAAGGCAGGCACGGCAGTGAGAAATGGGCCAACATGGCGTCCTTTTCCACCGCTACCGACCTGTTCCGGCTCCGGGTGATTCCCGGCGTCACGGTCACTACGGATATGCGCATCCTCTGCGACGGGCATATCTTCGAGATCACTTCGGTGGAGGATGTCAAAGGCAGGGGGATATATCTGGAGGTGATGGCGCAGGAGGTGAAAGCGAGTGGCTAAAGCGACATGGAAGATGCCGGAGGATTTCCTGATGAAGGTGTCCCGGCTGGCGGATAAAACGGATGAGATTCTCCCAAAGGTGCTGGAAGCCGGAGCAGAGGTTGTGGAGGATAAAGTCCGATCCAACCTGCAGGCGGTTATCGGCAGCGGGACGAAGTATGAATCCAGAAGCACCGGGGAGCTTTTACGCTCCCTTGGAACGTCCCCTGCCCTGCAGGATAAGAACGGGGACTTCAATGTGAAGGTGGGCTTTTCTGAGCCGAGGTCGGACGGCGACAGCAACGCCAAGATTGCCACCATCCTGGAATACGGCAAAAGCGGCCAGCCCGCCAAGCCCTTCCTAAAGCCGGCGCAATCTTCCTCCAGGAATGCCTGTATCAGCACCATGAAGGCAATGCTGGATGAGGAGGTGGAGAAGATTTGAGCCTGCTGTCGGAAATCAAGGCTGTGGTCAATGGCTGCGGCCTGCCGGTGGAAACGGGTGTGTTCTCTGATGAGCCGCCTGGGGAATATGTGGTGGTCACGCCTTTAGCGGACACCTATGAGCTTCATGCGGATAACCTGCCGGGGTATGAAACCCAGGAGGCGCGGCTCTCCCTGTTCTCCAAAGGAAACTATCTGAAGCGGAAGGGGCAGCTTTCAAATGCGCTCCTTGCCGCCGATTTTGTGATTACGGACAGGCGGTACATCGGCCATGAGGACGATACCGGCTACCACCACTATGCCATTGACGTGGCAAAACTGTATGGATTGGAGGAATGAACTATGGCTACCATTGGCCTTGACAAACTGTATTACGCCAAGATCACCGAAGACACTTCGGGAAATGAAACCTATGAAGACCCGCAGCCTTTGGCGAAGGCTATGACCGCCGAGCTTTCCGTGGAACTGGCCGAGGCTACGCTGTACGCAGATGACGGGGCTGCGGAGGTTGTAAAGGAGTTCCAGAGCGGGACGCTGACGCTGGGTGTGGACGATATTGGCAAAACGGTCGCGGAAGACCTGACCGGGGCGGTAATCGATGAGAACGGTGTCCTGATTTCCGCGTCGGAGGACGGCGGCGATCCGGTCGCCATTGGCTTCCGCGCAAAGAAGGCAAACGGCAAATACCGCTATTTCTGGCTGTACCGTGTGATTTTCGGTATCCCCGCCACTAACCTGACCACCAAAGGCGAGAGCATCGAGTTTTCCACCCCGTCTATCGAGGGCACCGTGACCCGCCGCAATAAGGTGGACGGCCAGGGCAAGCACCCCTGGAAAGCGGAGGTGTCCGAGGACGACGCTGGTGTATCCCCCACAGTCATTACGGGCTGGTACGATGAGGTCTATGAGCCGTCCTACGCAGATCAGACATCGGGCGCAGGCGGCGAAGGTTAAGGAGGGTTTGAAGTATGGATGAAAGAACAGCAAATGTCAATATCGGCGGGCAGGAATATGAAATGCTTTTGACCACCAGAGCGACCAAGGCCATCGCCGGCCGTTACGGCGGGTTGGAGAACCTGGGCGAGAAGCTGATGAAGACGGAGAACTTTGAGATGGCGCTGGATGAGATCGTGTGGCTGATTACCCTTCTGTGCAACCAGCCCATCCTCGTCCACAATCTGAAACACCCGGAGGACAAAAAGCCGGAGCTGACCGCCGAGGAAGTGGAGCTTCTTACCTCCCCGATGGAACTGACGGACTATAAGGACGCCATCATGGAGGCCATGTACCGGGGTACGAAACGGAATATCGAAAGTGAGCCGGAGGGAAAAAACACGGCGGCCGGGTAAGCGATGAAGAATTGTTTACCCGGCTTTTGTATTACGGGACGGCGCAGCTTCATCTTTCCCTGGATGAAACCATGCTCCTTCCATTCGGCCTGCTTATGGACCTGTGGGAGTGCCACCGGCAGTTCCTGGGACTTGCGAAGCCGAAACGGGAACTGACGATTGATGATGTGATCCCCTATGGAATTTAGCGCGAGAGGAGGTGCGGCTTGTGGCGGACAATTTTGGCCTGAAAATCGGCATTGAGGGTGAGAAGGAATTTAAAAAGGCTTTGTCAGAGATCAACCAGTCCTTCAAGGTGCTGGGTTCCGAGATGAAGCTGGTTTCCTCGCAGTTTGACGCCAACGATAAATCCATCCAGGCTCTTTCCGCAAGGAATACCGTTCTGAACAAGGAAATTGACGCCCAGCGCCAAAAGGTTGAAACGCTGCGGGCTGCCCTCCAAAACGCATCCGAGTCCTTTGGGGAAAACGACCGCCGGACGCAGAACTGGCAGATCCAGCTTAACAACGCCGAAGCCGCCCTAAACGGCATGGAACGGGAACTTTCCGCCAATGAGCGGGCCATTGAGTCCCTCTCCCGGCAAGAGACGGAGGCGGCGGACGCCACAGAACGGCTCTCCCAGGAGATTTCCCGTCAGGAAGAGGAACTGGCCGGGATGAAACGCGCCTATTCCAATGCGGTTCTGGAGTACGGGAAAGGCTCCAGCGAGGCAAAGGAACTGGAGGGGCGCATTTCCCAGCTTTCCGGGGAACTGCGGGAAAACCGGGAGCGGATGAAGGACGCCGGGGATGTGGCGGAGGATTTCGGTGATTCGCTGGAGGACGCATCCAGTGGGGCAGATAAATTAGGCTCCGGCCTTTCGGTCGCCACAGTGGCGATGGGCAACCTCATCTCCTCCGGCATCCAGGCGGCATTAAACGGCATCAAGGAGCTTGGCAGCACCATCTGGAACCTGGACGAAGCCACGGAGGAATACCGGGTAGCCCAGGGCAAGCTGACCACCGCCTTTGAAGCGGCCGGCTACAGCGGCGAGGCGGCGCAGAAATCTTACACTGAGTTTTACAAGATCCTGGGCGATACGGACACGGCCACGGAAGCCTCCCAGCTCCTGGCGCAGCTTGCCCAGAACGAGCAGGACATTACCAAATGGACGAATATCGCGGCCGGCGTTTACGGCACCTTTGGCGACGCCCTCCCCATCGAGGGCATGATCGAGTCCGCCAACGAGACCGCCAAAGTGGGCGAGGTTACCGGCTCCCTGGCGGATGCCTTAAACTGGGTGGGTATTAGCGAGGACGCCTTCAACGAGAAACTGGCTGCCTGTTCCAGTGAAAGCGAACGCAACCGTCTCATCATGGAGACACTCTCCGGGGCCTATGACGAGGCGAGCGGCGCGTTCTACCGCAACAACGAGGCGCTGGTGGCTTCCAGAGAAGGACAGGCGCAGCTTGACGAGACCCTGGCGGGGCTTGGGGAGACCATTTCCAATGTGAAGAACAGCCTCCGGGCAGAGTTCCTCCCGGCAATTTCGGAAGTCATCTCCGCCTTTACCGACATGGTAAACGGCGTGGACGGGGCGGATGAAGCCTTTGCCGGGGCCATTACGGGGCTGGTGAACACGGCGGTTTCCATGCTGCCGCAGTTTGTAAACACCGGGATGCAGATGCTGACCTCGCTGCTTTCTGGCATCATCCAGAGCCTTCCGGCTGTGATGGAGGGCGCGGCACAGATCATCGTCACGCTGGCCCAGGGCATTGCGGCCGCGGTTCCCACCCTGATTCCGCAGATTGTCCTTGTGGTTACCCAGATCGTGCAGACCCTGATCGAAAATCTGCCGATGATTCTGGACGCGGCGCTGCAGCTTATTATGGGGCTGGCCCAGGGGCTGCTTAATGCTATCCCGGTCCTGATCGCGGCCCTGCCCGCCATCATTACGGCGATTGTGGAGTTCATTGTCGGAGCAATCCCACAGATCATCAATGCCGGGATACAGCTATTGACCTCGCTGGTCTCCGCGCTGCCGGAGATCATCACGGCTATTGTGGCGGCAATCCCGCAGATCATTGATGGGCTGGTGACCGCCATCCTTGGCAGCATCCCCCAGATCATTGATGCGGGCGTGAACCTGCTGATTTCCCTGATTCAGAACCTGCCGACCATCATTACCACTATTGTGGCGGCAATCCCGCAGATTATTTCCTCGCTGGTAAACGCCATCTTAAACAGCATCCCGCAGATCATACAGGCGGGCGTGCAGCTATTCGTGTCGCTGATCCAGAACCTGCCCACCATCATCGTGGAGATCGTAAAGGCGGTGCCGCAGATCATTGCGGGGATTGTGAATGCCTTTACCTCGTCTATGGGGCAGATTGTCAATATCGGCAAGAACATCGTGCAGGGGCTGTGGCAGGGTATCCAGAGCCTTGCCGGATGGATCTGGGACAAAGTATCCGGCTGGATTTCCGGCATCTGGGACGGGATCTGCAGCTTCTTTGGCATCAACTCGCCCTCGAAGGAAATGGCCTGGGTGGGCGAAATGCTGGGCAGGGGTCTTGCCGGCGGCATTGAGGACAGCGCCGGTGAAGCGGTCAGCGCCGCAGAGGATTTGAACAACGGCATCCTGGGCGTGATGAACGGGCTGGCGGCGGATATGCAGTCCGCTGTCCCCTCAAACTTTGCCTTTGACACAGCCGGGACGGTGGGTTCCGTGGCCGGCGGTATGGGCGGAGCGGGCGGTTCCTCTTTTGGGGCCCTCATTACCATCCAGCAGATGATCGTCCGCAGCGAGGATGACATCCGCAGGATTTCCCAGGAACTTTACAACCTGATACAGACCGGCTCCCGCGCCCAGGGACGGTTCAGTACCGCATAAAGGAGGTGGCTTTGTGGGCTTTTCCTATAACGACATCACATCCAAGAGCATGGGCCTAAAGGCAAGGCTGACCTCCTGGCAGGTCAGCGGAAGTCTGCGGAACTTTACCACAACGGTCCCCGGCAAATACGGCGTGACGGACTTCGGGGCGGATTTTGACTACCGGGAGATCGTAGTCTCCTGCAGCATCTTCCCCAGGCACAGCTTTTCCGCCCTGGTTTCCACGCTGGACGATATCGCCGCATGGCTCGACCCGGTGGGCGGCTTAAAGCAGCTCGTCCTGGATGATGTGCCGGACCGGTACTTCATGGCAAGGCTGAACGCGGCGGTGGAGTGTGAACGGCTCCTGCGTTCCTCGGGCAGCTTTGACCTGACCTTCTTCTGCCCGGACCCCTTCGGCTATGCCATCGAGGATGAGACTTTTTCCATCTCAGAAGCCGGAAACAGCACGGTCACCCGGCTGATCGGGAACATGGAGTCCAACCCCATTTACCGCATTGAGGGCGTGGTTACCTCCGGGGCAGGCAATTCCATCAGCATCACCACTAACGGGCAGGAGTTGAAGATAGTCAACGCCACCCTCGCGGCCGGTGAGACGCTGGTGGTGGATACCGACCGGATGACCGCTTATGTGGAGGACGCGGACGGGATTATCCTGCGGAACGCCCTGCCATATCTGGAGGAACTGAACTTCCCCACGCTGGCGGTGGGGAGCAACACGGTTTCCGTAACGGCGGCAAGCGCCACGTTTACGGGGCTGGAAATCCAGGCAAGGAGCAGATGGAGGTGAGCGGTCATGGCACTAAAAACGATACTGAACAAACAGACGGACTTTACCGGCGAGTTCCCGGAAGAATGGGCAAAGGGTGGCCTGTGGCGGTTCAATGAATCGGACCCGGATGAGGACGACTGCCTTTTGGATTCCTCCGGCATGGGACGGGCGGCATACATCAATAACTGGAGCGGCACCAGTGCGTCCCTCTCCGCAAACCGCCTGGGGAATTACTTCCGCATGAACATCGTGAACCCGTCTTCTGAACAGAACTATCTGAAGGTCGCCAATGACGGCAGCATTTTCGCAGAGCTTGGAGGGCGTATCCTCTGCGGCGGCTGGATGAATCCCACCACCTATTCTGTGGGAAACACCTACTGCCCGATTTTTAACACCCGGTACGGGCCGGGGCAGCCAATCTTCTACCTATCCCTCATCCGGGGCAATCCGAGAATCATGCTCTACAACGATACCGGTTCTCTGATTCTGGACGAGTCTGTAGAGCCACCTTTTTCCCTGGTCAACGGCGGCTGGTACTTCATCGCCTGCCTGATCGAGCCGGACAACAAGACGGCGCAGTATGTGGTGGGCGACCGGGGCAGCGGCACGGTGTGGGCATCAGAAGTGCTTTCCTTTACCGGGGAACTGAACCGCTCCTGCACGGCGGATTTGATTCTGGGGATGCACGCCGACTCCTACTGGTACGCCGGAGGGCTGGACGATTGGTTTTTGGACTGTGACACCCAGCTTACCGCAGAGGACCTGGAAAACTACTTCCTTTCCTCCCTCTGTGCCAACGGCGGCGATACCTCCGGGGATGTGGACGGCATCACGGAGCCGGGGGCGGTCACGCTCCGGGCATCAAGCGGCGGTTACCCTTCGGAAGGTGTGCTGACCACAGCGGCGGCGGACTGCAACCTTTCCGGCACGGGGCGTGTGTCTGTGACCAGCGAGTACGTCTCCGGCACCACGGCGGTTTCCCTGGTGGAGACTTCCACCAGCGATGACCTGGAGGAATGGAGCGATTGGGCGGCAGTCCCCGCTGACGGGCGGCTGGCGTCCCCCAACCGGGCGTATATCCGCTTCCGGGCAACGCTGACTACTACAGACACTTCCCGGACGCCGAAGGTTATTGATATCCGGCTCTATGACATCCCGAAAGCGCCCTATGAGAAGATCGGTTATGCCCGGCCGGTAGTGCTGGACAGCAATGGCGCATGGGAGGCGGTGCTGGAAAACGCCTATGACATCATTGTGACCAGCGAGATCAACGGCGAGGACACCCTTTCCTTTAAGATTCCTTACCGGGATGGCAAGCGGGGGTATATCGACAGCGAAAAGAAGATCCAGATCGTGGACGATGTGTACAAGGTCAGGACGGTAACCGACACCAGGGATACGGACGGCAGCGCCGTGACCGAGGTGTATGCGGAGGCGGAGTTCTATGACCTGACCTTCTCTGTCCGCAAGGAGGAACGTACCTTTGAAGCGGAGTACCCGGAAACGGCGATGGCATACGCCCTGGAGGGGACGGAATGGAGCGTCGGCACAGTGACGGTGCGTACACAGCGCACCTGGACCAGCACAGAGAAAAACGCCTTATCCATCCTTCGGAATGTGGCCAATCTGCACGGCGGCGACCTGGTCTTTGACTGCCCGAACCGGCTGGTGCATCTGCTGACGGTCAACGGCAAGGACAGCGGCGCCCTTTTTGCCTACAAGAAGAACATGAAATCCATCCAGCGGGTGGTGGACACCAGGGAGCTTGTGACCCGGTTGTACGCCGTGGGCGCGGAAGGGATGACCTTCGCGGACATCAACGGCGGAAGGCCCTATGTGGAGGACTTCACCTACACAGACGAGGTGAGAATTTCCACCCTGGACTGCTCCTCTTTCACGAATCCCTACCAGATGAAAGAGTATGCTGAGATGCGGCTGGCGGATTACGCAAAGCCCACCATTTCCTATGTGTTAAACGCGATGGACTTATCCGTGCTGACGGGCTACGAGCATGAAGCCTGGGAACTGGGAGATTACGTCCGGGTGGAGGATAAGGAGTTGGGTCTTTCGGTCACCACAAGAATTGTCCGCCGGGAATACAATCTGCAGGAGCCGTGGAACACGGTGCTGGAGCTTTCCACTACGCTCAAAAACCTGGGCAGTTCCGCCAGCGAGTGGGACAACGCGGCGGACTCGCTGGAAGGCACCAGCATGGTGTCGAACAACGACATCCGGGAAATGGTTCCTTTCAATCTGCTTAGAAACTCCCGCGCCGATGACGGGCTTGCCTACTGGGTCAGCTCCGGCTTTGAGGCGGACAGTGAAAACGGCGCGTCCGGCACGGCGTCCTTCAAGGCGGAGGGAGTGGCCGGCATGACAAAAAGCCTGTCCCAGACCGTCTATCCCGCCAACCGCTCCAGCTACACCCTGTCGGCGCAGATCGGCTCGGAAAATCTGGAGAAGTTAAGCGAGGATTCCCAGGTGGGCATTGAAGTGGTGATCGAGTATGAGGACGGCAGTACGGAAAGCCGGTTCATTGATTTGTACTGATGGAAGGAGGACGGCATGGCATATTTATCTTCAACTTCCGCCCGGATCGCGCCGGAGAATTATTCCTCCAGGGTCAAGTCCATCACGGTGCGGGTGTGCATCACGAACTGCACCGGGACGCTTTATATCACGGACATCCTCCTGCAGGCAGGGTCCGTGGTGACGGGGTGGGTAGGCCATCCCTGCGAGATGAAGTGGACGCTGGATGGCTGAGATTGCTTTTATCCGGCTGGCGGAGGTTATCAACCGGAAACAGGATATGCGTGTCGTGAGCGTTACCGTGAAGCCTACCATTGCGGACTGCTCCGGCACGATCTATTTTACTGACCTGATGCTCCAGGAAGGCCTGGCGCTGACGGGATACACGCCCCATACCGAACCATTCCTTAAAAAGCTGCGTGTGGACGGCGAAGTCAAAGCCCCTGTCTGGTTCAACGGCGTGGTGCGGGGCGAGGAAACGGTCATCCTCTTTAACCTTGGGGAGACTTCCGCTGGGCTGGATGTGCATATCTATCCGAAGTCAGACATGGATGGTGCTTCTATCGGGCTGGCACAGGGCGTGGGCGGCCAGAAGGTATCCTTCCCCAACGCCGTCCCCGCCGAAGCGGACCTTGCTCTGCTTGCCAGCACACGGCAGTGTACGAAGAACGGCAGCCCGGAGAAAAAGGAGGGCTTTTACCAGTACAGCGCCGCCTGGGATTCCAAGCATAAGGTGACGCTCCCGGAAGGGAAAACGGCGCGGGTGCTGTTTGAGATGCAGGAAATGCAGGATGGAGGTGAGCCAATCTGATGGACACACTGAAAGGCAAACAGATCATGGTGTGGACGTTCATGGGAAACGCCCGGATGTATGAAGCCCTCCGGGACTACGGCGACCGCATCAGCCAGATCGGACTGTTCTCCTTTAAGGTGCGGGCCACCGGGGAGATTTACGAGAGCGGCGTGGCGATTTCGGATATGCTCACCTACATCAACAAATGGCCCCATATCAAGTGGCTGCTGACGGTGGCAAACGACGGGGCGAACAGCATCTTCCGCGCCCTGCGGGACAACACAAACGGGGCGCAGGAGATGTTCCTCTCGGAGATCATCCGCATCATGGAGAAGTATCCCTGGTGTGACGGCATCGACATCGACCTGGAACGCGGGGACGGCTATTCCACCCATGCCGCGTCAACCGCCATGTTCCAGAACATCTACAATACGGTAAAGAATTACGATGCCACGAAGCACATGAACATCTGCCTGCCGGGGATGACTTCCGTTAATGGCTCGGTGGGCGGCGAGAACTGGTGTGTCTACGGGGATCTCGATGCCTACTGTGACACGGCGTCTATTATGAGCTACGGCATGGCCTGGGCAGGCTCCGCGCCGGGGCCGGTTTCTCCGAGAAGCTGGCTGGAGGGCATTTACGATTACGCCACCCAGGTCATGGACCCGGACAAGATTTTCCTGGGGATGCCGGCCTACGGCTGGAACTGGCAAATCTATGACACGCCGGAGAACCTGGGCGAGACCTACCGGGGCGTTTCCAACACCTACTACGCCGCGAGGTACTGGATGACGGGAGCGTACAACTTCACAGGTGACGCGCCGCCCCAGCCCTTTCTCCCTATCGTGGCCTATTGGGATGATTATGACAAGGTGCCTTACGCCTTTCCCCATGTCTACGATTACATGGAAGGAGCGGACGCAGTTTCCCGCGAGTACCCTCAGCTTGCGGACACATACAACCGCAGGCGCTACCTGACTGCCTACGGCAAGGAGCAGAAAACCGAGTTCGGAACTATTTTCATCGACCGGGACGCTGACGGCTACTCCAGCGCGTCCGGCATTGTCTCCATTGAAAACGGCATTGCGACCCTGGGCGATAACGGCTCGGTGACCTACAGTTTTACGGTGAACGCAGCGGGAACTTACGATGTGGCGGTGCGGCTCTGCTATCCCTTCTGGGATAAGAACGGCATCTATGCGGCGCTGGACGGCAGCACAAAGCACTTCACGGAAAGCCGCCTGTGGTGGCCGTACTGGCGGAGTACCTTCTGGGCGTCCCTCGCCAGCGGCGTAACGCTTTCGGCCGGGACACACACCATTACCATCTCTCTGGACGTCAAAGGCGTCCAGTTTTACGGCTTCCGGGTCTGCTCGGCTTTTTCCGAGGAACCTACCGCCGGGGAGGCCACCTTTGCCCTTGCGCCCAGGAGCTTTAAGGATGTGGACGGCAATATGGCCGTACCCGATAAGGGCTTTAAGCTGACGCTGGAAATGCTCCGCAGGAAGCCGGACTCGGCGCTCATCTGGTATGAGGACTTCCAGGATTACGGCGTGCTGGAGACGGACTACTGGACGGTGCGTTCCGGCTCCTTCGAGGTGTGGCGGTCGGATGAATATTCGATGGAGCGTGTCTACTCCCAGCTTGAAGGGCATGGGGAGCTTGCGTGGCAGTATGACGGCTTTTCGGAGCTGCATCTGCGGGCCAGGCTGGCTTTCCCGGCAAACGGCAGCGGGCGGGCCGGTGTGTTCTGCGGCAGCCTGTTCTGCTGCTTAAACTACGACACCCAGGCGGTGGAGCTGTACAACGGTTCCTCGCTCCTTGGCAGCTACAGCCAGGAGATCACAAGGACTTCATCGGCGGATCTGCGGGGCAATCCCTCCATGTACACGGTGGAGATGCGTGTCCGTGGAAATCAGGTGCGGGTATATTCCGGCTCCTCCTACACCCTGCGCTTCACAGCGACAGCCAGCGGTTTTTCCGGGGGCTACGCCGGGTACCGCTCGGACAACACCACGGTCTGTGAACTTCTGCGTCTGGGAGACGCCTGGACCTACGAGCCGTATGAGCGGTTTGATGTGGAGATGCCGGACGGCAGCTTTAAAAGCTACGGAAGGATATCCCGCACGAACTGCACCTGGGATGAGGAGTTCCAGGTATTCACGCTGACCTCCGATGTGGAGGAAACCTCCACCCGGAGCGAGGACATCTCCCTGGATTATGATTTCTTTCACTCCGACCTGCTGGAGATTTCCTGCGGCGGGAACTACACGGCAAAGGTCATACCGAAGGACATCAACATCTGGATATCCCGGCTGTTCCTTGGAGACGCGGACGGCTTTTCCATCCTCTACTACCAGGACGTGGATTCCCTGGTCTACTGGGCAAACCAGGCGGCATACCGCTGGAAGCTCCGGGGGATGTGTATGTGGTCTTTGGGGCAGGAGGATATGCGGCTGTGGGAATGGCTGCCGAAGCAAACAGAATAACTTACGGGAACTGGCGACTGCCCTGCGGGGCGGCCGCTTTTTTCATACACAAAACCATTTCAAGAAACGGAGGTATCAACATGAAGGAACTTTGGAACACGGCGCAGGTGATCTTTGCAGCCATCGGCGGGTGGCTGGGCTATTTCCTGGGCGGCTGCGACGGGCTGCTCATTGCCCTGGTGGTGTTCGTGGCAGTGGATTATGTCACAGGCGTGATGTGCGCCATCTCGGACAAGAAGCTGTCCAGCGAGGTGGGCTTTAAGGGCATCTGCCGGAAGGTGCTGATCTTCCTGCTGGTTGGAATCGCCAACATCCTGGATGTGCAGGTGATCGGCACAGGCAGCGTCCTTCGCACGGCGGTCATCTTCTTTTACCTCTCCAACGAGGGTGTGAGCCTTCTGGAGAACGCGGCGCACCTGGGACTCCCTGTGCCGGAGAAGATGAAGGAAATCCTGGAACAGCTCCATGACCGGGCGGAAACAGAAAACAGCAATCAGGAGGATGAGTGATTATGAAACTGGTAGAATCGATCTTAACGAAAAACCCCTGCTATACGGCGGGGAGAAAAATCACGGTCAAGGGGCTGATGCTCCATTCCGTGGGCTGCCCGCAGCCGAAGGCGTCTGTGTTTATCAACAGCTGGAACAGCCCGTCCTATGACAATGCCTGTGTGCATGGTTTTATTGACGGCAATGACGGCACAGTGTACCAGACCCTCCCCTGGAACCACCGGGGCTGGCACTGCGGCTCCGGCAGCAAGGGCAGCGGCAACAATACCCACATCGGTGTGGAGATGTGCGAGCCTGCCTGTATCAAGTACACAAGCGGGGCGAATTTTACCTGCTCCGATACCGCAACGGCAAAGGCTGTGGCGAAACGTACCTACGAAGCGGCCGTAGAACTGTTTGCTTATCTGTGCAGGCAGTACAGCCTGAACCCGACCGCAGACGGCGTGATCATCAGCCACCGGGAGGGACACAGCCGGGGCATCGCTTCCAACCACGGCGACCCGGAGCATCTCTGGACACAGCTTGGCATGGGCTACACGATGGACACCTTCCGTCAGGCAGTTAAAGCGGCGATGGACGGCGGTTCCTCTGCGGAAACCAGCGGCTATACCAAGATTATGGGAACCGCCGTGGCTACGGCAGAGCAGATGGAAACCTACATCCAGGGGAAGAACCCGCAAGTCCCGCAGAGCGTCCTGGACATGATTCCGCTCTACCTTTCCGAGGGACAGGCCGAGGGCGTGCGCGGTGACATCGCCTTCGCGCAGTCCTGCCTGGAGACCGGGAACTTTACCTTCTCCGGCTCTGCGGTCACACTGGACCAGAACAACTTCTGCGGGATGGGCGTGACGAGCAATGGGCTGAAGGGCAATTCCTTTGACACGCCGCAGCTCGGCATCCGGGCGCAAATCCAGCATTTAAAGGCGTATGCGTCCACCGATGCTTTGAAGAATGACTGCGTTGACCCGCGTTTTAAGTATGTCACCAGGGGCAGTGCGGAATATGTGGAGTGGCTCGGACAGCAGGAAAATCCCCAGGGGAAAGGCTGGGCGGCTGGCGCCGGGTATGGGGAGAAAATCCTGACCATCTTGAAGAATATCTGCGGTACGGCGGGCGGCGTTTCTGGGACTGCCGACATCTGGTACCGGGTCCGGAAGACCTGGGCGGATGCCAAATCGCAGATCGGGGCTTTCCGCGTTCTGGAGAACGCAAAGAACTGCGCGGATGAGAATCCGGGATATCGTGTGTTCGATGTAAATGGTGTAAACATCTACACACCGGATACGGCGGCGTTTTCCCCGTATCTGGTGCGGGTGTCCATCACGGACCTGAATATCCGTAAAGGACCGGGGACGAACTATGCCAAAACCGGGAAGTACACAGGAATCGGAACCTTCACGATTGTGGAGGAGGCAGACGGACAGGGCGCATCCAGATGGGGCCGGCTGAAAAGCGGCGCAGGCTGGATTTCGCTGGATTACTGCACGAAGGTATAAGAACGATGCCCACGGAGGTCACAAAAGGCTTCCGTGGGCATTATTTTTTTGCCTGAGTACCCCCTCAAAACGATATGGAAATCTCCGTATGTTGAGGAGGTGTCAGTGTGAAGAAAGAAGATATGATTGTCATCGGCAATATGAGATTACAAGGCAAAAGCGCGGGAGCGATAGCCGCTGCGCTGGGGCTGTCCGTTAATACCGTGAAGTCTTATCTGCGCAGGCATCCGGATATGGGATGCACCCATTTCTGCCCGCAGTGCGGGAAACCGGTCATGCAGGCCGAGGGGCGCAAGGAAAAGAAGTTCTGCTCTGACCAGTGCCGCAGCCGCTGGTGGAACAGCCACCCATCGGAGATCAATAAAAAGGCTTACTACCGGCTGGTATGCCATCAATGCGGAAAGGAGTTTGAGGTCTATGGGAACAGCAGAAGGAAATATTGCTGCCGGGAATGCTATTGGAAACACCGGAAAGAAAACGGAAACTGCGTATGAGCCAGAGAACCTGATGGCCTACCGGGTTTCCCTCTCATTGATTGACAGGCTCTTTTCCGAAGGGGTGATTACTGCCGCTGACCGCCGGAAATCCTACACAATTATCGCCAAAAGGCACGGCTTATCTTTGGACAGCATTTTCACAGAAAAGACTTGATATTATAGCCGTTCAGAGTGATGAATAGCATACGCCAAAATGGCGGAATTTGATACAAGGAGGAACAAGCATGGCGGGAAGAATTACCCAGGTCACATTTGGTTCCCCACAGTTGCCGAGAGATAAAAATGTGGCGGCGTACTGCAGGGTGTCCTCTGGCAAGGATGCCATGCGTCATTCCCTGGCTGCACAGGTGAGCTATTACAGCGAACTGATCCAGAACCACGCCGGATGGGAATACGCCGGCGTCTATGCGGATGAAGCCGTGACCGGGACCAGAGATTCCAGGAAGAATTTCAGGCGGCTGCTTTCAGAGTGCCGGGCGGGAAAGATTGACATGGTCATTACAAAATCCATCTCACGCTTTGCCAGGAATACGGTCACGCTTCTGGAGACCGTGCGGGAACTGAAAACGCTGGGTGTGGACGTTTACTTTGAAGAACAGAACATCCATTCCTTAAGCGCAGACGGGGAACTGATGCTGACGATCCTGGCGTCCTATGCGCAGGAAGAAAGCCGCTCGGCCAGCGAGAATCAGAAATGGCGCATCAAGAAAAACTTCGAGGAAGGCAAGCCCTGGAGCAGCACCCTGCTCGGCTACCGCAATGTGAACGGACGGTATGAGATCGTGCCGGAGGAAGCGGAAACGGTACGGATGATTTTTGCATGGTATCTGGAAGGGGCTGGTGCAACGGCCATACGGAACCGCCTGAATGCAATGGGCATCAAAACACGGCTCGGAAACTCGTGGAGCAGGAGCCCCATTTTAAAGCTGCTGCGTAATTATGCGTATACCGGGAATCTGATCCTGCAGACGACCTACCGGGAAGACTACATCACAAAAAGGAGCGTCAAGAACAATGGGGAAAAACCGATGTACCATGCGCAGGGTACCCACGAGGCTATCATTGACATGGATACCTTTAACCGGGTGCAGGAGGAGATCCAGCGCAGGGCGGAGCATTTCGCAAGCCCGGATGGAAACAAATCTACTGCGAGATACCCGTTTACCAGCATGGTAAAATGCAGCCGGTGCGGGAAAAGTTATGTGCGCTCAGGGTCCCCGAAATACCGGACCTGGACCTGCCACACCCGGAGGAAAGACGGATTGAATTGCTGTGGCGCGGAGATTATCCCGGAGGAAGAACTGTTCAGGCTGACGGCGGAGGTCATTGGTGGTGAAGTTACGGAGGATGCCGTCAGGGACAAGATAACGGTTATCAGAGCGGAAAAAGACCGCACTTTGGTATTCTGCTTGAAGGACGGAAAAGAAACCGTTAAACAGTGGAGGGAGCATGAAATCAAGTATATCTGTACAGAAGAACAGAAACGGCAGATCAGCCTGAAAAACTCTGGCCGGAAACGTACAGATGAGCAGAAACGTCAGCAGAGTGAGCGCATGAAAGAATACTGGAGAACCCATGAATTTCCGGAGGAACGGCGCAGGCTCATAAGCGAAAAAAAGAAAGCCTACTGGAGTGACGGTGAGGCATCTGCGGAACACCGGGAGATGCTTCGCCAGCGGATGAAGGAAGTCAGGGCAATGAGAAAAAACGGCGGGAAGGAGGAGAACGATGGCTAATGTGACAGTCATTCCTGCAACAAGGAATATCCATACCGGAATCCGGAAGGATGCGGTAACGAAGCGGAAAACGGCGGGTTATGCCCGTGTCAGCACAGACAGCGAGGAGCAGTTGACCAGCTACGAAGCGCAGGTCGATTATTACACGAGCTACATCCAATCCCGGCCGGAATGGGAATTTGTCAAAGTATATACAGATGAAGGGATCAGCGCGACCGACACCCGTCACAGGGACGGCTTTAATGAAATGATAAGGGATGCCCTGGATGGGAAGATAGACCTGATCGTGACAAAATCAGTATCCCGGTTCGCAAGGAATACGGTGGACAGCCTCTCTACAGTGCGGAAGCTGAAGGAAAGAGGCGTGGAGGTTTATTTCCAGAAAGAGAACATTTTTACATTTGACTCCAAAGGCGAGCTGCTGATTACCATCATGAGCAGCCTTGCGCAGGAGGAATCCCGCTCCATCTCGGAGAATGTTACCTGGGGAAAGAGAAAGCGTTTTGCAGACGGCAAAGTCAGCCTTGCGTACAGCACCTTCCTCGGATACAAGAAAGGCGAGGACGGGCAGATGGAGATTGTGCCGGAGGAGGCGGAAACCGTAAGGCTGATTTACCGGATGTTCATGCAAGGGAAAACGCCTTATGCCATTGCAAAGTATCTGACAGAGCAGGAGATTCCCACGCCGACCGGGAAAAGCGAGTGGCGTCATAGGACGGTGGAAAATATCCTGACCAACGAAAAATACAAAGGCGATGCCCGTTTGCAAAAGTGCTACACGGTGGATTTCCTCTCTAAGAAACGGAAAACGAATGAAGGTGAAGTGCCGCAGTATTATGTGGAGGGCAGCCATGACGCCATCATTTCCCCTTCCGAGTGGCAGTTGGTACAATTGGAGATGGAGCGCCGGAGGGCGGCGGGAAGGAGCAATTGCTGCAGCCCGTTTTCCGCCAAGCTGAAATGCGGGGACTGCGGGGCATACTTCGGCTCTAAGGTGTGGCATTCCAACAGCAAATATAAGCGCACAGTCTGGCAGTGCAACGCCAAGTTTAAAGGAGAACATAAATGCACGACGCCCCATCTGTATGAGCAGAGGATACAGGAATTGTTCCTGGAAGCGTTGAGCAGCCTGATGGAGAACAGGGACAGCCTGATTGATGACTGCCGGGCGGTTATGCACGTTTTAGGTGACTGCAAGGCAATCGACCGGGAGATGGAAGAGGTCAGAAGTGAAATGGAAGTGACCACGGGGCTGATCCAGAAGCTGATAGACGAAAATGCCACGAGGAAAATGGACCAGAATGATTACCGGAAACGGTATGACGGATACGTCAGCCGGTATGCCGCATTGGAAAGCAGGATGGACAGCCTGGAGAAAGAACGGAAAGAGAGGGAATTCAAATATGATATTTTCAGCGGATTCCTGTTCGAGCTTGGGGAGATCCATGAACTGCCGCTTGCCTTTGATGACCGGCTGTTCTATCAGTTAATCGATTATGCTACGGTTTATTCAGATGGCAGGGTGGTCTTTACTTTCAGGAATGGGACTGAAATCACAACGGAGATGTAAAAATAAGCCCGGAACCAGATTTTGAGCGTTGGGTTCCGGGCCTTTCTCTGTGGTGGATTCTCAGGCGGATTTGATGTAAAATAAAAACGATAGCAAATCGAAAAACGGTAGGCTTCCTTTAATAGGAAAGAACGCGGCTGCTCAGTCTGGAATTGCAAGTCGAAAAACGATACCCAATACCATGTGGGTGCGCGGGGAAGAATGAAAAAGTACATATATTGTGGTGTTTTCGTAAATTAAAAAACGATAGCCACAAGACGTTGATTGTATCAATTTGGACACGCAATATGGTGTGAGAGGTCGGGGATTTATTAAAATCCCCTCCTACTCGATTTATGAAAAATATTTGGTAATTACAAATTAAGCAGATCGGAAAATTTGTGAATGGTCATTTTTGCATCAGGAACATTTCCGAATCCGTATTCGGCAAAAATAAACGGAATACCTGCAGCGTGGCAGGCGTCTGCATCGCCTTGTGTATCTCCGACATAAACAGGAGATGACAGGTGATTTCGATCGATCAGCATGCGAAGCGTTTGTCCTTTAGAAACGCCCGTTTCTCCGAAACAAAGATGATCTTTTATGAAATGTTCGATACCGATTGCCTGCATTGTTGCTTCGATATATCCGCATTGACAGTTGCTGACAATAAAAAGAGGGTATTTTTTAGAAAGCTTTTTAATGGTGTCAGCGACTCCTTCATAAATGATTCCGGGATGATTTTTTAAATAATTGTTTTCGAGCTCACAGCAGGCGGAAAGCAGAGAATCTTTTTCCGTTTCGGAAAGTGAGGGGAAAAGAATATCTCCGATGTCGGTCATTGTTTTCCCGAAAACACTTCCGAGAATTTCCCTGTCAAGTGTAATGTCGAGGGAAGAGAACTTTTTGATTGCCAAATTCCATGCGGCGGCAACAGAATCGGCAGAATCCCATAGTGTGCCGTCTACGTCAAAAATTATGCTGTCCATGTATATAATTCCTTTCATTTGTATGATCATATGATAACCATAGCATAAAATCAACCTTTTAAAAAGAGGCTTTTTAGTGTATACTTGAGTATGATTGTGAAACGGAGGTAATTGCTGCCATGCGAAAGAAAATCGTATTGATAGATGGACATAGTATTTTGAATCGTGCATTTTATGGAGTTCCCGATCTGACAACTCCGGAAGGTCTGCATACGAATGCTGTGTACGGGTTTTTGAATATTATGTTTAAAATATTAGATGAGGAGAAACCGGAGTATCTGACTGTTACATTTGATGTTCATGCGCCGACATTTCGTCATGAGATGTTTTCGGAGTATAAAGGAACGAGAAAACCGATGGCAGAAGAACTTCGTCAGCAAGTTCCCGTAATTAAAGAAGTGCTTGAAGCAATGAATATTTCTACAATAGAAAAAGCGGGGCTTGAAGCGGATGATCTGTTGGGAACGCTTTCACGCATGTGCGAAGAAAGCGGAATGGATGTATCGATCATATCAGGAGACAGAGATACGCTGCAGCTTGCCACTGAACATGTGAAGATTCGGATTCCGAAGACGAAGCAGGGAAAAACAGAGATTGAGAATTATTATGCTGCAGATGTTGTTGAACGATATAAAGTAACGCCGAGAGAATTTATCGATGTGAAAGCTTTGATGGGGGATTCGGCGGATAATATTCCGGGAGTTCCGGGGATCGGCGAAAAAACAGCAACAAAAATTATTATGGAGTATCAAACGATTGAAAATGCGTATGCACACGCGTCGGAATTAAAGCCGCCCCGGGCAAGTAAGAATATTCAGGAGTTTTGGGAACAGGCAAAAATGAGTAAAGTGCTTGCGACGATTGAAACACATGCGGATTTTGAGTTTGATATTGAAAAAGCGCATTATGAAAATCCTTATACGGAAGAAGCGTACAAAATTTTTGAGCGGCTTCGTTTTAAAAATATGCTTGGACGTTTTTCTATAGAAACGAAAGAAAATAAAATAGAAAAGATATTTCGAGAAGTTACGGAAAAAGAAGAAATAGAACGTATTTTTGCGATGGCGGAGAAAGCACAATGTGTCGGGGTAGCATTGTCAAAAGATGAAGGAAACGTACTCCCTCTTTTTGCACATCCTTCGGGATTCGGGAGAATTGCCATAGCTTGGAGTGAGAAAGATGTTGTTACGATTCCATGTGATCTTTCTACGGATATGGAATTTTTATTTGCAAAGTTGTCGCATGTTGCGGAAAAAGTGAGCTGTTTCTCAGTATGTGGTTTGAAAGAAATTCTTCCGTATATCAAAAATGTAAAGCAAAGCAGCGCGTTTGATGTGATCGTGGCAGCTTATCTGTTAAATCCTCTAAAAAGCGATTATACGTATGAAGATGTGGCAGAACAGTATCTTGGGATTGCAGGCGGGATACAGGCTGAACTTAATGTGAAGTGTTGTTATGAGGCCTACACGGCGTTTGCGGCGGCATCGGTTCTTGATAATAAATTAAAAGAAGCTGAAATGGATCGTCTTTTTTATGAGATTGAAATGCCTTTGGTTTTTACATTGTACGAGATGGAATCGGCAGGTGTGAAAGTAGAGGCTGAAGCTTTGAAATTGTACGGAGATCAGTTGGGAGAGCAGATCATACAACTTGAGCATCAGATTTATGAGATGGCGGGGGAAGAGTTTAATATTAATTCCCCGAAACAGCTTGGAGTTATTTTATTTGAAAAACTAAATATGCCACATGCGAAAAAGACAAAAACCGGATACTCTACAGCGGCAGATGTGTTGGAAAAACTGGCAGAAGAATATCCGATCGTAAGCAAAATATTAGAATATCGTCAGCTGGCAAAACTGAAATCAACTTATGCGGACGGTCTGACGGTTTTTATCGGCGATGACGGCAGAATACACGGAAAGTTCAATCAAACGGTAACTGCGACAGGAAGATTGAGCAGTACAGAACCGAATTTACAAAATATTCCGGTGCGGATGGAACTTGGTCGGATGATCAGGAAAGTGTTTGTGCCAAAAGAAGACTGTGTTTTTGTCGATGCCGATTATTCGCAGATAGAACTTCGTGTTTTGGCTCATTGTTCGGGCGACGAGCAGTTGATCAAAGCATATCGGGAAGCGACTGATATTCATCGGATGACGGCGTCGCAAGTATTTCACACTCCGTTTGATGAAGTGACAGATTTGCAAAGAAGAAATGCAAAAGCCGTTAATTTCGGAATTGTGTACGGTATCAGTTCCTTTGGATTAAGTATGGATTTGAGTATTACAAGAAAAGAAGCGGCAGAATACATTGAGCATTATTTCGAGACTTATCCGGGAGTGAAAAAGTTTCTTGACGATTCGGTAGAAAATGCAAAAGAAAAAGGATATGCAGTTACGTTGTTCGGCAGAAGGAGACCTGTGCCGGAATTAAAATCGAGCAATTTTATGCAAAGGAATTTCGGAGAGAGAGTTGCGATGAATGCTCCGATACAAGGAACCGCAGCAGATATCATGAAAATTGCGATGATCGATGTCCATAAAGAACTTAAGAAAAGAAATATGAAATCGCGTATGATTTTGCAGGTCCATGATGAATTGCTTATTGAGGCAGAGTGTTCGGAAGTAGATGAAGTGAAAGAAATTTTAAGAGATAAGATGGAAAACGCCGTGAAATTGTCTGTTCCGCTAATTGTTGATATGCATACCGGGAAAAATTGGTATGAGGCAAAATAGACGATTTGTCGGGAAGCAGTATAAAGGATAGAAAATAGAATGAAAGTTTTAGGAATCACCGGCGGAGTTGGGTCGGGAAAGAGCGAAGTATTGGATTATTTGGAAAGCAGATATGGAGCTTATGTTTGTCAGATGGATGAAGTGGCAAAGCGATTGGAAAAAAGAGGAGAAATATGTTTCCGGAAAATCGTGGACAGGTTCGGAGAAGCGGTCGTCGGAACTGACGGGGAATTAGATCGTAAAAAACTTGGCGAAATTGTGTTTTCCGATGAAGGAAAACGGAAGATCCTGAATGAAATTGTTCATCCGCCGGTGTTGGATTATGTGAAGAAAGATATAGAAAAGCGAAAGAAGGAAGGGCGGAAGCTGTACGTGTTGGAATCGGCTCTTCTGGCAGAAGCAGGGCAGGAATTGTGCGATAAAATCTGGTATATTTATACAGAAGAAAATGTTCGGAGAATCCGCCTGGAACGATCAAGAGGGTATACTCAGGAAAAGATCACACAAATGATGGCATCTCAGCTTTCGGTGGAGCAATTTCGTGAAAATTGTACGGATGTAATTGATAACAGCGGAGATTTTAAAGAGACAAAAAGACAAATAGGAGCGAAGATACAATTATGAGAATGTGCAGCATTGCAAGTGGGAGCAGCGGCAACTGTATCTATGTCGGAAGCGATGATACGCATTTATTGGTAGATACGGGAATCAGCAAGAAAAGAATAGAAGAAGGGTTGAAAACATTAGAATTAAAAGGCGAAGATTTAGATGGGATCTTAATTACTCATGAACACTCGGATCATATTCAAGGATTAGGAGTATTCAGCAGAAAATATGAGATTCCGATCTATGCTACGCCGGGAACGATCATGGGGATCAAAAGTTATTCCGGTTTGGGGAAAATGCCGGAAGGACTATATCGCGAGATCCGTGCGGATGAACCTTTTGAACTGGGAGATATGACTGTAAAACCGTTTGCGATTTCACATGATGCAAATGAACCTTCGGGATATCGATTGGAGCAGGGAGGAAAATCAGTTGCGGTTGCAACGGATCTTGGAAAATACGACAGCTATACAGTCGAATGTCTGAGAAATCTTGATGCAGTTCTCCTTGAGGCAAACCATGACATTCATATGTTGGAAGTCGGAGGATATCCGTACTACTTGAAACAGAGGATTCTCGGTGACAGGGGACATTTATCAAATGAATTGTCAGGTCGTCTGCTTTGTGATATACTACATGATAATCTGAAACATATCGTGCTCGGGCATTTGAGCAAGGAAAATAATTACGCAAAACTTGCATATGAGACGGTCAAATTAGAAGTTACGCTGGCAGATAACGAGTACAAAGGCGACGATCTGGATATGTTCGTAGCGAACAGAGATACCGTTTCGGATATTATTACGGTTTGATCAAGGAGGAAAATAAAATGAAAAAATGTATTGTTACAGTACTTGGCAAGGATACAGTGGGCATTGTTGCAAAAGTATGTACATATCTTGCGGAGAATAAAATTAATGTTTTGGATATTTCACAGACCATTATTCAAGGATATTTTAATATGATGGTAATTGTTGATGTGACAGAACTTCCAAAAGATTTTACTCAGATGTGCGACGAGATGGAGAAACTCGGTGATGAGATCGGTGTCAGCATCCGTTGTCAGAGAGAAGATATTTTTGAAAAAATGCACAGATTATAAGAGAAGAGTTCATAAGACGACACAGGATAGAGAGGATAAACAATATGATCAATATGTATGAAGTTTCCGAAACTAATGAAATGATCGAGCATGAGAATCTGGATGTAAGAACGATTACGCTCGGCATCAGTCTTCTCGATTGCATTGATTCGGATCTGGAAGAGCTCAACCGTAAAATATACGATAAGATTACCGAGACGGCAAAAGATCTTGTATCTGTAGGTCGTGATATAGAAAAAGAATTCGGGATTCCGATTGTGAATAAACGAATTTCCGTTACTCCGATTGCTTTGGTCGGTGGTGCTGCATGTAAGAGTCCGGAAGATTTTGTGACGATCGCAAAAACGCTGGATAGAGCAGCAGATAAAGTAGGGGTCAATTTTATCGGTGGTTATTCGGCTCTGGTATCCAAGGGAATGACGAAAAGTGATGAGAATCTGATTCGTTCGATCCCTCAGGCGCTGGCGCAGACAGAAAGGATCTGCAGTTCCGTAAACGTAGGTTCTACAAAGACCGGGATCAATATGGATGCGGTACGCCTGTGCGGCGAGATTGTAAAAGCAACAGCAGAAGAGACGAAAGAAAGAGATTCTCTCGGGTGTGCAAAACTTGTTATTTTCTGTAACGCTCCGGATGATAACCCGTTTATGGCAGGTGCGTTCCTCGGAGTGACAGAGTCGGATGCGGTGATTAATGTCGGTGTCAGCGGCCCCGGTGTTGTGAAGAAAGCATTGGAAAAAGTTCGCGGAAAAGGATTTGAAGAGTTGTGTGAGACGATTAAAAAGACAGCGTTTAAAGTTACCCGTGTCGGACAGCTCGTGGCAGGAGAGGCGTCTCAAAGGTTAGGCATTCCGTTTGGCATTGTGGATCTTTCGCTTGCGCCGACTCCGGCAATCGGAGACAGCGTTGCGGAAATTTTGGAAGAAATCGGCTTGGAAAGAGTCGGGGCACCGGGAACAACGGCTGCTCTTGCGATGCTTAATGATCAAGTGAAAAAAGGCGGAGTTATGGCATCTTCTTATGTAGGAGGTTTGAGCGGCGCATTTATTCCGGTTAGTGAAGATCAGGGCATGATCGACGCAGTTCACGCCGGTTCACTTACATTGGAAAAATTAGAAGCTATGACATGTGTCTGTTCGGTAGGACTGGACATGATCGCCATTCCGGGGCATACAAGCGCAGCTACACTTTCCGGAATTATAGCAGATGAGATGGCGATCGGTATGGTAAACCAGAAAACAACGGCGGTTCGCCTTATTCCGGTAATTGGAAAAGATGTAGGAGATACCGCGGAATTCGGAGGACTTCTCGGATACGCTCCGATCATGCCGGTAAACGAATTCAGATGCGATGCATTTGTGAGCAGAAAAGGAAGGATCCCGGCTCCGATTCACAGCTTTAAAAATTAAACGGAAAAACAAGACAGAAGGAAATAAATGGTCTGAGATAGTCAGGTTTAAAGTGATAAAGGGAGAATGATATGAGTAAGATTGCGGTCGTAACAGACAGTAATAGTGGTATTACACAGGAAAGAGCGAAAGAATTAGGGATTTATGTACTTCCGATGCCTTTTTTTATTGATGGTGAGTTATATCTTGAAGACATCACACTGACACAGGAACAGTTTTATGAGAAGCTCAGAGCGGATTCGGATATATCTACTTCCCAGCCTTCCCCGGGAAATGTGATGGAACTGTGGGAAAGTGTGTTGAAAGAATATGATGAGATCGTATGTATTCCTATGTCAAGCGGACTTAGCAGTACATGCGAGACGGCAATGTCTATTGCGAGGGAATATAAAGGGAAAGTTTATGTTGTGGACAACCAGAGAATCTCGGTTACACAAGAACAATCTGTATATGATGCAATGTATTTGCGCGATAAAGGGATGTGCGCGGAAGAGATTAAAAATATTCTCGAAAAAGAGAAGCTGCAGGCAAGTATTTATATCACAGTTGATACGTTGAAGTATTTGAAAAAAGGAGGAAGAATCACTCCGGCGGCTGCGGCGATCGGAACTGTATTGAATTTGAAGCCGGTTCTTCAGATTCAGGGTGAAAAATTAGATGCATTTGCAAAAGTCAGAGGGTGGAAAGCGGCAAAGAAAACGATGCTGAATGCAATCGAAAAAGATCTCAATGAGCGTTTTGCAGATGTGAAAGAAGATATTATACTTGGTATGGCATATACATGTTCAAAAGAAGAAGCGATGGAATGGAAGCAGGAGATCATGAATCGTTTTCCGGGATATGAGTTTTTGGAAGCTCCTCTGTCATTAAGTGTTTCCTGCCATATCGGTCCTGGAGCAATGGCGGTGACATGTATCAAAAAAGTGTCGAGATAATGTTTCATAAAAAATAAAATAGAAAGACAAAAACGCATCTGCAGGATCTGAATATCCGGCAGATGCGCTTTTATAAATATCAAATTTTGAAACAGGCGCTTTCGGCTCTTTCAATCAGCCGATACCGCCAAAGAAAATTCCGAGAATGTAGACAAGTATTGCAACACCGCAGAATACATATTTTGTCATTGGTTTGAACCATTTTCCGATCGTGCGCACGCGACCGAGCTGAGCGGCATTTCTTGCAAATTTATCTCCGCATATCCAGAACATTGTAATTCCGGCAAGCAGTGCTCCGAGAGGGATTACATAGATGGAGATACTGTCCATCCATGCGCTTAAGAGCCCGCCTTCTACGAAGATTCCAACAGCGGCAGTGATGACGCCGATAAAAGTGATCGCAGATCGACGAGACCAGCCGAGCCGTTTTTGAAGCGCTTCTACCGGACTTTCTAAAAGGTTCATTAAAGAAGTGATTCCGGCAAAAAGTACGGCGAGGAAGAAGATAATTGCAAAAACTCTTCCTAACGGAATATCACGTATAACAGCGGGAATTGTAATGAACAAAAGTCCCGGTCCGGAGTTCGGCGCCATGCCGAAAGAGAATACGGCCGGGATGATAACAAGACCGGCTAGTAATGCGGCTGCTGTGTCAAAAAAAGCAACGTATTTGGCACTGCTTACAACATCTACATCGGATTTTAAGTAACTTCCGTAAACAACAGTTCCGCTTCCGGCAAGGGAAAGGGAGAAAAATGCCTGCCCCATCGCGTATACCCACGTGCGGGGATTGGCCATTTCCGACCAGTCGGGTTTGAATAAGTACGAATACCCGGGCGCTGAACCGTCGAGGAAAGCAACGCGGACTGCAAGGAATAAAAAGAGAACAAAAAAAGCAGGCATCATGATGCGGTTTACTTTTTCGATTCCCCGGGCAACTCCGAATGACATGCAGAGCAAGACAAGGAAAAGACCTAAAAGATGCCACGGAATGCTGCCAAAGTCGCGGGAAAGCTCTCCGAATATGGCAGAAGGATCTTCTTCACTGATAATTTTTCCTGTGATCGAGTCGGCAAAAAATTTCAAGATCCAGCCGATGATGACGCTGTAACCGATTGCGATTCCGAGCGATCCGATAACGGGGATCAGCCCGATGAATGTGCCAAGTTTTGACCCCTTCATTTCATAAGCCTTCTTAAATGCGCCAAGAGGTCCGGACTGCATCGCGCGTCCGAATGCCATTTCTCCGATCACTCCGGTAAATCCGATAAGGACAACGAAGATGATATAGGGGATGAGAAATGCGGCTCCGCCGAATTCACCTGCGCGGTAAGGGAAGAGCCATATATTTGCCATTCCTACAGAGCTTCCGATGCAGGAGATGACAAACCCCCATTTGTTGTTGAATTTGTCTTCAGTTGTAATTTGTTTTGATTTCATAGTGTTAAACTCTCTTTCCTTTTCTTCTTCCGTACAGATGTGCTTTTATATACGGAAGATTCAGCAAAACAATCTTGGGAGTGCGTGCTGATTATACTATCATATCATGATTTAAAAGAAGATAAAACAATAAACGATAAGTTTGTCATTTTTCATGTCGGTTCCATAATTTGCGGAAAGTTAAAGCGGAAAGTTAAGGAAAATAAAGATGTCAATAACTTATGAAAATGTCACTTTTTAATATAGAAATTTATTTGAAAAAATGTCACTTTCATAAAAGGGCTAATGCCCTTTTATGAAGCTGACTGCTGCTTCTCGAAAAATAGCTCATATAAA